>Ga0157370_10002514_pt1 | contig 22062 bp, 11 predicted proteins | sample C35metaG_FD_113463 | JGI IMG/M metagenome (GOLD analysis project Ga0157370, IMG submission 113463) | Corn rhizosphere microbial communities from Kellogg Biological Station, Michigan, USA - C3-5 metaG | ecosystem: Host-associated > Plants > Roots > Rhizosphere > Soil | place: USA: Michigan...
CCATTAACAGATAAACCCTTTACCGGAGTTAACACAGCCGTAGCAGCAGTTTGGAGATAATTATTCCGGTTGTAACTTTTACCGGCCTCCGCCATCTTCCTCAAAACATTATCTGCAGCAAGTGTAGAAGAAAGTGCCCCACCTGCTATTGTACCCCAGGATCCATCAGATTGACGGGCAGCCAGCACGGGTGTTAACCGGTTTAAAGAAGTCCAGTTTAACTCTCCCCCTCTGGTATCAAAGTTCTGACGATAGTAAGAGATAATGGTTCCAATTTTAAGCACAGAGTTTATTCTCGTATCTGCATTTAAATTTACAGTATACCTGTTCTGATCTTTATTGGGCACCAGAGATTCCTGGTTTAAATAAGAAGCACTAAAGTAATAGTTCGTTGCTTTCCCTGCACTGCTGATACTGATGGTGGAATTGCTTTGCTTGGGATTTTTTTTCAAAGCAAGTTTATACCAATCTGTATTTGCATAGTTATCCGGATCACTGCCATCTGCAAATTTTTGTATCTGTGCAGCAGAATAAAGCGGCGCTTTTCCGGCGTTGGTTAATGCCTCATTATAGAGGGTAGCGTAATCCGTCGCATTTGTGTATTTAGGTAATCTGGTTGGGGATTGAATGCCATAATTGGTATTCAATTCTATAGATGGCGCTCCATCTCCCCCCTGACCACGTTTCGTTGTGACTACAAGTACACCATTCGCTGCCCTTGATCCATAAATTGACGCAGAAGCCGCGTCTTTTAATACCGATATGGATTCTACATCATTTGGATTGAGTGACGCAAACTGGGTACTTGTTGCAGGTACTCCGTCGATAATGTACATTGGGGCAGATGAACCAAGGTTACTACGGCCTCTCAATGTAATCGTTCCTACTGAACTGACATCTCCCGGCCGCTGGATCACGGTCAATCCCGGAGATACTCCCTGCAAAGCATTCTGCATAGATGTTACCGGTCTGTCGTTAATTTGACTTGCTGTGATCGTGGCAACAGCACCCGTCAAATTCGTTTTCTTTTGTGTTCCGTAACCAACCACCACCACTTCTTCCAATTTTGCGTTGTCCAATTCCAGGGCAATTGTTCCAAGATCCTTTGTCGCAGTAACCTCTTTAGTAATATAGCCAATGAAAGAAATCGTAAGAACTGCATTCTCTTCTACATTACTCAAATGAAAATTCCCGGCGGCGTCGGTACTTGCAGCCTGCCCCTTGCCTTTTACTTTAACAACCGCTCCCGGCAAAGGCTTACCTGATTCATCAAAGACTTTTCCTTTTACGTCAATATTACTCAGCAGATTTCTTAATTTATCCAGGAAGGTAATTTCCGATTGTTTAATCACAATATTCTTCTGGTCTATTTCATAAGTTAGTCCACTATTCCTTAGACAAGTCTCTAAAACCTCTGTTAATGGAGCATTCTGAAAATTTACATTGATCTTAAGATTCCCGTTTACATTCTGATCCGAATACAAAATTTTATACCCGGTTTGTTTTTTGATTTGCTTAAAAATAAGATCAAGCGTAGCGTTACGTTCAGAATACGTAAGCCTTTGCGCAAAACCGGATGCACTCACCTGCAATAAGCAGGTAGTCATGATAATTATGATTAAGTTAACTCTCATGAGTATTTTATTTTTATCGGTCCCGATCATTCTTCGGAATACCGAATTCATAATTTGTAGAAATTTGGCCGACAGGCTTAGACATACCTCACCTGGGTTAAAAGCATTTGTTTTCATTGCTTTGTTTGTTGTTTCATCCATAGCCGGACACTCATCAGATTTGATTGCTATTTATGCAGCAATATCCCAATGGTTTGCTATTTTTGAATTGTTTGGGTTAATACGATAAACTGATCTCTAATTTGTTTTGGGGTTAGCTCAGATACTTACCCATGGAAGTGCTCGCAACACTTTCATGGTTTTTTCCGCTTCCCATTTACATTAACCGGTGTTGTGGTAGATTTTTTTCATACTGTTTAGATTTAATTTGATTGTTCTGTTTATTTAATGGCTGGTTAGTGCCATTACTTACTATTGTTTTACTCTTATAATCTTGCCTTCAATTGTAAATCTCACTTTACTTGCTTTTTCCAGCATATGCAACAAGCTGGAAACCTGATCAAATTTAGAAACGGAACCAGTAAATGTTGGGGGATTTTCAGATGTACCCGTATAGACGATTTCTACATCATACCATCTTGCCACCTTTCTTAAAATACTGGATAAAGATTCGTTGGTAAACACAAATTCTCCGTTCTTCCAATCAATAGCCTCTTCCGGATCGACCTCTTTAACCTTCACTTGCCGATCTTTAAGGATGGATTGCTGCCCTGGCTTCAAAACTGTTCCTGCATCATTCTCTCCTTTAAAAGAATTTCGTATTTGCACGCTCCCTTCAAGTAAAGTTGTTTTGACAACGTTTTCATCTGAATAACAATTGATATTAAAATGGGTTCCAAGTACTTCTACTTCCTGTCCGGAACTTTTGACCTTAAACGGATGAGATTTATCTTTAAAGACTTCGAAATAGGCCTCTCCCTTTAATTCAACACTTCGTTCACCATGGGCTGCAAAACAAACAGGGTAGGTTAAACGTGAGGCAGCGTTAAGCCAAACTTTGGTGCCATCTGGTAAACTGATCTGGTACTGTCCTCCTTTAGGGGTTTCAATGGTATTGGATCCTGTTATGTTTTTAGAGAGACTATTTGTTTTTCCGATGGTATATATTAATTCCCCGTTGGCAGATTTTGTAACCTTAACGCCCGATTGATCCGCAATATCACCATGAGATGCATCCGTTAAGCTAATCCTTTCTCCACTGGCCAAGGTTAGATAAGCTTTATTGGAACCGGGTTTCACATCATTTTTATATACAGTAATTTGCTTGGCTGTGTTAGAAAGAACAGCCGCTTTATAAAAAAACAAACCTGTGCCCAGCAGTATAAGAACCGCGGCAGCAGCCAGTCTAAAGAAAAGGGATCTCGTCCGGCCATTTTCACGTTGATGGATCTGAGATTGGATCTGATCTAACAAATATTTTTTCTTCAAATCAGATTTCCCCAATTCTTCTGTATTCCAGCCTTCTTCCCCATCAATAGAGTTAAACCAGGCTTCACAACGAGCAATCTCTGCATCTGTTGCTGTTCCCTTACTTACTTTTGAGACTAACTGAAGAAACTCCTCTTTATTCATTTGGTTAAAAGCGGGCTTTTTCTGTCGCTTCTATTAACACAGCACTTCAGACAGGCCCAGCACCCAAGCCAAACGAAAAAAATATTTTTTTCTTAATAATACGCCGTGTGTATTACAAAAAGGTACACCAGAAAGACATCCTGCCCAGGGAGACCTTTAATTTTTTAAGATTAATATTCATTTGGTTCTCTACCGTCTTTTCGGATATCCCCAGCTTTTCGGCTATTTCTTTATTGGTTAGAAATTCGTTTCTGCTTAAATGAAAAATTTGTCCGGCACGCTCCGGTAATGACTGCGTGAACTTTGCAATAATCTCTTTGAGCTCTCTTACCTCTAGCGTATTTTCATCTGTAGCAACCTCCACATAATTTTCTACAGTTCTTGCAAAGAAAGCCTCCTTCACTTTTCCATGCCGGATTACGTTAAGTACTTTATATTTCACTGCGGCATACAGATAAGGTTTTAAAGCATCAGTAAGATGCTTTTTCCTGTTAAGCCACAACCACACAAAAACCTCCTGTACAAGATCATCGCAAACATTTGAATCCTTCAAAATCTTGTAACTAGCCTGGTAAAGAAATTCCCAATAACGTTCATAAATTTCTGTAAAGGCGGCATTATCACCTTCTTTCAAACGTTTGATCAATTGACTATCCGGAAATTCAGTATAAACTTTCAAGGATTATTTTGGTTTATAACAAAAAGATTTGGTTTAAATAATGGGTAAATTATTCAAACCAAATCTTTTCACCGCCTATAAAGCTGCGCAAACGTTTGATATTAACCTATGAAGCGTTTTTAAGAAACAGCGTCTCCCAAAAGTGGATCCGTAACACTCCCTTTTAAATGTTCAAGATGCCCGGCAAACTGCTGACTGAAAACCGGATACTGATTTATCCTTAAAATAAAGTCATACCAATTGTGGTTATTGCCAAGAACTATAGTCTCTATCATTTCATTTTGATTCGCTGGAAATACAATCTCGCGCTTATTCTGTCCATAGGAAAGGTCTTCCAAAGTAAATTTTAATTCCTGACTTTTAGTCTTTCTGGTCATTTTCAATAGCAAATTTTTCCTTTGCGGATCATATAACACAGCCACAGATAATTCGGGATCATTAACATCCCCCGTGTACCTCCTGTAAAAGCCATTTGTACTGTGTATCTTCAAATCATACTGCTGGTTTTTAAACACCTCCAACGGCCATTGATAGTTTAGAGTATCTCCCGCATCAGCCGTAAAGGCCCAATAACGCCCACCACCATACACATTAAACCCAACTCCACTGGACGCTTTCCCAAAAAAGGTATTACCCGCAGTAAATGCAATTTCAAACTGTCTCTTAGCATGGTCCAGACTTCCATGTGCGTAGATTTCGTAAGGTATAACATTCGCTGGCTTAATCCCTTTTTCCTGTTGAGGAAGAAGTGCATTACCTTTTGGCGACTTCATAATTCCGGCAATCTCCTGAGCCGTTAATTTCTTATAATTATCTGGTAGCTTAGCAAATTTTGCCTTGTGGATACCTTCAATAAAAGGCTCTTTTTTTATGGGCTCCGGAAAGGTTATCTTTTCACCATGATACGGTCTGAACACAGAACTTAAATCACCGCACAAACTCCGCCTCCAGGAGGTAATATTATCCTCATGAACCTTCTTACCCGTTTTATGTGTTAAAAAATGTTCCAAAAATTGAATCGAAGAGGTATGGTCAAAGACCTGTGAATTCACATACCCGCCGCGAGTCCAGGGAGAAACGACAACCATCGGCACTCTGTAACCTAATCCTACCGGGCTCTCCTTCTCATCCGGCACATACTCTGCAGTAATATCAAGAGAACTGGAAACCAGCCCTGTTGCCGGATTGTTGGGATTTGGCGCTACAAAAGGCGGCATATGGTCAAAGTACCCATCATTCTCATCGTAAGTTAAAACAAAGATAGTTTTCTTCCATACTTCAGGGTTTTTAGTCAAAATATCTATCGCTTCAGAAAGGTACCACGCCCCATACCAGGGTGCCCCCGGGTGATCAGAAAAATTAGATGGAGCGACCAGCCAGGATACTGTTGGTAACTTACCGCTGTCCACATCTGTTCTGAACTGATGGAGAACATCCCCTTTCGGAACGTTAGCCGTCCGCTGGGTACCATGGTCATCATAGGTAATCTTCTCCAGACTATGGAAATCCGGGTCTTTTCGATTCGTTACAAAAGCTCTGCGATGAATATCCTGTTCTTCGGGGCTCAATTTATCCAAAGGATTCTGCTCCAGAAAATCCAGTTCCTTTTTTACCCAATCCAGTTTCTTCTGAAGCTTAGGATCGGGCTTTTCCTGAAGTTTTTGCTCCAGCTCCTTCTTGCTTGTTTTTAAATAGGCAATATGTTCAGGGTGTCTCTTTACATGATACTGTTTAAAAAATTCCAGTGGATTATCTGTAAAGTTCCCTAACCAGTCGTCCTCTTCTCCTTCAAAACCTACACCAACACTCAGCTCGTTCTGATAAATCTTCCAGTCTACACCATGGCTACTCAATCGTTCGGGAAATGTATTCCAGGAAATCCTTTCAGCCCCATCAATATTGTCATTTGACAAATGCGGTTTCGAATCTGCGCGTTGTTGTTCTCTGATTTTCGCTGTCCAAAAGAAACAACGATTTGGGCTCGTCCCTGTTAAGGAAGAACAAAAATTATGGTCACAAACCGTAAAAGCATCAGCCAGTGCATAATAGAAAGGCACATCCAGTCTATTGTAATAGCCCATGGTTAAAGGCATATCTGCATATTCTTTATTTCCTGAACGTTTGGCATCGAGCCAGCCATCATGCCAGCCTTTATTCCTGGCATCCACCTGGTTATCCCAGGAATGCGGAAGCGAACTCATCCAGGTAGCCTTGGTATCTTTAATGTCTAATCTAAAAGGCGCATAGGTTTCACCCTTTTTATTACTTTGCAACCAAACCGGATAATTATTAGCAAGCCGGATTGCTCGTGGGTCGTTAAAACCACGAACGCCCTTCAACGCACCAAATACATGATCAAAAGAGCGGTTTTCCTGCATCAGAAACACCACATGTTCTGCATCCAGATAACTCGTGCCCACTTCAGGATCTATGGCCAACGCTCTTTGAATAGATGGCGGCAAAATACTCGAAAGACCTAATGCACCTGTTAAAAGGGATGCTTTCTTTATAAAATCTCTTCTGTTGTCCATACTTGTTATGCAATAAATACCTGCCGGCACCTGGAAGGGTTCCGGCAGGCTGGCAAAATACTTAATTTTTTAGAATCCACATCGTCTGGTTCGTGTCGTCACTTCCAGCATATTGGCTTTGAATGGCATCAGAAACATTTTTTGCGTTATAGTCCAATTCATTGGAAGGATATAACCAGCGCAATGGAAGTTTGGAGGATGGATTATTTAAGTTTGTAGAGGTGTTCAAAATAAATATTGGATAACCCGTCCTTCTGTTCTCAAACCATGCCTGATATTTACCTCCCTGTAAAAAATTAGCCAGGTACTTTTGAGTAATGATCTGTGCAATTTGTTGTTCCATCGTTCCGCTAAGTGCAACTGCAGGTGTTAGCGGATAGGCACTAATGTAAGCAGCATCCATTTTCATATTGTGATTGTAATCAGGAATATCAGGTGTATTGGCTGCAATAAAGGTCATTGAACTCGAAATACCAGAAGCATAGTAGGTTTGGGCAGTCGCTCCGTTGATCCAGCCTCTTACAGTCGCTTCGGCCAAAATAAACTGAAGATCCCAGTAACTAAAAACACTTACCGGCTCAGCATTCACAAGCTGCACGTACCGATAGTTGATATCAGCGTAATCTTTACCCACCCGCTGGGTCTGTAAATTTGCAAATGCATTGGACGGTTCTGCTCCTGGATACGCATTGTAATCGGATTGTTGAAGGCCAGCAGCCAGTTTAACGGCTGAGGGCCGTGCATAATAAAACAGCCGTTTATCACTCATAGCTTTTAGAGGTCCCAGTAAAGTATTGGAAATCATCGTGTAATTCGATTTCACGAATGAATTGCCTGATCCCGCAGGCACATCTGACCAGGGATAATTCTGACCGGCAGTGTTATTGTAAGCCAGGGCAAAATTATCATTATAACTACGCATAAGTGGTCGGCCTGAAACAATATTCTTAAAGCGTTCAACCACTTTAAGGTCAGCGTCAGCTGTCTTTTTATATAAATTCATTAGTACATGCAACTCAAAACTATTCGTGAGCCTTCTCCATTTATCTGCAGAACCACTATAGACCGGATCCCCCTCAAAATCAGATCCTGCTGAGAATAGTTGATCTGCCAGATCCAGTTCATTTAAGATTCCTAAAAAAACCTTCTTTTGCGTATCATATTTTGGCTGGAGCATCTGGTCACTCGCACCCTTTATTGCCTCTGTATAAGGAATATCACCTACCTGCATGGTTGCAATAAAAAATTGCCATGCTCTGATGAAATGTCCTAAGGCCTGATAAGATTTTTTAAGACCTTCACTTGTCGCATAATTCTCCATAGGCGGAATGTCCCTCAAAATCGTTAACCTGTTAAAATCCGTACGGCCCAATTTATTGTACTGAAAATTTTCCTGTCCTTCTCCCCAGGTAAGATATTTTCCTAAAAGAAAAGGCTGCATAAAAGATTTTTGCGTACTAATATCGGTTCTGGTCACATTTAAAATTAAAGAGGTGGCCAGTAAACCTGAAGTTACTTGTGTTGTTGTATTTGGATTCGTGTTGATGTCATCAAATTTCTTACAACCATTGATCAACAATACCAATACAGGTAATATCAATATATATTTTAAAGATCTACTTTTCATAATTACATGCATTTAAAAACCCACTTTGATGTTAAAACCAAGCATACGCTGAGATGGTGAATTCAGGTTCTCTGTATCTATATCAGGATCTGAATATTTGAAATTGGTCCATAGAAACAAATTCTGACCAGTTACAGAAACTGAAGCCTTTTTCACCCCAAGCTTACCTGCAAGCTTGGCCGGGAAAGAATATCCAAGAGAAACTTCACGAAGTTTAATGAATGACTCGCTTTGTATGCCCATGTCTCCTCCTCTAAATGATTGTGCGAAATCCTGATAGCCTACCTGAACATCATTTTTGGCATATTTACGGGTATCACTGGTAATATTACCATATTTATCATAGGTAACTTCACCAGAAACTACCTTAACTCCATTACCCACGTAGTTATTCAGGCCATTGACTACCTGATCATACCGATACTGATTATCTGAATCAGGGTTTGTGCCCGTATCCCACATTTTATCATACATATAATTGTACATTAAACCACCTATACGGCCATCAATATTGATCCCCAGGTTCCAGTTCTTATACCTGAAATTGTTAATAAAACCAAAACTAAAATCCGGATCCCCGTAACCATATTTTTTCTTATAATCACTTTCTATTGGAAATCCATTATTATAAATGACATTTCCATTTGGGTCTGTAAGCCAATAATATTGCGTATAAGTATCCATTCTCTGCCCCTTCTTTGCCCAAAGGTTATCTGGTGTATAGATTGGGTCAGTATCAACATAATAACGATGTTGTTTAGACCAATTGATTGTACTACGCCATTCAAAATCTGTTGTTTTAATAGGCGAGCCATCTACAGTAATCTCCAATCCTCTTCTTTCATAGGTTTCCTTTGTATTTACAATCACCATATTAAAGCCTGTAGAGGAAGGAAGGTAAGCGGTATTTCCGTTCTCTTTTAAATCGGTTTGCCTGTTATAGTAATATTTGTTGAAATAGGCCACATCAAAATGCAATCGTTTCTGGAACAAATAACCGGCAGCACCAACTTCCCAGGTCCTTGCCGAAGTTGGCAGAACACCATCTGCAACCAAATAAGATGGGTAATCCGCAGAATTCAAAGTATTCCAGGCGGATGTTTTTGTGGAGTAAGGGCTATTAATATTATAAGGATCTGAAGCATATTTAAATACTGTCCAGGATCCGCGCAATTTGAACATATCTATCGCAGCGGGCATTTTTACCAGTTCAGAAAGCACTACACTAGAACCCAAAGAAGGATAGAAAAATGACCTGGATGTTTTTGGCTGTGCGGAGTTCCAGTCATTTCTACCTGTAAAATCAAAGAAAACAGCATCATTCCATCCTACAGAAGCCCTGCTATAAAGACTATTAATCTGCCTTGAGGATCCCCCCTGAGTTATAGTAGGCGGTTCAACAGAACCTTTTAAAGAGAAGAAACGTGGTGAGATCAGCCCCCCCTTTGTTGCCGCATTTAGACTTTCGTCTACGTAATAATATAAAGTCCCCCCTGCTAAACCATCAAAAGACCACTTATTAACCTTTTTATTATAGGTTAATATCAGGTCATCGTTGGTACTAAAACCCCAGGTATTATATAAACGGTATAAACCTTTCGCATCCCAGCCTCCGATATCTCCACCTCGTGTTGAAAAGATATTTGCCGTTGGATTGGTCATCGTTTCTTTATTATTGTAGTTATCATAGCCCAAACGCAACATTAAATTAAAGTCTTTATTAAACTTGTAATTTGCCGTAACATTTGCATTTACAGTATTTTGGGTAATTCCATCCAATTTTTCATAGGCAATTAAATAGGGGTTGTCATACCAGTTTGTATACATCCAGTTCTGTGTTTTATTCGGAACTTTCCAATAATCCTTATAATCCCGGATATCGTACTCAGTACCCGTCCACATGGTTAGCTGGTATAAATATCCCTGGGTGCCATACCCAGCTCCCCACGTTTGAGGAGCTGAACGTCTGCTTACCCCAAACCGACTCTCTATCTTGAATTTATCATTGATCTTGATCTCGCCACCAGCAGTAAAATTCATCATATTCAATTCCTGGTTAGGAAATTGCCCTTTATTATAAACATGATTAAGTCCAATTCTGAAACTTCCATTTTCTCCCGTTTGGGCAAGAGCGATATTATTGTTGGTAATGAGACCGGTATTCATGAAATTTTTCAAATTGTCTTTTCCAACTGAAACCAACGGTCGGTTATCTTCGAATTGTTTAGTAACAGGATTCCAGTCTCTTGCTGTATTTCCCGCATTTAATCTCGGCCCCCAAACGTAATCATTGTCAATTTCACCATTTTGACCCCGTCCGTAAGAACTCTGAACTTTAGGTATGGCCAAAAAACCCAGCTGAAACATCGTATTACTGTTAACGTCTATTGAAAGTCCTTTCCCTGCAGCTCCTTTTTTCGTAGTGATCAATAAAACACCCCCCTCTGCTCTTGAACCATAAAGTGCAGAAGCTGTCGATCCTTTGAGCAAGTCCATGCTTTCAATATCATCTGTTGGTACATCTCTCAATGTCATATTTCCATAAGGAACACCATCAATCACTAATAAGGCATTTTCCCCTCTAAGTTCCAGTTTGGGTTTGGCATTAAATTCGGTCGAATTCTTAACCACCAGACCCGAAACCTGTCCGGTTAATGAAGTACCTATATCCACACCTTTAACAGTTTGCAATTTTTCTCCACTAATCTTTTGAACAGCATAACCTAGCGATTTCTCCGCCCGTCTAATGCCTAATGCTGTGACAACGACTTCCTCCAGATTCTGTTTAACGGCCTCCAGTGTAATGGTTATTGCAGCCCCTGAAGCAGGCACTGTAATTTCTTTTGTCACATAACCAATATACCTTATGATCAATACATCACCTGCTTTAGCATTTATTGAAAACTGGCCTGTCAAACTGGAAGTTGTTCCTTCTTTAGTTCCTTTGATCTGAACCGAGGCGCCGGGTAACGGAACTCCTTCCATATCAGTTATCACACCGTGTACATTGATTAGATTGACGAACAATTCAATAGGTCTGCTGGCTACAGGAATTTCCTTTTTGATCACCACCATCTTATCCATGATCACATACGTGAATGGCTGCCCCTTAAGAATTGCAGTTAATGCTTCTTCCATACTGGCATCTTTAAGATTTACACTAACCTTTCCCGCCTCTTTTACAGATTTATTATTATAAAAGAAACTGTAGCCATTCTGCTTTTTGATCGTCTCAAAAAGACTGCTAAATGTGCTGTTCTTCTTTGAAATCGTGATTTTCTGTGCATATCCTTCAGCCGAAACCTGAAGACATCCGATAATTAACAGGACAATTGTAAGTTTCATTGCCAATAAAATCTTAGATGAGAAGAGCCTCCCCTTAAAAGAGGCTTTCCTGCATAAATTTAAATTCATACTTTTGAATGTTTGGGTTAATTCATAAATTATTTAACAAGGTATTTTTTGAGATCTTCCTGGACTTTTTTCCATTCTGATTTATCCGGATGGAATTCTACCGGATCCTGTTGCAACCAGGGTCCGGTTATTCTTTACCGAATAGGATTTGGTTAGATAGTTATTTGTTCATACACAAATGGTTTAAATTAAAACTCTGTTATTTAGTTATTCTATTTGGTTACAATTATTTTCTTTCCTTCAATTCTAAAATGAACACCACCGTATTCCAGGATCTTCAATACTTTAGATAAATTCACCGCTCGTGGAATATCTCCTATGAACTCATCATCTGAACTTTTGATCTGATAAACAATCTCAACATCGTACCATCTTGATAACTGGCGCATTACAGTGTACAAATTATCATTATCAAAATGGAAATATCCATTTTTCCAGGCCATCACCTGATCCAGACGGGCGGCCTCTATATTTATTTTCTCCGGTGAAGTATTACTTAATGTAGATTGCTGACCCGGCTTCAAAAAGTGCGCTGACAGCTTTTCTGACTTCACATTCGTCATCATCACTGGTGATACGCCTACAGATCCCTCCAGAAGAGTTGTTTTAGTACTTTGTTCATCAGCATAAGAATTGATATTGAAATGCGTTCCAAATACCTCCACAACCTGGTGCCTGCTCAATACTTTAAAAGGATTCTTTTTATCTTTAAAAACCTCAAAATAAGCCTCTCCTTCCAATTCCACTTTACGTTCCCCAAGTCCTTTAAAGCTTGCAGGAAATTTCAGAGACGATGCAGAATTTAACCATACTTTAGTGCCATCAGGCAAATTGATCTGATACTGCCCACCTTTAGGTGTTGAAATGCTATTTAAGATTTTAGTCTGTCCTGAACCAGATTTAATGACAGGATCTTTCAATTCATAAACCAATCGACCACCTATTTTAGTAATTGAAATTCCTGCCTGATCAGCTACTTTTCCATTTCCCGCATCAGTAAGCGAAATCTTCGAGCCATCGCTTAGCGTTAAAATGGCCTTATTAGATCCTGGAGAAACATCATTTTTAGCATAAAAAGCAGAGGATGGTGCTTTGCGGGAAGATCTATTGCTGATGATATAGACCCCAATTCCCATAACCAGTAATATTGCGGCAACAGCCGCAATTCGTGGCCATAAGGGTTTAACTGGTTTTGGCAGATCATTTTTTTGCTGAATATTTTCCCATAATTTATGCTTCACCCTATCATAGTCAGGCTCGGCAAAATCCTTTGCTTTTTCCTGTGTCTCTTCCAAAAACCAGGTTTCTACAAGAGCTTTCTCCTCTGCAGAAGCCCCTCCTTTCAGGTATCTTTTCAATAATTTATCAGCTCTTTTATTCTCCATTTATACAACCTTCTTTTCATATGGCCAGCATCAGGAATAGTCTAATCATGCCGGTATATGGTAAAGAACCGCAGCTCCGGTCAAAGTAGTAGAACCAACGAGAAAAAAACTAAAAAAATGTAAAAAAGAAGCTGAAGGTATCTGCAAGTCTGATTCTCAACACCTTCGTTGCATTACTTACTTGCTTTTTAACAGTAAGTTCCGAAATTTCTAATTTTTCTGAGATCTCTTTATAGGAAAGGTGCGCTTTACGGCTTAATTCAAATACTTCTCTCATTTTAGCTGGTAACTGCGCAAGCTCTGCCTCAATTCTGGTTGCCAGTTCATGCTCTCTTACCAAATGGTCTGTAATACATTTACCATCATCAATAAATTTTTCCAACGAATTGAGATAGTTATTACGGACTTTGCTTCGTTCAAAATGCTTCAGTATCCGATTCCTAACAGAGGCATAAAGAAAAGAAGAAAGAGATACTCTAATGTCCAAATCCAAAGACTTACTCCAAAGCATGACAAAGATATCCTGGACCACATCTTCCGCTTCATCTTCATTGAATAGGATTTTTCTGGTATAGCGATATAAAACCACCCAGTACCTGTCGTAGATTTCGGCATAGGCGGCAGTATCTCCCAATTTCAGCAAATCTGCTAATTGACTATCTGTAAGATCGTTATAAGATTCCAAAATCACTTATTTAATCACAATGTGAATATATCAAGGAGTACATCGGATTCCAAAAATAATGTAAAATATTTAAAACACAAACGTTTGCGTAAACCAAATTTAAATGTAAAACAACTCTGTACCAACTTATTATTTATTTTCGTAAAATAGTTTGATTTAACAAAATCCTAAAGTAAATTAGAACTCAATTTTGCGGGAATGGGCTTCAGATCCTTAAAAAAATCAACTTTTAATCGCTTACTATTCTTAATTCTATGCTTCGTTCTGTTCGGTATACCCGTATCAAAAGCAGACGAGCATCAGAAAAACCAAACATCTGTCTCAACGCCACTCCTTAAAAAGATCTCTGTTAAAAGTATGCAGGAAGATTTAGCAATTCTTTGGGCTGCTATTCAGGAAATGCATCCAGCCTATGGCATTTATACCACACCACAACAGCTCAAAGCAATATATAAAAGCACCTGTTCGTCAATAACTCATCCCCTATCCGAGAGTGACTTTATCACCAGGATCTATCCCTTTCTATGCGCACTGAAGTGCGGGCATACTCAATTAAAGCATTCCGCAGGATTTGACCCTTCCAAAGAGCCTAAAGAACCCCCTCTTCCTTTTCAGGTTCTGGTTCGAAATCACCGGGCCTGGGTTACAACCTATAGAACGAACCAACTCCAGACAGGTGACGAAATCATAAGTATCAATGATATTCCTGCTTCGGATATTATACGTCACGGTTACGATCTATATTGCGGTGATGGCTATAATGAAACTTTCAAAGAGCTATTTTTAAGTGAATACGATGGTTTTGAAGACGCCTGTTCTAAATATTACCATTGGAAAGCCCCATACCGCGTGCGGGTCAGAAATAGCCAGGGCAAGACAAAAACCGTACAAATAGATACTACTACAGAGGATACCTCTTTAAAAACAGAACAAAAACAGGCACCTGAACAGAAAAACTGGACAGAAGCCAGCAACACAGACTATTTGCCTCTTCGATTTTCTAACACCAGTTCAACAGCGTGGTTTGAGGTCAAAACCTTTCAATACGCCGATACGCTGATTTATGAGCAGGCTTTTAAGCAAATACGGATGAAAGGCATTAAAAATCTCATTATTGATCTTAGACATAACACAGGAGGCGATATCAGAATTGCGGCGAAACTCCTATCCTATCTCGCAGATTCTTCCTTCCATATCATCAAAGAAATAAAATCCAGGATTCCTGATCCGGCAAACAACCCTTTTAATAAGTACTTTGATGCCACCCGGACAGAAAGCTTTAAACTCGGTTTTAAACCCGGCCCCAAACATGGAAACGGTTATCATATTGATTTTCGACCGGTATTCGGATTATCCTATAGGCCGCTTCCGGTTAACCCACTATGGCATTTTAAGGGCAAGTTATTCGTTTTGATTGACGGGGCAACTTTTTCTTCAGGTGCACATGCTGCTGCTGCAATTAAGGCCCAATGTAAAAACGCCAAATTTATTGGCAGAGAAACTGCAGGTGCAGAAGAAGGCTGTAGTGGAGGCACTATACAACACCTCACCTTACCAAACACTCATATTGTTGTTGAATTTCCGTGGATGCGCGTCGTCTCCGTTGCTAAAAACCCTGTATTTGGACATGGAATTTTTCCTGATTATACGGTGTCATACAGCCCTGAAGATGTCACCAATAAGCGAGACCTGGACGTTAAAAAAGCATTGAGTCTCCTTCAATAAGGTAGTTATACAGTATACCCGGGTTTCCAGTTTTCTATCGCATTTCCAAAAAGGGCATTATTGATCATATGTACACTAATGGCTGTCTTAGATCCCGTAAACACATTTGAAGTCGGCATTTCCCCGCTTGTCACACATTTATGAAAATCATTTAGCGCATACCAGGATCCGTCTTTGATTGGTTCTGTAAGGATCGGAATCCCACCGTCTTTATTCCAGGTAATTTTGGTTGCACCCGTTACGCCATCCACCGTCTGATTGTATTTTTTTAAAGTTTCCTTTTCCGGATAATATATTCCCTCATCCACCAACAGAGAAATACTTCCTTTTGAACCCTTGATCTTAAATAAGTAGCCATCATGGCTGTTGGCACAAGTAGCCCCAAAGTTTCCGATCATATGCTCTTTACTATACCGCAGCACGGCTTGTACGTTATCATAAGTTTCTCTTCCATCTTTATAGAAATCAATACCCCCTGTCGCAATCACTTCATCGGCATGCGTATCAAAAACCCAGTTGATAAAATCAATCTGATGGGATAATAATTCTGCAGGGAGCCCACCAGAATACTCTTTATACATCCGCCAGTTGATCTGTCGTTCCAGCGAAGGGTCAGGAACAGGTCTTCTCCAACTTCCATTACGATCCCAGCGACAATCAATCTGTGTAACCTTACCAAGATACCCCTGATCGATCATCTCTTTAACCTTGAAATAAAGCGGTGTATATCTATATTGATGTCCAACCTGTAAGATCTGCTTAGGCTTTGACTTGACCAGAGACACCAATTCTAAAGCCTGGGGAATATTATAAGTCATTGTTTTTTCCAAATAAACGTGTTTATCAGCCAGCAAAGCATCTTTAGCGATCTGAAAATGCATATTTAAAGGTACAGAGATCAGTACAGCATCAATATCTTTATGATCCAGGATTGCCTTATAATCCTTAACAGCCAAAGCTCCAGGCGCTATCTTTCGGCCATTTTCCAAGCGAAAATCAAGGACATCACAAATGGCCTTGATCTGGTACAGGTCAGGAATTTGTTTCAATACCTGCATAAGCCCCGTTCCCCTGTCGCCACAACCAATAACTGCAATATTAATTTTCCTGCTTTCAAAAGGTAAGCTTACCGCCTTAAGCAAGGTGTTGTGCAATAATAAACCTCCTGCTGTAATTCCCGCCTTTTTTATAAAACTCCGTCTGATCATATTTCTCTTATTTGGTACGGATAAATTTATAAAAATATCAACTTGATATCACCTTAAGTAGTAATATCTTTTTCACAACTAAAAAACCTATTCCTGGTGTAGCAAGCCAAATCTTCAAAAAATAATTCTTGCATAATTCAATTCTTATCCTTTACTTTGAAATACAAAGTTCTTTTATAAACAAATTATGACCACTACATTCGCTCCTTTTAATACCAATCACATCTCTTACAATAGAAATCCAGTAGACTTTTTTTTTGTACATTAACTTTGAAAAACAAAGTACTTTCAAAAACATTATCATGAAAACAATTAAAACAATAATTTCTTCAGATCTAATGATCGGTTATGGGTTATTAGCCATTTCCCTTTCTTTTTTAATTTTTGCATGCTCAGCGATGGGATTTAGGATTGGTCAGGACAACAATTTTGGAATCTTTATGGCCACTTTTGCAATTACTGCAATCTATACTATATCTGTGTTCTTTACTGCTTTTGCAAAACACAAATGGAAAATCTCTAAAAGTAAAATCGAGTATACTGTGATTTTAGCTGTTTTATGGTTCATCAGCGCATTTTCCTTAAATCTGGAAATGAACTTGTTTGATCAATCTGTTCCATGGTTATGTTTTTTCATTATCTCTTCAGCACTCTCCTTAATCCTTGCACTGTTCAAAAATGCTCTCCCCTCTTTTTTAAGAAATGTTACATTCTTTTTTCTCGGAACAGGTCTCGTCCTGTTTCTATATTATGCTCTTTACCTTATCCCATTTTATGTTTTAAGTATACCGGCAGCTGTTGCCTTAGGTATATCCATTCATACCTATATCCCCCTTATTTTGTTAATCCTGACTTTAGTTTTATTTAATCGAGCTTTAAAAGACCATGGAAAGATCAAATATTTTTTCTATTCGGGGATTGCTTTCCCAATACTTGTTTGTATGTCCTTCATCTTTTACTCAAAAAGCATCAATAACCAAATCAATAGGATTGTAAATCAAAATACACTGTCGGAAGGTAAATTACCCTCTTGGGCAGTCATTGCCCAATCTATTCCACGAAACAGCTTAACAGAACGTTTAATGAAGGAAGACCTTGTTTATAAAACCATCAATTTAAACAGCGACTGGTGGTGGGGTAATTTTTCAGGAAGATCCTTTGATGAGCCGCTGCAGCACGACCCCATGATGGTTATCGCCCGACTGTTTACAGAAAAGACAAACCTGGATCAGAGCGACAGGATAAAAATACTGGAATCTATGTACGATTCCAGGCATAAAGCCCAGGAAAGATTATGGTCAGGCGATCAGTTGCAGACAGCCAACATCATCACCAACGTACGGCTTTTTCCCGAATATAGAATGGCTTATACTGAAAAGATCCTGAGTATCAGTAACAACGACAAAAAAAGATGGCGAAACGCACAGGAAGCAATTTATACCTTCCATTTGCCTGAAGGCGCTGTGGTGAGCTCCTTGTCCTTATGGATCAACGGTCGGGAAGAAAAAGCCAACCTCACCACAAAAGCAAAAGCAGATTCTGCCTATAAACAGATCGTTGGTGTGGAACAGCATGATCCGTCTGTAGTTCACTGGCAGGAAGGCAATACTGTCAGTGTAAGAATATTCCCATGTACAATTGAGGAAAATAGAAAATTTAAAATCGGAATCAGCAGTCCGCTTAAAAAGCAAGGGGATACATTGAGTTACAGCAATATCTATTTTGATGGACCAGAGGCAAGAAATGCCATAGAAACCCTGCAGCTTACCTACTCCACTAAACCAAATAATCTAAACTTAAATAGCGATTATGAAGAAATTAAACCAGGTATTTATCAGCTCACCAGAAACTACAAATCCGACTGGGAAATAGCTTTTAAGGATGGACCACTTTCGCCGGCAACTTTTTCCTTTGATCAGCAATCCTATCAGGTCAGAAATTATGTACCGGATTACGCAGACTTCAATGCGAGTGTCATTTACCTGGACCTGAATCAATCGTGGACGAAAAAAGAATTTGATGAAGTCTGGAGTAAAATACATCAAAAGAAAGTATTGGTCTTTGACGATCAAATCATTTTAATGAATAACGACAATAAAAATGAGGTGTTCAAAAAAATGAGCAAACTAAACTTTAGTCTGTTTCCCATCTACAAGATCAATCACCCTGAAGGAGCACTACTCATCTCTAAAAGTTCAGAAATGTCCCCCAATTTGGGAGATCTTAAAGAAAGTCCATTCGGAGAAAAGCTAACCGCATATTTGCAGCAATCACCAAAGATCCGCCTCTACAATCTTGGGGCACAACTTTCACCTTATTTAAAAGCACTTAAAGAATTACGGGTGTTTAACTCTGATTCCGGAACTCCATCAAAGCTTTCAAGTTTGCTGGAAAAGGAGAAATTCATCCGGGAGCAAGAAAACGAAAATAAAGTAGTAGTGGGTGCAGCCAGAATGGTCATTGAAACGGCCAAAGGCGATACCACAGGAACCGCCCCTGACCACCTGATGAGGTTGTTCGCTTACAACGACATCCTTAAAAAGGTGAGCAGCAATTATTTTAAAGCAGATTTCATTCAGCCTGATGTTATAGCCGAGGCGGAAAGTGCGAATATTGTAACGCCTGTTTCCAGTTTGATCGTATTGGAAACCAAAAAAGATTACGAACGCTTTGACATTGAAGAAAGCAAAAATAGCCTCAAAAATGCATCGATGAAATCATCAGGTGCCGTTCCCGAACCTCATGAATGGGCACTAATCATCTTAGCTGCAGGGACCGTTCTTTACCTGACATACAAACCCAAATACTCAAAAAAGACCATTTAAGATGATTATCACTCAGTTAAAAACACATTTTCCATTCACCTGTCTGCTGGTCATTTATCTGGGAATGTCTGTTGTATTTCTTCATGAATACTTCGTTTGGACATCCACATTGATTACGGCCGTTATTGCAGCTCCATATATTTGTACCATAGAAAAGGGGAAATTCTCCTTGCGGTATTTGATGCCGACATTAATAGCTGTAGCAATAACTTCCATAGTTCCGGTTAAAACGACTTTGTTTTTCACCATCCTTTTTGCAACTTTATTTCTCATAGAAAACAGACTGGGTAAAGTCAACAATATCGCCATCTTTCTACTCCTCCTCATTTCTCCCATTTTTAATTATGCAAGTAACGCATTGGGCTTTCCAATTCGCTTGTGGCTAAGTGATCTAGCCGCATCGATATTAAGCTATGCAGGTTCCAATTACAAGGCAGAGGGGAATTTGATTACACATGCTGGTTTTGAATTCTCCATTGACCAAGCATGTGCAGGATTAAACATGCTTTCAGTGTCTTTGATTTTAGGGCTTTTCCTCATCACCTATTATCAAAAAAGTTTAAATAAACGCGTTTCTTTCCAACAAACGGCAATCTTGCTTTTCATTACTGTTTTACTAAATATTTTATGTAATCTTTTCAGAATTGTATTGTTAATTTTATTTAAGGTAATGCCAGACAATATTTTACATGAACTCATCGGTATCATTTGCTTCATTGGCTATCTCATCATCCCTCTTGCCTATATTGTAAGAGTATTTTTTAAATATTTTGTTAAAGAACAACACATAGTTCCACAAACTACTACCAGGCAGGTCATTTTAAGGTATCAATTCATTCATTTCGCTCTACTGGCTGCAGTGCTATTCGTCTCCTTCAAACTAAAAAGCAGTGATCATTTCGAAAAGGCGGTAAACCAAGTTCAAATCCAAGGCTATAAAAAAGAAAATTTGGCAAATGGAATTATGAAATTCGAAAATAGACAATCACTCATCTATCTCAAACCAACTGTCTTTTATGCACCTGAACACAATCCAATGGTCTGCTGGAAAGGAAGTGGATATGACTTTAAATCGATCAGAAAGCAAATATTTTCGGGTCGGGAAATATATACCGGAACCCTGGTAAAAGGAAATGATATAATTTATACAGCCTGGTGGTTTGAAAGTAAGCAAATGAAGACAATCAACCAGCTAAGCTGGCGCTGGAAGGCCTTGAAAGATAACAATCAGTTCTACCTGATCAACATTAACGCGTCCAGTCCTGCTGTACTTATCAAAACCATAAAAAAAATGCTTCTAGATAGTTAAATCCGAATACCTGAAATATACGAGATTTAATAACTACTCTTCTTTTAGCGCCTTCACAGGATTCGTGTTTGCAGCCCCGTAAGACCGAAGACTTACAATTATAAAAGTAAGCCCTAAAGAAGCCGTCATCGCCAGAGCAAATGGCCAGAAATTCATATCAATCCTATAAGCAAAACCTGCCAGCCATTTATGGATATAAATATAAGCAACAGGCCAGGCGAGTAAATTTGCAAAAAGTACCATTTTCAAAAAAGAACTGTTCAACATCGCAACCAGTTCGAATGTACTCGCTCCCAAGACTTTTCGAATAGCAATCTCTTTGGTTCTTTGCGTAGAAACAAACGATACCAGGCCGAACAAACCTATGAAAGAGATGAAGATGATCATCGCCGCAAACACTTTAAAAAGTGCTCCCATGACCTGTTCAGTTTTGTAATACTGATTAACCTGGTCATCTAAAAAAACAGCCCCATACACATGATCAGGAAAAATACTGTTCCATTGCTGTTCTATTTGTTTCATCACCGGCAAAACAGATTTGGTATCCAGCTTTACGGCAATCGCATAATATTCCGTTTTTGATGTAGAAATTGCAACAGGAGAAATCATTTCATGCAGCGATTGATCAACAAAATCCTGTACGACTCCTACAATAATTCCCTTACTGCTTTCCATCGTAAAGAATTTCCCCAATGCCTCCTCCGGATTCTTTACTTTGAGTTTTTTCAGAAGCGTCTCGTTCACGACAAATTCCTTAATTGTATCACTTTTATAAAAAGCCCTTCCTGCGATGATCTTCATTCCAAATGTGTTGAAATAATCTTCGTCTGCCGATTTAGCACTAACAGAAAAATCAGCCTTCGGTTTATGATCATAAGAAAAATCTGTATCATAATTGTTATTGGATGTGGGCGCCGCATTACAAAAGCTCAGGCCCTTCACCCCAGGAATAAGAGCAAGTTTCTCCCTTAAAAGTCCAAATTTAGTCTTGCTCAAACTATCTGTAGGAATATCTACTATTGCTGTGGTCTTCGTACTAAAACCAAGCGGCTTTTCACGGATATATTTCATTTGCCGGATCACCACCAAAGTTCCTATAACCAGCATCGCTGTAATGGAAAATTGAACCAGCATTAAAATTTTCCTCAAATTTAATCCACCAGCGTCTGATCTTATTCCTTTATTCTTAATGGCCAGCACAGGACTAAATCCAGACATGATGATAGCAGGATAGAATCCCGCAAAAAAACTCACGGAGATCCATAAAGCCCCAATAAAGAACCAAACTGAAGGATAAGCTAAAAATGCGAATTTTATATCTGATTGCAAAAGGGTAGATAGTGCCGGACCTGCAAGCTCTACAAATACACCAGCAAATACTACTGCAATAGAGGTAATTAAACCGGTTTCCCACAAAAATTGCCATGTCAATTGATTACGCGAGCTTCCCATTACTTTACGTACACCA
>Ga0157370_10002515_pt1 | contig 22060 bp, 15 predicted proteins | sample C35metaG_FD_113463 | JGI IMG/M metagenome (GOLD analysis project Ga0157370, IMG submission 113463) | Corn rhizosphere microbial communities from Kellogg Biological Station, Michigan, USA - C3-5 metaG | ecosystem: Host-associated > Plants > Roots > Rhizosphere > Soil | place: USA: Michigan...
CATTCCACTTGCTATGCTTTGGTAGCTTATCAGACTGCCTGGTTAAAAGCGCATTATCCGAGTGAGTATATGGCTGCTGTATTGAATCATGCCGGCGCTATTGAGAAAATTACTTTCTTTATGGAAGAATGTAAAAGCATGGGCTTAACCGTTTTGGGACCCGATATTAATGAATCTCAAAAAGGATTTGCAGTAAATAAAAAAGGAGAGATCCGTTTTGGTTTTAGTGGTATGAAAGGCGTGGGTGAAGCCGCGATTGAAAACATTATTGAAGAAAGAGAAAAGCGGGGCACTTTTACATCCATTTTTGATATGATCAAAAGAGTAAATCAAAGAACGGTAAATAAAAAATCGCTCGAAAGCCTTGCCTATGCAGGGGCTTTTGATTGTTTTAATAATTTTCATCGTGCTCAATTTTTCTTTACTATTCCCGGAGAAAATATAAATTCTCTTGAAAAAATTATCAAATTCGGAAATCAATACCAGGCGCAGCTTCACAACAATACCAACACGCTTTTTGGTGATTTACAAATGGGAGAAGTAACGCCGCCGGTCATTCCGGATTGCGAACCGTGGCCTTTGATCCAGATGCTCGATCATGAAAGAGACGTGATCGGAATGTACCTGAGTGGCCATCCGCTGGATAATTATAAGTTCCAGATAAAACATTATAAGTTTGATACGATTGCTGATTTTAATGAATTTAAAGCCGCGGTTCACCTTCATCCAAATCCTTCAAGATCCTTCAGGATTGCCGCTTTGGTAACAGAAGCACAACACCGGATTTCTAAAAGAGGAAATAAATTCGGTGTCATGCACCTGGAAGATTATTCTGAAAAAATGGAGTTGATGCTTTTTGGTGAAGATTATGTAAAATATAATAATTACCTGGAGCCGGGAATGGTGATTTGCTTAGCCGGATCGTTTGTCCAGCGGTATCAAAGCTCGCCTTACGAATTCAAAATCGGAACCATATCGCTTTTGGAAACGGTGATGAGAAGCAATACCAAAAAGCTTCATATCGAAATGAATCCGAAAGATGTGTCAAAAGATTTTATTGATTTTATAGGAAATAATGTTCAAAAATTTCCAGGAAATTCTACGCTTAAATTCAATATTTGCGATAACCTTTCCAATTTAAAATTTGGCATGTACACCAGTCACAAATGCTTTGAAATGAATGACGAAATGGCAACTTATTTGCAACAAAAACCCGAATTAGACATAAAAATAGAATTAACATAATGTGGATATGCCAATTCAACATTTAAAAAGATTGGCTTTAACTTTGCCGATTATAAACCAATTAATAATTTTCAAACAATAAAAATTTAATTATGGCTCAGGAATATACCGATGCAAACTTTAAAGAAAAAGTTTTGGACTCAGACAAATTAACGATGATAGACTTTTGGGCAGAATGGTGTGGCCCATGCCGCGCAATCGGCCCCGTAGTAGAAGAACTTCATAAAGAATATGATGGAAAAGTAAACGTAGGAAAAGTAAATGTGGATCAAAACCCGGAACTTAGTGTCAATTATGGAATTACCAGCATTCCTGCAATTTTATTTGTAAAAGGCGGAAAAGTAGTAGATAAATTAGTAGGTTCGCAACCAAAATCTAATTTTGTAAAAAAGATTGAAGCGTTAAAATAATTTTAACTTCTAAATTTTATTCTAAAGGTCTCCGGTAATGCCGGAGACCTTTTTTTGAAAAAGATGCTTTATTAAGAAATTTTATTCTGATTATTTATTCTTAAAAAATCAGGAAAGCCAAATATTTATTTTGTTTGCTGTCAAATAATATTATTTCAACTGTAAAAGTTAAATTATTTTATCAAAACAAAACTTCCTTTTAAATTATAAACTTTCCCAATCGCATCTACAGCTTTCAGAACCCAGACATAACTTCCTGCAATGATTTCGCTATTTTTTGAGAAGCCATCCCAGCCTTTACTTAAATCATTTGTAGAAAAAACTTTTTGACCCCAACGGTTAAAAATTGTAAAGTATGAAAGCGATTTTATTGCTACATAGTAGGGTTTCAGGATATCATTTAAACCATCATTATTTGGTGTGAATGCAGTGGGAACATAAACAGCTGAGCCTTTGAATATGGTAACTTTCACTGAAGCAGTATCTACACATCCTTCAACGGTTTTTACTGTTAGTAAATATTCTAAATCATCAGAAAGCTTGCCTGTGGGATTAGAAATAAAAGGATCATTCAAACCGGTAGCCGGCAACCATGAAAAAGATGAGCCGCCACTTCCGTGTAATTGAAAAGGAGAATTCATTGCCACCAAAGTATCTTTTCCTGCATTTGCATGTGCTGCATTAATAAAAACATTTTTAGAGAGTAATGCTGAACATCCGTTTTCCGCTTCTGCAGTCAGTTTAACATTATAATTTCCTTCAGAAGAATAAGTATTTTGCGCGGTTTTTTGATCTGAAAAATTATTATTCCCAAAATCCCAGTGCCAGTTTTTTATAGTTAAATTGCTGGTTTCCTGGGCAGTGAAAGACAGGGGAATATTTTTACAACCGTCATTTACTTCGATGCTGATTTTGGGCTTAGGCTCAACAGTGAAACCACTTACAAAAGAATTAGAGATACAACCCGCGCTGCTTGTGGCAGTTAATTTTAAAGCATAATCACCGGCAGTAAACAAACTAAAATCTGGATTTTCGGATTTTGAAAAATCATTGCCGTCCACTTGCCATTGCCATTGATTTATAATGCCGATACCTATTTTAGCATCCACATGTATCCTCGGATTCAACGATTCGCAGGTGTCGAAAATATGAAAGGAAATATCGGGATTATCACCCACCTTAATAACTCTTGTAAACGGGGGGCTTTCACAATTATCCATTGCGGTAATATAATGGCTTACTTTATAAAAACCGGTATCCGGATATACATGAGGAGGTGGATTGGCGAGATCGCTGGTAGTGCCATCACCGAAATCCCAAAAATAACTTTTAATGGTAGTGAAAGATGTTGAACTGTCTGTAAAATCAACCGGTGTTCCATGACAAACTTCATCGTTTGTTAAGCCTGTGTTATAAACGGGATTAAGAGCCGTGCAAAACTTTTGAATATTATATTTACCACCAGTTGCTGCGCTAAAACCCCAATATACAGAATCGCTTTTAAAAATTTCTGCTATCAAATCAGTTTTGGTTGAAAGCCTGAAAACTCCATCAAAATAGGTGCTTAAAGTTTTAGCTGCCGGATCCCATTTTATTTGCAAAACATGCCAGGCGCCATCTTCAATATTATCGCTGGTAGCAGAAGCAGGAATCGGACCGGCCAAATCATTTCCATGTTTTATAACTCCGTTTTTTTGAATGCTGATGTGATCATAAGCCGGATCATTGTCCCCGGTATTTTGCCAGGTATCTAAGGCAATTCCGACAGAAGGTGACACTCCCTCAAATCCCATACCGCCTCCCTGAGCCCCGAGGTTGGCGCTTTGCTGTTGAAGCATAAAAACAATCCCGTCTGCTCCTTCTGCATCGAGGTATCCGAGAAAAACATTAAATTTAAAATCAAAAGGATCGTTCAAACTTATCTTTGTACTTTGCCAAACGCTGCCACCCTGCCACATTTGCGCAGTCGTAAGCTGATAGCAATTGCAACTTTCCTTTGTAGCATTTCCATTTAAAATATACTGCGAAGAAGATGTAAGTGGTGATAATAAAACCAAACTCCATATCACACTGAGGCAGCTAAATTTTCTCATGAAGTTGTGGTGTTTTTTTTAATTATTCTTTGCAGTAACCAAAGCTTTTAATTCATTAGCTTTTTCCCATGCTTTTCTCCCTAATCCCGGATGAACATGCCTGTCGCTGTGATAGGAAGAACGAACCAGCGGGCCACTTTCTACATAATCCAATCCCATTTGATAACCTATTTCGCGAAGCTCGGCAAACTCTGATGGATGCACGTAACGATTTACGGGCAAGTGTTTTGGTGTTGGTTGCAGATATTGGCCAATCGTAATTACATCTACCTGACTGTCTTTCAAATCCTGCATCGTCTGTATTACTTCTTCTTTTGTTTCTCCGAGTCCAAGCATGATTCCGCTTTTCGTGCGCATACCGCCCTTTTTCAAAAAACGCAAAGTTTCCATGCTGCGCCAGTATTTTGCCTGAATTCTAACATGGCGTGTAAGTCTTTCCACGGTTTCAATATTATGACTTACTACATCAGGAGCAGCGTCTATAATACGTTGAATATTTTCCTCCTGAGCCTTAAAATCAGGAATAAGTGTTTCCAAAGTTGTTTGCGGATTTAATTCTCTGATGGCTTTGATGGTATTATACCAGATGATTGAACCACCGTCTTTCAATTCATCTCTGTCAACAGAAGTTATTACGGCATGTTTTACTCTCATCAAATGGATGGCTTCGGCAACCCGTCTGGGTTCCTGCCAATCTACTGCCATAGGCCGGCCTGTAGCTACTGCGCAAAAGCCGCAGCTGCGGGTACAAATATTTCCAAGGATCATAAATGTAGCGGTTCCTTCACCCCAGCATTCACCCATATTCGGGCAATTTCCGCTTTCACAAATAGTATGTAATTTATGGGTATCTACAATTTGTCTTACATGCTTGTATTCTTCGCCGATGGGGAGTTTCACCCTAAGCCAGTTTGGTTTTTTTGGTCTTGCCTGCGCTTCTATTACCAGTTCTTCACTCATTATTTTTTTTGTATTTTTTTTATAAAATCGAAAACAGCAACTCCTATTTTCTTTTGCCAAATATGATGGCAACATATCCTCCAAAGAAAAATTCTTTTTCTTTATTATAAGCCATTTGTGGAATTTTTTTAGAATAATATTCTGCGGTAATACCCACTTCTATTGCAGAAATTATTTCATTAAAACTTCCGTAATCAAAGCGCACGGCGGCTTTTGCGTAAAGGCCGGGAGTAATAGAAAGTTCATTCCATCCTTTTCCAAAACCCGGACCTCCAATAATTTGATGGGTTAAAAAGGCAACGCTGTCAGGGGAATTGTATTTTATATAACGGTAACCATTTCCATCCTGAACCTGCACATAATAAGGACGAAGGAAAGAAACAGCTATTCCACCACCATAATTTCCCGTAATCGCCACACCATTTTTATTAGATTTATTCCCCAACAAAACCTGTTGCTGCAAACCCAATTTTACAGGATAAACAAAATTTTCTTTTCCATAAATAAAAGGAACCGTATTCGTGTAAAAACTTTGTTTTTCTTCTTTGGAACTTTTGCGTTCACTGATCTCCAATTGATAAAGTAAACCTTTTTTTACAGAACTTGCACGGCCTAATTCGAAAAAAACCCCATAGCCATCAGTGATAAGTTTAGCGCCGAAAGCGAAACTTTTTTTATAGGCAATTACGCCTTCTTCCTGCTGTTTTATCATTTGATTTACCTGCGCTCTCCTCCTCTCCTGGCGTGCATTGCGTGCACTCTGAGCAAAAGTTTGTGTTGATAAGAATACGATTATGACAAAGAAAAATATTTTTCGCATTTGTTGTTATTATATTAGTGGTGTAAATTTATACAAAAATAAGAGAATGACTGCATCAATAATATATAAAGGAAATCTGCGGTGTGAGGCCGAACATCTACAAAGTAAAACGACTATCGAAACAGACGCGCCCACTGATAACCGTGGAAAAGGTGAACGTTTTTCTCCAACTGATTTACTATGCGTTTCGCTGGCCACCTGTATGCTGACAACCATGGGAATAAAAGCAGCAGATTTAGATGTGGATATAAGCAATGCAAAAGCTGACGTAACCAAACACATGGCCAGCGATCCACGCCGGGTTGCAAAGATTGAGGTAGCGGTTACTTTACCGTCAAATGTGAATGAAAAAGAAAGAATTATTTTGGAAAGGACCGGAACAAATTGTCCTGTTGCAAAAAGCATTCATCCGGAGATTTTATTAGTACTGAATTATCAGTGGACTGATTAATTGAGATGATTAGCCATGTGTCGATTAGCCAAAGAAAAGCAGCAAAAGGATTATCTCGTCACCGAATCAGAGAATTTCCAATGGCGCATTGAAGGCAAAGTTTTTTATTGCAATATCCATTTTTCAATTGAATCAAGGCCTGCGAATCAAAGGCATTTTTATTTGAATAATTTAAAGCCTCAAAGCCTTTTGTTATCGCATTTTTTTCAGACGCAATTTCTTCAAGCCAATTAATTGCCTTCTCTTTATAAACTTCTTCCTCATGATGAAGACCATAAGAAAATAAAATGGGTACGATGGTATTGATAATAATATTATTTATCATTTGCTTTCCTAAACTTTTTATTTTTTGCTCTGTTTTCTCATCAAAAGCATAATGATAATGCCAGTAATCATTTGCTTCCAGTGTAAACATTTTTTTCACTTCAGCAACAGATTGCGTTTCTTTTATTTTAGAAAATAAATGTTCACTGTTGTGAATCAACATAGCCAATTGAGCAAGACGAATCGTTGGAAAATTTGCAGGACGCATTCTTAAAAAAAACAGTTCTCCATCTACCGGTTGCAGTTTATATTTTTTCTGATAAAACTGATATTCCTTTTGCAGCATTTTTGGATATTTTTCTTCAAAATCTTTTTTTAATAAACCCGCCTGTCCAAACAATATTGATTCAATTTGAATCAGGTTGTGTTTGTGCTTTGCCAACATCGATAAGGGTAACGATTGTGCAATCTTTTTAAACATTTCACTGTTTACTTTCAATCCAAAATTAGCAGCAATCAACCACCAGAAAGTTTCTTCCCAATGATAATTTGTTTGAGTTAAAATTTGAAAAATGTTTTCAGATTTTATTATCAGCCTTTCGGCTACAAGCCTCTGTTTCCAACTGCTTAATGAAAGTTCACTTAGCTGATGCGGAAGTTTTTCACATGCGATAAACTGAGCACTTTGACTAAGTTGTTTATATTTTCCCAAAAGCAAATTTGAAACCCGGCTTTGTAATTCAAGTGTGAGCAAATTATTTCCATTTGCATCTTTTATTTCTGCATCATGGTTCCATACAATATGCAGAATGATGTTTTTATAATTATCATCAATAGAATGATTGTGCAGATTCCAATGAGAGGAATTGACGTGTAATTCTACATTACCCGCCCACAATGTATCATTGATTTGTATTTTGGCTTCTGTAAAATCAGGGCCTTGATTCACATTATGCGAGCCGGGATGAATCACCAGTATCTGATCACCATTCGTGCTGGTGAGATTATGGTTATTGTAATATTGAAATTTCCAGATGTATTGCAGAATGTCTTCTTTCATAGCAGTGAAATATTTTGAATAATAAATATAAAGAATAAAAAAGAATGAGGCTAAAAAAATGTCTTTAAGGAAATAAAAGAAAATTAAAAGGAAAAACCCGTTTATTTAGATTTTACCTTTATTTTTGGCAGCCAACTTAGTGACGTGTTTTAGATATCTTTTTGAATTGCCCGGGTGGCGAAATTGGTAGACGCACTGCTTTCAGGTGGCAGCGTCCGCAAGGATGTGCTGGTTCGAATCCAGTCCCGGGCACACAACCGCTTTTTTAAAGCGGTTTTTTATGAATGAAATAGCAATAGTTCTAAAAGGCTTGGCCGCTTCGATATCTAAAGAAGGCTTTCCAGTAAAGAAATACCTTGATGAATATTTTAAAGGTATTGGCGTAATGCTTGAATTAGGAGATTACATTCAAGCATACGAGCTTGAAATCAATAAAATAAGAGAGCAGAAAAAAGCCGCCTAAAACTCAAATTATCCGCTTAATTGAAACAGGTAATTAATTTGCCGTTTTTTTATTTCAGTGAACCTATAAAAGTTTTACCTTGCTTGTCATTAAATTTAAAAAGAATGTCTAACCCATTAGAATTAAAGGGCGCCCTTGAGTGGGTAAATATACCAACTGATGGGAGAATATATTATGCATGAAAAATGGTAATTGCAAGTAAAGAGATGTGGCAATTTATTGTGTTTATTGATTGAACCTATAGAACCAAAATGAATCTTTGCCAAATCTGTTATGAGGCAATGAATGTGGAAAATAACAGAAAGCAAGATTAAAAAAATTAGTTACAAGCATGAAAGGGATTTGTTCCCAGGCAATCAAATTAAAGATTCCGTATTTACTGTTGACTAACAGCCGGATAACCTATTGAGGAACTATTTTAGGATTAGACACAGTATTCATCCTTCGCTGCTAAGGTATAGATAAAGCATTCATCCTTCGCTCTTACTCCCACTCAAAGGCATGGATAATGCATGGATAAAGTACGGATAGTGTATGAGGAGTGTATGGGATGACTTTTATCGCCGGTTACTTTATAAACTTCCCACGCAGCAACAGCCCAAATTTCTCTCCTTTCTCGAAATTGCTTTAACAAGAAAAGTATCCTGTATAACGCTATCGCTGTAAACAGAAAATTCTTTTGATTGATAAATCGTATAATTGTTATTCATCACCTTACAGCTATTAAGAATTATACATTTAGGAGTACAGGGAAATTTTTTTTATTCATGGAGGAAAATTAAGATTAATTTATTCAAAATATTAATATTCGATTACAACCAAATGCCCATATTTTTAAGACCATAAGCACAATTATTTCATTCTAAAAACGTTCCCATTTGTAAACAAAATTTCGGCTTCCAAATTTTCTATTTTACATTTAATATTAAAACTCTTGCGCAAAATCTAAAAGTATATGCCTGAACTTTTACTTGTTGATGATCATGCTATAATAAGGACGGGGTTAAAGCTTCTAATCCAGAGTTCTTTTGGTCATTTTAAAATTGACGAGGCAAATGATGGCAATGGTGCTTTTGAAAAGGTAAAAAATATTGATTACGATTTGATCATTATGGATGTAAATATGCCAAACACAGATTCATTTGGAATTTTGCAAAGCATACTTGCATTTAAACCTTCAACAAAGATCATGATGTTCAGTATGAATGCGGAAGAAATTTACGCAAAAAAATATTTGAAAATGGGCGCTGTGGGATACTTAAAAAAAGACGCATCGAACGAGGAAATAATAAGAGCGATTACTTTAGTTTTAAATAATAAAAGATATATCAGCCAGGAACTGAGTGAGAAATTACTGGTAGATCTGCAGTCAAATAGTCAATCCGGAAACCCTTTTGATAATTTATCCCCACGCGAATTTGAAATTGTGCAGCATCTCGCCCATGGGGATTCTGTTTCTGAAATATCCCAGAAATTAAATGTTCATACCTCTACAATTGGCACACATAAAGCCAGGATTTTTGGAAAATTAGGTTGCCATAATATTGTTGAACTCATCGACATGGCAAAAGTTTATAGCATAGTTCTTACTTAATAAGCGTCAGGCCTTGCTTTTTATTTCCTGCCTTTTTCTTCCTTTCCTGTAATTTTTTTTCTACAAACAATTCATTTATTTATTACAAATTACTACAGAGTCCCGTTTTATTTTTGTGCCATTAATCAAAAGCACGATCAAAAAAAATCCATCCTCTTAGATTGTCTTATGATTGATAACGTAACAAAACTAATGGTACGAAGAATTGCGCCGTTGGTTAACCCAAAAACATAAAAAGCGATGGCTAATAGGCTGTCGCTTTTTTTATAGAAAATTTACTACAACAGTTGCCGGCTTTTACTACATTTTACCAGTTCCTAAATCTGCATTTTTGTTCGATTATTTTTTTAGTATAAAAAGATATTAATCCATCTGATGAAAAAATGTTTAGCCAAATACTGGTTTCTAATAATTCTTTTAGGTCTTTTTTCTACAAAATTATTTGCGCAGGCGCCATCCGATCCCGGAGATGATCCGATGAGAACCGATTCAGCAAAATATACTATTGTATTAAAGCCGGTTGCAAACAATAAATCAACATTTCCAACCAATTTTTTAGCTGAAAGGAAAGTTTACGATTTTATTAATAAAAAATCCGACACTATTTATTTAGGAAAAAAAGACGAATCGGACGCGCATATGATCTTCTGAATAATTTTTAAAAAAATAATTCCTTTACATTGTTGACGATGCCGATTCAATAGCAATCACAAAAGAAAACCAACTATTGCAACGAGAATGCCAATGGCAGGCGTTATAAAAATTGCTATTACTTATTTTTTAAAGAGATGCAGGGGTAATATGGCTGCAGGAATTAAAAGCAATCCTGCCGTTAATAATAATTCAAGAACAATATGCACTGGATGTTTTTGGCAAAACTATTATTCCGGAGATTTTTTTATTAGCCGTTATCTTTGCGAAAATTTTTTTTAAATGACAGTAAAAAAATCTTCTGAGAGTTTAATCATAATGACAGAGTTGGTATTGCCAAATGATACCAATTTATTTGAAAATCTGATGGGAGGAAGATTGATGTATTGGATGGATATCGCAGCCGCGCTTGCAGGAAGCAAACATTGCAACGCACCAGTAGTAACTGCTTCTGTAGATAATATTTCATTTACCAATCCGGTTAAATTGGGAAATGTGGTCCATATAGAAGCAAAAGTTACAAGAGCATTTAACACCAGTATGGAAGTATATTTGAAAGTGTGGGGAGAAGATATTATTCAGCAATACCGATATAACAGCAACGAAGCTTATTATACTTTTGTCGCTTTGGATCCCAATGGCAAGCCACGATTAGTGCCTCAATTAGCGCCTGAAACTGCAGAGGAAAAAGAATTATTTGATGGTGCATTACGCCGTCGCCAGCTTAGACTAATTCTTGGCGGAAAAATGAAACCCGGCGATGCTTCTGAACTGAAAGCGCTTTTTATGAATGTGTAATTTTGTTTGTGCCCGGCAGTTATGGTTTCTTTGTTTCTGAATGGTGATTCATCACAAATTTTGCAATGCCGCCTTTTGGCATTACCTCATCAGTATATCAGCATATTGGTAATCAGCATTTCAACTTTTTAAAATTACTCACTTCTCAAGCTCTTCACCGGATTTGTAAGAGCCGTTTTTATAGAATGATAGCTTACCGTACACAATGCGATCAGCCCAGTTATCAGTGCAACTATAATAAAAATATAAGCGTGAACCGGGATGCGAAATGCAAAATCCTGTAACCATTTATTTCCTGCCCACCATGCCAGCGGAATAGCAATGAGTATTGCAATTCCTATTAATTCTAAAAAGTTCTTTGCAATCAATAAAGTAATACTGCTAATGTTTGCTCCGAGTACTCTTCTGATGCCAATTTCTTTTGTACGCTGAACAGTTGTGAATGCAGCAAGTCCAAACAAACCAAGACAGGCAAGCACAATCGCAAGTCCGGCAGCCACACCAAACAACTCAGAAACCTTCTGTTCTGATAAATATAATTTGTTGTAATCGTCATCTAAAAAATGATAATTAAACGGGCGATCAGGAACGCGTTGTTTCCACACTGTTCCAATCCGGGCAAGAGTTTGTTTTGTATTATTTCCATTAATGCGAATCATGTAATCACGTGACAAATCGCGATTCAGAAAAATCAGCATCGGCCCGATGGGATTATGAAGACTGGTAAAATTAAAATCTTTTACAACTCCGACAACAGGTCCTGATTCTCCTTTCTTAATCGTTTTGCCAATTGCCTGTTGTGGTGTCCATCCAATCTTTTTAGCAAGTGTTTCATTGATGATAAAAGGCTGTTGATAGTTAGCATTATTATTGGCAGTATCCATCATCCCAAAATCGGATTCCTGAAAATCCCGTCCTGCAATCATTTGCATTTTCATTGTTTTGGTAAAATCCAGATCAACCGGCATGGCATTTAAGGAAATTTCATGTTTTCCATTTTCATCAGTTACTGTAATACCATCGCCCCATTGTACATTTTCAGGAGTTTGATAAGAAGCTGTAATTGCCCCCACACCAGGAACCGCTGCGAAAGCGGCTTTCAGGCTCTCAAAATTTTTCATCATCTCATTCCCAATCGGCAAAACCACTATGTGATCTTTGTCATACCCTAGATTTTTTGTTTGCATAAAATGCATTTGCTGCAAAATAATTATGGTATAAATAATCAGGAAAATGGAAATGCCAAATTGCGCAACAATTAATGTTTTGCGAAGCAAATTATTACCACCGGTAAAAGAAAATCCCTTCTTTAAAACACCCATAATTTGTGTACCCGATAAAACCAAAGCGGGGTACATTCCTGCAAAAAAGCTGACTGCGATTGTGAAAATAATCAATGCAATAACTGGTACCGGTTTTATCAATATATCAGTCGAAAAATGCTTTCCCGTGACGTCATTGAAATAAGGAATTAGAAATGCGCTTAACACAAGTGCTAACGATGCAGCTACAAACGTGATTACTGAAGATTCGCTGATGAATTGAAAAAAAACCTGCTGTTTGGAAGCGCCCATTACTTTTCGCATTCCAATTTCTCCGCTCCGTCCTGCTGATTGTGCGGTTGCAAGATTGGTATAATTTGCACAGGCAATAATTAAAATTAACAAGGCAATCAAAGCGAGCATATAAACATAAGTAATGCTGCTGTTAGGTTCAAAACCGGGTAGCTTAGAGTATAAATGAACTTCCGTAAGTGGCTCTAAATGATAAGTGAGATAATCAGTTCCTTTCAAACCCGCCTCTGACCTAACTTCCGGTGTTCTCATATAACGGCTGATCTGTTGCTGCAACTGAGGAATATCATTTTTATTTTTCAATAAAAAATAAGTAATCCAGTTGGCTGTCCACCAGGTTTCATCTTTCACATTATTGAGATTTAAGAATTGGGTAACAAAATCAAATTTTATCTGTGAATTCTGAGGCACATCCTCACAAACAGCAGAAATTCTGAAATCCTTTTCTCCAATGCGCAATGTTTTATTGATCGGGTCTTCATTTCCGAAATATTTTTTAGCCGTTGATTTTGTAATAACTATTTTATCGGGCGCATCAAGCGCTGTTGCTGCATTTCCTTCAATAATCGGGAAAGAAAATATTTTAAAGAAAGGCTGATCAGCATAAAGCACACCCGGTTCATCAAAAACTTTATCGCCATTTTTTATCACACGATGAGTGATAAAAGTGCGCACATATTCTTCTATCGAAGGAAAGGTTCTTTTGAATTGCGGTCCTGGTTTCGTTCCTGTTGTTGCAGTTTTATTTATGGTTTCCGAGTTTTTGTATTCCATTGTTGCCCGCACGATGCGATCTGCATTTACATTAAATTTATCGTAGCCTAATTCGTGATTGATGTAAACTCCAATTAAAAGGCAAGCAGCCAAACCAACTGTTAATCCGAAGATATTAATGGCGGAATATAATTTGTTTTTTCGCAGATTGCGAAAGGCGGTTTTGAAATAATTTTTAAACATAGTTTATTTCTTTTTTATTTTTAAAGAATGAATTAAAATCCATTGCTACAAAACAGAACGTTCCTACAGAACTTGCAATGTTCGAGGCCCATTCAGCAAATGAACAATTATCATTACTTTCATTTTTACTTTCTCACATTTCCAAAACCAAAACGGCTCCGGTTCTCCATCCAGTTGGTTCCCGGTTGAATAAGCGATGACATCGAAAGAAAAATGTCGGTTCTGAAATGGGAGTTCTGTGGAATATCTTTCATAACGCCGGTTACGGTTGCAATTATTTTTCCATCAGGTGTTAGTGTTTTGCCAAGGCAATCTGTAGTTCCAAAATATTTTTTAGCGGCTGCCTCTGAAAGCACCATTGTATAAGGCGCATCAAAAACTTTTGCGGGATTCCCTTTTATCAATGGGAAAGAAAATACCGTAAAAACGGATGAATCGGCATAAGCCAACGTTTCTTCACCAAAATTATTTTCGTCTTTCTGAACGATATAATAATCCAGAAAAATTCTGGCGGTGGCTTTTATTTCAGGAAAAGAAGACCGCAATGCTTCAGCCATTTGAGCTGGCGACGTTTCATAGTTCTTGCCGGTTGCTGTGAGCACATCGGTGCTGATGCGATAAATATTTTTTGCATTGACATTAAATTTATCATAACTCAATTCAAACCGTACATAAAGCATCGCAAAATAGACCACGCAGAATGCAGAAGCCAGGCCAATAAGGTTGATAGCTGAGAATATTTTATGCTCGCTAAGATATCTGAAAGTTGTTTTTACATTATGTCTTAGCAACATGCCTTTTTCGTTTTTTCGTTTATACATTTCCATTAGCCAGAGCCAATGGATTAAAATCTATTGTTACAATATAGATCGTTCCTGCGGAACTGACCTTCTCCAAATCATGACAATGAACAAACAAATATTTAGGTCTGTTTCCTGTTTTCTCATTTTCTTCATTAAAACATTAGCGAATTACTAAATCTACTAATTACTCACTTCTCAAACTCTCCACCGGATTGGCTATCGCTGCTTTTATTGCCTGGAAACTGATAGTAATTAATGCAATTAAAATGGCAACAAGTGTTGTTATTGCAAAAACCATCCAGCCGATATTTATTTTGTATGCAAAACTTTGCAGCCACTTATTCATTGCCCACCAGGCAATTGGCGATGCAATTACAATGGCTATTGCAACCAGCTTTAAAAAGTCTTTTGACAATAAAGTAGCAATGCTTGTAACGCTTGCTCCCAGCACCTTTCGCACACCAATTTCTTTTATGCGCTGCTCGGCACTAAAGGTTGCAAGCCCGAATAAACCCAAACAGGAAATTAAAATTGCAATTGCAGTAAAATATCCCACGATTGAGGCAAGGCGGTTTTCTGCATCATAATTTTTTTGGAAATCCTCATCCAGAAAACTATACTCAAAAGGTTCGGTTGGATTTAAATTGTGCCATATATTTTGAATGGATTGCAAAATAGAATTTATGTTTCCCTGCTTTGCATGAACAATCATATAATTATACTGGGGCGGATTATTAACCTGGAAACCATATGGAGAAATCGGAACGTGCAAATCCTCAAAGTGGAAATCTTTTACTACGCCCACAATTTCAAAATTGTAAGTGCTGTCGCGAAAATTAAAATGCAGTTTCTTGCCAATAGCATCCTGTGGCGTTGGAAAACCGAATTGCTTTACCGCAGTTTCATTTAAAATGGTGCTGCCACTGGTATCTGAAGCGTAAAAATTATTTGAAAACACACGGCCGGCAACGGGTTTTATGCCAAGCGTTTGAAGATAACTGGTGTCAACATAATTCATTTTTACGTCCTTTCCCTGCTGCATGGTTTCTCCATCTGTGTAAAAAATATTATCTGCAAAATTTGTAATGCCTGGGTAAAATAAAGATGCACCGGTATTGGCGACTGCAAATTGCTTTAATAATTCACTTTTAAAAGAAGCGTACATGTTCTTTGCATTTTTGCTTCGCAATGGAATTACAATCTGTTGTGCTTTATCAAATCCTAAATTGACAGAGCGCAGGTAGTGCATTTGATTGGCGATAACTACAGAGGCAATAATTAATACAACCGAAATAACAAATTGAAAAATCACGAGGCCTTTTCTTAACGAAACTGCCGCAAGAGAATTGGAAAATTTTCCTTTTAAAACTTTCACCGGTTTAAAGGATGATAAATAAAAAGCAGGATAACTGCCGGCGAGTAAACCTGTAACAATTGACAACAATAAAAAGACAAGAATAATTGAGATGTTATTTAAAAAAGAAAGTGAAAGGTTTCTACCCGAAACAGCATTGAAGGCGGGTAACAAAAACTTTGTAAAAACCATTGCCAAAAGAAAAGCGATCAGACTCATCAACAGAGATTCTCCTAAAAACTGGACAATCAGGAATCTCTTTTTTGCACCCAATACTTTTCTGATTCCAACTTCGGAAGAGCGTCTGGAAGAGCGTGCAGTTGCGAGATTCATAAAATTAATACATGCGATGAGTAAAGTAAAAATTGCAATAGACGAAAGAATATATAAGTATGTTTTGCTACCGCTTTCTGTTACATTGCTTTTTACATCTTCAGATAAATGTATTTTTTTTAAAGGCACTAAAAATTGCTTTTTATCAAATCCGGTTGCTTTTAAATCTTTAGCCGCAAATTTGTCCATAAAAGAAGGAAATTTTTCCTGCAGGCTTTTTGCATCAGCTCCAGGTTTTAGCAACAAATAGGTAAAGTACATATTGTTGTTTACAAGATTAGTACCTGCCGATTTAATATAATTAGCAATATCGCCACCCATCATGCTCATAAAAAATCTGCCATCTATGTGTGAAGGTTTATTAATTGGCTTAAATACGCCGGTTACTAAAAAATCATGATCTCCGTTGGTGCTGCTACTTACATGAATTACCTTATTTAACGCAGGCTCATTGTCGAAAAGTTTTTTTGCGATTTCTTCATTTATAACAATGGTATTGGGATTGTCCAAAGCTGTTGCAGGATTTCCTTCCACAAAATTATAAGTGAAGATTCTAAAGAAAGTAGAATCCGCCATTAAACCTTTTGTTTCATAAAAAGATTTTGTTTCACCACTTTTTGCTGTGTACTGTAACAGCGTTTTGTCTTCTGAGAATAATCTTGATAACCGGGTAGTTTGTTGGATTTCAGGAAAATTTTGCTTCATCATTTCACCCATAGCGGCAGGTGTGTTTGGAAGCTTTTTAAAATTCCCAAGCCCGATAAATTCGGTACCAAGCTGGTAAATATTATCTGCATTTTTTTGATACCTGTCGTAACTCGTTTCGTTTAAGATGTATAAGGTAATTAGCATGCAGCAGGTTAATCCTACTGATAATCCGATAATATTGATGGAAGAAAAAATTTTACTCTTCATCAAATTACGCCAGGCGATTTTGAAATAATTTTTAAACATTAATCTGTTTTTAATTTATTTGAATGATTAAAATCTATTGCTATAAAATCTAATCGTTCCTACTGAACTGACAGTTTTAAAATCTCTTCTTAAGATCAACAAATAAGTGTTTTTCTATTTTCAAATTATCAAATTAGCGCATTGACACTTCAGCACATTAATTACTCACTTCTCAAACTCTTTACCGGATTGGCTACAGCTGCTTTTAGCGCCTGAAAACTTATGGTTGCGAAAGCAATTAATAAAGCAATAACTGCTGCCAGAATAAAAATCCACCAACCAATAGTTATCCTGTATGCGAAAGCTTGCAGCCACTGATTCATGACATACCACGCTACCGGAAATGCAATGGCAGCAGCAATTACAACGAGTAACAGAAAATCTTTTGAAATCAATTTTACAATACTTCCGGTGCTTGCGCCCAGCACTTTTCTAACGCCTATTTCTTTTACGCGTTGCGTAATCGTAAATGCTGACAACCCGAATAATCCGAGGCTGGCAATAAAAATAGCGATACATGAAAAGATGGTAAAGATGCTGCTTTGACGGTCTTCTGCCAGGTAAAGCTTTGCATATCGGTCGTCTAAAAATTGATATTCAAAAGGAATTTCTGGCAAATACTTTTTCCACGATTTTTCTATTTGTGCAAGTGCAGCAGAAACACTTCCTGATGTTTTGATAGAAATATTATTATAGGCAGAAGCATCACCCCGTGATTCATATAAAACGAGCGGAATGATTCGCTGATGCAACGATTCAAAATTAAAATCGTTGAACACACCTGCTATCGTTCCTTTTTGATCCCCATACTGAAATTGCTTTCCAACCGCATCTTCATTTGATTTTAATCCCAATGCTTTTACAGCAGTTTCATTGATCAAAAATGAAGAAGTATCCGCACCAAAATCTTTGGAAAAATTTCTTCCGGCAACTATTTTTATACCATAAGTTGGGATAAAGCTTTCATCGGCTTCAACATATTTAATATCCGCTTTTGATGGCGCCATCGAATTTCCAGTATTAAGCTGCGATCCTTGTGAATCAAGCAACCTGCCCGATGGAACACGTGAGGAGAGTGCAACATTTTTAATGTTTGAATTAGATAGCAATTCGTCTTTAAAGGATTGAAATGACTTATTAAGGCCGGCGTTGTTCCTCAAGGTTACAATATGTTCTTTATCAAAACCGAGGGATTTATTTTGAATATAATTCAATTGCTGAAATACTGTAACAGTTGCAATAATCAGGATAATAGAAATGGAAAATTGAAACACCACCAATGCTTTTCTCAAAGAAATATTTCCACCGCCTTTTTTTATAACTCCTTTCAAAACCTTTGCAGGATGAAAGGAAGAAAGATAAAGCGCGGGGTATAGTCCTGATAGAATTCCTACAACGAATGGTAATAATAAAATGGCAATCAATACTTTCCATTGCAGCAAGGCTTGAATGGATAATTGCTGTCCCGAAAGTTGATTTAACCATGGTAAACCAAGCCTGGTGAGAACGAGAGCAAGAATGAACGCTATCCAGGTAATAAAAACAGACTCACATAAAAATTGTGTAATCAGTTCTTTTTTGCTTGCGCCTGCGGTTTTGCGTACACCGATCTCTTTTGCACGCAACATGGAGCGAGCCGAAGAAAGATTCATATAATTGATACAGGCAATCAATAAAATAAACAATGCAATCGCAGAAAAAATATACACACGATTGATATCACCATTGATTTCTATTTCTTCATCTGTATGTGAATATAGATGTATATCAGTCAATTTGCAAAGTGACAAAATAGAATAATCAGATGCTTTAAATTTTCCTTCGGCCGGAATATGCCTGTTTTGAAAAGCAGGGAACTGATCTTCTAATCTTTTAACATTGTAGTGAGGCGGTAAAAGTAAATAAGTATAAAACGCATTGTTTCCCCAATTGGTCATCAAATTATTTTCTCCATAAACTGCTGAATCTTTCAGGGTATTAAAGGAAAGCAGCAAATCCGGATGCAAGTGAGAATTTTCAGGCAGGGCTTTATAAATCCCGGTTACTTTACAATCGAACTGGTTATTGACACGCAAAACTTTATTCAGTGGATCGGCATTGCCAAAATACTTCTTTGCGGTCTCTTCAGAAAGCATTAACGAAAAAGGATCGCTCAAAGCCTTTGCAGAATTACCTTCTGTTACTTTAAAATCAAAAACATCAAAAAGATTTTCATCGGCAAAAAACAGGTTTTTCTCATTAAAAATATTGTCGCCGTATTTGAAAGTGGAATTGCTGATTGGCAAAAGAGAGGTTATTTTTTTGATATCTTTAAAATCATTTTGAAGCAATGGTGCAAAGGGGGGCGCCACTGCTCCTAACTGTAATGAAAGCGCTCCTGTTTCGGCATTCAAAAATGTTCTTTCAATTCTGTAAATATTATCCGCGTTTTTATTGTAGCGGTCATAACTTAATTCATTTAAAATATAAATGCCAATGAGCAGGCAACAACAGATGCCTACAGTTAATCCGAAGAGATTTACGAAAGAAATAAATTTATTCCTGTTTAAATTTCTCCAGGCAATTTTGAAATAATTTTTAAACATGGTCTTAGTTCTTAGTTTCTAGTTCTTAAGTTTGTAAACACAATAATGTCAATACTTATTTTTCAGATTATTTTCGTCTATGCATAACAGTTATAGCTCCATTCCGCATTTTCAGATTTTCACATTAATCACTCACTTCTCAAGCTATCCACCGGATTGGCTATCGCCGCTTTTATTGCCTGGTAAAATATGGTTGCCAATGCAATGAAAACAGCCAGCAACGTAGCGCTCACTAAAATCCACCAGCTTATTTGAATGCGATAAGCAAATTCCTGCAACCATTTATTCATTGCCCACCAGGCAAGTGGAACGGCAATTAATGAAGCGATAAAAACCAGTTTCAAAAAATCTTTTGACAACATGGAAATGATGTTGCGGCCATTAGCGCCCAGCACTTTTCTGATGCCAATTTCTTTTGCCCTTTGTTCAGCAGCAAAAGTTATTAATCCGAGCAAACCAAGACAGGCAATTAAAATGGCAAGAACAGAAAATGTCATTGAAATACCGCCCATTCTTTGTTCATTGCTGTAGATTTTATTAAAATCTTCATCCATAAAAGAATAAGAAAATGGTTGTTCGGGAGCGAAGCTTTTAAATTTATTTTGAATCATCGAAATCAGTTCTGGAATATTTGCTGAATGAACTCGAAACGCAATGCTGCTGTTTTGCGACTGATACAAAAAGCAAAGTGGTGTTACTTCTTCGCGAAGCGTATTAAAATTAAAATTTTTCACCACTCCTATTATGTGATATTTAGTAAGGTCTTTTTTTGGAAAATCATTCATATAATATAATGGCCTGTTCAATGGATCTCTAAAACCAAACAATTTGAGTGCCGCTTCATTAATAATGATGCCTGAAGAATCTGTTGGGAAATCGGCTGAAAAATTTCTTCCCTTAACCATTTTCATCCCGAGCGTAGGAATATAGTTTTCATCTATTTTCCAGATTTGTGTGCTAACGGCTGTTTTAGTATCAGCGTTTACATCTGGGAACAAAGGACTGTCGCTTCTCCAGCCGGCAGTTGGAAGATATCCGGTCATGGTAGCATTTTCCACACCATTTATTTTTTTTACTTCATCATCAAAAACCCCCGCCTGTTTGCCCATAGCGTCGGTGTTTTTAATAATTAACACCTGGCTGCGATTGAAGCCAATATCTTTATTGCGGATATAATTCAGTTGACGGTATATAACCAAAGTACCAATTACTAAAATAATAGAAATACAAAATTGAAAAACAACGAGGCCACTTCGCAACCAACTTGATTTAAAACCCTTTGCCAGTTTGCCTTTCAGCACTTGTACCGGTTTAAAAGAACTTAAATAAAAAGCGGGATAACTTCCGGCAATTAATCCTACGATGATCATTAATAAAATGGCTGCCGGCAATAACCAAGGTTTTAAAAACAAATCGAGGGTCATGTCTTTTCCGGCAAGCTGGTTAAAATAAGGAAGCAATAAAGCGGCAATAACAAGCGCCAATACCAGTGAAATAAAACTGATCATTATAGATTCCGAAAGAAATTGCATAACGAGGTTTTTACGCAAAGAACCCAAAACTTTCCTCACTCCCACTTCTTTGGCGCGGTTCGCTGAACGTGCGGTTGACAAATTCATAAAATTCACACATGCGATCAATAAAATAAAAAACGCGATGAGTGAAAAAATATACACGTATTGAATATTCCCATTCGCTTCCAGCTCGCCGGATTTATTAGAATACAAATGAATCTTTTTGAGTGGCATTAAAGTATAATGCAAATAATTTCCCTGCTTTGCAAACTCTTCAGGAGTAAGATTCATTGTTTGAAAAAGAGGCGCTACATATCTCATTACAAAGGCGTTCAACTGGCTTGAAAGTCCATCAGCATTTGCACCTTTTTTTAAAACAATATAAGTGTTGAAATTGTTGCTGGTCCATTGATTGATTTCATAAGGGGATAATTGGCCGTACATACTGATGAAGAAATCATAATGAAAATGTGATTGTTTCGGAATATCTTTTATCACGCCGGTAATTTTATAATTCCCGGTATCGCCAATTGTAAGTGCTTTGCCCACAACATTGGCTGAATTAAAATATTTTTTTGCGGTACTTTCTGTTATTACCACTGAATTCGGTTGTTTCAATGCGGTTGAAGGATCACCCTGGATCATGGGAAGGGTGAAAACAGAAAACAAAGTTGAATCTGTATAAATTACTTTATTTTCTTCAATATTTTGATTTCCTTTTTTTACCATGATTCCTCCATGATTTCGAAAGCGCACGTATTGTTCTACTTGTGGAAAATCTTGTTTTAATGCCGCTCCCATAGGATCAGGAACCTGGGCCAATACGAAATGATTGCCTCCAAATTGAAGATCACCATCTATCCGGTAAATGCGATCGGCCTTTTTATTATATTGATCATATCCAAGCTCATTATTTACATAAAATAAAATTAACAGGCAAATAGCAAGTCCGGTTGCAAGGCCAAAAATATTAATGGCAGAAAATCCTTTATTTTTCCAAAGGTTTCTAAAAGCGATTTTTAAATAATTTTTAAACATCTGTTTTTTTGATTATTAATAATTTATTATCACGAAATTTCGTTTGTCCATAACCGTTAGTGACGCTTTTTAGTTTCATTTTTTTAATAAATGAACAAAAACCAAAAATTTCTATTCTTTAGCAAATTGGCCAATTTCA
>Ga0157370_10002517_pt1 | contig 22034 bp, 20 predicted proteins | sample C35metaG_FD_113463 | JGI IMG/M metagenome (GOLD analysis project Ga0157370, IMG submission 113463) | Corn rhizosphere microbial communities from Kellogg Biological Station, Michigan, USA - C3-5 metaG | ecosystem: Host-associated > Plants > Roots > Rhizosphere > Soil | place: USA: Michigan...
CTCGCCGTCCGTGGCGGCGTCCTCGGATTTGCCTTTGCAACCAGCAAAGGCTGCATCCTGCGTCCTTGCCACGACCGCCGATCCACTCGTCGGATGCGGCACACGACTTACGACTCGGGACACTAGCTCGATTGCAGCATTCCCCACTGTGGGTGGGGACAAGCCGCAACTTCGCGCTCGCGCGATTCTTGACTTTACTGATCATCTTTGTGCTAGGGTGCCCGGAATCAATTTACTAGCAAGATAATCAAGAAAGAAGGGAAGGGCTCGATGAGGAACCCTGGCACGGGCCGGAAGGCGGTTGGAATCAGCTTCATAGCGGCGCTGGTCGCTCTGGCAATAGCCGGTTGCGGCAGCAGCAGCGACTCGAGCTCCTCGGGTGGGGGCAAGCTCGACGTGGTCGGCTACTCGACCCCCGAATCCGTCTACCAGGAAGCTCTGGAGCCGGCGTTCGAAAAGACCTCCGAGGGCAAGGGCGTCAGCTTCAGCAACTCCTTCGGCGCCTCCGGCGACCAGAGCCGCGCCGTCGTGGCCGGCCAGCCGGCCTCCGTCGTCCACTTCTCCCAGGCCGGCGACATGGAACGCCTGGTCGAAGAAGGCGAGCTCGTCTCCAGGGACTGGGAAAAGCAGCCCCACGGTGGCATCGCCACCGACTCCGTGGTCGTCCTGGTGGTCCGCAAGGGCAACCCGAAGGGGATCCACTCCTTCGATGACCTGCAGACCAAGGACATCGGCATCGTCACCCCCAACCCGTTCAGCTCCGGCTCGGCTCGCTGGAACCTGATGGCCGTCTACGGGACCGCGCTCAACGAGGGCAAGTCACCGGCCCAAGCGCTCGAAGCGGTCAAGACGGTGCTCGAAAAGACCACGGCCCAGCCGGGCAGCGGCAGCGATGCGCTTGCCGCCTTCACCCAGGGCGAGGGCGACGTGCTGCTCAGCTATGAGAACGAGGCGATCAAGGCCGAAAAGGAGGGCGAAGACGTCGAATACGTGATCCCGCCCTCGACGATCCAGATCGAAACGCCGATTGCCGTCACGAAAGAAGCTCCGGAGCCCGCGGCGGAAGACTTCCTCAAGTTCCTCTGGTCCGACGAAGGCCAGGAACTGTGGGCCGAAAACGGCTACCGCCCGGTCGACCCGAAGCTCGTCGACCCGGAGCAGTTTCCGACTCCGAAGGATCTGTTCAAGATCAGCCAGTTCGGTGGCTGGGGCAAGGTCAACGACGAATTCTTCGACTCGGAAACCGGTTCGGTGGCGAAGATCGAGAGTGAACTCGGAGTCTCCACCTCCGGCTAGCCCATGGAGGCTCACGCAGCAAGCGCGGCAGCACCCCGACCCAGGACAGGCATGCGCCTGCCCTGGGTCGGCGCCGGCCTCGGTCGCGGGACGGTGGTGCTCTACCTGAGCGTGATCGTCCTGCTGCCGCTGGCGGCGCTGACCAGCCAGGCGTTCGAAGACGGGTTCTCCAGCTTCTGGCATCAGGTCACCACGCCCCAGGCGGTCAGGTCTCTGGAGCTGACGGTGGTCGCGTCGCTGATCGTGGTCGCGATCAACGCGGTCTTCGGCACGATCATCGCCTGGCTTCTGGTCCGTGACGAATTTCCCGGCAAGTCGGTCGTCAACGCGGTGATCGACCTGCCGTTCGCGCTGCCGACGATCGTCGCCAGCCTCACCCTGATCACGCTGTACGGCAACGACAGCCCGTTCAACATTCATCTTGCCGCGACGCAGGCCGCGGTCGTGGTCGCCCTGCTCTTCGTCACCCTGCCCTTCGTCGTCCGCGCGGTGCAGCCGCTGCTGATCGAGATGGACCGTGAGATGGAGGAGGCCGCAGCCTCCCTCGGCGCCGGCGGATTCACCGTCTTCCGCCGCATCATCTTCCCCAACCTGCTGCCGGGGCTCGCCGCCGGTGTCGCCCTCGCCTTCGCCCGCGCGCTCGGCGAGTACGGCTCCGTTCTGCTCTTCGCCGGGGGCCTGCCGAACACGACGGTCTCCTCGGTCTTCATCCGCCAGCAGATCGAGTCCGGCAACAACGTCGGGGCGGCCGCGGTCTCGGTCGTCCTGCTTGCCGCCTCGTTGCTGATGCTTGCCGCGATCGGCCTGATCCAGCGCTGGGGCAGCCGGCACGAACGCAGTGGTGGAGCGGGGCTGACCGTGATGCCGATGAGCGGCGAGGACTTCACCGCGGAGGGGGACGGCGATGAGGACCGCTGACGGCAGGCGCAGTCGCTGGGGGCTGCGAGCGCTCGGGCTCGGCTATCTCGTCTTGCTCCTGCTCGCGCCCCTGGTGACGATCTTCTACAAGACCTTCGAGCACGGCCTGGGACCGCCGCTCGAAGCGATCACCTCCTCCGACGGCCTGCACGCGTTGAAGTTGAGCCTGCTGATGGTCGCGGTCGCGGTGCCGCTCAACACGGTCTTCGGCGTCGGCTGCGCGCTCCTCCTCGTCCGCCACCGTCGCCGCGGAAACGCCCTGATCGATGCCGTGATCAACCTTCCCTTCGCGATCTCGCCGGTCGTGATCGGCCTCTCGCTCTTCCTGCTCTACGGGACCCAGGGCTGGTTCGGCCCTGGGCTGGCCGAAGCGGGGATCAAGGTCCTCTTCTCGGTGCCGGGAATGGTCCTCGCCAGCATCTTCGTCTCGCTGCCCTTCGTCGTGCGCGAGACGGTGCCGGTGCTGCAGGAGATCGGCACCGAGCAGGAGCAGGCGGCCTCGACCCTGGGCGCAAACGCCTGGCAGACCTTCTGGCGCATCACCTTGCCGGCGATCCGCTGGGGCGTGGCCTATGGCGTCGTCCTGACCACCGCCCGGGTCCTCGGCGAGTTCGGCGCCGTCTCGATCGTCTCCGGTCAGATCTCAGGCGAGACCGAAACTCTTCCGCTCTTCGTCGAAAAGCAATTTCAGAACTTCAACCAAGCCGGTGCCTTCGGAGCCTCTGTGGTTCTGGCGATGCTTGCCCTGGCAACCCTCCTGGCAATGAACGTCCTAAAGAGAAAGGAGGACGCCTGATGGGAATCTCAGTCGAGGGAGCCGCCAAGCGCTTCGGTGACTTTCAGGCCCTCAATGACGTTTCGATAGATGTGCCGAATGGCTCGCTGACGGCGCTGCTCGGTCCCAGCGGCAGCGGCAAGTCGACCCTGCTGCGCGCGATCGCCGGGCTCGAGACGCTCGATGCGGGCCGCGTCCTGATCGACGGCGAGGACGTCTCCAAGAAGCCCACCCAGAAGCGCGAAGTCGGCTTCGTCTTCCAGCACTACGCGGCCTTCAAGCACATGACGGTGTTCGAGAACGTCGGCTTCGGGCTGAAGATCCGCAAGTGGGACAAGGCGAAGGTCTCCGCGCGGGTGCACGAGCTGCTCAACCTCGTCCAGCTCGACGGGCTGGCCGATCGCTACCCCTCCCAGCTCTCCGGCGGCCAGCGACAGCGCATGGCGTTGGCCCGGGCGCTGGCGGTCCAGCCCCAGGTGCTGCTGCTCGACGAGCCCTTCGGCGCGCTCGACGCCAAGGTCCGCAAGGACCTGCGCACCTGGTTGCGCCACCTCCACGACGAGATGCACGTGACGACGATCTTCGTCACCCACGACCAGGAGGAGGCGATGGACGTCGCCGGCCAGCTGGTCGTGATGAACGAGGGCCGGGTCGAGCAGTCGGGCAGCGCCGACGACCTATACGACCACCCCGCCAACGAGTTCGTGATGAGCTTCGTCGGCGAGGTCAACCGGCTCGGCGAGCATTTCGTGCGGCCGCACGACATGGAAGTCGTGCTCGATGCCGACGAGCGGACCGAGGAGGCGATGGTGCGGCGCATCGTCGCCCTCGGCTTCGAGATCCGGGTCGAGTTCGTGCTCGGTGACGGAGCCGAGGTCTGGGCGCAGCTGACCCGCGCCGAGCTGCAGAAGCTCGAGCTACGCGAGGGCCAGATCGTTCACCTGCGTCCCGGTCAGCTCAAGAGCTTCAGCGGTGACGCGTCATCGCCCGACGGCCGCGGGGCCTCGACTCCCCGCGGCGGGCAGGGCGGAGACGACGCGGAAGTTTCCGCAGCCGCCTGAAGAGGCGAAGGGGCGGGGCGCGCTTTGCCGGGTGGCGCCCCGCTCCATCTCGCCATTCCCGGTCACGCCCGGAATGAGCGCCCTTACGTTACGCGACGCTCGAAGGTCTTCTCCAGCGCCTTCTCGTGCTCTTCGCCGGCCACCGTCTTGTCGAGCCGCACGGTCGCCTCGCGGCCGTCCAGCCGCAGGGTCCCGACCTGGTTGTCGAAGTGGGGCCCCTCGAGCAGGCGCCAGCGGATGCCCGGGTCGGGTGCTCCGGCCGCGTGCGCCAGGCCACGCGCCAGCACTCCGAACGGGCGGGAGAAGCCGGCCCGAACCACTTTTCGCTCGCGCTCGTCCAGGGGATTGCGATACGGAGAGCAGACCGCCTGCAGCACCGCGCTCTTCATCTCGGCCTCGGGCTTGAAGGCGACGTCGCAGAGGTAGGCGTGGTGGACGTCGCCGGAGAGGATCACGATCGAGGCCGGCGCGCTGCCGCGCTTGCCCGAGCCGACCTCTTCGAGCAGCTCGCGCAGGCGCCGGAAGGAGAACTGGAAGGACGCCCAGTGGTCGAAGTCGACCGCGCGGCGCAGCTTCTCGCTGCCGCGGGCGACCATCCCACCCCAGGCGCCGTCGCAGAGCCGCTCGTTCCAGGCCTCCAGATAATGGAAGCCGGGGGAGAGGAGGTAGGGCACCGTGGTCGAGATCAGCAGGTGGTCGAAGTCGCCGCTCGCATGGTCGACGATCCAGTCCCAGACCTCGTCGTCGAACATCGAGCGGCGCTCGTCGGTGAGCACGCGGGCGGCACGCGAGTCCATGAAGATCGCCCGCACGCCGTCGATGTCGCGGCAGAAGCTCCAGCGGACTCCCGCCGCCGTCGTGTCGATCTCCTTGGCCCACTTGCGCAAGGACTCGGTCGCGTCAGCCCTGCCGCGCACCTGCTCGTATACGTCGCTGTCGTCTAGCTCCCGCGGCGAGAGGTTGCCGAGGTGCTGGTAGATCCAGTAGGTCATGATCCCGCCGACCGCGCGCTCGTGCCACCACTCCTTGCGGTCCATCTCGTCGTGCCAGGAGCGCGAGATGTTCCAGTCGTCGCTCATGTCGTGGTCGTCCCAGACCATCGAGGTGGAGACGGTCGAGAAGAGCCAGCGGATCAGCGGGTCCTGCCAGGACTCGCGGTAGAGCCAGGTGTACTCCTCGAAGTCGACCACCTCCTCGCCAGGGGCCTTGCTCGTGTCGCGCCGCGCCCGGATGCGCTCGCGAGTCGCGGGTGATCCCTCGTCGACGTAGATCTGGTCGCCGAGCAGGAAGAGCAACTCCGGCCACTCGCTTCGGTCGCCGCGGGTCATCTGTTCGGCGAGGACGTGGAGCGCGTCGAGCTCGTGCCCCTTCTCGTCTTCGTCTTTGGTCTGCGTGTACGGCTTTTCGTGGGGGACGGCAACGCGGCAGGAGCCGAAGCAGATGTCGACCGGCTTGCGCTGCTCGAAGGTGCGGATCGCGCTGGGCGGCTGGTCGGAGTCGGGCGGCGGCCAGCGCCGCTGGTCGTCGAGGGAGACCTCGTACTCGTAGAAGCCGCCGGGCTCGAGGCCTTCGATGCGGACCAACGCGTAGTGGTGGCCGCCGGCGCCGAAAGTCTGCTCGCGTCGGCCGAGCACCTCGACCTCGCAGCGCTCACTGGTCTCGACCCAGATCGTGGCCTCGGTTTCCGAGACGTAGCGCAGCACCGGGCCGAGCACGAGGTCAGCCACCGACTTTCTCCTCCGGACCCATCGCTGTACCCACCTTCCCCGGATCGATGGCCCTAAAACGGAGCATCCGTTCCCGGGTTCGTCCGCCGGCGGAGCGTGCTATTCTTGACTTTCTAACTCAACAAACAGTAGAAAGGAGAGAGAAATGAGCCGATCGTTGGAGAAGACCACCGTGATCTCGAGGGGCAAGCTGAGCGGGGTGGTGCGGGGCGAGCGCCTGCAGAACCGCGCGCTCGCCGACGCCGCCGGAGACCGTGACGGCATCGACGAGGCGATCTACTACCGGGCCCGGCTCATCCTCGGCGAGTCGCTGCGCCGGCCGGAGTCACTGCGCGGGGCGTCCGTTTGAAGATCAAGGCTTCAGCCGGAACGGTGGGTACTGGTCGGTCACCAGCGTGAAGGCGTAGCCGGTCACGCGGTTGCCCCAGCGCAGCGTGCCCTCGACGAACGTGAAGATGCCGCGCGGGTAGCGACCGGTGAAGAGGACCGCGAACCAGGCGCCGATCACGGCGAAGAAGACGCCGATATAGAGGAAAGCGAGGACGAAGTAGTGGGGGATGGCGAGCAGCCACTTGACCAGCGGCAGCCCCCGCTCGAGGCGCTCGACGTCCGGGTAGGGGTAATCCAGATGCACGGCCTGGTGCTCGTCGGTCGAGGGATATTCGTCGTCCATCAGGAAGAGGTACACGCCGACCCGATTGGAGAAGCGCGTCAGTTCGAGGTTCCAATCGAACCACCAGCGCGGGTATTTCTTGCGAAAGAGCAGCATCAGGACCGTCGGGACGAAGACGATGCTGCCGGCGGTGATCGCGATGCTCGAGCCATAGTGGTCGATGCTCGAGCCTGGGAGGAGCTCGATGAGGATCGCGATCGGAATCACCGTGAAGATGCGGAAGAAGGTCGTCAGCCGATTGAGCTGCCGCTCCGGGTAGTCGACCGAGAACGTGACCGGGTACGGGTTCGGGCTGGTACCGACGGTGCTCGTCTCCATATTTCTCCCCTTTCGCGAGTTGGCGAAGCGCGATCATCGCTGACCCATCGGCGGAATGCGAGCTTCGGCATAGAGCCGGCGCGCAATTCTTTGAATCTGCGCACCCCACGCGCGTCGGCGCTTCCTAGCGTCGCCGGGCGTGATACTTGTTGTCCGAGGCGCAGATGGGCGCTATGTTGAATTCGACTGGGAACCTTGGATTCACGCCCGAGGGCGACATCCCGAGATTGTCGAACTGTCATTAGACGTCGTGCTGACGAACGAACATCCGACCTACCGGGAGCCTGACGCGACGTCGGGGCCAGAGCGGTTGTTCAGGCGAGGAGGACCGGACGGCTGGATCCGTGTGGTCACTGAGTTCGACGGTGATTTCGACCGCGTTGTCACCGCCTTTCCCCAGAGCGACGATCCGCGACCGGTGCGCCTCGAGACCTCGGCCAGCGATCTGGCGTCCGCGCTCGCTGCTTAACCGCTCCGGGCGTCTCAGTCCGCCGCCGGCACCCCGCCGGCAACCACGTTGACGAAGTTCTCCAAGTGCCGGGTCGTCCAGCACTCGAAGGCGCCGTCGCAGTAGCGCTCGTAGGCGGCCATCACCGAGTCGCCGTAGTTCCAGTAGAGGCGCGGCTCGGGATTGAGCCAGAAGAGGCGGCCGGCTCGCTCGGAGACCTGGGCGAAGACCTCGGCGTGGGGCTCGCGGCCGTTGGTACGGGCGTCGCCGAGCACGATCACGGTCGAGCGGGGGTCGAGCTCGTCGGAGATCTCGGTCAGGAACTCGAGCCAGACGCGACCGTAGTCGGTGTAGCCGGAGACGTCGGCGACGCCGCCCTCGCTGGAGATCCGCCGCGCGATCTCGCGGAAGTCTCGCTCGTGCTCGAAGATCTCGGTCACCTCGGAGATCCGCTCGATGAAGACGAAGCTGCGCAGCTTGCGAAACGAGTCGTGCAGCGCGTGCAGGACGGAGAGGAAGAAGACGCTGGCCGAGGTGACGCTGGTCGAGACGTCGCAGAGGACGTAGATCTCCGGCCGCCGAGGCCGCTTAGGCCGGTAGCGCAGGTGCATCGGGACGCCGCCGGTCTCCAGCGAGGCGCGCATCGTCCGCCGCACGTCGACCGCTTGCGCCTGCTTCCGTCCGCGCTGCTCGTGGCCGAGCGTCGCCAGGCGGCGCTTCATCTGCGAGACCGCCCGGTGCACCGCCGCCAGGTCCTGCGTGGGACTGGTCGGCAGCGCCCGGTCGAGCTCGGCTAGCGGGCGCGAGGGGGGAAGGGTCTCGGTGCGCTCGATCAGGTCGCGTTCGAGCTCGCGGCGCAGGTGGCGCTCGAAGCGGTTGAGCTGGTCGCGGTCGATCGGCGGCAGCTCGGCGGCGCCGTCGGCCGGCTGTGGCTGGGTCCCGGCGGAGAGCTCGAGCGTGCGGCGGATTCGCTGCACGTCGACGCCGACCACGCCCGAGCCCTCGCCCTGCTGGCCAAAGGCGGCGATCGCCAGTCGCGCCAGGTCGCGCATCTGACCCTCGTCGCCATCGATGATCGCCTGCCGGATCTGCTCGCGCAGCTCGTCGATGTCGAGCCGCTCGGCGCCCTCGTGGCGCTGCTCGGTCTCACCGATCTCGCGCCCGATCGCCTCGGCCTCGGCGGCGCGGAAGAACCAGCGCTCGAACAGCAGCTCGAACAGCCGCCGGTCCTCCTGCGACTTGGCGATCGTCGTCGCCAGCGCCTCGCGGAAGCCCTCGCGCGACTCCCAGGGCACCTGCTCGAGCGCGGCGAAGGCGTCGAGGATCTCCGAGGTGCCGACGGCGACCCCCTCGCCGCGCAGCTCCTCGCAGAAGCCGAGCAGCTTCGCCGCCAGCCCGGGCGGGCCGGTATCGGCGCGCGGCCCGTAGGGCGAGGCCGCGGGGCTCACCCCGCCTGGGTGGGCGTCGAGAGCTTCATCCCCACCCGCTCGGCGACCAGGTCGATGTCGGTGCGGTGCTTGACGATGATCGACATCGACTGCTCGAAGGTCTCGCGGTCGATGTCCTCGGCGCCCATCAGCAGCAGCGTCCGCGCCCAGTCGATCGTCTCGGCGATCGAGGGCGGCTTCTTCAGGTCGAGCGCGCGCACCATCCGCACCACCTCGACCAGCCGCCGGGTCAGCGTCTCGGAGAGGTCCGGCGCGTGCAGGCGGACGATCTCCATCTCGCGCTCCATCTCCGGGTAGTCGAGCCAGAGGTAGAGGCAGCGTCGCTTCAGCGCCTCGGTCAGCTCGCGCGAGTTGTTCGAGGTGAGGACGACGATCGGCATCGAGGTCGCCGAGACCTGGCCCAGCTCGGGGATCGTGATCTGGAAGTCGGAGAGCAGCTCGAGCAGCATCGCCTCGAACTCCTGGTCGGTCTTGTCGATCTCGTCGATCAGGAGGACGACTGGCTCGGGGCTGGCGATCGCCTGCATCAGCGGCCGCTCGAGCAGAAACTCCTCGGAGAAGATGTCGCCGTGCACGTCCTCCCAGCCCGACTCGCCGCCGGCCTGGATGCGCAGAAGTTGCTTGCGGTAGTTCCACTCGTAGAGGGCCTTGGCCTCGTCGAGCCCCTCGTAGCACTGCAGGCGGATCAGCTCGCGCCCGCTGGCCCGCGAGAGCGCCTTGGCCAGCTCGGTCTTGCCGACCCCCGCCGGCCCCTCGACCAGGATCGGCTTGCCCAGCCGCTGGGCGAGGAAGGAGACCAGCGCCGCCGACTCATCGGCGAGGTAGCTTGCCGCCGCCAGGGCATCCTTCATCTCGGCTACGGATGCGGGTGCCTGCGCCTCGGCCATCCGGCGATGATAATCACGGCACACAGTGCTCGCTCTGGCCCTCTCCTTCGCCACGCTGCTCCCGCACAGCGCCGGCCCCTACGTCGCCCTGATGCTGATCGGCTTCGCCGTCGGCATCCTCGGCCACCTGACCGGCCTGCGCTGGCTCGTCGCCGCCGGCATCGCGCTGATCTTCCTCGGCGCCTTCCTCTTCCCGCTGGCGCTCAACCTGACCGAAAGCACGCCGCCGCAGCTCGAGAACCGCTGAGGCGAACCCTGGGGGGCCTTAAGGGACTGCCGCTAGCCTTACCATCTCGCGCCACGCCTGTATCCGCGTACGCATGACAGGAGCCCCGCCTTGAGCCGACTTTGTTTCCCCTATACCGTCGCCGCCGTCGCTGCCCTGGTTGCGATGAGCATCGCGCTTGCGGCCTGCGGGGGAGGGGGCGACAAGAGCAGCGAGAGTCCGCAGACGGTCCTCGACGAAGCGACGCTGCAAGGGATCGAAAGCGCCAATATCGACCTCTCGCTCGGGGTCAAGGCGCAAGGCCCCGAAGGTGGAAACCTCGACGTCAGCCTCTCCGGCCCGTTCCAGGGCGAAGGCAAGGGCAGCCTGCCTCAGCTCGACATGAACGCCACCGCGAAGGGCAACTTCAATGGGAAGAACATCGACTTCGACGGCGGGCTCGTCCTGCTGCCCAACACGGCCTTCGTCAACTACGAAGGGACCGAGTACGAAGTCGACCCGACCACCTTCAGCTTCGTCGAATCGGCGCTGGCCCAGGCCCAGCGCGAAGGCGGGGCCGAAACCGGCGCGGACGGCGTCGCCGCCTGTCAGGAAGAATTCGGCACGCTGAAAGTCGCCGACTTCCTCGAAAACGGCAGCAACGATGGCAGCGCCGACGTCGGCGGCACGAGCACCACCAAAGTCAGCGGCGACCTCAACGTCTCCGGCGCGCTCGACGCGGTGCTCGAAGTGGTCGAAAGCCAGGCCTGCCGCGCCCAGCTCGCCGCCGCCGGACCGCTGCCGTCGAAGTCCGAAGTCGACAAGGCGAAGAGCCAGGTCGGCAACGCGGTGAAGAGCGCCCACGTCGACGTCTACGTCGGCGATGACGACATCGTGCGCAGGATCTCGGCCCAGTTGCAGATCGAACCCCAGGGCGGCGGCAGCGGCCCCAAGAGCCTCGGAATCGAAGTCGACCTGAAGCTGACCGAAGTCAACGAGGAACAGACGATCTCCGCGCCCGCGAACGCCAAGCCGCTGAGCAAGCTCTTCCTCAAGCTCGGCGTCAACCCGATCGAACTGCTCGGCCTGCTGCAGGGTGAAGAAGGCGGCGAAAGCCTCGGCGAACTGCTCGAAGGGCTGGCCGAATCCCAGTCTCACTAGGAACGTTCCTGCGGGGGGCCGACGGCTGGCCCTACCTGCTGGCGCCGCTGATCCCGGTCGCCGTCGCGCTCGAGCTGGCGGGCAGCCCGGCGACGCTGGTCTTCGCCACCTCGGCGCTCGGCATCGTGCCGACGGCGGCGCTGATGGGACGTGCCACCGAGGAGCTGGCGGCGCGCTCGGGGCCGGGGATCGGCGGCCTACTCAACGTCACCTTCGGCAACGCGCCCGAGCTGATCATCGCCCTCTTTGCCCTCGGCCAGGGCCTGCACGAGGTGGTCAAGGCCTCGATCATCGGCTCGATCATCGGCAACATCCTGCTCGTGCTGGGCGCCGCGATGCTCGCCGGCGGGCTCGGTCGCGACAAACAGACCTTCAGCCGGACCAGCGCCGGCGTGCAGACCTCCATGCTGCTGCTGGCCGCGGCGGCGCTGCTGATGCCGGCTATCTTCGAGCTGGTCGAGGGCAAGGGACTGCCGATGCCGGGGGCGGAGCTGGTCGACTACGGCTCGACCGTCGAGCACCTCTCATTCGCGGTCGCGATCGTCCTCATCGCCACCTACGTGCTCGGCCTCGTCTTCTCGCTCAAAACCCACCGCGACCTCTTCAACCCCGAGTACGCCGACGAGGACAGCTGGGGCTGGTCGGTGCGCACCTCGGTGATCGCGCTGGCGATCGCCGGCGTCCTGGTCGGGGTGATGTCGGAGGTCCTGGTCGGCTCGATCAGCGAGGCCTCGCAGGCCGCCGGCCTCTCCCAGTTCTTCATCGGCGTGATCGTCGTCGCGATCGTCGGCAACGCGGCTGAGCACTGGGTCGCGGTTCTGGTCGCGCGCAAGGACAAGATGGACCTCGCGGTCAACATCGCGATCGGCTCCAGCGCGCAGGTGGCGCTCTTCGTCGCCCCGGTGCTGGTGCTTGCCTCGATCTTCGTCGGCCCTGGCCCGCTGGCCCTGGTCTTCAACGGCTTCGAGCTCGGCGCCCTGCTGCTTGCCGTTCTGATCGCCAACTACGTCACCCAGGACGGCGAGTCGACCTGGTTCGAGGGGGTCCAGCTGCTCGCCGTCTACGCAGTCCTCGGGCTCGCGTTCTTCTACGCCTGAGCGTATCCGGACGCGCCTGGCGGCGTCCTCGGTCGCTCGTGTGCGGAGCACACCACGCTCCCTGCGCCCTTGCCGGCCACGCCGGGATACGCTCAGCGCGTGGCCGTTGTTCTCCTGCTCGTCAGCTTTGCCGTCATCCTCGCCGGGGCGCTGCTCTTCACCAACGCGGTCGAGTGGATCGGCCATCGCCTCCACCTGGGGGAGGGGGCCGTCGGTAGCGTCCTCGCGGCGGTTGGCACGGCGATGCCCGAGACGCTGGTCGCGATCGTCGCGCTGATCGGGGCAAAGGAGGGTGGCGACCAGGTCGCGATCGGCGCGATCGTCGGCGCGCCCTTCCTGCTCGGCACCCTGGCGATGGGCCTGGTCGGACTCTTCGCCTACCTCTACCGGGACCGCCGCGAGCAGGGGCTGGAGCTGCGCGCCCATAGGCCGACGCTGGAGCGGGACCTACTCTTCTTCCTCGCCTTCTTCTCGCTCTCGCTGGCGCTCGCGTGGGGGGCGCCGGCGGCGCTGCGGATCCCGCTGGGGATCGGGGTCCTACTCGCCTACCCGCTCTACATCCGGCGCACCCTACGGCAGGGGGGGGAGGTGCAGGGCGAGGAGACGCTCGCGCCGCTCGTCTTCGAGCGCCGCGCCGAGCGTCGCATGAGCCCTGGCCTGGCCCTCTGCGCGGTGCAGCTCCTGGTCGGCCTCGGCGCGATGGTCGGCGGGGCCCACCTCTTCGTCGAAGAGCTGCTGAAGATCGCCGCCGACCTCGGTGTCGAGGCGGTCGTCCTCGCCCTGATCCTGGCGCCACTGGCCACCGAGCTGCCGGAGAAGGTCAACAGCTTCTTCTGGATGCGCGAAGGCAAGGACTCGCTGGCGCTCGGCAACGTCACCGGCGCGATGGTCTTCCAGTCGACCGTTCCCTTCGGCATCGGGCTGCTCTTCACCGGCTGGTCGTTGAGTGCCAATGCCGCCCTCTCGGTCGCGCTCGGCCTCGCCGGCGGCCTCCTTGCTTACGAGGCGTTGCACCGTCGTGGTCGCTTCGAGCTGCCCGCGGTCGTCGGCTGGTTCGCGCTCTACGCCTCCTTCATCGTCGTAGTGGTGGTCGGCAGCTGAGAAATTCGCCCAGCCCGCAGTCGGATACGCAAGGGGTTTCGTCTGGATCTGAAGTGCGCTACGGTGGGCTCGATGGTCCCCTCAGGAAGGGTCGAGGCCGTGGCCGAGCGCTCGGAGCTGGTTCGCCGAGCGCTCGAGACGGCGCGGAAACTTCACACCGGGGCGGTTCGCGATATCGGCGACGAAGTTCCCTTCATCGAGCACCCGCTGGCGGTTGCGGAGTTGCTGGTGGAGTACGACGTCGGCGACGACCTGGTCGCGGCGGGCCTGTTGCACGACACCCTCGAGTACACCGACCTCGGGCTCGGCTCCCTGCGCGAACGCTTCGGGATGAAGATCGCGATGATCGTCTGCGCGCTGAGCGAAGACTTCGAGATCGAGGACTACGAGGAGCGCAAGCGCGAGCTCCGCGCCCGGGTCGCCGCGACCGGCATCGAGGCGCAGCGGGTTTTCGCCGCCGACAAGATCGCCAACGTGATTGCCGCTCGCGACTACTACGTCCTCGTGCAGGAGGACGTCGACCTCGGTCAGCCGGTCGGCATCGACACCAAGATCCTCGCGTGGGAGTTCGACATGGAAACGCTCTTCGCGAGGGACGAGCACGAGCCGTTGTTCGAGCGCCTCCCTGAGGAGCTGATCGGCCTCTGGGACCAGCGCTGCGCCCAGATGCGCGCCGATTCTCCCTGAGGCCCAAGCCCTCCCTCGGACGGTCTCGCTACAGCGACTCGCCGGGCGGCCGCAGATACTCGATTTCGTCTTTGAAGCCGACGCCGCGGTTGATCGCGCACTGCAGGGCTTCCTCGGCCACGTGCGAGTACCAGCCCTCCTCGCGTGCGATCTCGATTGCGGCGTTGAGCGCGGAGCAGGCCCTGCCCGTCATCGCTACTGCCTCCATCAGCGACGGCTGGAACTCGAAGTCGCATTCCCAGGCGGTGCGGCGAATGTCGACCAGGAAGGGCGCCGGTGGCGCCCCGAATACCGGTGGGCGGCGCCGCTCGGCGCCGTAGATCTCGGTCGCGGCGATGCCGAAGAACGGGGCTAGGATCGGGCCGTCGCCGGTGAAGAGCAGCGCCGCTTTGGCGCCGCGGGCGGCGCAGTTGCCGATCACCAGGTCGCAGAGGACGGCGCTCATCAGGGTGCCGGCCCCGTGCTCTTCGCCGATCGCCCGCAGTAGCCCGCAGGATTCGGTCAGGTCCGGTGTCTCGCCCTGCCGCCCGTGCTCCTCGTCGGCGGGCGCGATGCCAAGGGCCTGGGCGAAGCTCTCCTGGTGCAGGCGCTCGACCTCAAAGCCGCCGTGCCAGCGGTCGAAGCGCTTGCTGACCAGGCAGGTCCGCCCGGCGATCCTCTCCACCGAGGCGTGGGCGACCGGAAGGCCAAGTTCGCGGTAGGCGAGCGTGCAGGTCATCTCGTTGGCGACGAGCCCGTGGCGCTCGTCGGATTCTGGCTTGACGATGTGGGTGCTGGGGGCGCCAGGCTCCGGCCATGCCCAGCGACCCGTCTCCTCGTCGAACGAGAGGGCGAGCTTGTGTCGCTTCCCGGGCAGGGCAAAGCGCATTCGCCGCTCGTTGTCCGGGTCGAAGAGCTGCTCCGGTTGGGGCTGGAGCAGTTCCTCGAGTTCCTCTTCGGTGAGCCAGGCGGGCGAGTCGGGTTCGCTCGGCTCCGGGTCTTCGCCCTGGCGGAGGAAGATGACCGCACCGGGGCAATCGCGACCCAGCTCGGCGATCAGCCCGAAGCCGTCGCCGGGGTCGAGGCCCAGCTCGGCTGCGATTGCGCTGCGGCGGCATCCCTGTGGCAGGAGGCCCTCCACGTAGGCGCGGGTGGCATCGGCGCTGAAGGGCTCGTCGCGGACGGGCAGCGAGTTGCTGAGCAGGACCTCGCCAGCGCCGATCTCCGCGACCGTCTCGGGTCTGTAGGCAAAGCGATAACCGTCCTCCCCGGTGGGGAACAGCCCGCCGATCAGCTCTCCGTGCAGGTAGACGTCAAGACTCATCCGGGTCCCCTCAGAGTCGTGTACTGGTCCACTTCCGTTCAAACAACCTAGACCGGATCGGAGTGACATGCAACCCGCCCGCCGATAGCGTCAACGCATGGCTTATTCGAACCGCGGTCTCTGTGACAGCTGCGCCCACCAGCAGCTTGTGCCCAACACGCGCGGGTCCGTCTTCAGCCTCTGCCGGCGCTCCCGCGAGGATCCGGCGTACCCGCGCTACCCGCAGCTGCCGGTTCGCAGCTGCCCCGGGTACGAGCCAAGCCAAGCCGGTGGTGGGCCTAAAACGTGACCTTATGCCCACGTTTTAGGCCCACCGAGGTCGCGCTACGCGGCCATCGGGTCGGGCTCGCCCAGCTTCGAGATGTCGGGTGCCTCGTAGGCCTCGCCGGCCTTGCCGCCGAGAATGAGGAGGCGGATGCCCTCGTCGCCCGGCCAGACCTTGCGGGTGACGCCGGGACCGACCCGGGCTACGTGGTCGGCGTCGAGCGAAAAGCGCTCTCCCGCGATCTCGATCTCCCCCCCGCCGCCGAGGGTCACGTAGACCTCCTCCTGGCCGTCCTGCTCGTGGTCGTGCACGGGGTAGCCGTCGAAGTTGGCCGGCATGTCGATGATCTGCATGCCGAACGACTCGACCCCGAGCTCGGCTCGGGCTCGCTTGAACGCACCGCCGTAGACGGCCTCCATCTCGTCGATCTTCTTCACCGTATAGGTGCTCATCTGCTTCGTCCTCCCGATTCGTGTGGCCCCGGTTGGGCCGGATCGCAGGCCATCTTGGCGTACTTTGTATTTCCAAGCAAGCTGCCTCCCACAGGGCGGCCGTCGAACCGCCTCGCCTCCGGCTAGCTTTGCTCTGTGAGCGACGCTGCGACCCTCTTCGATGCCGATGCTGCCGCCTTCAGCGGCACGGTCGAGGTGCTGGGGGTGATCTTCAGCGCCGAAGACGACGGTTACGCGGTACTGGAGGTGCAGGATGCCGAGTCGGGCGAGGGCTTTGCCCTGGTCGGGCCGGTCGCTCATCTGAGTGCCGGCGATCGCGCCGAAGTCAGCGGCGACTGGCAGACGCACTCGCGCTACGGGCGCCAGCTCAAGGCGCGTGGCGCGCTGCCGCTCGACCCCGCCGACCGCGCGGGGCGGATCGCCTACCTGACCAGCCTGCGCCACATCGGCCCGGCCCGCGCCGAGCGCCTCGTCGACGAGCACGGCGAGGGGGTGCTGGCGGCGATCGCCGCCGACCCGGCAGGGGTCTTCGCCGGACTGCGCGGGGTCAGCGCCGAGCAGGCTGTCGCGGCGGCCGATTCCTGGCACGCATCGCGGGCCGTCCGCGATCTGCACGTCCAGCTTGCGCCGCACGGTCTGGCGCATCTGGCGGCGCCGATCCACGCCCGCTTCGGCGAGCGCTCGATGACGATCCTGCACGAGGACCCCTACCGGCTCACCGAGGTCGCCGGGGTCGGCTTCGCCCGCGCCGACAAGGTCGCGCTCGCCGCCGACGTGCCGCCGGAGTCGGCGCGGCGCGCAGAGGCCGCCGCCGTCTTCGCCCTCGGCGAGGCCGAGCAGCAGGGCAACACCCACCTGCCGGTCGACGAGCTCAATCGGCGCACCGCGAAGCTGATCGGTTTGCAGCCCGACCCCGATGTGCCGGCGATGGCGCGCGGCCTGTTGCTCGACGAAGGCCGCGTCTACCGGGAGCCGACCCACGCCGGAGAGCTCGCCGTCGCGGCGACGCTGGCCGATCGCGCCGCCGCGCCGGCTCACCTCGACCACGACCCGGGCGAGCTGCCGCCGGAGGACAACGAGGACGAGGCCAAGCTGACCGACGAGCAGTGGGCCGCGGTGCGCGGCGCCTTCGCGGCGCGGATCTCGGTGCTGACCGGCGGCCCCGGCGTCGGCAAGACCGCCTGCACGAGGGCGATCGTCGCTGAGGCCGCGCGGGCCGACGTGCCGATCGCGCTCTGCGCGCCGACCGGGCGCGCCGCCCGCCGGCTCGAGGAGGCGACCGGCCACGAGGCGCAGACGATCCATCGGCTGCTCGAGTGGATGCCCGGCCGCGAGCCTGGCTTCAGGGCCGGCCACCCGCTACCCGTGGGTCTGGCGATCGTCGACGAGGCCTCGATGCTGAACCTGCGCCTGATCGAGGTCCTGCTCGGCGGTCTCGCCGAGTCGACCCACGTCGTCTTCGTCGGCGACGCCGACCAGTTGCCGCCGATCGGCGCCGGCAAGCCCTTCGACGACCTGATCGCCTCCAGCGTCGCGCCCGTCGTCCGCCTCACCCAGATCTTCCGCCAGGCGGCGCGCTCGATGATCACCACCGCCGCCCACGAGATCAACCAGGGCCGGCCGCCGCAGCTGGAGCCCCAGGACGACCAGGACCACGACTTCTTCTTCATCGACCGGCCGAGCCCCGAGCGGGCGCTGGAGACGGTGGTCGAGGTGGTCGCCGAGCGGGCGCCGGCGAGCTTCGGCGTCGACCCGATCCGCGAGGTGCAGGTGCTGGCGCCGATGTACAAGGGGGCAGTTGGGATCGACGCGCTGAACGAGCGGCTGCAGGAGCGGCTCAACCCGGATGGGCGGGCAGCTGTCAGCGACCGGTTTCGGATCGGCGACCGGCTGATCCAGACCCGCAACTCGCACGAGCTGGGGCTGATGAATGGCTCGATCGTCTTCCTGCGCGAGGACGACCCGGGGGAGGAGGCGATCGTCGTAGACACCGACGAGGGCGGCTCGCTGACGATCCCTTACGGTGAAACCGCGACGCTGCGGCTCGCCTACGCGATCTCGGTACACAAGGCGCAGGGCTGCGAGGTTCCGGTCGTGGTCGGCGTCTGCCACCGTTCCCACGCTCGCATGCTGACCCGGCCGTTGCTCTACACGGCGATCACCCGCGCGCGCAGCAACTGCGTCCTGATCGGCGACCCGGCCGCGCTGACGATGGCGGTCCGCCGCGACGACAGCGGCGCTCGCCACTCGGCCCTGGCCGAGCGCCTGCGCGACGCACGGTCGGCCACGGCGTAACCCGCGGCGCCGATTGCAGCATTGCCCCTACTACAGGGGGACAATGCTGCAATCGACATGGAGTCGCCCAGGCCCTCAGTCGCAGCCGTCGCCGTCACCCTGGGCGGGATCGTCCTGCTGGCCCTGCTCGTGCTGGCGATTCCGGAGCTACGCGAAGCGTTCGAGGCGGCGGTGCGGGGGGATACGGCGGAGGTGCGGAGCAAGGTCAAGGACCTCGGGGTCGCCGGCCCGCTGCTGATCCTCGGCCTGACGCTGATCCACACGGTGGTCTTCTACCCGGCGGAGATCGTCGACGCGGCGGCCGGCTTCGTCTACGGCTTCTTCCCGGCGCTGGCGCTGATGATGCTCGGCTGGCTGCTGTCCGGGCTGATCTGCTTCGCCGTCGGCCACTCGGTCGCCCGGCCGCTGCTCGACCGCTGGTTCGGTGCCCCGCGTTTCGAGCGCATGGAGGCGGCGATCGAGCGTGGCGGCGCCACCTTGCTGCTCGCCGTGCGCCTGATCCCGATCGTCCCCTTCAGCCTCGTCTCATATGCGGCCGGAGCTGCCCGCGTGCCGCTCTGGCGCTTCGTCTGGACGACCCTGGTCGGCTACCTGCCGATCACCGTGCTCTCCGTCTACTTCGGCACCCGCCTCGAGGGCCTCAGCCTCACCGACCCCCTGGTGCTGGGCAGCGCCGTCGCTCTGCTCGCCCTCCTCTTCGTCGGCCACCGGGTGATGCAGCGAGGCAGGTTCGGCGAGGCGGGCTGAGCTGGGCGGTCCGGGGCTAGCGGACCCGCTTGACGCGGAAGTGGAAGACGGCGGCACTCTGATCGGTATTGCCGGTGGCGTCGCGCGCCCAAGCAAAGACCACATGTGGCCCGATTCGGTAGCGGCGGGAGAACAGCACCGGGCACTTCTTCGTGGTGCCGGCGTCGACCTGACAGAAGAAGATCGTGCCGGCCTCGTTGGATCCGAGTTCGAAGCCTGCGGTCGCCGTGCGCGTGTGGGTTCGGATCACCCGCGCCGGGTGGCGACGGAAGAACGTCGCGGGCGGGGTCGTGTCGGTTTCGGGGTCGGGCGGGCTCGAGGGCTGGATCGTTTCGCCGCTCGGGGGAGTGGGGGGTGCTGGTGGGGATTCGGTCCCCCAGTTTCCAATCGCCTGCGCGTTGGCGACGGTCACTTCGGCGAGCGGGGCTTCGCATTCGGGTTCGACCGGGGGAGGCGGAGGCGGCGTGAGCAGGTCTTCGACCGCGTTGACCGCGTCGACCAGGCCGGTCCCGACTTCGCATTCGTCGGCTTCGCTCACTCCGACGGCGCTGGACTGCAGCGCGGCGCGGATTTCATCCGGTTCCGCCGGTTCGTTGGGGGGTTCCTTTTCCTTGGCCTCGTCCATCAGCGCCGCGACGGCGGCGGCATGGGGTGCGGCGGCTGACGTGCCGCAGAACCTCCAGACGGGTGATTCAAAGATGGCGAAGAAGCTCGTCTTGCCGCAGTCGGTCGCGGCGATCTCGGGCTTGGACAGTTCTTCGGGGATGAGCAGTTCGGTGGCCGGGGTTGATCCTTCGACGGGTTCGAAGTAATGCGTCACCGGGCCGCGCGAGGTGTATTCCTCGGCAAAAGTGGTGCTGTTGAAGTGAACCGCGCCGACGGTCATCGCGGCCGCGGCGCCGTTGTGGCCGAACACGGTGGGGCCGACGACGTCGATCGCCGGGTCATTTTCTGCGGACCCGCTCGATTGCGGGTACTCGAGGCCCCACTGCCCCTCTTTGAAGCCGTTCTCCAGAAAGGCCACCTTGAGTCGCGGCGTATCTCCGGAGAACCGGTTGACGACGAGCTGGACCGTGCGCTGGCCCGCCGATCCGTTTTCCCACTGGAAGAACTCCAATGGCCTTTCCGGGTTGGGTTCGGCGGAAGCGGCAATCAGCCCGCCGGTGGAATCGAGCAGGAAGGCGTCGAGATCGGTCCCCACCCCGTGCCACGGTTCCTTCCACTGGAGGTCGACGGTCAACGTCGCCCCCGCCGGCACTTTTATCCCCAGCGTCTTGTCGGTCTGCCCTTCCGCCGGGTTGAAGTCCAGGCAGGCGTTGGCGTGAAGTTCCGGGAACGCCTGCAGCGCCGGAGGACAGCTGCCTGAGTTGCGGTATTTCGCCGTTTCCCAGGAGCCGATCTCGTGGCCTTCGAGATCGAGCAAGCTGTTGTTGCCGGCGGACGAGAAGTAAGCGGCCCCATCTTCGGTCGCGTGCCTCACCGCGACTGCGATCGGCCCTTCCTGGAAGAACGGCTCGCCGGGGTAGGAGACGTCGTCGACCACCACCCTGGCGCCGACGCCGCCTTCGGCGGGCGATTTGGCCAGCGCTTCGATGTTTTCGGCGAATGCCGCTTCGCCGGTGAAAGCCGTCGCGAAGGCGAGCTTGGCTCCCGGCGCGAGGTCGTGGACGATCTGGGCCATCGCGCGCCCCTCGTCCTCGCCTTCGCTTTCGGAGTCGTCGAGGACTTCGACCGGCGTCTGCTCGTCTTCGCAGGTGTTGGCGAAACCGGGGAGATCGCCTGCCGCGACGTCGGTGCGCTGGCGGGTCGCGGCTTCCCTCGCCCGGTTGAAGGAGTCGGAGAGGACCCCGACCGTGACGCCGCTGCCGGTGAGTTCCGAGGGCGTTTCGCGTGCTTCTTTGGCGTGAAGCTGCGTGTCGCCCTCGGAGACGACCGCGCCCGAGGGACAGGTGGACGTGGACGTGAACGGAGTGAGGACCTCGGTGGCGGCGGCGACCTGTGGAACCGCGGCCAGGTCGCCCAGTTCGGCCGGCTTGGCGGCGACGGTGACCGTCTGGTAGAGCGAGCTGACGTCGACGATCTTCGCCCCGGTGGCGCGCAGGTCGTCGACGGCGGCCGCGGCACCGCGGTCGAAGCGGACTTCGACCAGGACGCGGTTGCCTTCGCGTAGGAGGCTGCCGGGCCCCGCTGCGGCCAGGCTCAGCTCTTCGGCCTGCTTGGCCGGCGGCGCCGAGCGGACCGAGGGCTTGGCCAGCTCGGCGAGCCTGGAGGAGAGGTCGCCCTCGCTCGGGCGGCTTGCCGCGGCCCAGGCCGATCCGGGCGTAAGGACAAAGGTCAGCCCGAAGGCGACGATTGGCCATATTCTCCCCTGGTGGAAGGGCGAATTCCCTGGGCGCATCAGGTCAAAGGTATCGGCTGGTCATCTCGGTTCTCAAACCCGAGCATTCGCCTTCCGGTGCGCTTTGTGTGTCTCTGAGGCATGTAAGGCGCACCGGAAGGCGAGCGGAGGCATTTCCGGGCATCGTGTAGACGTTGCCGGCCCCTCCCTGCTACGGTCCTCGGCGATAGGCCGGAAGATCCGGCAAAAAGTTGTGTCTAGCGCTCGCGTCGTTGCTTCACCGCATGTGCCGCGTTCGCAGCACATGAAGTGGAGGCAATTCATGCCAACTGGAACTGTCAAGTGGTTCAGCGACGACAAGGGCTACGGGTTCATCACTCCCGACGACGGCTCTAAGGACGTCTTCGTTCATCACAGCGCGATCCTGGGCGAGGGCTTCAAGTCCCTGACCGAGGGTTCGAAGGTGAGCTACGAGTCCGAAGAAGGCCCCAAGGGCCCGGCCGCCGCGAGCGTCCAGCAGACCTCGTAGCAGCGCACCGCTCTTAGCAGTGACGGGGCCCGCCCTGGTGGCGGGCCCTTTTTATGCTTCTCATCCGCGCGGTCGAGCTTTAGACCGCATACCGCATCAAACCTCGACCGCACTCATGACCACCCGAGACGACCTTCGCAACATAGCCATCATTGCCCACGTCGATCACGGCAAGACGACGCTGGTCGACGCGATGCTGTGGCAGAGCGGCGCCTTCCGCAAGGGCCAGGACGTGAACGAGCGGGTGATGGACTCGATGGACCTCGAGCGGGAGAAGGGGATCACGATCCTCGCCAAGAACAC
>Ga0157370_10002518_pt1 | contig 22032 bp, 18 predicted proteins | sample C35metaG_FD_113463 | JGI IMG/M metagenome (GOLD analysis project Ga0157370, IMG submission 113463) | Corn rhizosphere microbial communities from Kellogg Biological Station, Michigan, USA - C3-5 metaG | ecosystem: Host-associated > Plants > Roots > Rhizosphere > Soil | place: USA: Michigan...
GCAGCTTCGGCTCGAAGCCGAACTTCGCCTGACCCCGCAGGGTGTGCTCATGCACCGGCAGACGCTCACCAGCACCGCGTCGTCCGATGAAATGCCTTATACGGTTGCCGATCTGCCGACACTGCTGCCTGTTTCAGAACATGCGGTGGAGATTTTCGACTACAGCGGCAGGTGGGCGAACGAAGCGCAGGGTCAGCGTGAACCGCTGCACCAGGGTGGGTGGCTGCGCGAGCAACGGCGCGGCCGCACCGGGCCAGATTCGCCGTTGCTGCTGACCGTCGGCACCGCGGGTTTCAGTTTCCGCACCGGCGAGGTGTGGGGGGTTCACCTCGGGTGGTCGGCCGACCAGCGCTACCTCGCGCAGCGGCTCAACACCGGGGTGACGCTCATCGGCGCGGGCGAGATTTTCGCTGCAGGTGAAGTGATTCTCGGGGCCGGCGAGTCGGTCACCACACCGTGGGTGTACGGCGTGTGGTCGGATCAGGGCCTCGACGGCGCCTCAGGCCGGTTGCACTCGTTCTTACGGGCGCGTGAGTCGCATCCACGGCGTCCACGGCCGATCGTGCTCAACACGTGGGAAGCCGTCTACTTCGACCACTCGTTCGCCCGGCTGGCTGCACTCGCCGATGTCGCAGCCGACATCGGCGTGGAGCGGTTCGTCATCGACGACGGCTGGTTCGGTTCGCGACGCGACGACACTGCGAGCCTCGGTGATTGGTTCGTGTCGGACGACGTCTGGCCGGGCGGTCTCGGTGCGATCGCCAATTACGTGCGCGGCAAGGGCATGGAGTTCGGCCTGTGGTTCGAGCCGGAGATGGTGAATCTCGACTCCGCGCTCGCCCGCGAACATCCGGACTGGGTCATGGGCACTCCGGGCCGGATGCCGCCGCAGGTGCGCAGCCAGCAGGTGCTCGACATTGCGCACCCCGACGCCTTCGAGTACCTGCTGAAGACGATGTCGGGCCTGATCGCCGAATACGACATCGCCTACATCAAGTGGGACCACAACCGCGACATCGCCGATCCGGTGCACCGGGGCGGTCCGCGCGGTGGTCGCCCGGCGCTGCGCGACCAGACGCATGCCACCTATCGCCTGATGCACGAGCTTAAGCAGCGTCATCCAGGGCTGGAGATCGAGTCGTGCTCGTCCGGCGGTTCGCGGATCGACTTCGGCGTGCTGCAGCACACTGACCGGGTTTGGGCGAGCGACTGCATCGATCCGCTCGAGCGGGTGCGCATCGTCAGCGGAATCTCAACGCTGCTGCCGTTCGAACTCATCGGGGCGCACGTAGCATCGGGCCGTTCGCACACCACGGGGCGGGTACACGATCTCGCGTTTCGGCTGGCGGTCGCGCTGTTCGGGCACGCCGGATTCGAGTGGGATCTCACCTCCACATCGCCCGACGAGCGGGCTCAGTTGAAGACCTGGGTCGAGTTCGCGAAGCGAGTGCGCCCGCTGGTGCACACCGGCGAGCTCGTGCGGGCCGACCGGTCGAGCGAGCCCGAGACCGCTCTGTACGGTGTCGTGGCTCCTGATCGCCGCGAGGCACTCTTCAATTTCGTGCGGCTGCAGACCGGGCCGCGCTACAACAGCGCGCCGATCGTGTTCCCCGGGCTCGAGCCCGCTTTGCGGTATCGCGTCGAGCGGGTGCACCTGCCGGGGGAGGGTCCGGCCGTGCACGGCCCGAACCAGCACACCCCGCCCGACGTCGTGGTGGCGCCCGGGGTGCTGCTCGGCCGAGCGGGCATCGAAGCGCCCTCGACGCGTCCCGAGCAGGCGATCATCTACCACCTGCAAGCACTGAGCTGAGCCAGGCGGGGCAGAATCGAGGCTGGCGATCGGCTGACGATCGGCGTGTTGGAGGCCCGTTGGAGGCCCGGTTGGAGGCTACGCAGTGACCCACGGCGCGCTGTTCTTCGCCGTGTTCATCGCGTGCACGGTCGAGGCCGTCGAGGCGACCACGATCGTGCTTGCCGCGGGCACCGCGCGCGAGTGGCGCTCGGCGACGATCGGGCTGCTCGGGGCGCTCGTGGTCCTGGCCGGCATCGTCGCGGTGCTCGGGCCGGCCGTCTCTTCGCTGCCACTGCGCGGGTTGCGGCTGATCGTCGGCGCGCTCCTGCTCGTCTTCGGCCTGCAGTGGTTGCGCAAGGCAATCCTTCGGGCCACCGGCTTCAAGGCGGTGCACGACGAGCAACAGATCTTCGCCGACGAGATCGCGGCCGCGCACGCGGCGCCACGGCAAGAGCGCGGGTTCGTCGGCGACTGGTACGCGTTCACCCTGTCGTTCAAGGGCGTGCTGCTCGAAGGCCTCGAGGTCGTGTTCATCACGCTGACCTTCGGCACGAACGAGCACGACATCGGGCTGGCTTCGATCGCTGCGATCGCCGCGGTCGTGGTTGTTGCGGCGATCGGATTCGCAGTGCGCGCGCCGCTCGCCCGCGTGCCCGAGAACGCGATGAAGTTCGTGGTCGGCATCATGCTCACCGGCTTCGGCACGTTCTGGGGCGCTGAGGGCGCGGGCGCCCAGTGGCCCGGCAACGACGCGGCGCTGCCCGTCGTCGTCGCGGCGGTCGCGCTTTTCGCGTTCGGCCTGGTGGTCATGCTGAGACGCGTCGCGCCGTCTCCATTGGCGGAAACTGCGGCAGATCAGGTCAGCGTGGCGGGCCACCGATGATGGCTGCCGTCATCGCCTGGCTGCGGGCGTTCGCCGCGTTCTGGTACGACTTCGTCGTCGGTGACGACTGGCGGGTGGCGGTCGGCGTGGCGTGCGCGCTCGCCATCACATACGGCGTGAGCCGCACGACCATCCCGGCCTGGTGGATCCTGCCGCTCGCTGTCGTGCTGCTGCTTCCGCTCAGTCTTTGGCGAGTCGCGCGTTCGAAGTCGCGGTGATCGCGTGCCGCAACGGTTCGACCATGGCGAATTCCCGTACGCCGTTTTCTCGGTGCCCGGCCACCTCGACGCGCCTCGCGTCGGTGTCGGGGTCGCCGACCAGATCCTCGATCTGAGCGCGCTGCTCGACGACCCGGTGTTCGCCCAGCCCACCCTCAATCCCTTTATGGCACAGGGAAGAACAGCGTGGACGGCGACCCGCACCCGCGTTCGCGAGGCTGCTGCAGTCGGTGCCGGCCCACATCTTGTTCCGATGCACGACGCCGTCTTGCACCTGCCCTTCGATGTTGCCGATTTCGTCGACTTCAACTCATCGCTCCAGCACGCGACGAACGCCGGTCGCATCCTTCGCCCGGGCACCGAACCGGTGCGCTCGAACTGGCGGCAGATGCCGGTCGGCTACCACGCTCGCACCGGAACGATCGTCGTCTCGGGAACACCAGTCGCGCGCCCGAACGGCCAATACCTCCAGGGCGAAGCAACCGTCGTGGCCCCGAGCGAGCGGCTCGACGTAGAGGCTGAAGTGGGGTTCGTGGTCGGTGACGGCTCGGCCACCGCGCCGCTCTCACCGGCGGAATTCGGCGACCGGGTCTTCGGCGTGGTGCTCGTACTCGATTGGAGCGCCCGCGACATCCAAGCCCTCGAATCCGTGCCGCTCGGGCCGTTCCTCGGAAAATCGTTCGCAACGACGATGAGTGCATGGGTGCTGCCGCTCGAGGCGCTTGAGCCGGCGCGGGTGGCCGCCCCCGTTCAGGATCCGCAACCCGCTGAATACCTGCGAATTGCCGAGCCCTGGGCGCTCGACGTCCGGCTTGAATTCGCTTTGAACGGCCACGTGGTTTCGCGGCCGCGTTTCGACACGATGTATTGGACGCCTGCACAGCAACTCGCGCACCTCACGCTCAACGGAACCAGGCTGCGAACCGGTGACCTGTTCGCATCGGGAACCGTGTCGGACGCCGACGAGTTCGGTTCGTTCCTCGAACTGAGCTGGGACGGCGAGCGCCCGCTCACCCTGCCCAATGGCGAGGTGCGCGGGTACCTCGCTGACGGCGACGAAATCTGCCTGACCGCCGTCGCGCATGGCCGTGACGGAAGCCGGGTGCACCTCGGCGAGGCGCGCGGCGCCGTGTCACCAGCCCGGCCTATGTGAGGCATTCCGGCCCTGGGGTGGTGCACGATGTAGCCGTGTCGGCCGATGAGGCAGTACTCGCCCGCGGACGGCGTGGCTTCGCGCTCGGCGCCGTCTGCACCTTGCTGTTCTTGACCTTCCTCGACAACACGATCGTCAGCATCGCGCTCGGCGACATCCAGCAGGACACGCACGCGGGAGTGCAAGCGCTGCAGTGGATCGTCAACGCGTACGCGCTGGTGTTCGCGAGCATGATGCTCGCCGCCGGAGCGCTGGGCGACCGCTTCGGGCACCGCAAGGTGATGTTCGTCGGTGCCGCGATTTTTGCGGCCGGTTCGGTGATTTGCGCGCTGGCTCAGTCGTCGGGTGTGCTCATCGGCGGCCGCGCGGTGATGGGTCTCGGTGCGGCGGCTTCCGAACCTGCGACGCTCGCCATGTTGCGGCATCTCTATCCCGGACGACGTGAGCGGGCGCGCGCCACCGGGATCTGGGCCGCCGTCTCGGGATTGGCGCTTGCCCTCGGCCCCGTCGTGGGCGGCGTCATCGTCGGAGTTGCCAACTGGCACTGGATCTTCTGGTTCAATCTCGCGTTCGGGCTGGCCGCGCTCGCGGTCGGAGCCCGGGTGCTGCCCGAGACGGCGCGCTCGGTGACTCGACGTATTGACACCTTGGGGGCTTTGCTCGGTGCGGCCGCCTTGGCGGCGCTGGTGTTCGGCGTCATCGAGGGGGAGTCGGCCGGCTTCACGGCTGGGCACGTCATCGTGTTGTTCTGCTGTGCCGGGGTGTTCGGGATCGCGTTCGCCTGGTGGCAGCGGCGCGCGCCCGAGCCGCTGATCCCGCCGAAGTATCTCCGGGTGCCGTCGTTCGCAGCATCGAACGTCGTGGCATTCGCCGCATACTTCGGCACGTTCGCGGTCTTCTTCTTCTGCGCGCTGTACCTGCACGTGGTCGTCGAACAGAGCGGGCTGCGGATCGCCGTTCAGTTCGTGCCCATGACTGTTGCGATGATCCTCGCTTCGCTGGTCACCGGGCGATGGGTCTCTCGAGCCAATGCCGGCCGGCCCATCCTCGCCGGTTGTGTCGTGTTCGCGGCCGGGCTGCTGCTGACCGACCAGGTCTTGGGCCCGCACGAGCCGTATCTCCCGCTGGCGCTGTCGCTCATGGTCGTCGGCATCGGAATCGGCATCACCGTGGTGCCGACGACGTTCTCGGCGGTGAATGCGGTGCCTTTGGACCGGGCGGGTATGGCCAGCTCGTCGGTTAACACCAGCCGAGAAATCGGTGCTGTTGCGGGTACCGCGATCCTCGGGGCGATCGTCAACTCGAGCCTGATCTCGCACTTGAACACCCAGCTCGACAAACTTGGCCTTTCGACACTCAAGGGCTTCGTGATTCCCGAGGTTCTGCACGGCGGTGCAGCGTTCACGACCGGCGGTGGCTCGGGTGGCGGTAACGGCGGGGGCGGGGATGGCGGCCTCGCCTCGCACGCGACCACGCCACTTGCCAAGCACCTCCTCGAGTCGGTCTACAGCGCGTTCTATTCAGCCCTGCACGTGTGCCTGGTGCTGTCGGCAATCGTGGTCGTCGTCGCGGGCGTTGCAGCGGCGATCGCCATGTGCCGCGAGTCGGTGCCCGGCATGCCCGGGGCGACCACTGATGTCGAGGCGGCCGAAGCGGCCGCTCGCCCGGCGTCGGCGCCGTAAGCCGCACTGCACCTCGCGTGCGCCCAGCGCGCCGGGGCGGCTGCGCTGCGCTTTGTGACCTGCGATGCGCGGCTCGCGTCGGCCGCGCGATCCCTCGGTTGGGCGGTAGTCGGCGCTTGAGCTATGCGGTCAGCTCGCGCGGACGACCGGCGAGAGGTCGCAGCGCATGGTCTGCTCGCTGGCGTTCGGCCGGGCGCGCTTGACCGCGTACATCGCATCATCGGCAAGGGCGACCAGATCGTCTGGCTGGGTGTTGCTGTGCTGCGACCATGCGACGCCGATGCTCGCCTGAATCGGCAATCGCAGACCGCTCACGACGGCGTCCGCGTCCAAGGCGGAGGAGAGCCGGCGGGCGACCTCGCTCAGCAACTCGCTTGATGTGATGCCTTCGCAGAGCACGAGGAACTCGTCGCCGCCGAGTCGCCCGACGGCGTCGCGCTTGCGTACCGCATCCAGCAGGCGGCGTGACACTTCGACAAGGAACTCGTCGCCCACCGCGTGCCCGTATTCGTCGTTGACCCGCTTGAACAGGTCGAGGTCGATGAACACGACGCCGGTGCCGACACCTCTCTCCTTGCCTGTCGCGAGCGCCGTTTCGAGCAAAGTCATGATCGAGGCCCGGCTGTGGCAACCGGTCAGGGAGTCGGTGGTCGCGCGGCGCTCGAGTTGCTCGCGCAGGCGTCGGCTCTCGGTGACGTCGGCAACGGCGATGACCGCCCCGGTGGCCGCGCCCGCGGCGTCCTTCAGCGTCCGCAGGCTCAGTCGGCAATGACGCACGTCGCCGCCTTGCCCGACCACGATGTCGACGTCAGCGTCAGAGGCATCGTCTTGGACGTCGGTGAGCAACTGCTCGAGCAGGACCTGGTGCTCCGGCGTTGCTGAGGCGAACTGCTCGCGCATCGTCGCTGCTTCGGCATGCCCGAGAATCGACCCCAACTGCTCGTTTCGGTAGAGCACCCGCCCGTCGAGATCGACGTGGAGCACACCGAGCGGCAGCGCATCGGTGAGCCGCCGCAGCAGTTCCTCGCGACTGCGCAAGGCTTCCTGGTAGGCCATTTCCTCCGACACGTCGACGACTTCGGCGAGCACATAGCCGTGGTCGGGGTCGGCGAGCAGGTTGTGGTTCGTCACCTCGACCCAAAGCCATGAGCCGTCGGCTCGCCGGTAGCGCACGCGTGACCGCCGCGAGCACCCGGGATTGCGCAGCATGTCGACGTACGTCGTAATCGCCACGGTCAGGTGATCGGGGTCGGTGAACTCGAGCGTGCGGCGTCCGATCATCTGCTCTGGCGTCCAGCCGAGCAGATCCGTGGTGGCGTCGTCGATCGACAGCACGATCGACTGGCTGTCCTTGCGCATCGTGGCAACCCGCGCCCTCGCATTTGCCGCGGGCGCCTTCTCGGGCCAGGGATTGGAGCCGTCCTCGGTGAGGACGATCTCGAGGTAGACGCCGTGCTCCTCTGTGAGGTCGACGACATGCACCTCGACATAGTGGTCCGGGTCCGATGCGAGCCGAAGGCGCACGGTTGCCGCACCGGTGTCGCGGCCGCGGTCCCAGGCGGCCATGGCCGGCCAGATGTCGTCCGGGACGATGAGTTCGAAGAACGCCCGGCGGCCGTCGGCCGGGTTCTGCCGAGGCACGTCGATGCCGTCGGGAATCGGGATCGGGATGCCGTTCAGCCGCAGCGCCGAGATGTAGGCGTCGGGATACTTGCGCACCAAGTCGTCGAGCAGTTGCTTGCGCGCGACAACAGACAGCCGCTCGGACGACGTCACAGAGATCCCTTCGGGATCAGTCGTCGAGACCTGAGCGAAATGCCGGCGACCCGCGGCCACCAAATAGTTCTCCCTGGCCTGTCCGTCCGGCGTCCGCCCGTTCGTCACTGAGGCAGACCGGCCCGGAGCGGGGCCGCCGGATGTTGAGGAGGAGCGATGGCACAGATGCCGGCCAGCGTGGCCAAGGGCTTCACCCGGGTCGTCAGCACCGCCGACGGCGCGTCGGCGTTCGAGGACGCCGACCTGAACCTCACCGAACAGCGCATCGCGGACGGCGCTTCGCCGATGTTCGTCGTGATGCGCGGCACCCGGACGGCCACGTCGTGCTGCTCGACGACCAGGACCGTGACCTCTGGGACCACGCCCAGCTCGTCGAAGGCCGTCAACTGCTGGAGCGGGCGATCGCCCGGGGCAACTCCGGCCGCTACGCCATCCAGGCAGCGATCGCCGACCTTCACTTGCAGCAACCACGCGACCGAGCAGCGGGTCAGCGAACTCGCTGGCTTACTCCGGGGGACCGGCACCTCGGGTGATTGACTCCGGGGCCGCTCCCTTTCCGGACGGTGGCTTCACGTCGCGATGCCGGCGGCGCAGGAGGAAGCGGACGGCTTCGGTGCCGAGAGTGACGGCGAAGGCGATGCCTAGCGCGAGCACCAGCCCCTTCCAGGCTTGATGTTCGAAGGCGTGCCCACCGAAGTAGCCCAGCAGTGCGGCGTACCCGGCCCAGATCACCGCGGCGATGCCGTCGTACCGGGCGAATCGATGCCACGGAAACGACGTCAGACCGGCGGCGAGCGTGATCGCGGTGCGTCCGCCCGGTATGAACCGGCCGGCAGCGATCAGCTCTCCACCGCGCTGGTCGAGCTGCCGCTCGGCTGTTTCGATACGGCGGCGGGCCTTGTCACCGCTGAAGAACCGCCTGACCACCCGGTCGCCGTAGCGGCGGCCCAGCCCATACGCGAGGTTGTCGCCGACGAACGCGCCGACGGCTGCCGCGACGATGACGAGCGGCAAGGCGAGGTCGCCCGCGGCGGCGACAACGCCGGCGGTGATGACCGCCGTCTCACTTGGCACTATCGGGATGAGCGCGTCTACGACCGCGAAGAGCAACACGACCGCGTAAGCCCAGCCAGACGCTTCGGCGACGAGGTGGGTGAACTGATCGAACATCAGCGCCCGCTGCGGTCGTGGACCGCTGTCGTGGCGTTTGCGGCAGCGCCTGCCGCCTCCTGGGGTGGGCCAGCGTTGCGCGACGCGACCACGCTGGTGAGGGTGGTGATGGCGAGGACGCCGATGACCACGAGCAGTGAGACGACGGTGGAGATCTCCGGCACCGCGGCATTGACGGTGTGCGCGTAGTGCAAGACAAGCTTGACACCGATGAAGCCGAGCACGACCGCGAGGCCGTAATGGAGATGTACGAGCCGGTCGAGCAGCCCGACGAGAAGGAAGTAAAGCGCGCGAAGGCCGAGCAACGCGAAGGCGTTCGCGGTGAACACCAAGTAAGCGCTGTCCGTGATTCCGAAGATTGCCGGGATGGAGTCGAGCGCGAAGAGGATGTCGACGGAAAGGATCGCAACGACGACAACCAGGAGGGGCGTCGCGGCGCGCCGGCCGTTGATGCGGGTGAACAGGCTGTCTTCGCGGTAGTCGGTGGTGACCGGCATTGCCTTGCGTAGCAGCCGCACGGCCCGGTTGTTGCCGACGTCCGGCGGTTGGCCGTGGGCTCGGATCAGCTGGACGGCCGTGTAGAGCAGGAACGCTCCGAACACGACGAAAGTGACCGCGAATCGCTGGACGACGGCCGCACCGGCGGCGATGAACGCCGCGCGCAGCACAAGGGCGCCCAGCACACCGAGAAGCAGCACGCGCTGCTGGTGGCGGGCCGGGACGGCGAACTGGCTCAGGATGACGGCGAAGACGAACAGGTTGTCGACCGACAAGCTCTTCTCGACCAGGTAGCCGGCGAAGTAAGCAGTCGCGGGTGGACCCCCGGCGAACACGATCAGTGCCACACCGAACAGGACGGCCGCGCCGACGTAAATCAGCGACCACGTCAGCGCCTCCCGGAAGGCCACCTCGTGTGGTCGGCGGGCCTGGCGGATATCGACAGCAACGAGGACGCCGATGCCCGCAAGGGTCGCCAGCCAACCCCACAAGGGCACCGTCATCGCAGGCTCCGTTCAGAACGAAGAAGTCTCTCGACAGGGAAGGGTTCCCGGTTCGGGGGATGCCGTAGCCGCGCGTCGCCCTGCATTCTGCGGGCGCAACGAGAAGCCTCAAAGGCTAGTACGGATGGTCGGTTGGGCGTGCGCCTCCGAGGTGGATCTCGATCCGGTGCGCCGCGGCGCGAAGCGCGGGTAGGTGCGATTGGTAGGTGCGCGTGTTGATCCGGGTGGCGGGGCCGGCGAGGGTCAGGCAACCGACGACCTTGCCGGTGTAGTCGCGCAGCGGCACAGCCACGGAGCACAACCCCACCTCGCGTTCCTGCCAGCAGGTCGCATAGCCGCGGGTGCGCACTTGCGCGAGCTGTCGGCGCAGCGCAGCCGGGCTGGTCACTGTCGTGCTGGTGAACCTGCTGAGGTGTTCGGTGAGGTCCGGGTCGGTCAGGTCGCCGTCCAGCGAATACGCGAGCAGCACCTTTCCGGACGCCGTCGCGTGCAGAGGGCCACGTCGTCCTGCGTCTGCCGACATCCGCAGCCCGCCGGGCGCTTCGCCGCGGTCAAGGTAGAGCACCGAGTTCTCGTCGAGGATGCCCAGCAGCGTTGACTCGCCCGTCTGCGCGGCGAGCCGGTCAAGGTATGGGCGCGCGACCCGCGTGAGGTTGACATTGCGGACGACGTTCGAGCCGAGCTCGTACAGACCCCAGCTCAGCCGGTATTGGGTGGAGTCGGGGTCGCGCATCACGAACCGACGCGCCTCGAGGGTGGCCAGCATGTGATGCGTGGTGGCCTTGCTCAGCCCGGCCTTGCGCGCGATGTCACTGACCCCGAGGGAGCGGTCGGCGCGCGCGATCGTCTCGAGGATGTCGATCGCATGCTCGACGGACTTGACCCGGCGCGCGTCACGGTCGCGGGTGGGCGCCGACTTCGTCTCTGCGCTTTCGGGCACCTGACTGTCCTTCCCCGTCCGCGTGTTCGCGGGACTTCGCGTCCCGCGCACTGACGAGGATCGCACGCCACGGCCATCTTCGACAGGGTCTAGCAAATAACGTTTGGCATTGCCAAACCGTGATAACAATCGCGCTCACACCCGGCCTAGCTTTGGCCCATCGATAGAGCGGAAGCCGGCTGCCCTGCGAACTCCTTTCATCTAAGACCTGTGGGAAGTAGGACCCAAGATGCGGAAATCCATGGTGGGCCTAGCTGCGGCCTCCATTTGCGCCCTTGCGCTGGGGGCATGCAGTTCGTCGGGGTCTTCGTCGTCCAACTCGAGCTCTAGCTCGCAACCAAGCGCCACGAACTCCAGTTCGCCGGCGGCTGCGAGCAGTTCCCCGAGTTCCCCGTCGTCGAGCGACGGCGGGACGGCGACCGATGCGAGCTACAAGATCGGGCTGCTGTTGCCCGAGACAACTACGGCACGATACGAGACCAAGGACAAGCCATATTTCACTGCGGCGTTGAAGGCTGCATGTCCCAACTGCACGCTGTCTTACGCGAATGCGAACTCTGACGCGTCGACCCAGCAACAGCAGGCAGAATCGATGCTCGCCGCAGGGGTGAAAGTGCTTGTAGTCGACCCCTTCGACGGTGTGGCGGCCGCGAGCGTCGTCTCGGCGGCGAAGGCGCAGAACGTTCCCGTCATCGCCTATGACCGCCTTATCAAGAGTCCTGATCTGGCATATGTCGTGTCCAACGACTACAAGCAAGTCGGCGTCTTGCAGGCACAGACGATGGTGGCGAAGCTGAAGGCTGCCAACGTCGACCCGTCGAGCGGCGGGATCATCATGATCAACGGCGCTACGACCGACAACAACGCGGGCAACATCAAGGCCGGCGCGTTGAGCGTCATCAACGCCAGTGGGTACAAGGTGCTCTCCGAAACCGACACCTGGGACCCAGCTGAGGCGCAGCAATGGGTGGCTGGCCAGATCACCAAGTTCGGCCACAAGATCATCGGCCTGTACTCAGCCAATGACAACAACGGGAACTCCGCGATCGCAGCCCTGCACGCCGCAGGCTGGAGCGATGCCGACATCGCCAAGCTCGCACTCACCGGCCTCGACGCGTCGCAGCAGGGCCTGCAGAACATCGTCGCCGGCCTGCAGCTGATGACGACGTACAACGCGTTCAAGCTGGAGGCGACGAAGGCTGCACAAGCTGCCGTGGCCTTTGCCAGTGGGAAGACACCGCCGTCGAACGGCACCGTCGATGGTCACCCCGCATTCCTCAACCCCCCTGTCGCGGTCACGCTCGACAACATCGAGTCCACCGTCATCGCAGACGATTTCTGGAAGGCATCCGACATTTGCACTGCGCAGTACGCCGATGCCTGCGCCAAAGCCGGAATCAAGTAGCGGCGGCGCGCCGGCCGGCGCGAGGCGCGTCCCCCCGCCTCGCGCCGGCCACCCCGGCTGAAGCGGCTGGAAGTCGAGAGGAGGTACGCGATGCAGCAGGCGAACGCCCCGGTTCTGCAGCAAGCCACGCCGGCGCTCACCCTGCGCGGCGTAAGTAAGTCGTTCGGCGCGGTTCGCGCACTAGCCAACGTCGACCTTGACTTGCGACGTGGCGAGGTGACGGCTCTACTCGGCGACAACGGCGCAGGCAAGTCGACGTTGGTGAAAATCCTCTCCGGCGTGCACCCCGCTGATGCGGGTGTCATCGAGTTCGACGGGAACGAGGTATCGATCACGAGCCCGACCGCGGCGCGCGACCTCGGGATCGCCACGGTCTACCAAGACCTCGCACTGTGCGACAACCTCGACGTCGTGGCGAACCTGTTTCTCGGCCGAGAGCACGGCACCCTGCTACTCAGCGAAGAGGCAATGGAGGAGCGCGCGCTCGAACTCCTCCATCAACTCTCGGCGAAGATCCCCTCGGTACGCACTGCGGTCGCCGCGCTGTCCGGCGGGCAACGCCAGACCGTGGCGATCGCACGTTCCCTCGTAGGGGAGCCTTCCGTCGTCATCCTCGACGAACCGACGGCCGCCCTCGGCGTCGAGCAGACAGCCGAGGTGTTGAACCTCATCGAGAAGCTGCGCGACCGTGGCCACGCCGTCATGCTCATCACACACAACATGGCGGACGTGCACGCGGTTGCCGACACCGCAGTAGTGCTGCGGCTCGGCCGCAACAACGGTGTGTACTCGCTGGCCGACGCTACTGCCGAGGAGATCGTCGCGGCCATCACTGGCGCAACGGACAACACCGTTACGAGGCGCGCGGCGCGCCGGCCCCGCCACCCAAGCACTGACAGGCCGACGAACCCGGAGCCGACAGGGGAGGCGACCCCATGAGCCCGACGAGCGCGACGTCGGCGCGGCCGCTGCACAGCCAGGGCGAGCGACCGGCGCAGGAGGCAGGCATTGCGGGTTCGGTGAGGGGATTCGCGTCTCGCGTGCGTGCTGGCGACATCGGTTCCTTGCCGATCGTCATCGGCCTCGTTCTCATCTGGGGCATCATCCAAGGGCTGAACTCCTCGTTCCTGTCGAGCCGGAACCTGGTCAACCTGGCCACGCAATGCGCGGCCGACGGTGTCATCGCAGTCGGCGTCGTGCTGGTCTTGCTGGTCGCGCAAATCGACCTATCGGTCGGCTCCATGAGCGGCGTGGCGTCTGCCGTGCTCGGAATCGGGCTCACCTCCGCAGGCTGGCCGCTTCCGCTAGCGATCGTGCTCGCGCTGGCGATGGGCGCTCTCGTCGGCCTGGTTTACGCGGTGATCTTCGTGCGGTTCAACGTGCCGAGTTTCGTCGTCACTCTCGCCGGATTGCTCGCGCTCCTCGGGCTCCAGCTGCAAATCCTGGGCAAGCACGGCTCGATCAACCTCCCCTTCGGCTCTGCGATCGTCGGCTTCATGCAGCGGATGTTCGTGCCGGCTGGGTTGTCGTATGTGCTGGGGGCGTTAGCGGTCGCGTTGTTCATCGGTTCCAGGCTCGCCCGTGCACGTCGACGCCGAGCGGCCCACCTGCCGTCGGGTTCGGCGGTGACATTGTTCGTCAAAGCGGGCCTCTTGCTCGTGGGCCTCGAGTTCGGTTGCTGGTACCTGAACATGACACGCGGCGTCAGTCTGCCGTTCATGCTGCTCGTGGTCCTCGTGATGATCGTCGATTTCCTGCTCAAGCGAACCAAGTGGGGCCGTTCGGTGTACGCGGTTGGAGGTTCGGTCGAGGCGGCGCGTCGTGCAGGCATCAAGCTGTGGCGGGTCTACATCTCGGTCTTCGTGCTGTGCTCGACTCTCGCGGCGTTGGGCGGCCTCATGTCGGCTGGGCGACTTTCGGCCGCGAGCATCAGCAGCGGCACCGGCGATACGAACCTCAACGCGATCGCCGCGGCTGTCATCGGTGGCACGAGCTTGTTCGGCGGCCGCGGCAACGCATACTCCGCATTGCTCGGCATCGTGGTGATCGAGTCGATCGCCAACGGTCTCACGCTGCTCAGCCTCACGTCAGCAGTCCGGTTCATGATCACGGGCGGGGTGCTGATGATTGCTGTCATCGTCGACTCGATGGCGCGGCGCAGCCGTGCTGCGCACGGGGCGGCGTAGCTCATGGCGTTGGCATATACCGGAGAGACACGGCAGGCGCATGAGGAGAGCGACGTGACGACACAGGCGACCTCGGCCGGCACGACCCCACGGCGGCTCGGCCACTACATCGGCGGCCAGCGCAGAGAATCGACCGAGACCATCGAGCGATACGCACCCGGCAACGGCAAGCTCGCTGCGACTGTGAGCGCCGGTGACGCGGCTGATGTCGACGCGGCCGTCGGCGTCGCCCGGCGCGCCTTCGACGACGGGGATTGGCCTCGGTCGACCGGGTTCGACCGCGCTGCGGTGCTCAATCGAGTGGCTGATCTCATAGACGCGAACGCCGACCTGCTCGCGCGCCTCGACGCCGAGGAGGGTGGCAAGCCGCTGCGGCTGGCGATGGGAGATATCGGCGGCGCGGCGATGCTCACCAGGTACGCCGCCGGCCTGGCGGTGCAAATGCACGGCACGACCTACACCAACCACGGACCGGACTTCACCGGGCTCGTGATCCGGGAGCCGGCCGGCGTGGCGGGATTGATCACGCCGTGGAACTTCCCGGCGTTGATTCTGTGCCAGAAACTGCCGTTCGCCCTCGCTGCCGGCTGCACGGTCGTCGTCAAGCCCTCCGAACTGACCAGTAGCAGCACGCTCGAGATCGCGCGGCTCTACGCCGAGGCAGGGTTGCCGGCCGGTGCGCTAAACGTGGTCACCGGCGACGGTCGCGCCGGGCAGGCGCTGGCGGAGCACGCGGGTGTCGACGTCCTGTCGTTCACCGGGTCGACCGCCACGGGGCGGAAAATCCTCGACGCGTCGAAGTCGAACCTCAAGAAACTCTCGCTCGAACTCGGCGGCAAAGCCGCGAACATCGTCTTTGCCGACGCCGACCTTGACGACGCCGCCGAGGGCGTCATCTTCGGGGTCTTCTTCAACAACGGTGAATGCTGCGTGTCCGCCGCGCGCCTGCTGGTCGAAGACACCATCGCCGACGAATTCCTCGACCGGCTCGGCACCGCCGCACGCCGGTTGAAGGTCGGTCAACCGCTCGACCCGTCGACCGACGTAGGCGCGATGATTCACGGCGCGCATCTCGGCAAGGTCCTCGGCCACATACACGCGGGCCGAGAGCAAGGGGCCCGCGTTGTCACCGGTGGCAGGCGTGCAGAAGGTCCCGGGCTCGATGACGGCTTCTATGTCGAGCCAACGATCCTCGATGGCGTCACTCCCGACATGACTGCGTTTACCGAGGAGATTTTCGGGCCCGTGCTGAGCGTCTCCCGCTTTTCAGGCCCCGCAGAGGCGGTCGAGCTCGCGAACCGCGTCGAGTACGGGCTCGCGAACAGCGTGTGGTCGAAAGACATCGACAAAGTCCTGCCCGTGGCGAAGCAGCTGCGCAGCGGAACCGTGTGGGTGAACACGACTATCGATGGGCCGCCCACCATGCCGTTCGGTGGCTACAAGGCCAGCGGGTTCGGTCGGGAGATGGGCCAAGCGGGTTTTGAGGAGTTCACCGAGTTGAAGTCCGTGACGATCCGCACGGGTAGGCGCAGCGGCTCGTTCCCCCTCGGTGCGGCTCGCGTGGTGAGCGGCTGATCGGTGACCAGCTCATGAAAATCCTGAACGCGGCCGATGCCATGAATCTCGTGCCGGATGGCGCGACGGTGCTCGTCGACGGCTCCGGGGGCGGCGTCAACGAGCCCGCGGCGCTGCTGGCGGGTGCCGAAGCAAGCTTCCTCAGTAGCGGGCGTCCGCGAGACCTCACTCTCGTGCACGTGTCCGGGATGGGTGACGGGCACGGTGGTGGGATCGACCGGTTTTCGCATCAGGGCATGGTGCGACGCGTCATCGGCGGTCACTGGGGCTGGACGCCGCGAATGCAGCAACTGGCATTCGAGAACCGGATCGAGGCCTATTGCTTGCCGCAGGGCACGCTCTCTCATCTTCTTCGCGAGATCGCCGGTGGGCGGCCTGGCGTCGTCTCCGCCGTCGGCCTTGGCACCTTCATCGATCCGCGACACGGCGGCGGCCGGCTGAACGCGGCGGCAGTGGAAGACCTCGTGCACCTGGTCGAGCTCGCTGGCCGCGAGTGGCTTTTCACACCCGCCTTTCCCATTGACGTCGCCCTCATCAGAGGCACCCGCGCCGACACGAACGGCAACCTGACCATGGAAGAGGAAGGGCTACTCGCCGAGACGTTGTCAGCAGCGCAAGCCGCGCGCAACAGCGGCGGAGTGGTGATCGCTCAGGTTCGCGAGATAGTCGCACACGGAACGCTCGACCCTCGATTGGTGCGCGTGCCGGGCGTGCTGATCGACGCCATCGTCGTCGACCCGCAACAGCGACTGTCCTTCGCACGGCAGTCCGACCCCTTCATGACTGGCCGGTTGCGCGCGCCCGACGTGGCAATAGCGCCCATGCCGCTTTCTGTCCGAAAGGTGATCGCGCGCCGCGCCGCGCTGCAGTTGCATCGCGGCGACGTCATCAACCTCGGTTACGGCATGCCGGACGGCGTCGCCGCTGTGCTCGCAGAAGAAGGTCTCGCTGGGGACGTCACGTTCACCGTGGAACAGGGACACGTCGGCGGCGTGCCGGTCGGCGGTAGTGACTTCGGTATGTGCGTGAACCCCGACGCAAGCATCGACGCGGGTCACCAATTCGACTGGTATGACGGTGGCGGCCTCGACGTCGCGGTGCTGAGCTTCGCGCAGGTCGACGCCAGTGGCAACGTGAATGTCGGGCGTTTCGGTGGCCGGCTGCCAGGCGTCGGCGGCTTCGTCAACATCTCCCAAGGCGCGAAACGGCTGGTGTTCGTGGGCACCTTGGTCGCGGGTGGCGGACCGCACGTCGTCGGTGGCGCCCAGCCCTTAGTGGTGCCCGACGACGGTGTGGCCAAGTTGGTCAAGGAGGTCGAGCAGATCAGCTTCTCGGCCGCGCGCGCGGTGGCCGTTGGCCAGCCGGTCACGTACGTCACCGAACGTGCGGTGTTCGAGTTGAGTGCGGACGGCGTCGTGCTCACCGAACTCGCGCCCGGGCTCGACCTCGATCGCGACGTGCTAGCCCACATGGACTTCAAGCCGCTGATCTCCCCACAGTTGAAGGAGATCGACGTGCGCGCGTACCGGCCAGAGCCGATGCGGCTCGGGCTCGCTGGTGAGGAGAACCGATGACCGAAGCTGTCTTGCTCGTCGAGCGTCGCGGTCCTGTCGTCGTCGCGACGCTGAACCGACCCAATAAAGGAAACGCGCTCAACACGGCGTTGGTCCACGCGCTCGCCCAACTCGTCGAGCAGACGGAGATTAGTTCGGCGCACGCCGACGGGCCACGGGCGCTCGTGCTCACCGGTGCCGGAGACAAAGCATTCAGCGCCGGCGCAGACGTCAGCGACCTCGACGGTATCGATGCCGCAACCGCCGAGCTGCAAATGCGCCGTGGCCAGGGAGTGTTCGGCTCGCTGCAGGAATTGCCGATTGCCGTCATCGCCGCAGTCAACGGCTTCGCACTCGGCGGCGGACTCGAACTCGCGATGGCTGCCGACGTCCGAATTGCCGCCCCGACCGCGATGCTTGGCCAGCCCGAGATCAGTCTCGGGAACCTGCCGGGCTGGGGCGGTACCCAGCGCCTGCCACGCTTGATTGGGCAGGGTAGGGCCACTGAGCTGATTTTCACAGGTGAGCTGATTTCGGCGGCACGAGCATTCGAGATCGGCCTGATCAACCAGGTGGCCGACGATCCGCTGAAAGCGGCGCTGGACTTCGCTGAGCAGGTCGCACGGCGGAATCCGGTTGCGATCCGAGGAGCAAAGCGAGCGATTCAAACAGGCCTCGAAGCAGGCATGGCGACCGGTCTGCTCGTGGAAGCCGCCGCGGTCGCCTCGTGCTGCGAGACAGAAGTACAGCGGGCCGCTGTCCGCCAATTCTTGGACCGAAAGAAATAGAAGTCACGCGCGGCTCGCGCGCAAGCAATAGCGCAGGTAACGCAGGAACCGGAAAGGTGCAGCAGATGAAGGTGGGGTTGCCCGAGCGTGCACAAGTGCCGTTCGATCGCGTTCGGCCCGTCGTTCGAGGCACATCGCTGGCGTGCCGATGAGCGCGCCGGAAACCGATCAGCGCCAGGACGCACGGCACCCGCGCACGCTCGAAATCGGCGAGGCGCTCGCTTTCGCCGAACGGCAGGTGCGGCACCTTGTCGTTGCGTCGCGCGGGCACGCCCCGACGTACACGAACAACGGCCGGTGGGTCTTTGAGGACGATCCGTGGGCACCGAACTGGAGCGACGGCTTCTTCACCGGGATGATGTGGGCGTTCGCCGAGGTCACCGGAGAGGGGTGGTGGGCCGAGCAAGCGGCTAAGCACAGCATCGCGCTGGAGTCGCGCAAGACCGACGCGACCACCCACGACATCGGCTTCATGTTCGAACCGAGCTGGGGGCGTTGGTACGACCGCGCCGGCGACGCCCATGCGCGCGAGGTGCTAATCGACGCCGGTCGCACGATGGCCGCTCGGCTGCAGAGGCCCGGCGGATATCTGTGCACGTGGGTCGACCCCGGCAGCACGTTCATCGACATCATGATGAACGTCGGGATCGTCTTTCGTGCGGCCGAGTACAGCGGGGATGCGCGGTTGCGCGACGCTGCGATGACGCACTGCCGTACCAGCCGGCGCTATCTCGTCCGGGGCGATGGCAGCACCGTGCACGAGGGCTGGTTCGACACGAAGACCGGCGAGTTCCTGCGCGCGGCCACGCATCAAGGCTGGCGTTCGGACTCAACTTGGGCGCGCGGACAGGCATGGGCCATCTACGGTTTCACAACGGCCTACCGCCACACGGGCGACTCCGACATGCTCGATACTGCCTGCCGCGTCGCGGACTACTACATACGGCACACTGCGCCGGACGGCGTGCCGCCGAACGACTGGCTCGATCCCGCGCCTGAATGCCCACGTGAGGCATCGGCAGCCGCGATCGCGGCCGCCGGTATGCAACGCCTCGCGTTCGCGTTGGACGAGCGCGCCGATCGCGCAGCCGCTCGCCGCTATCGCGAGTACGGGTTGCGGATCGTTTCGACCTTGTGCTCGACAGAGTTCATTGCTGCTGACACCGACGGGTGGGAAGGGATCTTGCGGCACGCCACCTACCATCACCGCAACGGCATCGCGGTCGACGAGAGCGTGATGTGGGGCGATTACTACTTTGTGGAAGCGCTGCAACTGGCGGCGGAAGGGCCGAAAGAACCATGACATACGACTACGTCGTCGTTGGCGCTGGGACGGCGGGGTGCGTCCTCGCCAACCGGCTCACGGAAGACCCCGACGTGCGTGTCCTCCTGCTGGAGGCCGGCTCGCGAGACCTCAACCCGATGATTCATGTGCCGGGCGGTGTCGGGAAATTGTTCGGCCCGCGGGTGAACTGGCGATTCCACACCGTGCCCCAACCGCACCTTGACAACCGCCGTGTGTGGTACCCGCAAGGAAAGACACTCGGCGGATCCAGCGCCATCAACGCGATGATCTACATCCGCGGACAGCGGGAGGACTACGACCACTGGGCCGCACTCGGCAACGACGGCTGGTCTTACGACGAGTTGCTGCCCTACTTCCGCAAGTCTGAAGACAACAACCGAATCGTTGATGAATACCACGGCCAGAGCGGACCGCAAGCCGTGTCCGACCAGACGTCACCGCACCTGCTGAGCAAGTCATTCGTCCAAGCCGCGCACGCATGGGGACTGCCCTACAACGCCGATTTCAACGGTGCGTCGATGTACGGCGCTGGGCTCTACCAGGTGACCTACCGAGCGAGCATGCGGCGTTCGCAAGCCACGTCGTTCTTGCGGCCCGCCAAGCACCGGCCCAACCTGACCGTGAAGACCGGTACCCGTGTGGTCCGGTTGGTGGTCGAGAACGGGCGGGCGATCGGCGTCGAGATTCGACAGGCAGGGGCCAAGAAGGTGATTTACGCCGAACGCGAGGTGCTTCTCGCCGGCGGCGCGATCAACACGCCGCGTCTGTTGCTGCTCTCGGGGATCGGGCCGGCTGATGAGCTTTCCGAGCTGGGGATTCAACCCGTGCACGACCTCAGGGGTGTCGGCAAGCACCTGACGGACCACCTCAACACGAATGTTCATTCCGTGCTCAAGGACCCGATCAGCTACGACGGCCTGGATCGGTTCCCCCGCATGCTCGGGCCCGGCATGCGCTGGTTGCTCTGGCGGACCGGACCAGCGGCCTCGGTGATCGTCGAAGGCGGCGGATTCTTCAAAAGTCCTGGCGAGTCTCGGCCCGATCTGCAAATTCACATTGCGCCAGCGCTCGTCGTGCGCGGGGGACAGACCAGGCTTCGCGCCCACGGCTTCACCATCAACTCGACCTTCCTGCGCCCGGAAAGCCGAGGAAGCGTCACGTTGGCATCGGCCGACCCAGACGCCGCGCCGCTGGTGAACCCGAACTACCTGGCCGAGCCGCGAGACCGCGAAATGGCGCTTGTGCAGGTGCGCACGATTCGCGAGGTACTCGCGCAGCCGGTGATCGCGCGGTTCGTCAAGGACGAGCTGCTGCCTGGGCGGAAGGCCAGGTCGGACGACGAGATCATGGCGTACGTGCGCCAGTACGCGTCATGTGACTACCACCCGGTGAGCACCTGTCGGATGGGAAACGACGAAACCGCCGTTGTCGACGCACAACTGCGCGTGCGGGGACTTGAAGGTCTCCGCGTCATCGACTCCTCCGTCATGCCACGGCTGGTCAGCGGAAACACCATGGCGGCGACCATGATGATCGCAGAGAAGGGCGCCGACATGGTGAAAGCCGCGCGCCCGTAAGGGCACGAGGCGCCATTGGCGCCGCCGGGCCGCTCCGTGACGACATTCGGAGCGGCCCGCCAGTAGCTACTTCATGCCTTGCTCGAGGCGCCAGGTTGCTTGTCGTCTAAAAGTGGAACTGCTGTACTGCCGCGTAGCTGCACGACCACAGGTCCACGGTGGCTCCTGGTGCGGTATTCCAGTTGTAGTCGTCCAAACAGAGGTTCGCGTACTGGTTGACAATCACATAGGTGCCGTTCGCTTGCTGCTGGAATATCCAGTGCTGCCACGATCCGCCGTTGCACGGCCGCCAGAGGTCGACCTCGGCGCCAGGCGTTGTGCTGAGGTTGTAGTCGTCAAGGCACGTGCCGGTGTTGCGATTCACGAGGGTGTAGGAGCCGTCGCCAACGGCGTTGACGTCGAACTGCTGCACGGCCAAGCCGTTGCAAGACCACAGATCCACCGCGGCGCCGTTTGTCTTGTTCCAGTTGTAGTCGTCGAGGCAGTTGTTCGAATTCACGTTGACGATCGCTCTGACACTGCCAGCCACACCGCCTCCGCCGCCTGCGCCGTACCCCGCAGCCGTGATGTTCGCTTGGACTGCGTTCTCCGTTGCATCCGATGGGTTGCCGGACGTCATCACACCCTCGTAGAACGTGCCCGCGGGCCCGTTGCTGTTATCGCCACCGATTCCGAAAATGATCGCGCCCCGCTTCTTCATCGGGTTGTAACCCGATGCGTTTGGCCGAGCCCCGCTGTAGAACGTGGACAGTCCGCCGGACTGCGCGTTACCACCGCGGATGGCCCACAGGTTGGGTCCCCCCTTCACGATCGCCGTCAGATACCTGAAGTTCACCGTCGGGTCGTTCGCTTGTATCCGGCGCTGACCCCGGAGAACAGGCCGTTCTCAAGGTCGGCCATGATCCACGGACCGTTACCCGTGCCCCGGCCCCACGCGGTCGCGGTGGCGGACCTACGCGCCGAGCATGGGCCAAAACGACGTGTGGGCCCCCGACATGCACGCCTACAACGGCCGCGTGTGGATGTA
>Ga0157370_10002521_pt1 | contig 22023 bp, 16 predicted proteins | sample C35metaG_FD_113463 | JGI IMG/M metagenome (GOLD analysis project Ga0157370, IMG submission 113463) | Corn rhizosphere microbial communities from Kellogg Biological Station, Michigan, USA - C3-5 metaG | ecosystem: Host-associated > Plants > Roots > Rhizosphere > Soil | place: USA: Michigan...
CATCTGGTACTCGACGGGATCCTCGATCGTGATGATGTTCTTCTCGGGCGAGTTGATCGCGTTCAGCGCCGCGTACAGAGTGGTGGATTTACCGGACCCGGTCGGGCCGGTCACGAGCACGGCGCCGTAGGCCTGGTTGAAGGCGCCCTCGAAGCGGTCGCGCGCCTCGTCGCGCATGCCGAGCGTGTCGAGCGTGAGCAGCACCGACTCCTTGTCGAGCACGCGCATCACGATCCCCTCGCCATGGACCGAGGGCAGGGTGACCACGCGGACGTCGATCGGATGGCCCTCGATCGTGAGCGACACACGCCCGTCCTGAGGCAGGCGCTTCTCCGCGATGTCGAGGTTGGCCATGATCTTCACGCGCGAGACCACGCCGGCCACCATGCGGCGCGGGATCGTGGTCGACTCCGACAGCACGCCGTCCACGCGGAAGCGCACGCGCATCTCCTTGCTGCCGTCCGGCTCGAAGTGGAGGTCGGAGGCGCCGTCCTGCACCGCCTGGGCGATGATCGAGTTGACGAGCTTTATCACCGGCGCGTCGTCCGCGGACTCGCGGATGTCCGAGACGAGCGCGAGGTCCTCGGACTCGTCCTCGAGCACCGCCTCGGCGATCGCGTCGTCCAGGCGGTTCATGCGCGAGATCAGCGACGCCACGTCCTCCTCGGACGCGACCACCGGACGCAGCTCGTGCCCGGTCATCAGCTTCAGGTCGTCGAGCGCGAGCACGTTCGACGGGTCCGCCATCGCCACCAGCAGCACGCCCTCCTCGAAGCCGATCGGCACCGCGTTGTAGCGGCGGGCGGCCTGCGCGTTCACGAGGTTGAGCGCGCCGATGTCCGGCTTGTAGATGGAGAGGTCGACGTGGTCGAGGCCGAAGCGCTCGGCGGTCGCGCGCGCAAGCTGCTCGGGCGAGAGCGCGCCCGACTGGAGCAGCACCTGCTCGGGCGTGCGGCCGCTCGACTTGGCCTCGTCGACGGCGGCCTTGACCCGCTCCTCGGCCGCGAAGCCGAGCTCGACGATCACGTCGGAGATGAAGCGCCCACGGCCTCCGCGCTTGCGCGGCGGGGTCAGCCCGTTGCCGATCTCGGGCGGCTCGGTGGCAGCAGCGGCGCTTGCGGCACCGTCGCCGCCTGGAATCGCCTGGAGGTGTGGAGCGTCTGGGCGCTCTGTCATCGAGCCACGTCCGCCACGTCCTGGCGGAGTGACCCGGCGTCGATGAAGCCTTCGAGGACCTGCGCCTTCTGGGCACGGTCAACGATGACAATCGACGGAGCTTGGGAGACGTTCAGCCCCTCGACGACACGGCGGTAGTCCGCCAAATTGGAGAGCTTGTCCATGAAGACAGCCACCCCGGGACCAGCCGACGCCTTGAGGGAGCGAACCGAATCGGCGGTGAGCGCATCATCGGTGCCCGAGCCGCCGAAGTAGAGCACGACCACCTGCTTCTTCGCGAATGCCTGAGCGACCTTGAGGGGAAGCCCCACCGACGCGCCCGCCTCCTGGCCGGCCGGGGTGCTTGCCTTCAGGGGCGCAGACTTCTTGGCGGCGGTCTGCTTGCTCGCGGCCTTGTGCTGCACTGCCGCGTGCTTGGCCGGCTTCGACGTCCCTGCGTTCTTGGTCGTCGCCGGCTTGGGCGCGGCCGCCACGTGGGCGGGCGCCGGAGTGGGAGTCGAGGAGCTGGAATTGCTTCCCCTGTGCATCACCATGAAGGTGGCGACGACCAGGAGAGCTCCAAGAATCCCGAGGAGGGCTGGACGGGGTAGAGCCATCGTCCCCACATATCGGCAGGGGGTAGACGGATGTTTAGGGGGTAATTGAAGTGTCCAGGTCTATCTGGACGCCGCCGCCGCGCGCATCACGTCGAGCGGGGGCGCGACGCCCGTCCAGCGCTCGAAGCTCAGGGCGCCCTGGCGGACCAGCATCTCCACCCCATCCACCGTCCGCGAGCCGCCGCGCTCGGCCCACGCAAGCAGCGGAGTCGGCTCCTCGCCGTACACAAGATCGGCCACCGCCTGCGGCGGAGAGACGAGCTCGTCGAGCTGCAGTGCTTTGAGCATTTCTGCTTCGTCCAGTTGTGGCTCCAGACCCACGCTTGTGGCGTTGACGAGCACGTCGCAGGTGGCAGGTCGCTGGATGGCAGAGACCTTCAGGTCGTCCGCCAGCGCTTGCGCCCGTTCGGGCGTGCGGTTCCAGACGGACACCTCGGCCCCCGCTTCCCGCAGCGCCCACACGACGGCGCGTGCCGCGCCGCCCGCGCCCAGCACCAGCGCGCGCCGGCCGCGCACGTCCATGTCGAGCGCCGCGAGAAAGCCGGCGGCATCCGTGTTGTGGGCCTCGATGGCACCGTCGTCAGAGAACGTGAGCGTGTTGGCCGCGCCGATGGCGACCGCCGCCGGGGTGCGCAGATCGGCGCAGGCGAACGCGTCGAGCTTGTGCGGGATCGTGACGTTGGCGCCGCGGAAGCCAGAGCCGTGGAGCGCGCGCACGGTCTCGGACAGCAGCGCCGGCGGCACCGGCAGCTTCACGTAGCGCCAGTCCAACCCGAGCGCCCGGTACGCCGCGTTGTGCATGGCCGGCGAGCGGCTGTGACCCACGGGGAAGCCCAGCACCCCGCACAGGGCCGTTACTTGCACGTGGAGGGCGAGCGGCCGCCGTTCTTCGCCCTCGCCGCGTTGTACTTCGCGCTGTCGCGCTCGAACTGCGCCTCGGTCTTGGAGAACACGTGCGCGCCGTTGCCGCAGGGCTTGACCACGAAGAACAGGTAGCCGGTCTTGGCCGGATGGGCCGCCGCCTGGATCGATGCGAGGCCCGGGTTGCCGATCGGCCCCGGCGGCAGGCCGTTGTGGTTACGCGTGTTGTAGGGGCTCGGCGACGCGAGCTGCGACACGCGCAGCGGCTTGTCCCAATCGTTCAGCGCGTAGCGCAGCGTCGAGTCGATGCCGAGCGGTATGTCGTCGTGCAGCCGGTTGTAGATCACGGATGCGATCAGCGGCCGGTCCTTCGCCACCGCGGCCTCGCGCTCCACCATCGACGCGATCGTGAGCACGTCGTAGGCCGTCAGGTTCTTCTTGCGCGCGTACGAGAGGTTGACCTTGGAGAAGTTCTGGCGGAACGCCTGCAGCTGCTCCTTCACCAGCATGCGCGCGCTCGCGCCCTTTTTGAGCTGGTAGCTCGCGGGGAACAGGAAGCCCTCGAGGTTGCGCGCGTGCTTCGCGCCGTAGTTGCGCGGGTTGAGATACGGCGAGCGAACGCTGGCCGCCAGGTAGCTGCCCTTCAGCCCCTTGGCCAGCGGCGCGATCTCGCGGCGTGACTTGCCCTCCGGGATCACGACCTGCATCACGTTCGGAGCCACGCCCTTGGTCAGCTCGTCGAGCGCGGCGGAGTAGCTCATGTCGTGCTTCAGCCTGTACACCCCGGGCTTGAGGTCGCCGCTGTTGCCGTCGAGCCGCGCGCGCAGCTCGAAGAAGAAGGACCGCGACACGACGCCCTTCTTGGCCAGGATGTCACCGATCTCCCCCACGCTCGCGCCCTTGGGGATCGTCACGGTCACGCTGCCCGAGCCGTCGCCGCCGAATGGCTGGAAGAGCGAGATCAAGAACCACGCGGCCACGCCCACGACCGCGATCAGGGTGAGCGCGAGGATCCGCCGCGCGATCACGTTCGGCGTCCCCGGTTCGCGCGTCCTGCGCACCCTCGGCGTCCGCGGCTCAGGAGGACGCTCCTGCACGAACAGGTCGTCGCCGTCGTCGCGGCCCCGGCGCCGGGCCTCACGTTCGAGCCGCGCGCGCTCACGCTCTTCGTCCGAGCGCTCGCCCGGTACCGAGGTGGGCCCGTGTTCGCTCAAACCGTTCTTCCGCCGGCCGCCAGGTAGGCCTCCAGCAGGTGCGCCGCCGCGCGCGAGTCCGCATCGGCGCCACCGCCGCTGCGCTCGGCCTGCTTCGTGGTGAGTCGTTCATCGTGCATTTCCACGGGCACGTCCACGAGCTCCCCCAGGCGCGCGGCGAACTCTCGCGTGAGTGCCGCCTGCCTCCCCTCCTCGCCTGCCAGCGTGAGCGGCAGTCCGACGACCACGCGCTCCACGTCATTGTCGCGCGCGATCTCCGCCAGCCGCTTCAGTCCCGCGCGGGTGGCCGGCCGCTCAACCGCCCCGAGCGGGGTTGCCAGCGTGCCGGTTGGGTCCGACAACGCGCAGCCGCAGCGCGCGTCGCCAAAGTCGAGCGCGAGGATTCGGCTCATGCAAGGGCGCGTTCTATCGCAAGTCGCGCAGCCGCGACGGCTTCGGGGAGCTTTTCGGGATCGCGTCCGCCGGCCTGCGCCATCGTGTCCCGGCCGCCTCCGCCGCCGCCCGCGACCTGCGCGGCCACGCGCACCACGTCGCCGGCCTTGAGCCCGCGCGACACCGCCGAGTCCGAGAAGTTGGCCACCAGGTGCACCCGGCCCTCCACCGCCGTGCCGAGCACGACCGCCGAGTCGCCGAGCGTCTGCTTCACGCGGTCGGACAGCTCGAGCAGCGCCTTGGCATCCGGCGCCTCCACAACCTGGGTTACAACGCGAATGCCGCTCATCTCCTCGGCCTGGCCCACGAGCGACTCGGCCACCGCGCGGTCGTCCTCGCGCGGGCGCGCCTGCGCGTCTCGCAGCTGCTGCTGAAGCTTCTCCACCGCCGACACCACGTCCTGCTCCGGCACGCGCAGCATCTGCGCGAGCTCGTGCATCGCCGCGGTGCGGCGCCGGAAGAGATCCACCCCACCGTGGCCGGTGACCGCCTCCACGCGGCGCACGTTCGACGCGCTCGAGGTCTCGTGGGTGAGGTGGAAGAGGCCGATCTCCGCGCTCGACGCCACGTGCGTGCCTCCGCACAGCTCTCGCGAGACCTCCTCGATCTCGACCATGCGCACGATGTCGCCGTACTTCTCGCCGAACAGCGCCATCGCCCCGAGCCGCTCCGCCTCATCGCGCGTGGTCTGCACCGCACGCACGGGATGGCTCTCCAGGATCCAGTCGTTCACCTGCTGCTCCACGCGCGCGAGCTGCTCGTGCGTGAGCCGCTCGCCGTGGGTGAAGTCGAAGCGCAGCTTGTCCGGGCCGACGTATGACCCCGCCTGGCGCACGTGCGTGCCCAGCTCGTCGCGCAGCGCCTGGTGCAGAAGGTGCGTGGCGGTGTGGTTGGCCATCGTCGAGAGCCGCGTATCGCGATCGACCACCGCCCGGGCCGGCGCGCCGACCTCCAGAACCGCGCCCTCCAGAGGCTGCAGCGCCACCGCCTGATCGTCCCCGACGCGGTAGACGTCAGACACCTCCGCGCGGCCCGAAGGGGTCTCGACCACTCCGCGATCCGCCACCTGCCCGCCGCCCTCCGCATAGAACGGGCTCTCGTGCAGCTTGGCGAGCACGTGGCCGTTCTCGTTGTGCAGTGCGCCGATCGTCGTCTCCCACTCGGTGGCCTCATAACCCACGAAGCGGCTGTGGAAGCCCGCCGAGCGCGCGAACGTGAGCACGCGCTCGTGCTTGTCCGCGCCGCCCTTGCGGCCGCTGGCGCGCGCCACCTGGCGCGCCTGCTCCATCAGCTCCTCGAAGCCCTCGTCGTCCACCGACAGCCCCTGCTCGGCGAGCAGCTCCTTGGTCAGCTCGTAGGGGAAGCCGAAGGTGTCGTGCAGCCGGAACGCATCCTGCGCGTCCACCCACGAGGTCTCGTCGCTCTTCGCGCGCTCCACGATCTCCGCGAGCAGCCGCTCGCCCTGCTCGAGCGTGCGGCCGAAGCTCTCCTCCTCGGAGGCCGCCCACTTCTGGATCGTGTCGCGCTGCCGGGGCAGCTCCGGATAGCCATTGCCCATCACCTCGATCACGGTGTCGCACAGCTCGCCGAGGAAGCGCTGCTCGATGCCGAGCTTGCGGCCCTGCTGGATCGCGCGACGCATGATCCGGCGCAGCACGTAGCCCCGCTCCTCGTTGGAGGGCACCACGCCGTCGGCGAGCAGGAAGGTCATGCCGCGCCCGTGGTCCGCGAGGATGCGCAGCGCGCGAGTCACGTCGTCGCTCTCCCCCATCTTGTGGCCCGAGAGCGACTCGCCGAGCTGCACGAGCGGCAGGAACTGGTCGGTCTCGAACACCGACGGCACGTCCTGCTGGATCGCGGCCATGCGCTCCAGGCCGAGGCCGGTGTCGATGTTCTGCTTGGGCAGCGGCGTGGTGGAACCGTCCTGGTGGAGGAACAGCTGCATGAACACGAGGTTCCAGTACTCGAGGAAGCGCTCGGTGTCGTCGCCCGGGCGGTCCTCCTCGCGGCCGAAGTCGAGGCCGCGGTCCAGATACAGCTCCGAGCAGGGCCCGCACGGGCCGGTCGGCCCAGCCTGCCAGAAGTTGTCGTCGCGGCCGAGCAGCACGATGCGCTCGTCTGGAACCCCGACCTCGCGCCAGCACGCGATCGCCTCGTCGTCGGGGCCGATGCCGAGCCCTTCGTCGCCGCCGAACACGGTCACCCAGACCCGCTCGGGCTCGAAGCCGAAGCCCTGGGTGGACAGCTCCCACGCCGCATCGACGGCGCCCTGCTTGAAGTAGTCGCCGAACGAGAAGTTGCCGAGCATCTGGAAGAACGTGAGATGCCTCGCGGTCAGGCCCACGTTCTCGATGTCGGTGGTCCGGAAGACCTTCTGGCAGGAGGTGAGCCGGATATGCGGTGGGGTCTCCTCGCCACGGAAGAACGGCTGGAACGGCTGCATGCCCGCGGTGGTGAGGAGCACCGACGGGTCGTACGTGGAGGGAACGAGCGAAGCCGAGGGCATCCGCTTGTGGTCGCGGCCCTCGAAGAAAGACAGGAACTTCTCGCGGATCTCGTCCGATTTCACGGCACTGCAGTCTAGATATCGGGCGTCCGCGTGCAGACGCACTTTGCGAGCGTCCGGATGCGCGGACCCTGCAAACGGACGTGGAGCTTTCGCACAACTACCCCGTGCAATCTCTGTCCCCAATTTACGCGCACGCGCGTGAGCACCGACAACTCGTAAGTAATGAAGGGCGTCGACCGACTTGTCGGCGATGCTCGGGAGCGCCACCCGCGTCGTATGGACGTGCGGGAACGCACTGTCGTTTGGGCTCTGAGCATCGCGTATGCCGCAACCGCCAGCGCGGTTGCGTTCGCTGTGCCGTGGAACCGGCACCCGTCCGTGTGGGTCATCGCCGGCCTGGTCGTCCTCTCGGCGGCCGTCTCCGGGATCACCTTCGAGGTGGGCAGCGTAACCGCGGTCGCGACCCCGCTCGGGCTCGTGCCGCTCCTCTTCATCGCCCCGCTCCCGCTCGTTCCGCTGCTCGTTCCGCTCAGCTACGCCCTGGCCACCGCGCCCGAGTTCCTCACGCGCACGAAGCACCTGGACCGCTCGATCTACGCGGTTTGCGACTCCTGGCTCGTGCTGGGTCCGGTGCTCGTGATCGGCATGCTCGCGAGCGGTCCACCCAAGCTCGAGTGGTGGCCCGTCTACGCGCTGGCCTTCGTCGCGCAGTTCGTGGGTGACCTCATCCCCACCGTCACGCGTGAGCGCCTGGCTCGGGCGATCGGCGCCCGCGAGAGCCTCATGCAGGCCTTCTGGACCTACCGGATCGACGCCGCGCTCTGGCCGCTGGCGGTGGTCGCCTCGATCGTGGCCTTCGACGAGCCGCTCGCGCTGCTCTGCCTGATCCCGGTTCTGTGGCTCCTTCACACCTTCTCGCACGAGCGCCGGGAGCGCTATGACGCGGCCCTCGAGCTCAACCGCGCCTACCGCGGCACCGTGATGCTCCTCTCCGACGTCGTCGAGGCCGACGACAACTACACCGCCGATCACTGTCGCGGCGTGGTCACGCTCGTCACCGCGGTGGCCGACGAGCTCGAGATCGAGCACGACGCGCGCCAGGAGCTCGAGTTCGCCGCGCTCCTCCACGACGTCGGCAAGATCGTGATCCCCAAGGAGATCATCAACAAGCCTGGCGCCCTCTCGGACGACGAGTTCGAGCTGATGAAGACACACACGATCGAGGGCCAGGTGCTGCTCGACCGCGTGGGCGGCCTGCTCGGCCGCGTCGGCTCGCTGGTGCGCTCCTGCCACGAGCGCTGGGACGGCAACGGCTACCCCGACGGGCTGGCCGGCTACGAGATCCCGCTGGCGGCCCGCATCGTCTTCGCGTGCGATGCCTACAGCGCGATGACCACGGACCGGCCCTACCGCGCCGCCATGAGCCAGGAGACCGCGCTCGAGGAGCTGTGGGCCAACGCGGGCACGCAGTTCGACCCCCGCGTGGTCAGCGCGCTCGCGACGGTGATCCGCAACGGCACGCACGTGGAGTCCTCCCCCGCGCTCGACGTCCAGCAGGTGCTGGCCCGCAATGCCGCGATTATCGGTGGGCCTCCAGCGCAGCTATCGCTGTCGGCTCGCCCCCTACCACGTCAGTAGTCACCGCCTCCTCGGCGATGTGGCTGCGGGCGAACACGACCCGGGCGACGGCCCACACCACGATGGCGCCCACGCCGCCGATGACGAACAGCACGCGCGGCGACACGAGCGCGAGAATCACACCCGCCACCAGGTAAGAGGTGGCGAACGCCGCGCCGTCGAGCGCGGCCTGCGCCCCGAAGGCGCGCCCGTGCAGCTCGCGCGGCACGGCGCCCTGGATGATCAGGCGCTCATAGACGATCACGAGGCCGTTGCCGAACCCGAGCACGGCGAGACACAGAAGCGCGCTGGCAAAGGTGGGCGCCGCCGCCGTGCCGAGCAGCCCCGCGGCGGCCAGGACGATGCCGTAGAGGAAGCGGCGGATCAGCTCGCGCATCGGGCCTCCTGAGGCGCCCACGAGCGACCCGACGGCGATCCCGAGCCCCGACACCGCGACGAACGCCGAGTAGCCGGCGGCTCCGGCGCCGAGCTTGCGAGCCAGGAGCAACTCCGCGACGTTGACCATGCCGCCGAAGAGCAGCACCGCGCTGGTGGACACGATGGCGGTGCGAACGCCCGGCATGCGGGTCAGGACGGAGAGGCCGTTGCGGGCCTCGCTGAGCAGGGAGCCGCGATCCTGTGGCGAGTCGACATGAGCTTCCGCGTGCGCGAACTTGACCGTGAGAAGCAGCAGGCTCGATAGCGCGAACGTGACTGCATCCGCCACGAGCAGCACCTTCGGACCGGTGAACACGAAGGTGAGTGCCGCAATGCCGGGGCCCAGCGTGTAGCCGAGCTCGGTGAGCGCGCCAAACAGCGCGGTGGCCTGCGAGAGACGCGGGCGCCCGACCACCTCGGGAAGGCCGGCGAGCAGCGCCGGCTTGGACAGCGCGGTGGCCGAGCCGGCCACGAGCGCGAGCACCACCGTGGCCGGGAAGTTCGGGATCAGCGCGAGGCCAACGAACGCGAGCGCGCGAACCGCGTCCGCCACGATCGCGCACCAGCGTCGCGACCAGCGGTCGACCATCGTGCCGAACAGCGGCGCGAGGAACATCGGCGGCACGAAGTCCGCGAGCAGCACGAGGGCGATGGCCCAGGGCGAGTGGAAGCGCTCGTACGCGACGAGCAGGAGCGCCACGTAGCCGGCCCCGGTGCCAAGCGATGACTGACCGTAGGCCAGGAAGAAGCGCCGGGCATGGCGCTCGCGCCGCAGCAGCTCCACGATCGAGCGCATCGCCTTACGCTAGCCGAGAAAACGGCAGGGTGGAACAGAAAAGGACCGCCATTTAGACGGTCCTTCTCATGCGTGGTGCTTCAAATACTCAGCCGCCGCGCATTCCCATGGAGGGCTCCTTCGGATTGAACTGGGGTACCCGAGAACTACGTAGCACAGATTCAGGCGCCGAACCTGTGCAAAGCCACTCTGTCACGAGATAACACGTATGTCAAGAAGGTTGATTCAGCGCATAAACCCGTGCAAACCCAGCGCAAACGGCAAAAAGAGGGCCCCGGCTGACCGGGGCCCTCTCGTGCTGCATTGGAGCGTCTGCGACGCCGCTACTTGAGCGAGGTGAACGACAGGTCCCAGGAGGCGTTCTCCTTGTTCAGGACGCCGTTCACGTTCTTGGACATGATCGAAGGACCCTTGTCCCACAGCCACAGGACGCCGGGAGCGGCGGCGGTGACCATGTCGTCGATCTTGCCCCACGCCTCAGCGCGCTTGGCGGGATCGAGGATCGTCTCGGCCGAGTCCATCGCCTTGTTGATGGCCGGGTCGTTCAGCTGCGGCCAGTTCGAGTTGTTCGACGGGATGATGTTCTTCCCGTTGAACGTCGGGTCGAGCACCGTCTGCGCGTCGGCAAAGTCCTTCAGCCAACCAACGCTCGGGCAGACCGCGACCTTGGCCTTCGGCACGCTGCAGAACTTCGAGTACATCGTGCTGCGCTCCACAGCCCGCAGGCTCACGTGGAAGCCCAGCGACTGCATCGACTGCTGCGCCACCTCGGCGACCTTCTTCTGAGCCGCCGCGCTGTCGGTGACCATCAGGACCGTCTCGCCACCCGTGTACTTGCCGCTCGGGTAGCCGGCCTTCTTCATGTACGACGCGGCAAGGGCGGGATCACCGTTGTCGGTGTGCATGAAGTCGAGGTCCGGTCCCTGCAGCCCGCCGGCCTGGTCGAACCCGACTATGCCGGGCGACAGGAAGTGCGTCGGGATCGCCCCGATCAGCGGACCGCCGAAGGCGAGCCGCAGAGCGTTCTTGTCCATGTTCGCGATAACGGCCTTGCGAACGTTGATGTTGTCGAATGGCTTGACCGTGGTGTTCAGCGCGATGTAGCGGAACCGCCCGGTGAAGCCACCCGGGATGAACTGCGACTTGTACTGAGTCGACGCCTGCTTGAGGACCGCCGGCGGAGCCTGCAGGTCGGCCTGGTTACCGATCATGCTCTGGCCCGTCAGGATCTTGCGGTTGCCGACCGTGATGTCGTTGCCCTCGTTGACGATGATCTTGTCGACGTAGGCAGGACGGAAGTCCGTGGACTTGTCCCAGTTCGGGTTGCGGACGATCGTGATGTTGTGGCCCGGCTGGTAGCCGGTGATCTTCCCGCTCGCGTTGTTCTGGACCATGTACGGGCCGGTGGTGACCAGATGCTGGCCGTAGGTCGAGTGCGCGCCCTTGTCGAACTTGGCCGCGTAGTCCTGCGGCACCGGAGCGGTGCCCGGCAGCGCCATCGCGCCGATCACGATCGCCGCGGTGGGCCGCGCCAGGTGAATCACCAGCGTCTGCGGATCCGGAGTCTGGATGCCGCTGATCTCCTTGGCCTTGCCGGCTGCGTAGGGCTTCGAGCCGATGATGTCGCCCCAGTAGGCGCCGGCGTAGCCGTTACCCACGGCGGGATTGAAGTCACGTTCCATTGCGTACTTCACGTCCGCCGAGGTGACCGCGCGGTTGACCGGCGGGCTGAACTTCACGCCCGTCTTGATCTTGACCGTCACGGTCTTGCCGCCGTCCGAGATCTGCGCCGGCGCGGCCGCCAGGTCAGGCGAGGGCTGCGTCGTGTCGTCCGGCTTGTACGTGAACAGCGTCCGGTGAAGCGCGTTGTCCAGCACGAAGTCGAACTGGTAGTACGAGTAGCCCGGGTCGAGGTTGTTGTCCACGTCACCGCTCGACACGAGCGTCAGGGTGCCTCCCTGCTTGCCTCCGCTCGTGGGCTGCGCCCCGGTGGACGCCGCGCTCGAGCTGCTGCTCTTGTTTCCACTCCCGCAGGCCGCCACCGCGATCGTGAGGCCGGCAAGAGCCAGCACCCCCACGAATACGCGCAGCGACCGGCGCATCCAAGTAATGCTCCTCACGGCGCCAGTTACCTCCCCAGGTAGTGCCCCGATCCGGGGTGCGGGGCTAGACGGGGCAGAACCCTACACCGGGTGATTCCGGTCCTCCGTTAGGCGTTCGTTAGGCGTGCTCGGCTGTACCGAGGCGCTCTGCGGCCTCGTTATCGGTCAGCGGGAAGTGGCACGCGGTGAGCGCCCCGCTGTCCTTTGGGGAGAGCAGCGGCTCATCCTCGCGGCAGATCTGCTGCACCTTCGGGCAGCGGGGATGGAAGCGGCACGCGGGCGGCGGATTGGTCGGGCTCGGCACGTCCCCGCCGGGTATCTGCCGTCTGCGCGCGGCGGTCAGCTCGGGGTCCGGGACCGGCACGGCCGACAGGAGCACGCCGGTGTACGGGTGCCGGGGGCGCGTGTAGAGCGTCTCGGAGTCGGCCAGCTCGACAATCTTGCCCAGGTACATCACCGCGACGCGGTCGCACATATGGCGGACGACGGACAGGTCGTGGGCGATCAGCACGAGCGTGATGCCGAGATCGCGCTGAAGGTCGCGCAGGAGGTTGAGGATCTGCGCCTGGATCGAGACGTCGAGCGCCGAGACGGGCTCGTCCGCGATGATCAGCTTCGGCTGCAGCGCGATCGCCCGCGCGACGCCGATGCGCTGGCGCTGGCCACCCGAGAACTCGTGCGGGTAGCGGTTGAAGTGCTCGGGGTTGAGACCCACCTGCTCCATCAGCTGCTGCACCGCCCGCTTGCGCTCGCCCGTGCCCTCCTTGAGCCCATGGATCTTGAAGGGCTCGGCAATGATCGAGCCAACGGTCTTGCGCGGATTGAGCGAGGAGTAGGGGTCCTGGAAGATCATCTGCATCTCCTTGCGGAGAGGCTTGATCTCGCTGCGGCCCATGTGACTGATGTCGCGCCCCTCGAAGCTCACCGTGCCGCTGGTGGGCTGGAGCAGGCGGGTGATCAGACGGGCGGTCGTGCTCTTGCCGCAGCCCGTCTCCCCCACGATGCCCAGCGTCTCTCCGCGCAGCACGTCGAACGACACACCGTCGACGGCGTGCACCGCGCCGACCTGCTTCTGCAGCACGATCCCGCTCGTGATCGGGAAGTGCTTGACGACGTCGCGAACCTCGACGAGCGCCTCGCTCATGCCAGCCCTCCCTCGACGATCTCGGCGCGCGCCTCCTCAGGCGCCTTGCCCGCGGACAGCTCCTGCCAGAGCCGCTTGCGCGTCTCGCTGGGCAGGAGGCACGCGACCCGGTGCGCGGGGTCCTCGGGCACCGGCTCGAGCCGCGGGTCAACCTCGCGGTGGCGTGGGCGCACGTACGGACAGCGCGGGTGGAAGTTGCAGCCTGTGGGCAGCGTGATGAGGCTCGGCGGGCGGCCCGGGATCGGCACGAGCGGCTCGTCGCGCGGGCGGTCGAGGCGCGGGATCGACTGGAGCAGCCCCCACGTGTAGGGGTGTTCCGGCGCGCGGAAGATGTCGCGCTTGTCGGCGTGCTCGACGATCCGGCCGGCGTACATCACCCCGATGTGGTCGGTCACCTCCGCCACCACGCCGAGATCGTGCGTGATCAGGATCACCGCCATCTCGAGCTCGGTCTGGAGGCGCGCGATCAGGTCGAGGATCTGGGCCTGCACCGTCACGTCGAGGGCCGTGGTGGGCTCGTCGGCGATCAACAAACGCGGCTCGTTGACGAGCGCCATCGCGATCATCGCGCGCTGGCGCATACCGCCCGAGAATTCGTGCGGGTAGTTGTCGAAGCGCCGGCGCGGGTCCGGGATGCCGACCATTCCGAGGAACTCGATCGCGCGCTCCTTGGCCTCCGACTTGTTCACGTACTTGTGCGCCTGGATGGCCTCGACGAGCTGGCGGCCCACCTTGTAGAAGGGGTGCAGCGACGAGAGTGGATCCTGGAAGATCATCGCCACGTCGTTGCCGCGCAGGTCGCGCAGATCCTCGGCGGACGCCTGGATCAGGTCCTGGCCGTCGAAGCGCGCGGCGCCGCTGATGCGGGCGTTGCGCGAGCGGCTGAGGCCCATGACGGTGAGCATCGAGACGCTCTTGCCGGAACCGGACTCGCCCACGATGCCGAGCACCTTGCCCTTCTCGACGGAGAAGCTGACCCCATCGACGGCCTTGACGAGACCATCCTCGGTCTCGAAGTGCACGCGGAGGTCGTCGACCTCTAGAAGGGGGCTCACGAGTAGCGCACCCGGGGGTCGATGAAGGCGTACGCAACGTCCACGACCAGGTTCATCATCACGATGAAGAAGGCGCCAAGCAGCACCGTGCCCTGGATCATGGGCAGGTCGCTCTGCTGAATGGAGTCGTACGCCAAACGGCCGATACCCGGGATGTTAAAGACAGATTCGGTGAGGATCGCGCCACCGAGCAGGATCCCGATGTCGAGACCCGCTGCGGTGACGATCGGCGTGATCGCGCTGCGGATGCCGTGCCGCAGCACCACCCGCCGCTCGCGCAGCCCCTTGGCGCGCGCGGTTCGGATGTAGTCCTCGGACATCACTTCGATCAGGTTTCCCCGGAGCAATCGCGCATAGAACGCCGCGAACGACGCAGCCAGCACGAACCACGGCAGGATCAGCGACGTGAACCACTTGGTCGGATCCTCGCTTAATGGAACGTAGCTGCCGGAGCCGGGGAAGATCTTGATCTTGCCGATGTCGTTGGCGAACAGGTAGAGGCTGAGCAGGCCCAGCCAGTACACGGGCGCCGAGATGCCCACGAGCGCCCCGCCCATCGCCACTCGGTCGAAGAGGGACCTCCGTTTGATCGCTGAGATCGTGCCTACGGAGATCCCGATCACCAGCCAGACCACCGCCGCCCCGACCGCCAGCGAGGCGGTCGCTGGAAGCCGGTCGAAGATCTGCTGCTTGACCGAGATGTTGTTCTGGTAGCTGTAGCCGAAGTCGAAGTGGAGGACGAGCCCCTTCATGTACCGGTAGTACTGGACCGGGAGGGACTTATCGAGGCCGAGCTTGTGGCGGATCGCCTCGACAAGCTGCGGGTTGGGCTGGCGGCCCGCGCGGAGCTGCGCCGGGTCGGCTGAGGGGAGCGCGAAGAAGATCACGAAGGTGATCGCGCTCACGAGGAAGAGCAGCACGATCACCCAGAGAAGGCGGCGGACGATGTAGGTGGTCATTTGTGGTTCGTTGGACTGCGGTGGCCCCGCCGCCACCCGGGCGACGGGGCCTCCGCTATGTCACAGGTCAGGACACTGGCCTCGCTACTTCAGCGAGCTGAAGGTCAGGTCCCATGCGTTGCCGTTGAAGGCGCTCTGGACGCCCTTCACGTTCTTCGACGTGAAGTTGACCTCGTTGTCCCAGAGCCAGGTCACGTAATACACCTGGCCGGTGAGGTCCTTGTCGAGCTGGCCGTAGGTCTCGGCCCGCTTGTTCGCGTCCGTGATCGAGGCCGCAGCCGAGATCCGGGAGTTGAACTTCGGGTCGTTTGCCTCAGCCGTGTTGACGTTCCCGGACGGGACGATGTTCTTCCCGTTGAATATCGGGTCGATCATGCTCTGGGCGTCGAAGAAGTCCTTGCCCCAACCGAGGTTCGGGCAGAGGGCTACGTTCGCCTTCGGCACCTCGCAGAACTTCGAGTACATCGTGGCGTGCGGCACCTCGCGGAGATTCAGCTTCATGCCGATCGCCTTGAGCTGCTGCTGGAGCGCCTCGGCCGTTTGCTTGGCCGGCGGAGTGTTGTCCGCCACCGCCAAGATCGGCGGGCCGGTGTACTTGCCGCTCGGGTAGCCGGCCTTCTTCAGGTACGACGCGGCCAGCTTCAGATCGCCGTTCGGGTTCTTGTAGAAATCGTAACCCGGACCGGCGTTGCCGCCCGCCTGGTCGAAGCCAGGGATCAGCGGCGGGATGAAGTGCGTGGCGACCGTGCCGACCGCCGGCCCGCCGCGCGTCTGGCGCAGGGCATTGCGGTTGGTGGCCGCGGCAACAGCCCTACGCACGTTGAGGTTGTCGAACGGCTTGACCGTCGTGTTGAGCGAGAAGTAGCGGTTGCCACCGCTCGGCGAGATCTGGAACTGATCCTTCTTCGTCGTCAGTCCCTCCTTGAGGACCGCCGGGGGCGGAACCGCGTAGTCACCGCTCATCATGCTCGTACCGGACAGGATCTGACGGGAGGCGACGGTCACGTCGCTGCCGTTCTTGATGATGATCTTGTCGAAGTAAGCGGGCTTGAAATCCGTCGACTTGTCCCAGCTCGGGTTGCGGACCAGCGAGATCAGCTTCGCCGGCTGGTACCCGGCCTTCGACACCGTGCCGGAACCCGCGCCCTCGATCATGTACGGGCCGGTGAAGACCTGGTGCTGACCGTAGGTCGACTGGCTCTTGTTGTCGAACTTGGCCGCGTAGTTCTTCGGGACCGGGATCGTGCAGGGCAGACCCAGCGCGTTCGCGTTGGCGAGGATGCCCACCGGCTGCTTCAGCTGCAGGACGAGCGTGTTGTCGTCCGGCGCCTGGATACCGGAGATGTCCTTCACCTTCGAGGTCGGCGCGGACGGCGCGCCCTGGATCCCCGAGTAATAGGAGAAGGCGTAGCCGTTGCCGACCGGAGCCGCGAAACAACGCTCCATGGCGTACTTGATGTCGGCCGCCTTGACCGTCTGGTTCTGAAGCGGCGGGCTGTACTTGATGCCCGACTTGATCTTGATCGTGAGGGTCTTGCCGCCGTTCGAGATCTGCGGCGGGCCCTGCGCGATGTCTGGAGTCGGGACGTTGTCCTTGGGCTTCCAGCTGTACAGCCAGCGCTGTGTGGTCTGCCCAAGCTCCTCGTAGTCGGTCTGGTAGTACCAGTAGCCCGGATCGAGGCTGTCTACGCTGCCGGCCGCGTCGAGGAGGGTGACTGTGCCACCTGTCTTCCCTGACGTCGACTGTGTGCCTGCTCCGCCGCCGGTGCTACCGCCGCCCCCGCTGCCGCAACCGGCGGCTACGAGAGCGAGAACAGCGACAGCGGCGAGGGGCATAAGCCTCCGCAACTTCTGCATTCTCGTCCTTTCCGTTGTTGACACTCTCTCCACCCAAATCACTCGTTCCTTCCTGCCCGGGGGTTGAGCGCGTCCTGTAGGCCGTCACCGAGCAGGTTGAACGCCAGCACGGTGAGCAGCAGCGCCGTTCCGGGGAAGACCATGTACCACCAGGCGCTGTCGAAGATGTCGGTTGCCTCGGCCAGCATCTGGCCCCAGCTCGCCTGCGGCGGCTGGACACCGACGCCGAGGAACGACAGCGCCGCCTCGAACAGGATGTTCTGAGGAATGATCAGCGTCGTGTAGACGATGATCGGAGCCACGAGGTTGGGTAGGACCTCGCGGAACACAATTCGGAAGTTGGATGCGCCGAGCGAACGCGACGCCTCGATGAACTCCTTCTCGCGTAACGAGAGGACCTGGCCGCGCACGATGCGCGCGATGTAGGTCCAGTTGACGAACGCGATCACGAAGACGACGACCGTGAGTCCCGGTTTGATCAGGCCTCCGAGGCAGCCGTTGCCGAGCGAGCACGCCGAGGCCAGGCCGATGCCGAAGAGCAGGATCGGGAAGGCGAGCAGAACGTCGATGAAGCGGGAGATCACGGTGTCGACCCAGCCGCGGTAGAAGCCGGCGATCATCCCGAAGACCACGCCGATGAAGACCGAGATCGCCGTGGCGATCAGTGCCACCTGGAGCGACACGCGCGCGCCGTAGAGCACGCGGCTGAAGAGGTCGCGCCCCAGCGTGTCGACGCCGAAGACGTTGTCCTTGCTCGGGCCGGTGGGAGTGCCGAAGGAGTCCAGGTACTTGGTGGCCTGCTGATCCGGCGGACGGGCGCCCACCAGCTTGACGATCAGCGGGGCCGCGATCGCCACGATGATCAGCATGACCACGAAGGCGAACGCCGCCATCGCCACGCGGTCCTCTCTGAGCCTCCGCCAGAACAGCTCCAGCGGAGTGCGCGCCTGGATACCGCTTACTTCGGTATCAGCTGTCGACTCGCGTGCGAGATCGATCGTGCCTGTCAATTGATGCTTCCCCCGAAGCTCATCGCGGCCAAGCTAATGGACGGGGCCGCGTGAGTACCGCATTCGTAACTGATCGCCGGCTCTCCTCTCTCCCCCAAAATTCCGGCATCGCGCACCAGTTCGCGGCCAGGAAAGTTACACCTCTTTCATGACCGCTAGGCCGGGTGCTCTGTTGACACGAGGTTAAGAAACGAGGTCAGGAGAGCTCCGCGCGCATGCGCGCGAGTGACTTGCGGATCAGGCGCGAAACGTGCATCTGGGACACGCCGACCTGCTCCGCGATCTGGGTTTGCGTGAGCCCGTCCTCGAACCTCATGCGCAGGATCTCTCGCTCGCGGTCGGGCAGCATCTCGAGCGCCGGCTCGAGCGAGGCGCGCTGCTCGGAGCGCTCGAAATTCGCGTCCTCGGTGCCGATCGTCTCCATCGGATCCAGCTCGCCCTCCTGGCCGGGGCCCGCTGACAGGGAGACCGGCGCATACGCGGAGCCCGCCTCCATGGCCTCGAGCACGGACTCGGGCGTGGTCTGCAGCTCGATCGCGATCTCGGCGATGCTCGGCGAGTGGCCGAGCTTGGCGGTGAGGCGCTCGATCGTCGACGACATCTTCGCGTTCAGCTCCTGCAGCCCGCGCGGGATGCGGATCGCCCAGCCCTTGTCGCGGAAGTGGCGCTTGATCTCGCCCACGACGTTGGGCGTCGCGTAGGTGGTGAGTGCGACCTCGCGCGACAGCTCGTAGCGGTCGATCGCCTTGATCAGCCCGATCGCCCCGACCTGCTCGATGTCCTCGAGCGACTCGCCGCGGCCCGCGTAGCGGCGGGCCAGCGCGCGCACGAGCGGCAGGTGACGCTGCACGAGCAGCTCACGGGCGCTGCGGTCGCCATCTACGTGATAGCGGCGCAGCAGCTCGCGGTCGTCCAGTTGCGAGCTTGGCGCGGAGGCCACCGTCAAGCCCCCCGGACCACCTTCTCGAGGCGAACGATCAGCTGACCGTCTTCGGCCACCTGCTCGACTCCGAAGGAGTCCACGACCGTCTCGAGGATGCGCCTGAGGGTGAGCTCGCCCGGGGGCGGCGGCGGGCCCTGCAGCGCCTCGGCCAGGGCGCCTGCGCGCAGCGGCCCGATGCGAGTGCGCACGCCGGTCTCGGAGATGTCGAAGGCGAGCGTGACCGAATCCTGCGTCCCCGCCTCGAGGAGCAGGCGCTCGACGGCGAGCTGGAGATCGTCCAACTCCTCGAAGCCGAGGTTGAGCCGGTCCGCGATACCGCCGAGCACGAGCCGTACGACCGGATCCCAGTCCCTGCCAACCGGCGTCGTCAGCTCGATCGTGTCATGCGGCATTCGCGCCCTCCATTTTCGAGATCGTCCCCCATCCGACGACCGTGTCGTTGCACATTAGACAGGCGGTCTGGCCGGGTGCCGCACCGTCCACCGCATCCCCCAGTTCTAGTACCAGGCGCGGATGCTCTCCAGGCTCGAGATCTGCCCGCACGGCGCAGGCGATGGGCGACGAGCGGTAACGCAGCTTCACGCGGTTCACGGCGCTGCCCGGCCTGAGCAGCTTCCCGTTCCTTACCTCCACCTGGCGGGTGGCGAGCGCCTCGCGCGGCCCCACCGTCACGCGGCCACTCCGCGCGTCCTTGTGCAGCACGTACAGGGGCGTGGGCGCGGCCACTCCGAGGCCCCTCCGCTGCCCGACCGTGAAGGACTCCTGCCCAGCGTGGCGGCCGAGGACGTTGCCCTCCACGTCCACGATGTCGCCGGGATCGCCGAGCTGCAGCAGGCGACCGCGGTCGAGCCCCGCCAGGAAGCAGAGGTCCTGGCTCTCCGGCTTCTCCGCCACCGGCAGCCCGGCTGCGCGCGCGATGTCGCGCACGGCGGGCTTCTCCAGCGTGCCCAGCGGGAACCAGAGGCGGCCGAGCTCGTGCGGCTCGAGCCGGGCGAGCATGTAGGTCTGGTCCTTGCGCGGATCGGCGGCGGCCGTGAGCAGCGGCCCATTGCCGTCGTGCTCGATCCGCGCGTAGTGGCCTGTGGCCAGGCGCCCGGCGCCCAGCTGCTCGGCCAGCGCGAGCATGCGGTCGAAGCGCACGAGGCCGTTGCACCGCACGCAGGGGTTGGGAGTCCTGCCCTCGGCGTGCTCGTTCACGAAGTCGTCGACCACTTCCTGCTTGAACGCATCGCGCAGGTCGAGAGTCACGTGCGGGAGCCCCATGCGGTGGGCGAGTGCGCGCGCGCCGGTAACAGCCTGCGGCGAGCAGCAGCTGCGCTCGCCGTCGTGGTCGGGGTGCGCCCAGAGCTCGAGCGTGACCGCTATTACCTCGTGGCCCTCGTCCAGCGCGAGCTTCGCCGCCACGGCGCTGTCCACTCCGCCGCTCATCGCCACCAGCGTGCGGTTCTCGTCCGGCGCGAGGCGCGCCGCACCGTCGCGGGCAGCGGCGCCGAGCGCGCGGTGGAAGGCATCGGCAGCCAGCTCCGCCGCGTGGCATGCCTGCGGCGACAGGCCGCCGAGCGCGTCGGACACGTCGTCCGCCGTGAGGCGCGCGGCTTCGAGGAAGGGTTCGCCGTGTGTCAGCTCGACCACCGCGCTGCCCGCCGCGCGCGCGGCGGCGCAGCCGCTCGCCACGAACCCGGTCTCCGCAATGCGGTCGCCCTCGACGCGAACGGCGACGCGAATCAGGTCCCCACACGCGGCCCCGCCGGCGGCACCCGAGTGGGGTGAGTCGTTCAGCCGTCCCTGGCCTCGCGGCGCCGAGAGGTGGTCCGCGAGCTGCGTGCTGTCACCCATGCAGGGAAAGGGTCTCAGATCGAAGGGCTGGGCGAGAAAACAACGGCCCCAGCTTGCCGCTGCTGTCTCGGGAGTTGAACCTTGCTCAGCAAAGTTGGGTGTCCTCCGGGGCGGGCCACAGCCCAACCCCGAGCCGGACTCCCGCTCCCGTGGTGTTGGCTCAAACGAATGAGACAGCGGGCGAAACAAGCTCGGGCCGCGACGGAGGGTAGCAGTGGGCAGGACGGCTATTCGGGCGGCTTCGTGACCTTCAGCGCAAGCTCGTCCAGCTGCTCCTGGTCCACTGGTGCCGGGGCGCCTGTAAGTGGGTCGGCCTGGCTTGCCGCTTTCGGAAAAGCGATCACCTCTCGGATGCTGTCGCTGTGCTTCAGCATCGCCACTATGCGATCGATGCCGAAGGCGATGCCGCCGTGCGGTGGCGCGCCGTACTTGAGGGCGTCCAGCAGGAAGCCGAAGCGCTCCTGGGCGTCCTCCTCGCCGATGCCGAGCGCGGTGAAGACCTTCCGCTGCACGTCGGGGCGGTTGATACGGATCGAGCCGCCGCCGATCTCCCAGCCGTTCCAGACCACGTCGTAGGCGCGGCTGCGCCACGCGCCCGGGTCGCCGTCGAGGTCGCCAGTCGGCGAGGTGAACGGGTGGTGCAGCGCGTCCCAGCGCGACTCGTCCTCGTTCCACTCGAACATCGGGAAGTCGACGACCCAGAACAGATCCTGGCCCTCGGCCGGCTGCGCCAGCTCGAGCCGCAGCTGGCCCAGCACGCGCGCGGCGATGTCGGCGGTGTCGGCGACGATCAGGATCGCGTCGCCCTCACTCGCGCCGAGCTGTTGGGTAACCGCGTTCATCTCACCGGCGCTGAGGAACTTGGCGATCGGCGAGCGCCAGCCCTCACCCTCCACCACCGCCCACACGAGCCCCTTGGCGCCGAGCTGCTTGGCCTGCTCGGTGAGCTCGTCGAAGCGCTTGCGGGTGAGATCCGTGCCCGCGGCCTTGAGCCCGCGTACCACGCCACCGGACTCGAGCGCGCCGCGGAACACCTGGAACTCGGACTGCGCGAACGCCTCGCCCAGGTCCTGGATCTCCATGCCGATGCGCCGGTCCGGGCGATCGGTGCCGTACCTCAGCATCGCCTCGTCGTAGGGCACGCGGTCGAACGGGAGCTTCACCTCGACTCCACCCGGCGCCAGGAACGCCTGGATCAGCCCCTCGCAGAGCTGCAGCACGTCCTCCTCCTCGATGAACGCGAGCTCGATGTCGAGCTGCGTGAACTCGGGCAGGCGGTCGGCGCGCGCGGACTCGTCGCGGAAGCAGCGGACGATCTGGTAGTAGCGCTCGAAGCCGGCGACCATCAACAGCTGCTTGAAGAGCTGCGGCGACTGCGGCAGGGCGTAGAACGAGCCCTGCTCCACGCGGCTTGGCACGAGGAAGTCGCGCGCACCCTCCGGCGTCGAGCGCGTGAGGAAGGGCGTTTCGATGTCGAG
>Ga0157370_10002522_pt1 | contig 22020 bp, 14 predicted proteins | sample C35metaG_FD_113463 | JGI IMG/M metagenome (GOLD analysis project Ga0157370, IMG submission 113463) | Corn rhizosphere microbial communities from Kellogg Biological Station, Michigan, USA - C3-5 metaG | ecosystem: Host-associated > Plants > Roots > Rhizosphere > Soil | place: USA: Michigan...
ACGCTTATTAAATTATATATTTGTTATAACCAAAAACCAAAAAATGAAGCAAGGACTTTTAATCGATATGGATGGGGTAATTTACAGCGGAGAGGAACTGATTCTCGGCGCTGATAAATTTATTGATAACCTGATCAAAAAAGATATCCCATTTACATTTATGACCAACAACAGTCAGCGGACCAGTCTGGAGGTCAGGCGTAAACTCAAAGGCCTGGGTATAAAAGTGGAAGACCGCCATGTATATACCAGTGCAATGGCGACCGCAAAATTTTTATCTGATCAGAATCCTGCCGCTACGGCATATGTACTGGGAGAGGGTGGTTTGCTCAGCAGCCTGCACGAGCATGGGATTACTCTGGTAAACACAGATCCTGAGTATGTGGTTCTTGGTGAAGGAAGAAATTTTACATTGGAAATGGTTCAGCGTGCGGTAGATATGATCCTGGCCGGTGCCAAGTTCATCACCACCAATCGTGACCCTTCACCAAAAAAGCCGGGCTGGAATAACCTTGGCATCGCAGCCACTACTGCTATGATTGAAGAGGCAAGTGGACGGCAGGCCTTTGTCACCGGAAAGCCAAGTCCGGTAATGATGCGCTCAGCGCGTAAATTCCTGGGGCTGGAAACAGCAGAAACCACGGTAATCGGTGATACCATGGAAACTGATATTCAGGGTGGTGTGCAGATGGGTTACAAAACCATATTGGTGCTCTCGGGTATTGCGACTAAAGACTCGCTGAGCCGGTATGCCTTTAAGCCAGATCTGATTGCGAGTTCCGTCGAGGAAATCACGCTGCCGCTGAGCTGGTGGTAAAGCCGGTAGCAAAAGAAACAAAACCTATTGGTCTGAATCAGGCCAATATTTTTTTATCAAAATTAATAAACGTTAAATAGACATTTATAAACAGTATGAACACAACAAATTATGTAATCGGCGTGGATTACGGCACAGATTCTGTACGCTCCGTGCTGGTGGATACAGCAAATGGAAAGGAGATTGCTTCTTCGGTATTTCTTTATCCCAGATGGAGCCAGGGCCTGTATTGTAAGCCATCAGTCAATCAGTTCCGGCAACATCCCCTTGACTATATTGAGGGACTTATTTTCACGATTAAAGACTGTATTGCCCAATCTGGTGGGACGGAAGTTGCCGCCTTGGTCAGGGGAATTTCTGTCGATACCACTGGGTCCAGCCCGGTTGCCGTGGACCAGACGGGAACACCACTAGCCCTTAGGCCCGAATTTGCTGAAAATCCTCATGCCATGTTTGTCTTGTGGAAGGACCATACTGCTGTGGAAGAAGCAGCCGAGCTCAACAGGCATGCAGCCCGCTTCCCTTTGAATTACTTAAAATACGTGGGGGGGATTTACTCATCTGAATGGTTCTGGGCAAAACTGCTTCGTACCTTAAAGGTGGACGACCAGGTCCGTGATGCAGCCGTTTCCTGGGTAGAGCATTGTGATTGGATTCCCTTCCTGCTTTGTGGTAAAAACCGTATTGAAGAACTAAAACGCAGCAGATGTGCGGCAGGACATAAGGCGTTGTGGGCTGAAGAATTCGGCGGCCTGCCGCCGGAAGATTTTTTTGTTTCCCTTGACCCCTTACTGGGTGGTTATAGGGGGCTTATGGCCAGGGACACCTATACTGCTGACACCGCAGCCGGAAATTTAAGCGAACACTGGGCTGAAAAGCTAGGCCTGTCCACCCAGGTTGTCATTGGGGTGGGCGCTTTCGATGCACATATGGGCGCGGTAGGTGGGCAAATTGAGCCTTATTACCTTAGTAAAGTTATGGGGACCAGTACCTGCGATATTCTGGTCGCACCAAACCAGGACCTGGAAGGAACCCTGGTTAGGGGAATTTGTGGACAGGTGGATGGCTCAGTTATTCCTGGTATGGCAGGTTTGGAGGCCGGCCAGTCTGCTTTTGGAGATGTTTATGCCTGGTTCAGGAATCTAATCAGCTGGCCTCTGGAGCATCTTTTGACTTCGTCCAAGCTTATCGATCAACAAACTGCCCATGCCCTGAAGGCTGAAATCAACGATAAGATCATTATAGAGCTGAGCAGACAGGCGGCACAGCTTGGGAATGATGGAGAATTCGAGTTGGCCCTGGACTGGCTCAACGGCAGGCGTACCCCTGATGCGAACCAGGAACTCAAGGGCGCAGTGACTGGCTTGAGCCTGGGCACGGATGCTCCGCGGTTTTTCCGCGCACTGGCAGCAGCAACCTGCTATGGGGCAAAAAATATCGTTGACCGGTTTAAAGAACAAGGTGTGCCTGTGCAGGGCATTATAGGTATAGGCGGGGTGGCTAAAAAATCACCCTATATCATGCAGATGATGGCCGATGTATTGGAAATGCCTATCCGCATCCATCGCTTTGAACACACCTGCGCATTAGGGGCGGCGATGTTTGCTTCGGTTGTTGCCGGCATTCATCCGGATATCCAGGCCGCTATGGCTGCAATGGGAACCGGTTTTGAAAAAACATATCAACCCGATCCCACCCGCAGCCCTGCCTACCGCGAGCACTACCAGCGTTATCTCTCATTGGGCAGATATATTGAAAAACATAACAAAAAAGAACCAAAACTACATCAATCATGAGCAGCTATCAGCACATTAAAGAACAGGCTTACTGGGCAAATATGCAGTTGCCAAAGCTAAACCTGGTATTGTTTACTTTTGGAAATGTCAGCGCGGCAGATCGCGATAAGGGAGTATTTGCCATAAAGCCCAGCGGTGTTCCCTATGATAAGCTAAAGGTTGAAGACATGGTGATCGTTGACTTTGACGGTGTTACCGTACAAGGACAGCTCCGCCCCTCCTCTGACACCCAAACTCATGCAGTGCTTTATAAACATTGGCAGGACATCTCCGGAGTTGTACATACCCACTCTACCTATGCGACCGCCTGGGCCCAGGCGCAGTCGGACATTCCTATTTTTGGGACCACACATGCCGATCACCTGACCACTGACATACCCTGCGCACCACCGATGAGCGATGAGATGATCGCAGGCAATTATGAATACCAGACAGGCTTTCAGATTCTCAATCATTTCCAGCATCTTGGACTTGACTACCGTGAAACGGAAATGGTTCTGGTAGGCAATCATGCCCCATTTACCTGGGGCAGCACAGCAGAAAAAGCAGTCTACAATAGTGCAGTACTGGAGTCGGTGGCGCAAATGGCGCTGCTGACCAGACAGATTAATTCCGGAGCGCCAAAACTTAAACAGGCGCTGATCAAAAAACATTTTGAACGCAAACATGGCCCGGACAGTTACTACGGACAATAATTACCTAAAAAATATCAACAAATGATCAATTTAAAAAGCTTAGAAGTTTGGTTTATTACCGGAACACAGCATTTATACGGAGAGGAAACCCTAAATAAAGTGGCACAGCATGCCCAGCAGGTTGCTGCCTCAATTAATCAGGCAGGGCAAATTCCTGTTACGGTGATTTACAAGCCAATTGTGAAGACTCCCGATGAGATCTTCCAAACTTTACAGGATGCCAACTCCTCAGCGGCATGCATCGGTGTAATGACATGGATGCATACCTTCTCACCTGCCAAGATGTGGATCAGGGGCCTTAATATTCTTCACAAGCCGCTACTGCATTTGCATACACAGTTTAACCGTGATATCCCCTGGCAAACGATTGACATGGATTTCATGAACCTTAACCAGAGTGCCCATGGGGACCGGGAATTTGGGTTCATCATGTCCCGGATGAGAAAAGATCGTAAAGTAGTAGTAGGCCATTGGCAGGACGAAGAGGTCCTGGAACAGATTGCCACCTGGAGCCGTGCCGCGGCAGCCTGGCATGACTGGCAGGGCGCTAAGTTTGCACGCTTTGGGGACAACATGCGTTATGTGGCTGTGACCGAAGGAGACAAAGTTGAAGCTGAGCTGAAATTTGGCTTCTCGGTCAACACCTATGGCATCGGGGATTTGGTACAGGTGATCGACAGCGTACCCGATCAGGCAGTTCAGGACCTGCTCGGGGAATACCAGCAAAGCTATGAGATGGACGCAAGCTTGCTGGAAGGGGGCGCAAAGCGTGATTCAGTTTATCAGGCGGCCAAGATAGAGCTTGGTTTACGGACTTTCCTGGAGAAAGGAAATTTCAAGGGCTTTACCGATACCTTTGAAGACTTGCATGGTATGATCCAGTTACCGGGCATTGCTGCACAGCGCCTGATGGCTTCCGGTTATGGATTTGCCGGGGAAGGTGACTGGAAAACAGTTGCCCTGGTGAGGGCCTGCAAAGTAATGGGCTCGGGGCTCCAGGGAGCCAATTCCTTTATGGAAGATTACACTTACCACTTCAACCCTGAAAACCCGATGGTGCTTGGCTCCCATATGCTGGAGGTAGACGCTTCCCTGGCAAAGGGTAAGGCTACTCTTGAAGTTCATCCATTAGGGATCGGAGGGAAATCAGATCCTGCGCGTCTGGTCTTTAACGTTGCCGGTGGCCCTGCGCTAAATGCTTCGTTAATAGATATGGGCAACAGGTTCCGTTTACTGGTCAATGAAGTTCAGGCGGTGGAAGCTGAGCATGAACTACCTAAGCTGCCGGTAGCAAGGGTATTGTGGAAGCCTCTTCCTGACATGAAAACCGGCTGTGCGGCCTGGATTTATGCCGGAGGTGCACACCATACGGCCTATAGCCAAAATTTAACCGCTGCGCATTTGCAGGACTTTGCAAATATTGCCGGACTGGAATACATCAATATCGGTGCAGAAACCAAACTCGATCAGTTCAGGAACGAGCTGCACTGGAATGAAATGTACTACAAATAAAACCAATACTTAACCAAATACTGTATGAACAATAGTTTAGTGGCTACTGACTATGTAGTCTTTATCATTTACTTTTTAGTGGTCTCGGGCTACGGGTACTACGTTTATCGTCAACGAAAAAAAGGCGAACATGATGCCAAGGCGTTTTTCCTCGCTGAAGGGACACTTACCTGGTGGGCGATTGGTGCTTCACTGATTGCCTCCAATATTTCTGCCGAGCAGTTTATCGGGATGAGCGGGGAAGGTTTTTTCCTGGGAATCGCCGTGGCGGCATATGAATGGATTGCCGCTATTGCGCTGATCATTGTGGCCGTCTGGTTTATCCCTGTCTATCTTAAAAACAAGATTTACACGATGCCACAATTTTTAAAGACCAGGTATAACGAGTCTGTGGCGCTGATAATGGCCGTATTCTGGTTGTTCCTGTATGTTTTTGTGAACCTGACCTCAATACTTTACCTTGGCGCGGTAGCCATCAACGGGCTGAGCGGAGGAGACTATCTGCATGTCATTATGATTGGCCTTGCTGTATTTGCACTGATCATTTCCCTTGGCGGGATGAAAGTGGTGGCCTATACCGATGTTATCCAGGTGGCGGTATTGATATTTGGTGGCCTGGTCACAACCTACATTGCATTAACTGTGGTAGGTCAGAAATTCGGCGCGGGCAGTAATGCCATTGCCGGATTCAATGTGCTGCTAGAGCAGGCCCCTGAGCATTTTAGGATGATCATTCCAAAGCCTACTGAAAATTCAACTCAAAATGAGATCAGCAAATACCTGACTTTTCCCGGACTCGCTTCCTATGTTGCTGGTATCTGGATCATCAACCTGAACTACTGGGGATGCAATCAGTACATCACCCAGCGGGCGCTCGGCGCCGATTTACAAACGGCCAGGACTGGAATTCTTTTTGCCGGCTTCCTTAAACTGCTAATGCCCCTGATCGTGATGCTTCCAGGAATTGCGGCTTATGTACTCTATAAAGGAGGGCATCTGCCACAACTGATCGGGGGAAAAGATGGTGCTTATTCTGCAATACTGACCTTTTTACCCACAGGACTCAAGGGGCTTTCAGTAGCTGCGCTGACCGCTGCTATTGTTGCTTCTCTTGCCGGTAAGGTGAATAGCATCTCCACGATTTTCACGCTCGATGTGTATGCTAAATATTTTAAAAAAGATACTGAAGAAAGAAACCTGGTATTCATAGGGCGGGCGACGGTTTTTGTAGGGATGATCCTGGCAGTGTTGTTTACCTGGAATGATTTGCTGGGAATTGGCGGAGAAGGTGGATTTACCTTTATTCAGAAATATACCGGATTCATTAGTCCGGGTGTTTTTGCCATGTTTATTCTGGGTATGTTCTGGAAAAGGACTACCGGTAGTGCCGCAATCGCTGGTGTATTGTCAGGCTTTTTGTTTTCTGTGTTTTTCAATGAGCTGGCCCCGGGAATATTTGGTAACGACACGTTTTTATACACGGCCTACCCTAACGGGGCTGGAGCATATGAAATCCCATTCCACATTTGTATGGGCTTGTCCTTCGGCTTTACCATGCTGATCATGATTGGCATGAGTCTGGCCGGACCGAAGATTAATCCTAAAGCTTTTGAACTGGATACTGAAATGTTCAAAGTCAGCAAATCTACAATGGTTCTCATTGTGCTGACACTGATGATCATCACGGCCTTATATGTTAAATTTTGGTAATGGGGGTATAGCATAGACAAGGGAAATGGCTTCACATTTCCCTTTTTTGGCTCAATGAATGTATTAAACCAGAATAAGGACATATATCGCATTTAACTACCGAAATGTTCTACTAGCTTAATTTTCCTTGATTGTATATGTTTGTTGTCATCTGGCCTCGATTATTAAATCGATTTTTGCGTGCAATTAGTATAAATTTGCATGTAAGTTGAATAGCAGTTATGCAGAATAATAAAGAATTAGCCAGTGGCTTTTTCCCTAAAATCATCGAGAAGAATTCTGATGAAAGGCGGATCATCTCCATTCACCTATCGGATGATAAAGCGGCAGAGGTGTTGCAGGATTGGCAGGCCCGGAAGCTGGAAACAGCACAGTTCTGGTCAAAATAACATTAACCGATGGAAAGTATACAACAGTCAATTTTTATCGATCGGCACACAGATGTCGTATGGCAGGTGCTTACTGATCCATTATTGATTCAAAAATGGATTTATGACCATCCGGTTGAAATAGATGTCGATTGGTGTGTAGGTGGTAGTATGATCATCAGTGGAGATCTGCATGGGACTGCTTTTGCCAATTTGGGATCGATACTGGCTTTTATTCCTTGCGCTGAACTTAGTTATAGTTTTTTAAGTTCGATATCGAATCTCCCTGATAGGGAGGACAGCTATTGCCTGCTTGAGTTTAAGTTAGAAGACTATAAGGATGGCACCATTCTCAAACTTTCCATTACCAGGTTTCCGGATGAGGTGATCCAAAAACACCTCAAATTGTATTGGGGACCAACGCTGCAGCTTATCCGAAATGTGGCCGAGGAATTGGACAAATAATGCTGACGAATAAGTTCTTGATGTCCGACTGAAGATCAATTATTACAACTATTTAGATGAGTCGAGTTATCCAACGGTAATGACGCACTTGGTTTCAGCTACGAGACGAAAAAACCCGAGTGATTTGGTTCCCCCAGGGAAAACAAACAAGCCTGCCATCATATGATTTGCAGGCTTGTTGTCAGTTTTAATACCTAAGGAGTAGACCTGTCCGGATTAATGTGCAGACGGTGCAGTCTTAACATTTTTTTGCCAGAAGAAGAATATAATGAACAGCACAATCAATATTCCCGGAAAAGCAATCATTTTCACTAGAGTATCCTGACCAGCAGCAAGCTCCAGTGCCCCTCCTTGTAAACCTAATGCTACATTTTCTGCTCTTGCTGAATCAATCCAGCTTCCTATAAAAGGCTGAAAAATTGCAGTTGAGAACATCCCAACTCCCCCAACAATCGACATTCCTAAAGCACCGCTTAGTGGAACACGCTGGGCAACAGCTCCAATCATAACCGGCCAGAAATAGCATACACCCAAGGCAAATATTACCGTTGCAACATATGCCAAAGGCCCTGTTACAACACTGAACATGTAGATACCTACGGCAGCTAAGATGGCTGACATCAATAACACTCCCGTTTGACCAAATGAATGAACTACCGGGCCGGCAAAGAACCTTCCTACCGCCATCAGTCCGCTGGTAAGCGCTAGAATTAACATAGGGCTTGCTCCGCTATTACTCATAATCACACTCACCCATTGGTTAGGGCCAAACTCTGTAATTGCAGTAAGCGCCATGCAAATAAACAGGAAAATAAAAACCGGGTTAAGCATTGCTTTAAGATTTTCAGCAATTGAAGTGCTTCCATCTTCTCGGGGTTCAACAAATTTCTTTCCATAGAACAGGGCAGCATATATAACCGTTGGAACCATGGTAACCCACATCTGAGCCTGCCATCCCATTCCATTATCAGTCATAAACTTGGAAATTAACGCCCCAATAAGAATCCCTCCAGGGAACCACATATGGAATCTGCTTAACATTTTATTCATTTTTGGACCTGCATAGGCATCTGCAATTAAAGGATTACAAGCTGCTTCTGTACATCCATTACCAAATCCAATAAAAAGTGTAGAAACAAGCAACCCTATATATCCTCCGGCATATATTGTCAATAAAATACCAATTGTATGTGCTACAAACGCAGCTTTCATAATATTTTTAGGACCAAAAGTGTGGTATACCAATCCACCAATGATCATAGAAATAGGAAACCCTAAAAAGAACATACTGTTAATAAATCCAAGCTGTTCTGCAGTCAGGTTAAATTGCTGACCCAACTGGGGTAAAATACCAGCTCTTATGGAGAAGGTAAAGGCTGTTGTAATAACGGCAAAACAACTTCCGTTGAATAAGGCACTCTTGTTAATGTTTTCGTTCATAATATAATGGTTATTTGATTTGTTAACTGTTCAATGCGAATACTTGCCCCGATATATTTTATTCTCCATCACTTTTGCTACAGGGGTTTTTAGGCAGTATTAAGATTAAAGAAAGCCGTACTGCATAAGTATTTAACTAAACGAAAATAATAAAATATTCATTCCAAGCAATCGATTGCCTGAAATAATTTAGCCAATCCTCCAGGGCGCGTGCAGCTATTGTAATGTTAGGTGATTACAGGCATGAGAACCAGCCATACAGCAAAAGCTGTTGGATTCTGGCATTGGAGTGTATTATGATGAAAAGCGTTCCTAATGTACCCAAAATAGATCACAGCAGGTGAACAACATAGATCAGAATGTTTTTCCCAGGCTGTGATCAGTAAGTTTTTAGGATAAGTGTAAACCGCTTACATGCGCTCCCCGTTGAGCTTTATTACAACTTCCTCAACCAGATATTGCGATAGCTGATCGGTTCACTTTTATCGCCATGGCTCTGTAACTTAATCGGTGAGGGACCATGTTTTCTGTATTCCGGCTGTCCAATGTAAGGGGTGTCTCCCTTGAGTATGGTCGCATTTTGCACAAGAATGCCATTGTGAAAAACAGTTGCTACTGCCGGCGACTTTACCGAACCATCCTCGTTGAAACGTGGAGCGGTCCAGGCAATATCATAGCTCTGCCACTCTCCTGGTTTCAAACAGGCATTTACCAGCGGTGGGGATTGTTTGTAAAAACTACCGGCCTGGCCATTTACGTAAGTTTTATTGGTATAATTGTCCAGCACCTGCAACTCGTATCCTCCAGCGCCCCAGGGAAGAGCAGCCAGAAATATACCGCTGTTTCCCCGGCCCTGCCCGCTTCCGCTTATATTTTCCGGAATCCTGTATTCGATGTGAAGCTGAAAATCCATAAACTGTTCTTTTGTCTGGATATCGCCAACGGATTTATCTACAGTCATGGTTCCGGCAGATAATTTCCATTTTTTTGTTGAAGCAGCATCGCCCGAATTCACCCATTGATCCATGTCTTTTCCATCAAAAAGGATTATGGCATCCGAGGGTGCTGCCCCCGGCAGCTTGGCCGGGCTTACTTTTACAGGAACAGGAGTCCATACTTCTGTGTCTTCCGGTTTAGCCGGCTGCTGTGCCTGAGCTACAAGTACAGTGGCCGAAAGTATCATAGCAATTATTATTGATCGTTTCATCTTACCGATTGGTTTTGGTTAGCTATTGGTTTATTGTTTATTTAATGATTTAATCCAGGTGGCAATTTTGATCACCTCATCTTTTGGAACATTGGTCATCGGTGGCATCGGCGTAGCATAATCAGGCCAGTGTTCCGGCTTAGGTGTATAGATCAGGCTCACTAGTTCATCAACCGTATACTTTTTGCCCGAAATCTCTTTAAACGAAGGGCCGACCTGCCGCTTATCGGGATTGTGACAGGCAAGGCAGGTATTTTTAGCCAGCAGCCCTTTCACCTGGTCATAGGTTGGAACTTTCGCCGCTGATATGTTTTTACCTGCAGAGGAAACCTTACTTTGCGCTGCTGACTGGGCCCTGGCAGGAGCTGAATTCCTGGTACTTATTTCCGAAAGGCTAAGTACCTTTCCTTCAGGAATGTTATTCAGCGTATAATATGCTGTTGGATGGACCAGGCTGTAATAGTTTTCCTGCGAGCGGATTCCATTCAGGGTAATGTTGTGAATGTAGCCTCTACGCAGGTTGGCTACAACAATACGGGCCCTGAGTCCATCAGCTGAAACACGGACGCCTTTAACGCTGCACTTCTGTTGATTTACCGGCGGACTTCCGTAAACACTGTGGTATTTGTAAATGAAGCTCTCCACTGAATAAGAAGCAAGATCTAAAGCATATTTTTTATCGACAGGTTTGGTAAATGTGATTTCAAACCCATCAGGCATGGCCTGAATGCGCAGCATTTCAAATGGGGTTTTGTTGTTCCACACCAGCCGCTGGATGCCTTCTGTAGCCTCACCGGCAGAACCCCATCCCCGGTTGGTTTCACCGGTAAACAAGGATCCGTCTGTTCCCCAGGCCAGGCGTACAATACCTGATTGGAACCCACTTCTGAATGGCCAGGCTGCGCCCTGATATTCTCCGTTCACCTTTTCCATAAACACACGGCTGATCATGCTCTGTCCCTGATCCCCTACCAGCAACTGGCCGGCAAAAGGGCCAAACACGCCTGAAGGGATTTTTACGATCTCTGAATTTGAAATACCAAGGATCCCGTGTGGCAGCCAGACTGAGGGTAGCTGAAGCTCAGGAAAATTCTTTTTCATGTCAAACTCGGTTACCACTTTTTCGTTCACGTCGTTTTCTGGCTTTACACTGTTTCCCTTGCTGTCATAAATCATCTTTGTCTGGTTCTTGGCAAAGAACTGCTGGGTTGAAAGTTTGACAGGAGACTTCGGCAGATTGGCCCAGACCAGACTGGCCGGGTGGCCCATAAAAGCGCCTTTTTTTACCGGCATGATACTTCCAGAACCTACCCAGTCACCCTGGTTATCGGTGTAGAACAGCTGATCATCTATCATGCTGATCCCGCAAGGTGATCGCATACCTGCAGCCCATGGTTCAACTTTTCCATCCTCAAAAATATGCAGTGCCCAGCCTCTCCAGGGAACCATACTTTCGGGGTTCCACCAGGTTGGGGGAAAGCCAAGATTCAGGGTTACAAAAAAGGATCCATCGGCAGCAAGCTTAGGACCAAAGCTATATTCATGGTAATTTCCGGACAGTGGCCAGGCATAAATGGTTTCAAAGTCATCTGCTACTCCATCCTTATCCGTATCTGTCATCTTGGTAAGTTCTCCACGCTGTACACAATAAAGGGATCCGTTTTTATAGGCCAGTCCTAGTACTTCGTGAAGACCCTCAGCAAACTTTTGAAATGTCGGTTTTAATGAAGATGGATTTTTCACAATAAAAATATCCCCCCTCCTGGTGGTGACTCCTAAGTCTCCATTGGGCAGTGTGCAGAGTCCGCCGACTTCCAGTATAACGCCCTCGGGAGCGGCAACTTTCATGATCTTAAAATAATCATCTTCCTTTGGTGATTCTGCCTGAGCAAAACATATCAATGACATCAACATAAATGTCATTATCAACAGGCAGGAAATACCGTTTTTATAGTTGAAATAAATATTCATCGGATTATTGGTTAAAAAGAATAGAGTAAATGACCTTACTTTGGAATGGAACCAGGAGTTCCTGAGTTCCTTGTATTGTTCTGATGATAGGCTTCAACTTGGCTTCATCCACAATAGTAATGGAATAAGCTTTATCTGCAATAACATATTTACCACCTTTCTGTTCGATAACATTTGCTTTGGCCAGACACAGGTATAAATCATTGGCACTTCCCTCCGACTCAATTTCGCGCCTGATTCCCTGGCCGTCATCAATCACTCTGGTCGCATCCTTAATATTCAGCCCGTAGGTCTGATACTTAAACTTTGGCAAACCGGACGCGTCAAGCGTATAACCCTTTGGTTTGAAGCCTGACCCCACTGTATCTTTTTTAAGTTCAATTTGTAATGTTGCTAACCGCTGAATTTGTGGTGTGGCATCGCCAATCCGGATCGCTTTTGCGAGTGGTCGGGAAGAGCCATCGCCCCTGTCGTGCCACATGGGTGTTGCGTTCAGAAATCCACCTTTCCACAGCAGGACCAATTGACCATTGTCCGCATCATAGGTATAATGGACTTGTTGCGGACTACCCACACTGATGGCATGGGTCACGCGTTTACCGCCTTCAAGATCAATAAAGCTACGAAGGATCCTATTCCGTTCTGCCTTAATAATGATTGGTTCAACTTTAGTCTCCTGTGCAACAGCTGATGGCCCCGTTAGTAAACAAAACGCCGATGCACCTGCAACAAAAAAATAAGAATATAGATTCATGTTTATCTGTAATATTTGGTTATTCAAATGTGTATTATTTAACTGATATCTTCAGCTTTTGGGAAATATTACCTGAAGAATTTCCCAGTTGCAGGATAAAGTCTCCCGCCTGAACGTTCCAGTCCTGTTTATCCACGTCATAGAAAGCAAAATCTGCCACTTTTAGCTCCAAGTCGACGGTTCTTGTTTCTCCAGGTTGCAGGAACACCTTTTCAAAGGCTTTCAGCTCCTTAGCCGGGCGAGGTACGGTACATACCGGATCGTGTACATACAATTGGGCGACTTCAGCACCCTGGCGCGCACCGGTGTTTTTAACCGTGAATTTTACCCTGATTACCTCATCTTTGCCATAAGTTAATTTATCGGAAGAAAGTGCTCCTAAACCAAAGCTGGTATAAGAAAGTCCGAATCCAAAGGGAAATTGAGGTGATATTTTTTTGGTATCAAACCATCGATACCCAACCATAATGTCTTCTTTATAATATTGGTTGACACTGTCCCCTGGATAGGAGATTTTACCATAAAAATGTGCGGCATTGTCTTCCAGCTTTTTGGGAAAAGAGAAAGGCAGCTTTCCAGAAGGGTTCACCTCACCACAGATCACATCAGCCAGCGCATTTCCGGCCTCAGAGCCTAAATACCATCCCTGCACAATAGCGGGCACCTTGTTCACCCATGGCATCGATACGGCGTTACCACTAAGGAGCACTACAGCTGTATTTTTGTTTACTTTCAATAAGGCATCAATCAGTTTGTCCTGACCAAAAGGAAGACTTAAAGACTGCCGGTCTCCTCCTTCACAATCCTGAAAGTGATTTTTATTCAGCCCTCCGATAAACAGGACAATATCGGCCTGCTTTGCGAGCTCAACAGCCGCCATAAGCAGTGAATCTGCATTTAGTTTTGAAGGCTCTTCGCGTCCGTATAGTGCTGGTCCTGATGCATAGCCAAGACTATAAACAATGTGATCTTTTCCGTATTTGGCAATCAGTCCATCTAATGGGGACTGCTCGTAGGCCACCTTGAGTGATGAGGAGCCGCCACCGACAACCAGACTACGACTGGCATTTTCGCCAATCACGGCAATTCTTTTGTACTTACCTGCAACGACAGGAAAAAAATGCTGCTCATTTTTCAAAAGCACGATTCCTTCCCGGGCAATCTTACGGGCTGCCTCGCTGTGCTCGGGTGAAACAAAACGGCCAAAGGGCCTGTTGGCACTCATGGTAGTCCGGAAAATTAAACGAAGGATGCGGCGGGCCTTGTCGTTAAGTAAAGCGATGTCATATCTTCCTTCTTTAATTCCTTTAAGGAAGGGATTGGCCAGGTAATATTCCGAATAAGGGAACTTGCCCTTGGTTGTTAAACCATCGGTATAGGTCCCCATTTCCAGCTCCAACCCGTTTCTGACAGCCTGATCAGTGTTATGGACGCCCCCCCAGTCACTCACCACCACGCCGTCAAACTTCCAGTCATCTTTCAGGATTTTGTTCAACAGCAGTTCGTTATGACAGCAATGCGCTCCTCTGAACTGATTGTATGCGCCCATGACTGACCATACTTTCGCCTGCTGTACTGCTGCCTTGAAGGCCGGCAGATAAATTTCATGAAGTGCACGATCACTGAGGTCAACATTGATGTGTCCGCGCCATTGTTCCTGATTGTTCAATGCAAAATGCTTTACACAGGCTGCCACACCTGTAGACTGGACCCCTTGAATATAAGGTACCACCATACGGGAACTCAGATATGGGTCTTCTCCCAGGTATTCAAAATTACGTCCATTTAGTGGCGTGCGATAAATGTTTACACCAGGCCCTAAAAGCATTGTTTTGTTGCGGTAACGCGCTTCTTCTCCGACTGATCTGCCATATAGCAGGGACAATTCAGGATTGAAGGTGGCCGACAAGCAGGTAAGTGCGGGAAATGCGGTACAGGAATCGTTTGTCCAGCCGGCTCCCCCCCATTCATCCCATAGCACTTCCTCCCGGATTCCGTGGGGTCCGTCATCAGTCCAGATCTCAGGAATTCCCAGGCGAGGGACGCCTTTTGAACTGAACTTAGATTGGGCATAGCAAAGGGATACTTTTTCCTCCGTGGTCATCGCAGAAAGCGCGCTTTCAATCCGCTCTTCTATGGGTTTATTTACATCAAGGTAAACGGCTTGCTGTTGCGCATGAACCGTTATCGAGGCACCTATTGCTACAATAGCTAAAAATATTGATTTCATTCAATTTTTACGCTTTGGGTTTAATTTTGGTTTTTCTAATAGAGGCTATTCCCTTAATTAGGTAACCCGGGATGCGGTTGCCTGGTTTTAGCCATGCAAAACTAACCTCGGGTATATTAGCTCCAGAGCAGTAATGTTAAAGAAACAGGAAGAAATGTTAACCTTATAAGCTCATTTTCCACAGACATGCTGCTCAATGAACAGTTTTTAATCCGCTAAAACAAAGATAATCTATCAATTAGGAATCGGATTTTCGTTTTTCAGCTATATATTCTGAAGGGAGTACATGGTATTTCGCTTTGAAAGATTTGGCAAAATAATTAGGGGTACTAAAGCCTACTATATAGCAGATCTCGGCAATCGTTTTATCACTTTTTTCCAATAAGACCGCCGCTTTCTCCAACTTGACTGACCGGATAAAATCCACAGGGCTCTTGCCAGTCACCTTTAAGCATTTTTTATATAAAGATACCCTGCTCATGGCCGTATGCCTGCTTAGGTCTTCTACGGATAACTGCGGGTTGTGAAGGTTTTCTTCAATGTAAAGCATGGCTGTATTAAGGAATTTCGCATCATCGGATTCTATTTCCATCTCCGGCATGGCCATATTAATCTGCCTGGTATAGGTTTTTTTAAAGCTCTGTTGCAGGGTGAGCAGGTTTTTGATTTTAGAGTGTAGAATCTCAAAGTTAAAAGGCTTGGTCATATAATCGTTTGCGCCTGTGTCTAAGCCTTTAATCTGCTCCTCTTCGGCTGTCAATGCCGTTAATAAAATAATTGGGATATGCCTGGTCCTTTGGTCCGCTTTAATTTTCCCACACAGTTGGTTTCCATCCATTTCAGGCATGCTGATGTCGGAAACGATCAGATCGGGATGCAGTGCGAGGGCTTTTTGCCAGCCTTCTTTGCCATTGGAGGCTTCTTCTATCTTGTAAAATTCCTTAAGGTTGTCTTTAAGGTAAAACCTGAAATCCTCATTGTCTTCAACCAGTAGAATCACTGGTGCGTTTTTGATGCGCAGCCGTTTACGGGCTGCTTCTTTTTTCTCCACGTTTTCAGCAGATCCTTCCTCCGAAAGGTATAAGCTTTGAGCAGCCGGCTGCCCTTGTTCTACTGCCGCATAGGCTACCTTCAGGTGAGCTGTGAAACAACTGCCCTGACCAGGTTCACTTTCTACAGTGATGTCACCTCCATGCATTTTCACAAACTCTTTTGTAATGGAAAGGCCAATTCCTGAGCCTTGGTTGAGAATGGAAGCGGAAGTCTCATGTTGAAAAAACCGTTCGAAAATTATTTCCTGTCTGTCTTTTGGAATTCCAATCCCGGAGTCTGTCACTTTCAATTCCAGCAGTACCCAGCTGTGGTCAGTTTTATTCGGCAGGGTTTGTAATTCCACGCTTACCTGCCCTCCTGAAGGGGTAAATTTGAAGGCATTTGAAATCAGATTGAACAGTATCCGCTCAACCTTGTCCTGATCAAATGACACCCGCAGGTTCTCCACAGCACTTTTAAAAATCAATTTGATTTGTTTGCGCTCGGCCAGGTCGTAAAAAGAATCGGTTGCCTCTTTAATAAAGGATACAATCTCACCCTCGCTCCTGTTTAGCTGCAATTCCTGCTCCTCCATTTTACGGAAATCCAGTAGCTGATTTACCAGGTTCAGTAAACGTCTTGCGTTTCTTTTGATCATAGTCAGCTGCCCTAGCCTGCCCTTTTCATTTGCCTGGCCTAGCAGTTTGTCTACAGGAGCCAGGATTAAAGAGATCGGAGTTCTGAATTCATGGCTTAAATTGGTTAAAAACTTAATTTTCAACAAGTCAAGCTCACGCAGCCTTTCGGCTTCCCTGCGGTCCTGCTCACGCAGCTGGCGGGCCTGGATCCTTTCCTGCACCAAAGCAAATTCACGCCTTAACTTATTGATCCCTCTGTGTCGGATAACCAGCAGCAACAGCCCTATGACCAAAGCATAGAACATATATGCCCAGCTGGTACGCCAGAAGGGAGGTAGAATCGTTATTTTCAATTTAGACTCGGCCAAAGCTGCAGTATCATTTTCATTAAAAGCCTTTACATGAAAAGTATATTCTCCTGGATCAAGATTTGTAAAAGTAGCTTTCCGTATTTCTGAAGGAACGGTAAGCCAGCGCTCGTCAAAACCTTCCAGATTGTATTTGTAAGTAATCTTATTGGGTGCAAAATAGTTGAGTAGGGCGAACTGAAGTGAAAAGATGTTTTCTTTATAGCTCAGGGTCAAATTCTCGAGCGATGTAATGGTTTCAGGTAGAATTATTCGTCCGTTTATTTTTTCACCGACATTCACTGGATGATAAAACACCTCCAATCCGGTCAATGCCAAAGCAGATGGTACCTGCGTACTTTGAATTTGTCCGGCATTGAAAATGTTGAAACCATTTGGCCCTCCGAAAATCAACTCACCTGCCTGGGTTTTATAAGCACTGTTGAGGTTAAACTGGGTAACTTGCAAACCGTCGGACTTATTGTATTTATTGTATTGGAATGTGTAAGGTCTTGTTTCGGTAGCCTGGGAAATCTTGTACAGGCCTTTTCTGGAACCATACCAGATCTGATGCTGCTCATCTTCAAGGAGCGAAAAGACGGAATTTTCTGGCAATCCCGTAGTCTCAGTTAAATTGTTAAACTTACCTGTTGCAGGATGGTATATGCTTATACCTTCTCCTGTACCTATCCATATCCATCCTCTGCTGTCTTCGATAATTGAACTCACATCATTCTGGACCAGGCTGTTTTCGTCCTTACGGTTACTTACCAATTGCGTAAACCTGCCAGTTTTATGATTCAGTATGTTCACCCCCGCTGTGGTGCCAATCCAGATATTTTTGTTTTTGTCTTCATAGATACAGGAAACCCCATAAGCATTTAAGGTATTTTTCACCGAGGGGTTAAAATGCTTAAATCTTTTGGTGTTGCGGTCAAACAAGTCTAATCCACCATTTAAAGTACCCACCCAGAGCCTGCCGGAGGAATCTTCAAACAGCGCATAAATCCGGTTATCCGAAAGGCTGTAAGGGTCTGAGCTATGCCTGAAGCTGGTAAATTTATGGCCATCAAAGGAATTAAGTCCCCCTAGATAGGTACCGATCCATAACATACCTGAATGATCGATACATAGACTTACTACAATGTCACTGCTTAAAGAATTGGGATTGGCGGGGTCATTACGATAATTCTTGATCTCCCCGGTACGTCTATTGAGATATATCAGGCCCGAACCATTTGTTCCAATCCACAAATTACCTTTTTTGTCTTCCACAAAGGCATTCACATCTCTTTGCAAGGATTTGTTTGCTGTCAGATATTCATTTCTGGGAAATTTATAGATGTTTTTATGGTAATAACAGAGGCCCTTCTTAGAAGTTCCGATCCAGATGATGCCAGTGTTATCCTTATACATAGAAGCTACACTGTTGTCACTTAGGCCCCTGGGATCTTCTTCTTTACTTAAAATGTGAGTTAATTTATTCGTCCGTTTATCTAAAATATTAATTCCCCCGTGATCGGTCCCTATCCAGATGTTTCCGTTGTCTCCCTCCAGCACATCGCTGACGTTATTGGAGCTCAAACCGGAATGATCTAGCTTTTTTCCAAAATATTGACATTTGTCACTTGCCACATTGAGGTAATATAGCCCAAAAAGATTACCGGGGCTATAAATAAAAATATTACCTTCGGTATCAACGCTGAGGTTGAAAACATTTTCCTGTGCTCCCCAGCGTCTGTTGACATCAAAGTATCTGCCGGTGACCTTTTGCGCCTTTAAGTTAAATTTCTCTAGTAAGCCATTGGCATAAATCACCCATAAATTACCTTTTAAATCCTCAGCAAAATCACTTATCAGGCCAGAAGATAGGGAATTGGTCAGTCCATTTTTAGGAATATAAGCTGTAGTGAGCTCACTTTTGGTATCATAACAGAAAATGCCCTGATTCTCTATATAAAAATAGAACTTCCCCCTGCCATTGGATTTTATCTCACGCAGGTACCCCCCGGGAATCTTATATTTCTGAAAGTGCTTATCCTGAAACCGCTCAAACTGCTCTGTCAAGGGATGGTATATAATGAAACCACGATTGGATTTAATCCATAACTCTTCCCCCGGTCCGCCAAAGATTTTGACGATATAACCATCCGGTAAACTGGTACTGTCCTTTGAATTGTGCTGAAATACCTTAAATTCATATCCGTCGTAACGGCTCAGACCAGCTGTGGTGCCAAACCACATAAAGCCCTTTTGATCTTTATATATTGCATTTACCCGGTTGTCTGATAAGCCATTGGAAATATCTAAATGGGAAAACTGGTATACTTTTTCCTGTGCAAGAAGGGAATTACACAACAACAGTGCGCTGAGCAGGGCAAAAAACCGAAACATATATTCCTCTATTAAATACTTTATTTATTCCCATCAACCGGGAGCAATTAAAGTCAAACCCAAAACAGGTCATCATTGGTTACTTCATATTGGGATAGCTAAGCTACGTTTAAATCTGGATTTTTTTACTACTTTCCCCGCAATCAACGGTAGATGGGGCCAAGAGTTTTTTATCGCTTGTGTTAAATTCAAACGCCAGCCTGCACAATGACATAGCTGACGTTTGCGAGCGCGTGTAATGCCAATTCGTATGATCTTACTCCCGGTTTTTTCCATTCGAATCTATTCTCCACCTGAAATACTGATCCAGTACCTGCAGCGACTTTTCGTCTGGAACGGGTCCTACATGGGCCGTCTCCGCGAAATGCATCACTGATGGCTGTCCTGTGTGAAACTCCGGCCATTGGGGCAGTCCCTTTCCGTTAGGATTCCCATATTTTACGAAGTTGACCCAGTAATCCCCCATGACGGCTGAGATCTTTAAATCTGAACCGGAAGTTTTCGGATTCAAAGGATCGATATGCTGGAAAACATAGGAAACGTCCTGTGCATGGGGAGAGCCGTGTCCGTATTCAGCAGTACCCTCGGGATAATTTGGATGCTGGTCAAAAAAATAGTAAAACACCTTTGATTTCCCCGTTTTTGACTGGAGCCTGGCCCAGGTCCAGTTGTGCCATCCAAATGCGGCATCCCTCGACAAATTTCTTGCCGTGCGGGAAACAGAATTTTCACCTACCGGGTAGGCCTTAATTAACTGATCAGCAAATTGTCCATAACGTGCTTTTACCCCATCGGTATATTCTTGAGGGCTCTTTCCAGGAGAGAAACTTAGCCCTTCATCGGAATTGTAGCCAATAAGTACCGGCACATCATTGTAGCGGCCTGCCTGGTATAATTTATATTGAACATCCGGGATCACATATCCGTCTATTACAGGCCAGGAGCTGCCAGCACCCCAGCCCATAGGGAGCTGCTCCGCTTCCAGCTTTCTAAGGTCTTCTATGGAGGTCGCTCCGGCTTTTGCTGCATAACTCAACCCATCACCTTCTGCATCCCTCAGCGCTTTCATATTTTCTCCGGGATAGGTTTTAACACTGGCAGGTCCAAAAGATCCTCCACTCTGCGAAATTGCTGCCCTAAAAAGACCTTTGGCCAGTGGTGAGGCACACAGCATGCTCACAGAAATCCCACCGGCCGATTCGCCAAAAATGGTCACCTTTTTGGGATCGCCGCCAAAAGCAGCAATATTTTTCTGCACCCATTTCAGTCCAGCAATCTGATCGAGTAAGCCATAATTACCCGAAGCGTGATGAGGTCCCTCTGCGCTTAAAGCCGGATGTGCCAAAAATCCCAGTGGACCTACCCGGTAGGCAATGCTCACAAAGATGACTCCCTTTTGCGCCAGTTGCTGTCCGTCATACCAGCCTTCGGCAGTTGACCCGGAACTGAATCCTCCACCATAAATCCATACCATCACCGGCAAACGTTCTTTGTCCGATTTTGCCGGGCTCCATACATTCAGGTACAGACAGTCTTCACTTTTGCCTCCTGCCGGACTGCCTCCCTGCATTGGTGCAGGCGCAAAATGGTCTGTTGGCTTTATTCCATCCCATTTTTCAACTGGCTGTGGTGCTTTCCACCTGAGGGGCCCGACCGGCGGAGCCGCAAAAGGGATTCCACGGAATATTGTTAAGCGATTTTCTACGCTTCCTTTTATCCTGCCCCCCTCCACATTAATCAGGGCAGGCAACTGGGCCTGGCAAGTAAGGATTTTGAATGTCATCACTACAGCTATAACAGCAGTATTTCTAAATATGCTCATCTCTTTTATTCATTTATAGGGGTAAATTTAAAATTCTTAAAGGTTACTTTTCCTTCTCCTATAGCGCACAGGCCTATCCTTAGACTCAAAAAGCCACTTAGTACATTATGGTGTATTGCAGAAACATCCAGTGAACTTTCAATTTTGTTCCACTTCGAGCCGTCTGTACTATAATACATATGCACAATATTGCCCATATTTTTAAGGCGAAGAAATGCCCGGTCTTTTATCACGTTTTTTTCGGTTTCAAACTGCCAGCCACGTATGTTCGCCAATATGTTTTTATTGTTGGCCAGGATCCCTGAAAATGCACTATTGTTATAAAAAAGAACCAGCCCTGCTGTTGCCTTTCCTTGGATAGACAATTCTACATCCGCGGTATAGGAATGACCCGAGGGAATACACAATAAGGGCGCGCTATTGGCTACTTGATTCCCTTTGCCTTTGACTGATAAACCACTGTCAGATAACTGAAACCTGCCGGCATCCAGTTCTCCAAAAAATTCCCACTGAGATTTTAGTTTACTCCCCTTGAAATCATCATTCAATGTAAAGTTGGTCTTATCGGCGGTTAAATTTGGTTTTTTGATCGGTTTGCTATCGTCCACTCCATCTGGAACTTTATACCAGCCGTCTTTGGTCCATTCCAGCGGAAGCAGTAAGGTCTGCCGCCCCTTATTGTAAAAACCATCTTCGTATGCATGAAATATCATCCACCAATTTCCTTTTGCGTCCTGGAATGGGGTGCCGTGTCCTTTCGATTTCCATTTTTCTGATGGTTTTGTTGTTCTGATAATCGGATTATAAGGGGAATTTTCCCAT
>Ga0157370_10002523_pt1 | contig 22015 bp, 16 predicted proteins | sample C35metaG_FD_113463 | JGI IMG/M metagenome (GOLD analysis project Ga0157370, IMG submission 113463) | Corn rhizosphere microbial communities from Kellogg Biological Station, Michigan, USA - C3-5 metaG | ecosystem: Host-associated > Plants > Roots > Rhizosphere > Soil | place: USA: Michigan...
ACCCTGGCGCTGGGCTCGGCCATGGCGCTGTTCATGTACCCGCACTCCATCACGGGCGTGCTCGCCACCAAGAGCCGCAACACAATCCGCAAGAACGCCGCCGTGCTGCCCCTGTACTCCCTGGTGCTGGGCTTCCTGGCGCTCCTTGGCTACGTGGCCATCGCCGCCGGCACCCGCCCCGTGGAGCTGGACGGCAAGACCATCAACCCCCAGCTGGTGGTCCCGCAGCTGTTCCTGGACAATTTCCCGTCCTGGTTCGCGGGCGTGGCGCTGGCCGCGATCGCTGTCGGTGCCCTGGTGCCGGCCGCCATCATGTCCATTGCGGCGGCGAACATGTTCACCCGCAACATCTACAAGGACTTCTTCAAAAAGGATGCCACCCCGCGCCAGGAGGCCAAGGTCTCCAAGGTCACCTCGCTGGTGGTGAAATTCGGAGCCCTGATCTTCGTCATCGGAATGGACGCCTCCACGGCCATCAACATGCAATTGCTGGGCGGCATCTGGATCCTGCAGACGTTCCCGGCCATTGTGGCAGGCCTGTACACCCGCTGGTTCCACAAGTGGGCGCTGCTGGCAGGCTGGGCTGCCGGGATCATCTACGGCACGTGGGCGGCCTACAGCGTGGTCAACCCCGTCTCGCATGCCCACTTTGGCGGCTCCATTGCGGCCATCCCGGGGACCAACATCAAGGTCTACATTGCCGTCACGGCATTTGTGCTCAACGCCCTGGTGGCCGTGGTGGTCACCCTGGTGCTGCAGGCCCTGAAGGTGCCCAACGGCAAGGACATCACCAAGCCCTCCGACTTTGGCGCCAATGAGGACGATCCCGACGTTTCCGACTTTGCGGCCAGGGCGGTGGAAACGCCAGGACCCGTTCTGTAGCCAGTCTGTAGCCCACTCGGGACGCCACCGCGCCCGTCCGGGGACCGCTACGCGTCGGGGTAGTGGGTCTCCATGAATGAGTCCCACTGGGAGCCGATCGCATCCATCGCTGCGGCGCCGAGCCCCCACGTGGAGGCGATGACCTGGGCGCCGGGATGTTCGCGCACGCCCTCCACGGGCGCCTGCTGGGCCAGGATGAGCAGGCCGTCGCCGTGTTCGGCGTAGTCCGCCACCGTCAGGCCCAACTGGGACTCTGTGCGGTACCAGACCTTGCCCTCCAGCGTGGCCCCTGTGGTCAGGGTCAGCTTGTACGGTTCGCCGGCGTCGGGCAGCCATCCGGTGTCAATGCCCAGGGCGTCCCACAGCCGGGTGTGTGCAGCGCTGGTGCCGTCGGCGAAGATGGTGCGGCGGGGGGTGTGCGGGTGGCGTTCCAGCTTGAACTTGAGCTGCTGGATGAAGACGGACCAGCCCTCCGTGATGTCGGCGTCGTACTTGGCCCATTCACCCGTCGCCTGGCCGCGGGTCAGCGTGAGCCGGGTGCCGTCCGGGACGGGCTCCAGGGTGAAGACGTCGCCCATGCCCAGCTCAAGCCGGAGGTGATCGTCGCTTTCCGTGACGTCGTCTCCATAGTAGATCTGTTGGATCTCCTCCTGCAGGCCGTCCATTTCCCAGCCGTGCCACTGGGCAATCCTGGCTGGTTCGCGCAGCATGAGCCACACCTGTTCCGCGTCCGCATTGACGAGTACCGAGAGCTGGGTCTTGTCCATGCATCGTAATCTACGCCGCTTGGCAGGAACGGGCCAGCACCCTACGCCTGTTCGTTACCTGCCCACGCCGGCGTAGGAGATTGCCTGCCGCACCAGGGAGCCGCGGCCGCCGACGAATTCGGCCTGCACGCCGGGGCTGAGCGCTTCCTCCGGCGTCATCCAAGTCAGCTCCAGGGCGTCCTGGCGGGGTTCGCACTCGCCCGTCACGGGGATCACATACACCAAGGCCACGGCGTGCTGGCGTTCGTCCGTGAACCCGGTCTGCGAAGGCGAGGGAAGGTATTCGGCCACGGTGAACGGCACAGGGCTCACGGGCAGCTGCGGGAACGCCAGCGGGCCGAGGTCCTTTTCCACATGCCGCACCAGGGCAGCCCGGATGGTTTCGCGATACAGCACGCGCCCCGACACCAGGGTGCGCACCATGGAGCCCTCGTCGTCGGCCTGGAGCAGCAGCCCCACCTCGTTGACGTAGCCCAGGGGGTCAAGCCGGACGGGCACCACCTCCACGTAGACCATGGGAAGCCGGTTCCGGGCCTCGTACAGGTCCTCGTTGGACAGCCAGCCGGGGTAGGGATCAGGAGTGCGGACGCTCATGTAACAGTTCTACCCCATGAACCCGCCCGCACGGACCCAAATGGCGGCCCCGCCCGGCGTGTGCACCCGGAAGGAGCTGCCGGCCGGCCCGGGGGCAGGCGCCGCGGTGAGTCCCGCCGCGGTGAGCCAGGTCTTCAGGGCGGCCGGTTCGGCTGGGAACTCAAGGCACAGCCCGACGCCGGCCACCCCGCCCGGGTGCACCTCCACCAGCCCGCCGTTCTTAGCCTGAAACCTGCTGCCGCCTGTGCCGTCGGGGCGGGGCGGCAGGAGGCGGGCGCCGATGTCCGCCAGCACCTTCCGGGCGGCATCCACGTCCGGCGTGTGCCACAGTTGGACCACGGTGGGCGGGCCGGGGTGGCCGGGGTGCGCGGCGGGGCCGGGGCTGGCGGGGCCCGGGCTGGCGGGGTCGGGATCTACGACAGGGTCGGCCAGGAACGTGAAGCCATCCGGCGCAGTGACGCGGGCTGAGGGTCCGTGCGGCGTTTCGAGCAGTTCCGCGCGGGTTCCGTCGGCCAGCGTGCGCCGGACAAAAATGTCGCGGTCCCGGATCTCAAAACCCAGCTGCACGGAGCCGTCCCGCCGGCCGCCGTCGTCCGGGGTGCTGTTGTCCCGCCGGCCGCCGTCGTTGCCGGGAGCGGTGCGGTGCAGGCCCACCTTGCCGCGGCCGGAGTCAAAAACGCGCCAGTCGGTGTGGTTTTCCGTGCACCCGAGACCGAGCGCGCTGAGCAGGGCGGCATGGTCGTCCAGGGCGTAGGTGGAGAGGATGGGGCGGACGCGCAGCATGGTGCCTCCGTGGTTGGTGGTGCCTCCACGCTACCAACGTTAGGGTGTAGCCATGATCGAGCTCCCCGAACTCTTGCTCCCGGACGCTGCGGCGTGGCGGGCCTGGCTGCTGGAACACCACACATCGAGCCCGGGCGTGCGGCTGGTGCTCCACAAGAAGGGCGGCACCGTCACCGCACTGGACTACGCGGGCGCGCTGGATGAGGCCCTGTGCTTCGGCTGGATCGACGGGGTCATCGGCAAGCGCGACGCCGGCAGCTACCTCACCCGCTTCACGCCCCGCACCCGGACCAGCAAGTGGTCCAAGAACAACGTCGAGAACATTGGGCGGCTCACCGCGGCCGGCGTCATGGAAGCTGCCGGGGTGGCCGCAGTCGAGGCAGCCAAGGCCGACGGCCGCTGGGAGGCGGCCTATGTCAATCAGGCGGATGCGCAGCTCCCACCTGATTTGGCCGCCGCCATCGCCGCGAATCCGCGGGCGCAGGCCATGTTTGAGGTGCTCACGGCGGTGAATCGCTACGCGCTGATCTACCGGACCACCACCGTCAAGACACCGGCGGCCCGGGTGGCGAAGATTGCCCGGTTCGTGGAGATGCTGGCGGCCGGGGAGACCCCGCACCCGCAAAAGCGCCGCCCCTGAGTCGATGCGGAATCAGGCACCGCTGCTTGTGCGCCGGACTGTCCGGTACGTTTTGCGCATAATTCGTCGGGCCCCGGGCCGGCCGCGCATCGGGCACGGTAGCTACGCAGTGGGCAGGGTGGCGGCGGCCTCAAATATGGTCCAGCGCTGGACTGCGGCCGACAGCAGGGCCGGCCCGCTCGCACCCTCAGGGTCTGGCTCCCCTGCGCGGCCGGCGGCCGTCAGCGCCACCAGCCGCGCCGCCGTCGTGCGTGATCCTTCCGGCAGCCGCAGGTCCCGGGCCGCCACTGCCAGGTAGCGGCACAGGATGCCGGTGAACAGGCTGCCGTCGCCGCCCGGCTCCAGCCGCAGCCCGCCAGCCGCCGTGGCCAGGCCGCGTTCGACGGCGGCCACCAGCTCTGCGGCCTGGCTCACGTACCGCGGGTGGTCGAGTTCCAGCAGAGTGGCCAGGATGGGGCCCTGGTTGTACGTGTAGATGGTGCGCTCGACTTCCGGGCCCCGGGGCGTGGGGTGGACGCCGTCGAGGTACAGGCCGGAGCCGGCATCAAACAGCTCGGTGCGCAGCCAGTCCGCAATGGCGCGGGCCAGGTCCAGGTTGCCGGTCCGGGCGAAGTGCAGGGCGGCGGGGCCGTTGGCCGGCGTGTTCTTGTAGTCGCGCTTCCGTGACCAGTAAATGCCGCCGCCCAGGACGCCGTCGTGGGCGTGGTGCAGCTGCGCCGTCAACGTGGAGGATGCCACGCCCGCCAAAAGGCAGGGCCGGCCGGACAATGCCAGGGAGAGGCCGTTGAGCCGGTCGGCGGCGAGCGCCAGCCACGCCATGTCGTCGTAGAAGTAGTTGGGGAAGCGGCCGAAGTTGCGGACCATGATGCCCCTCAGCAGTGCACGCCCCCGTGCCAGAGAGAGGGCGGCGGAGGCCCTGCTGCCGGACCCCAGTTCGCGCAACCCGGCGTCCACCACGGCGTCGAGGTAGTGGGCCTGCCACCAGTAGTGCCATTCGGACCAGGGCGTTGGGTCCTGCGTGGCGGGAACGGACACGGCGCCAATCCACGTGCCGGGGACGCCCATGAGGCGGTGGCCAAAGCGGGCATGGACGTTGAGGGCGGTGCGGGCCGCGCGTTCCGCCCACTGCCCGCCGGAGGGTGCCATTCCGTGATCCGTCATGGACCCAAGCGTACTGTTTGCTGCAGGGAGGCATGTCCCGGACAAGGGATTTCAGTTAGTATTCATTAACGCAAGCCTTTGCAGTTTTCGCGGCCCCAGTGCGGGCCGGCCAACCTCAACGAGGAGGAACCATGGAAATTTCACAGAACGGCACCGTCGCGCTCATTACGGGCGCCGCATCGGGCCTAGGGGCAGCGACGGCGAGGCGGCTGCATGCGGCGGGGGCCGCCGTCGTTCTGGTGGACCTGCCCCAGTCAAAGGGTGTCGAGCTCGCGGCGGAGCTGGGGGAGCGGGCTGTTTTTGCGCCCGCCGACGTCACGCTTGAGGACCAGGTGCGGGCCGCCATTGGGGCAGCGGCTTCGCTGGGCACCCTGCGCGTTGCCGTCAACTGTGCCGGAATCGCCACGCCGGGCAAGGTGCTGGGGCGCGACGGCGTGCTGCCGCTGGACCAGTTTGCCCGCGTCATCCACATCAACCTGCTGGGCACCTTCAACGTGGTCAGGCTGTGCGCCGAGGCCATGGCGGCGGCGGAACCCCTGGCAGGGGAGTTCGGGCCGGAACGCGGCGTCATTGTGAACACCGCCTCCGTGGCGGCCTTTGACGGACAGATCGGCCAGCCCGCCTATGCGGCGTCGAAGGGGGCCGTGGCCGCCATGACGCTGCCGCTGGCCCGGGAACTGGCGCGCTCCCTGATCCGCGTGGTCACCATTGCGCCCGGCATTTTTGAAACACCCATGCTGGCCGGACTTCCGCAGGCCGCGCAGGATTCGCTGGGACAGCAGGTGCCGCACCCGTCGCGCCTGGGCAAGCCGGCCGAATACGCTGCCCTCGTTGAGCACATCACCGCGAACGCCATGCTCAACGGGGAGACGATCCGGCTTGACGGCGCCATCCGGATGGGGCCCAAGTGACTGGAATGCAGGCACTGCCGCCGGCCGACTTTTTCGGCTACGAGTCCCTCCTGACGGACCAGGAAGCCGCCAAGCTGGCGCAGCTGCGCACGTTCCTGGCGGAGGAAGTGGCCCCGTACTCCACACAGTGGTGGAACGACGCCGAATTCCCGGCCCACATCCTACCCAAAATCGCCGCCCTGAACCTTGCCGCCCCGGACAGGCTGCAGTTTTCCCACCTGTTCACGGGCCTGGTGATCGCGGAAATGACGCGCGCAGACACCTCGCTGGCCACCTTCTTCCTGGTCCACCACGACCTCTTTGTCCAGGCCCTCATCGACTTCGGCTCGGAGGAACAAAAGGCACGGCTGCTCCCCGACGCCATCGCCCTGCGAACCACCGGCGCCTTCGCCCTCACCGAACCGGACCACGGCAGCGACGTCTCCGGGGGCATGGAAACCACCGCCCGCAAGGTGGAGGACGACGCCGGCACCCACTGGGTGCTCAACGGCACCAAGCGCTGGATCGGCAACGGGACGTTCTGCAACCACATGCTGCTGTGGGCCAAGGATGCGGACACGGGAGAGGTGCGCGGCTTCATCCTGGACGGGTCCCTGCCAGGGGTCGAACGGACCAAGATCGAACACAAGATCGCCTTGCGGACAGTGCAGAACGCTCACATCACCCTGGACAATGTGCGGGTGGCGGAGCGGGACCGATTCTCCGGCGTCGGCTCCTTCAGCGACACCAACAAGATGCTGCGCGGGTCACGGATCTCCGTGGCCTGGCAGGCCGTGGGCCAGCAGTTGGCGGCGTTCGACGTGGCCCGGGCGTACGCCGTCGAACGGCAGCAGTTCGGCAAGCCGCTGGCCTCCTTCCAGCTCATCCAGGGCCAGCTGGTGAAAATGCTGGGCAACGCCACGGCGTCGCTGGCCATGATGGTGCGCATCGCCGCCCTGCAGGACGGCGGGGATTCAGGGGCCGGCGGGGATTCCCTCTCTGACGCCACCATGGCGCAGGTGGCCCTGGCCAAGGCACACACCACGGCCGCCATGCGCGAAACCGTGGCCATGGGGCGCTCCATCCTGGGCGGCAACGGCATCGTCACGGATTACCGCATGGCGAAGATTTTTGCGGACGCGGAGGCCATCTACACCTATGAGGGCTCGCATGAGATCAACACGCTGATTGCGGGCCGCGCCATCACAGGAGTCTCCGCGATCGTCTAGCCCCCACCCCCACCACCGACGCTCCCTCAGCAAATGGGCACATATGGCCAACCCTCCCTCATCAAATGCGGCCCCACGACGGACCCTCCCTCATCAAACGCGGCCCCAAGACGGACCCTCCCTCAATTCGCTCGGGAGGGTCGGCCGGGAGGGCGCGAAAGCTGAGGGAGGGTCGGGGGGGAGGGCACGAAAGCTGAGGGAGGATCGGCCGGGAGGGCGCGAAAGCTGAGGGAGGATCGGCCGGGAGGGCGCGAAAGGTGAGGGAGGGCCGGCCGGGAGGGCACGAAAGCTGAGGGAGGATCGGCCGGGAGGGCGCGAAAGCTGAGGGAGGATCGGCCGGGAGGGCGCGAAAGGTGAGGGAGCGTCGGGTCGGTGGGGAGGGCTACTTCCGCGGGTCGCGCTCGCCGGCCTGAACGGCTACCTTGATTCGGTTCCCCTCGACAGGGGCAGGGCACGTGCCGAAGTCGCTGAAGGCGGCGGGGTAGTTGACGGTGCGGTTGAAATCCAGCACCACGGCTCCGTCCGCGCCCGGCTTGGCCACCTCCAGCTTGCGCCAGCGCCAGCTGCTGGCATTATTCGTTTCGTCGTGGAACGTGACCACCAGGGAGTCCGGCCCGCCGTCCTCGGCCCCGAGCCGGTATGTGGCGCCGCCCAGCTCAAAGACCACGTCGCCCACCAGGACGGCGGCACCCGGGACGTCCGGGTGGGCCGTGGTGATCGCCACCGTGCGCGGCTCGGCGTAACGCTCAAAGGCGCCCGTGATCACCAGTGACGGGTTGTAGCCAAACACCGGAACTCCCGTGAAGCCGGTCAGCGTGGGGGACTGCGCATCGCGGGTCCGGACCATGTAGCGCCCGGCCCGCATGCCCAGCTCAACCACCACCGTCCCAAACTGCACCCACATGAGCGATTCTTCATCGGCCAGGGTGGCCTCAATGGTGCCGTCAACCGGCGTTTCCCCCTCCACCAGCGTCAGGTGGTCCGGGGCAGCGGCGGTGAGGAACGCGGCGGTGCCGTCAGTGCTCCAGAGCCCGGGGACGGCGTCCAGCGCGGCGGGGGAGGCGGGCAGCCACTGGAAGGAGGTCAGTGTCAGCCAGCCGTGCTGCGAGGCAAGGGCTGAGTTGCGCCCGGCGCGGAAGCGGTCCCACCTTTCCGTCAGGGGGATCTGTTCGGCGTGTTGCGTGCTCATGGTGCTCCTTGCTGGGGGTGCTGTGTCTGAATCCACTGTAGGCACAACGCGGGGCGTCGAGGCGCCTATTTCGCCCGCCGCCGGCGCCAGCACCCTATCCCGCCCGGCGCCCACCCCCGTCCCACCGTTCCGCCCGCGCCCCCGCCCGGCGCCCGGGGGATGGAAGAATGGGACGATGGGAACGAACAACCATCTGAACAAGGACATGGCCCGCTTTGGCCTCGGCACTGTGGACCCGGCGGGCCCGGACGGCGTGAAGCTGACTCTCGTCCGGGACTACTCGGCGGCGCCCGCGGACGTCTGGGCCATGTTCACGGACCCGGCAAAAACTCAAATGTGGTGGTGCCGGGTGCGCGGCCAGGCCCGGACCGGTTCCTCCTTTGACCTCAAATGGCTCAACGTCAAGGATGAGGGCCACGGCATTGAAAGCGACTGGTGGAACGGCCGCGTGCTCGCCGCCGAAGCCCCGCAGCTGCTGGAACTGAGCAATGCCATGCACGGCACCATCCGAGTTGAGCTGGCCCCGAACGACGACGGCGGCACCCGGCTGGTGTTCACCAACACGCTGGCCGTCCCGGATGAAGTGGTGCCCATGTCCCTGGCCGGCTGGCATGTCCACCTTGACCATTTGCAGGAGGCCCTGGACGGCAAAAGCGTTGACTGGCAGCACTGGTGGGACGACTTTTATCCGTGCTGGGAAAAGGTCCACGCCGGGTATGCTGCGGGGCCGCAATCCGGGGGCGGTGCCGGAAAGTGAACAGCTGCCGGGACGGATTCGCCGTGTGGGCCCCCGCACAATAGAATCCAATCGGCACCAAAGAAGCCCCACCGTATCCAACGCAGCATACGTGTCCCCCAGCACCACACACCGTAAGGACACCGACCCATGAGTCCGGAACTCTCAGCCAACGCACCCGGAAATGCCGGCGATCCCACGGAGGACACGGAGCTGCGGGCCGATGTCCGCCGTGTCAGCACCCTGCTGGGCGAGTCCCTGGTCCGCCAGCACGGCCCGGACCTGCTCGCCATGGTGGAGGAGGTCCGCCTCCTCACCAAGGAGTCCAAGGAAGCGGCCCGCGGGGAGACCGGCACCGGCCCGTGGAGCGCCAACGACGTCGCCGAGCAGGTCCGCGAGGTCCTCGCCTCCCTGCCGCTGGAGCAGGCCACGGAGCTGGTGCGGGCCTTTGCGTTTTACTTCCACCTGGCCAACGCTGCCGAGCAGGTCCACCGGGTGAGGAGCCTGCGCGCACGGGACGAAACGGACGGCTGGCTGGCGAAGGCCGTCACCGAAATCGCCGAAAAGGCCGGCCCCGGTGCCCTGCAGGCAGTGGTCAACGAGCTGGACGTGCGCCCCATCTTTACAGCCCACCCCACGGAGGCGTCCCGCCGCTCCGTGCTGGACAAGGTCCGCAAGCTCTCCGACATCCTCGCGACGCCGTCGGCCGAAGGAAGCAGCGCCCGGGCACGCCAGGACCGCAAGCTCGCTGAGATCATTGACCAAATGTGGCAAACGGACGAGCTGCGCAAGGTCCGCCCCACGCCCCTCGACGAGGCCCGCAACGCCATTTACTACCTGCAGAACATCCTCAGCGATGCCATGCCGGAGGTCCTGACAGAACTGAACCAGCTTCTGGCCGCACACGGCGTCACCCTGCCGCCCGGCGCGGCACCCCTGCGCTTCGGCTCCTGGATCGGCGGGGACCGGGACGGCAACCCGAACGTCACCCCCGACGTCACCCGCGAGGTGCTGGTCCTGCAAAACGCCAACGCCGTGAAGATCAGCATCGCCATGATCGACGAGCTACTCTCCATCCTCTCCAACTCCAGCGCCCTGTACGGTGCGGATCCGGAATTGACTGCGTCCATCGCGGCGGACCTGGCCAGGCTGCCGGGCCTTGACCCGCGCGTGCTGGAGCTCAACGCCGAGGAACCCTACCGCCTCAAGCTCACCTGCATCAAGGCCAAGCTGCTCAACACCCGCCGCCGCGCCGCCGCGGACGCCTTCCACGAGCCCGGACGCGACTATGAGGACACGGCCGAACTGCTGGCCGACCTGGCCCTGCTAGACACGTCCCTGCGCAACAACTCCGCGTCGCTCGTGGCGGACGGGGCGCTGGCCACCGTGCGCCGCGCCGTCGCCTCCTTCGGCCTGCACCTGGCCACCCTGGACATCCGCGAGCACGCCGACCACCACCACGACGCCGTCGGGCAGCTCATGGACCGCGTGGGCGAGCTGCCCCGCCCCTACGGCGAGCTGGACCGGGCCGAACGCCTGCAGGTCTTGAGCCGAGAGCTGGCCAGCCACCGTCCGCTTTCCGGCCACCCCATCAGGCTCGACGGCGCCGCCAACGGCACGTACGACGTCTTCCGCGTGGTCCGCCGGGCGCTGCGCACCTATGGGCCCGACGTCGTCGAAAGTTACATTGTGTCCATGACCCGCGGCGCGGACGACGTCCTGGCGCCCGCCGTGCTGGCCCGCGAGGCAGGCCTGGTCCAGCTGACGGGCGAGAACCGCTACGCGAAGATCGGCTTTGCGCCCCTGCTGGAAACCGTTGACGAGCTGCGTGCCTCCGCCGAAATTGTGGACCAGCTGCTTTCAGACCCCTCCTACCGGGAGCTGGTGCGCCTGCGCGGCAACATGCAGGAGATCATGCTCGGCTACTCGGACTCCAACAAGGAATCCGGCGTCATGACCAGCCAGTGGGAGATCCATAAGACCCAGCGCAAGCTGCGCGACGTCGCCGTCAAGCATGGCGTCAACGTGCGCATGTTCCACGGCCGCGGCGGCTCCGTGGGGCGCGGCGGCGGGCCCACGTACGACGCCATCCTGGCCCAGCCCAACGGCGTGCTGGAGGGGGCCATCAAGTTCACCGAACAGGGCGAGGTCATCTCCGACAAGTACTCGCTGCCCGAGCTGGCCCGGGAAAACCTGGAGCTGTCGCTGGCCGCCGTCATGCAGGCCTCCGCGCTGCACCAGGCGCCGCGCCACACCGAGGACGAGCTGGTCCGCTTCGGGGCGGTCATGGAAATAGTTTCCGACGCCGCCTTCGCTGGCTACCGGGCCCTGATTGACGACGGCGACCTTCCGGCGTACTTCCTCGCCTCCACCCCGGTGGAGCAGCTGGGCAGCCTGAACATTGGCTCCCGCCCGTCCAAGCGGCCCGATTCCGGCTCCGGCCTGGGCGGGCTGCGGGCCATCCCGTGGGTGTTCGGCTGGACGCAGTCCCGCCAAATCGTCCCGGGGTGGTTTGGCGTGGGTTCCGGCCTCAAGGCGGCCCGCGACGCCGGGCATGCCGGCGCACTGACGGACATGCTGGCGAACTGGCACTTCTTCTCCTCCACCATTTCCAATGTGGAGATGACGCTGGCCAAAACGGACATGGAGATCGCCGCCCACTACGTGCGCACGCTGGTTCCGGCAGAATTGCAGCATCTTTTTGCCACGATCCGAGCCGAGTACGAGCTCACGGTTGAGCAAATCCAGCTGCTGACCGGCGAGGACGAACTCCTGGACCGCCAGCCGCTCCTCAAGCGCTCCCTGTCCGTCCGCGACCAATACCTGGACCCGATCTCCTACCTGCAAGTGGAGCTGCTGCGCCGCGTCCGCGAGGCCGACGCCGGCGCGACGGAGGTGGATGAGCGCCTGCAGCGGGCCATGCTCATCACCATCAACGGGGTGGCCGCGGGCCTTCGCAACACCGGATAGCCCCCCAGCGAAGTTTTGCCGCCGTTCCCGCATTTTGCCACCGCTCTACCGGCGGCAGAATGCGGGAGCGGCGGCATTTGTTCACGCCGTGCAGTTCACGCCGCCCAGTTCACGCCCTGTGGTCGACGCCCGTCACCGAAAACACGGCGCCCTGTGGATCCGCCAGGACCACCGTCTTTCCGGCCGGGCCGTGCACCCCCGGCACCAGGGTCCGGCCGCCAAGGCCCGCCGCCGTGCTTTCAGCCGCGTCGGCGTCCGGCACCCAAAAATTGGGCGTCCACTGCGCAGGGCCCGGACCTGCAACCATGACCGCCACTACTTCGCGGGAAACCGGCTGCTGCGGCACGCCCCCAACGTAGCCGGGCAGACGGAAAAGCGTGGCGGCGCCGTCGCCCGCGCCAAGGGTTTCAGTGGTCCAGCCATAGGCGTCCGCGTAAAACGCGGCGGCCCGGCTCGTGTCGGGGGTGGCCAGCTGGCTCATGGACCACGCGCCGGGCTCGTTGACCAGCTGGGCGCCGGCCCGGGCGGAACCTTCCCACAAGCCGTGGACCGCACCGCCCGGATCGGCCACCACGGCGGCCCGGCCCACCGGAGGGGTGTCGAAGGGGGTAGCGACCACGGTGCCCCCGGCCCGGGTCACGGCCTTCACTGCCTCATCGACGTCGGCCACGGCCACGGACGTCAGCCATGATGTGGGTGCGCCGGGGACGGGCTGGGAGGAAATCCCGGCAACATCGAGCCCCCGCAGGCGGGCCACGTAATAGCGGCCGCCGGCACCGTCGCCGGAGAGGTCCCCCGGGCCGGCCGGCTGCCACCCAAAGACGGCAGTGTAGAAGGACAGCGCGGCATCCACGTCGGTCTGAAAGGTCTCAACCCAGCAGGGAACGCCCGCGGGATAGTCATTTCTCTGGTTCATGCCGGCTCCTTGAGTTCCGTACATTCCGCTGCCACATCCGAGTTTATGGCTGCTGCCCCGGCCCCGCCACCCAATAGGCTGGGACAATGCCTTCCTTTCGCGCCACCATCCAGATCACCGGCCTGCGCCCGGGCCACGCCCCCGAGGAGGTCATGGCCATGGCGGTTGCGGCCGTCGGTGCGGCCCACGTGGTTGAAGCCAACCAGCTCGACGTCGTGGCCGGCGTCCCGCGCATCACCGTCCGCTTCATGGTGGAGGCCAGCGAGTACGACGCCGAGAACCGCCTCGCGCGCGACGCGGCGGCTTCCATGCGCCACGGCGTGGAGACGGTGGCCACCACGGCCGCGCTCCGGAGCTACCGCCGCTCGGCCGGCAAGTGGCTGGCGCTGTAGCCGACGCCGGGGCGGGCGAACCGCCGTCGAGCCTGTCAAGTTTGTCATGTGGTGTCGATCACAGTAGATTGAACGTGGGGATGTTACTTCCCAGTACCGATTAGCTTTGGTGCAGCCAACATGTCTGCACCGAACGCGCATGGACAACTACGCAAGACAGGGAGAACACCATGGGATTCTTTGGATTTATCATTCTCGGCCTGATCGTGGGAGCCATTGTCAAGGCCATCATGCCAGGCAAGGTGCAGGGCGGCTGGGTCACCAGCATCATCCTTGGCGTGGTTGGCGCCATTGTGGGCGGTTTGCTGGGCTCGCTGATTTTCCACACCGACCTCGGCTCCTTCTTCAACATCAAGACGTGGCTGCTGTCCATCGGCGGCGGACTGGTCGTGGCGGCCGTTTACGGCGCCATCAAGGGCCGCAAGTAGGGCGCCGCTTTCCCCCCCGACGCTCCATCACCTTTTGCGGTGTTTCGCCCGACGCTCCACCACTTTTTGCGGCCCGGGCCCGCTGGATCCGGTCAGTTGTGGTCCGGGAAGGCGGATAGGCGCAGCCCGGAGGAATACTTCACGGGTTCGCCCGTCAGCGGATCCGTGAAGGAAATGCTGTGCGCCAGCAGCTGCAGCGGCTTCGTGTAGTCGTCCGGCGCCTGCTCGTGGAGCACCGGGTAGAAGGGGTCGTTGAGGATGCCGATGCCCTGCGACGCCAGGTGGACACGGAGCTGGTGCGTCTTGCCGGTATGCGGCTGCAGCTCGTACAGCCCCAGCTGGCGCCCGGTCGAAGGGTCTACCCGGGTGTCCATGAGCTCGATCCGGGTTTCCGCATTGGGCTCCCCGGGAACTTCCTGCGCCAGCAGGTATGTGCGTGACTTGACCATGCGGCTGCGCACCACCAGCGGAAATTCCAGCCCGGGCAGGACAGGGGCCACTGCACGGTACGTCTTTTCAATGTGTCGCTTTTCAAAGAGCAGCTGGTAGTTTCCGCGGGTCTCCGGATTTGCGGAGAACAGGAGCACTCCCGCCGTCATGCGGTCCAGGCGGTGGATCGGCACCAGCTCCGGCAGGTCCAGCAGCACGCGCAGGCGCACCAGTGCCGATTCCTGGACGTACATGCCGCCGGGCGTGGTGGGCAAAAAGTGCGGCTTGTCCACCACCACCAGGTTTTCATCCTGGTGCAGGATGGACAGCTCCACGGGCAGGCGCTTTTCCACCGGGAGTTCGCGGTAGTACCAAATAAAAACATGTTCGTTCAGCGCAGTGGTGGGCGTAACCACCTCCCCGCCCAGGGCCATGACCTCACCGCGTTCAAACCTGTCCACGATTCCGGCCGGGTCAACGTGGTTAAACTTGTCCAGCACATATTCCATGGCCGTGGCCCAGGGGCCGCCATCCGGCATGCGCATGCGCGTCGCATTGACCCCGTTGCGCACGGGAAGCGGGGATTTCATCACCCTTCAAGGGTACCGATGGAATCAGGGCGTAGTGTCAGAAGTGCCCGACGGTGCAGGATCCGGGGCAAACAAGCGTGGCGCGAAGGCGGAAAGGTGGGGTTCGCTGGTGAATCGGCGCGGAATTGGCATGATGTCCTCGGCGCACATGGTCGACGACCTCTACCAGGGCATCGTGCCGGCCATGCTGCCGTTCCTCGTCTCCGAACGCCACTACAGCTACGCGGCCGTGGCCGGGCTGACCCTCGCGGCAACCATGCTCTCCTCCGTGGTCCAGCCGGCCTTTGGCGTGTGGACGGACCGCAAGCCGCGCCGCTGGCTCATTCCGGTGGGGATGACGACGGCGGCGCTGGGCGTGGGTGCCGCCCGCCTGTTCCCGAGTTACGCCGTGACGTGGGTGATGATCGCCATCTCGGGCCTGGGCATTGCAGCGTTCCACCCCTCGGCAGCCAGCGCCGCCCGGCGGGCCGCAGGCGACAGCAACAAGGGCATGAGCATATTCGCCCTGGGCGGGAACATCGGTTTCGCGCTCGGCTCCCTTTTGGCCACGCCGGTGCTCCTCTGGTTCGGGCTCAGGGGGACCGCCCTGCTGGTGCTCCCGGCCCTCGTCATGGCATTCATCCTGGCCAGGCGCCTGGGGCCGGTGCTCGACGGGCGCGACGGCGACCGCCGTCCCGCGGCGATGCCCAAGGGGCGGGACAACTGGCCGGAGTTTTTGAAACTGACGTCCATTGTGGTGGTTCGCTCCATTGTGTTCTTTGGGTTGAGTTCCTTTCTGGCCCTGTACTTCATCCACGGGCTGGGCGCCTCGGAGGTCATCGGCGGGGCCGCGCTGACCGTGTTCCTGGTGTCCGGTGCGTGCGGCACCCTGCTGGGCGGCTGGCTGGCGGACCGTTTCGGGGCGATGGTCTCCATTAGGTACGGCTTTGCCTGTTGCCTGCCTGCCATGGCGGGCCTGGTGCTGGTGCGGGAGTGGCACCTCGCCATGGTCTTCGTGGTGCTGACCGGAGTGAGCATTTTCGTCCCGTTCAGCGTTTTTGTCATCCTGGGGCAGAACTACCTGCCAAACCGGATCGGCACGGCCAGCGGCGTCACCGTGGGCCTGGCCGTCACCGTGGGCGGCCTGTTCAATCCGGTGCTCGGGGTGCTGGCCGATGCAACCACCCTGCATTTCACGCTGACGGTGCTGATCGCGCTGCCTGCACTTGCGCTGGCACTGTCGGCCTTCCTGCATGATCCGGCCACGGCAGAGAGATTGCGGATGCAGAAGATGGACCCTGCAGCACCGACAGCTCAGTGATTTTCCGTCAGCGGCCGATCTTCCGCATGCGGATGGCAACAGCCACCCCGGACGTCATTCCGGCAGGGCCTGGCAGTTCGGGCACCAGTAAATGTCCCGCGGGGCATGTGTCGGCGCGGCCGGATCGGCCATTTTTGCATGCCGAATCAGTGAACCGCAGCGTTTGCACGGCTTCCCGGCCAGCCCGTAGACCCACACTGAGGCGTCTCCCCGTGCCGGCCCGCCCGTGGTTGAACGCTGCGGCCGGTCCTTGTTGGCCTCCAGCAGCCGCTTTGCCAGCTCCACCAATCGTGGCAGCCTCGGCACCCCGCCAACCGGAATGGACGGGTGGACTCCGGCCAGGAAACACAGCTCGTTGCGGTAGATGTTGCCGATCCCGGCCAGGTTCCGCTGGTCCAGGAGTGCCAAGCCGACGGGCCGCTGCGGATCCGCCTGGAGCCTGCGCAGCGCCTCATCCGCATCCCATTCCGGCCCGAGCGGGTCCGGCCCAAGATGTTCGACGGCGGCCGCCGCCTGCGCGGGCGAGAGCACTTCCAGCGTGCCCAGGGAAAAGCCGACGGCGACCAGCCGTTCCGTGGTGAGGACAACCCTCGCGGTGTGGGCAGGCCGCCGCCATTCACCGCCGCGCCCGCTCCGCGGGCCCTGAGGACGCTGCGTCGCATTCCTGACGGGGTATATGTCCCAGTGGCCCTCCATGGCCAGGTGCGAGTGGATCACCGCCGCGCCCTCGGCCGGGCCGCGGGCGGGCAGCATCATCATCAGGTGCTTGCCGCGGGCCTGGACGGACTCCACAGTGCGCCCCGTTAAGTCAGCCGTGGCCAGCTGCGGCACGCGGAAGTCGCAGCCCGTCAGCACCTGCCCGGCCAGGGCGGCATTGAGGTCCCGGGCCTGCCGCCAGACAGTGTCCCCCTCAGGCATGGAGGGCCGGCCGACGGTTCGATTCACGGTCCGCAAACCACAACACGTCACTCATGTCCACCCACACACCCCAACGCTCCCGCAGCATTTGCGGGTTTTTCCCCAACGCTCCCGCAGCAATGGTCGCTCTTTCGGGGACGCTGTCGCATTGAGTGCGACAGCGTTCCGCATTTCACGTCGATTGCTGAGAGAGCGATTGAAGAAAACGCCCGAAATGTGAGGGAGGGTTTCAGGGGGTTAGGCACGGATGCGCACCCCGCTCGGGGAACTGTACGCCCCGGCAGCCAGCAGCGCCGCGGCCAGCGGGGTGTCCAGGATGCCGGCGCCGTTGACCTTCTCCATCGCGAGCTTGTCCACCGCACCGCGCCTGACCACCTGGACCAGGGCATCCGCGGCCAGGGCCACGGCGCCGTCGTCGTCGCTGAAGCACAACAGTGTCCGGCCGCCGCGCTCCACATACAGGACCAGGGCGCCGTCGACCATCACCACCAGGGCACCCGCCTTGCGCCCGGGGCGGTGGCCGGAATCCAGCGGCGGCCACGGCAGGGCCGCGCCGTAGGGGTTGGCCGGGTCGGTGGACGCCAGGGCCAGCGCCTGCGGCGGACGCGGGTTGAGGGCGGCGTCCTCGCTGAAGGTGCGCAGCCGGTCCACAGTGGCGGGCACCGCAAACTGGGCGGCGCCGAGGTGTTCAATGAAGTACCCGCGGCGGCACTTTCCGGTTTCCTCGAGCCTCGCCAGCACCTTGTACATGAGCCCGAAGCCGCCGGGGATCCCGTGGTTCATGACGGATCCGCGGGTGACCACGCCATACCTGTCCAGAAACAGCTCGGCGAGGGCGTGGCTGCGCAGCGTGGCCTGCGCGCTGGCTGTAGTAGAGCCGATTGCGTCAGGCATGCCAACGGCAGCCAGGCCGCCATCGGGCAGCGCACTCCAACGCCCGGCACCCAGCGGCGGGGCACCCCTCTGGACGATTCCGGCCCGGCCGGCCAGCCGCCCGTAACGGCCCGGGCGTGCCGGGCGCAGCTGCGACGGCGCCGGCTTTTGCCTGTGCGCAGCATGCCCCCCGGAAAGCAGGGAACGCACCGGGGCGAAGGTGTCGTTGCTGACCCGCCCGGCCCAAAAAAGCTCCCACAGGGCGGCAGTGAGCTCGTCGTCGGCGGGGACGTCATCCGGCCCGCCGGCCGCCATTTCACGCAGCTGGTGGAAGAAGTACGCGCCGCCCCCGGACAGGGCCGCTAGCACCCGCTGCTGGAAGTCCGTGGGGGCGAAGTCGGCCGGCGGGTTCAGCGTCAGGACGGCGGACTCGGCCACGTGCAGGCTCAGCCAGCCGTCGCTGCCGCCCAGGGCGCCCGTCCCCGACAGCAGCACCTCGCCCGTGGCCGTGAGCTCGTCCAGCATGGCGGGCCGGTAGTCGGCCACGCGCTGCGCCAGCACCAGGGGCTCCCAGGCCGACGCCGGAATGGGCACGCCCGCCAGCTGGTCGACCACGGTCAGCAGCCCGTCCAGCCCGCGCAGCGCCGGCGACCCGGACACGGCGGAAACATGCTGCCACGCCGGCAGGAACCGGGCGAAGGTGGCAGCGTCCACGGGTTCCACCTCGGCCCGCAGCGCAGCAAGGGACCGGCGCCGCAGCCGGCGCAGCACCTCCACGTCGCACCATTCACTGGCGCCATCCTCGAAGCCAGGGCCCACTGCGGCGAGGGTCCCCTCGCGGGGGCCCACGGCTCCGAGGGTCCCGAAGTGAGCTTGCGAGCTATGGGAGGAGCCGGGGACTTGCGAGTGATGGGAGCCGCTGGGGATGAATTCGCCCTCCGTCACGCGCTTGTCTGCGGCAAGCCGTGCCAGCCCGGAATGCACGACGGCGATGCCCAGTCCCAGCCTCGCCGCCACTTCCGCCGCGGTGAAGGGGCCGTGGGTGCGCGCATGCCGGCCGATCAGGTCGCCCAGCGGATCGGCCACGGGTTCAATGAACGCCAGCGGCACGCCCATGGGCAGCGGAATGCCGAGGGCGTCCCGCAGCCTTGCCGCATCCTCAATGGCCGCGAAACATTCCCTGCCAGCCATATTCACACGCAGGGCGCGGTTGGCGGCAACAAGGTCCTCCAGGTGTCCGGCCGCCACGGCGAGGTGGGCGGCATCCGCAGCAGCGGTGGCCTCTTCAACGGCAACTGTAACGGTGGCCCCTGACCCGGCCGCAGCGGCAGTCCGGCTCGCAGCGGCGGGCGGCAGGCCGGCGTCGCCCGTCCCTTGTCCGGGAGGGGCGGAAGGGACCAGGCGGTCCGCCACCTCGGCAACCGTCAACGGGCCCAGCAGGCGCAGCAGGTCGGCAACTCCTTCAAGCCCGCGGGCCCGCCTGTCCGTGTCCCTGCCGTTCCCGGCCAGCCGCTGGAGCTCGGCCTCCGTGGCGGCAATGACGTCCGGGTCCAGAAGTTCGCGCAGCTCGGCCCGGCCCAGCAGCTCGTCGAGCAGGGCCGGGTCCAGGGAAAGCGCCGCCGCGCGGCGTTCGGCCAGCGGGGAATCGCCCTCGTAGAGGAAGCTCGCCACGTAGCCGAAAAGGAGCGACCGGGCAAAGGGTGAGGGCTGTTGGGTGGTGGTTTCCACGATCCGCAGCTCGCGTCGCTCAATGCTGGCGGCGATGTCTTTCAGCGCGGGGAGGTCGTACACATCCTGCAGGCATTCCCGGACGGTCTCCAGCACAATGGGAAACTGCGGGTATTTCCGGGCCACGTCCAGCAGCTGGGCGGAACGCTGGCGCTGCTGCCACAGGGGCGATCGCTTGCCCGGGTTTTGGCGCGGCAGCAGCAGGGCGCGGGCTGCGCATTCGCGGAAGCGGCTGGCGAACAGTGCGGAGCCGCCCACCTCGGAGGTGACGATGCCGTCCAGCTCGTCGGGTTCAAAGAGGAACAAGTCCGCGCCGGGGGGCTCGTCGTCCATCAGGGGAACCCGCAGCACGATGCCGTCGTCGGACGCCATGGCGGAACCGTCCAGGCCGTAGCGCTCGTGGAGCCGGGCCGCCACGGCCAGGGCCCAGGGTGCGTGGACGGGCATGCCGAAGGGGCTGTGCAGGACCACGCGCCAGTCGCCGAGTTCGTCGTGGAAGCGTTCCACCATGAGTGTTTTGTCGTCGGGGACCTGCGTGGTGGCGGCCTTTTGCTCGTCCAGGTAGCCGAGCAGGTTGTTTGACGCCCACTGGTCCAGGCCGGTGGCTTCGCAGCGCGCCAGGGCCTGCTTGCGGGGAGCGGCGCTGAGTTCGCGGATGAAGGCGCCGAGCGCCCGGCCCAGTTCCACCGGCCTGCCCAGCGAATCGCCCTTCCAGAATGGCAGCTTGCCCGGCTGGCCAAACGCCGGCGTCACCAGCACCCGGTCGAAGGTGATGTCCTCGATCTTCCAGCTGGTGGCGCCGAGGGCAAAAACGTCCCCCACGCGGGATTCGTAGACCATCTCCTCGTCGAGCTCGCCCACGCGGCGCCCGCCCTTGTTGGCCTTGCCGGCGTCGGATTCGTCGGAGCCAGCAATGAACACGCCGAACAAGCCACGGTCGGGGATGGTGCCGCCGGAGGTGACGGCCAGTCGCTGGGCGCCGGGGCGCCCCGTGATGGTCCCGCCCACCCGGTCCCAGATGATGCGGGGCCGCAGTTCGGCGAATTCGTCGGACGGGTAGCGCCCGGCCAGCAGGTCCAAGGTGGCGTCGTAGGCGGACCGGGGGAGGGCGGCGAAAGGGGCGCTGCGCCGGACGGTGTCAAACCATTCGTCCACGTCAATGGACCCGAGCGCTGCGGCGGCCACGGTTTGCTGCGCCAGGATGTCCAGTGGGTTCTTCGGCACAAAAAGCGGCTCGATGTGCCCCGCCAGCATGCGCTCCACCGTGACGGCCGAGTGCAGCAAATCCGCACGGTGCTTGGGGAACAGCATGCCCTCGGACACCTCGCCCACCTGGTGCCCGGCCCGCCCCACGCGCTGAAGCCCGCTGGCCACCGACGGCGGCGACTCCACCTGGATGACCAGGTCCACGGCGCCCATGTCAATGCCCAGTTCCAGGCTCGACGTCGCCACCACGCACCGCAGCCGCCCGGACTTCAGGTCATCCTCGATGAGGGCCCGCTGCTCCTTGGACACGGAGCCGTGGTGCGCCTTGGCGAGCACGTTCGGGGCGCCGGCCGTGGCCCCTGCCTGCGCCATCATTTCGGCCGGGAGGCGGGCGGGGCCGGTGGGGGACGGCGCGGTCAGCCAGGGCTCCGTGTCGGAGGGAGCGGCGTCGTCCGGGCCTTGCGCTGCAGGGACGTCCCCGGAGGCAGCCAGCTCGAGCCGTTCCACGTAAATTTCGTTGAGGCGGCCGGTGAGCCGTTCGGCCAACCGCCGGGAGTTGGCGAAGACGATGGTGGACTGGTTGGCCAGGACGGCGTCCACGATCCTTTCCTCCACGTGCGGCCAGATCGAGGCGTTGGGAGCCAGGCCGGAGGCAGGGCCGAGGTCGTGGGCCGAGGCGAGCGCGGGGAGGTCGGTCATGTCCGCGACCGGCACGGTGACGCTGAGGTTCCAGTTCTTGGTGCTGGGCGGGGCCACGATGGTGACGGGCGCGGAGCCGCCCAAAAAGCGAGCCACGGTTTCGCGCGGCTCCACTGTGGCGGAGAGGCCGATGCGCTGCGCGGGCTGGGACAGCAGCGCGTCCAGGCGCTCCAGGGACACGGCCAGGTGCGCGCCGCGCTTGGTGCCGGCCACGGCGTGGACCTCGTCAATGATCACGGTGCGCACCCCCGCGAGCGTTTCGCGGGCCTTGGACGTGAGCATGAGGAAGAGCGATTCGGGCGTGGTGATCAGGATGTCCGGCGGGTGGCTGAGGAGGCGCCGGCGCTCATTGGCGGGGGTGTCGCCGGAGCGGACGCCCACGGTGACGTGCGGTGCGTCCAGGCCCAGCCGCCTGGCGGTTTGGGTGATGCCGATCAGGGGCGCCCGCAGGTTGCGCTCCACATCCACGCCCAGGGCCTTCAAGGGGGAAATGTACAGGACGCTGGTGGACCCTGCGCGGGCCGTGGCACCCGGGCCCGGGGCACCCGGGGCGGGCGGGGCACCCAAGGCAAGCTCCGGCGTCGTGCTGGCGGTGCTGGCGGTGCTGGCACCGGTGCCGGCGGCCAGGCCGTCAAGTGCCCAAAGGAAAGCGGCCAGTGTCTTGCCGGAGCCGGTGGGGGCCACCACCAGGGAAT
>Ga0157370_10002526_pt1 | contig 21995 bp, 21 predicted proteins | sample C35metaG_FD_113463 | JGI IMG/M metagenome (GOLD analysis project Ga0157370, IMG submission 113463) | Corn rhizosphere microbial communities from Kellogg Biological Station, Michigan, USA - C3-5 metaG | ecosystem: Host-associated > Plants > Roots > Rhizosphere > Soil | place: USA: Michigan...
ACCCGGCGGTCTACGGCGGGCTCTCGTTGAGCGAGCTGGAGATGAGGATCCAGGGCATGGCCCGCGACCTCGGGCTCGAAGCCATCTTCTTCCAGACCAACTCCGAGGGCGAGTTCGCCGAATACCTGCATCGCGCCCCCGAGCTCGCCGACTCGATCGTCGTCAACGCCGGCGCCTGGACCCACTACAGCCGCGCGATCGCCGACGCTCTAGAGCTGACCGGGCTGCCGGCGGTCGAGGTCCACCTCTCCGACGTCGAGTCGCGCCAGGATTGGCGCCGCGAGTCGGTTTTCGACGGTCTGGTGCTGGAGAAGATCTCCGGCAAGGGGCCGGACGGCTACCGCGACGCGCTCGCGACCCTGGCGCGCCGTCTGGGCGTCTCTGCCGGCGCATGAAGGGTCGCGGCGATCGCCTCGCGGCCTCGCTTGCCGAGCGCGAGCTCGACCTGATGCTGGTCACCGAGCTGGTCAACATCCGCTACCTGACCGGTTTCACGGGCACCAACGGCGCCTGCATCTGCGGCCCCGAGACACGCCTCTTCCTGACCGACTTCCGCTACACCGAGCGGGCAGCGGCGGAGGTCGAGGGCTGGGAGACGATCACGGTCAGCGACGACTGGCTGGGCGGAATCGCAACCCGCCTATCCGGCCGCGTCGGCTTCGAGGACGACCATGTCTCGGTCCGCCTGTTGGAGCGGCTGCGAGGGAAACTCGCAGACGGGGTCGAGGCGGTAGCGGCAGGAGGTGCGGTCGAGAAGCTGCGCCGGGTAAAGGACGAGGACGAGCTGAGCGCGATCGCGGCTGCCTCCGAGCTGGCCGACGAGGTCTGGACCTGGAGCGTCGAACGCGGCCTCGGCGGCCGTCCCGAGCGCGAGGTGGCCCGCGCCGCGGAAGCGCATATCCGCGAGCTGGGCGGCGACCCCTCCTTTCCGGCGATCGTCGCCGCCGGCCCCAACGGGGCGTTGCCGCACGCCGAGCCGGGAGAGCGCCCGATCGGCAGCGGTGAGCTGGTCGTCTTCGACATGGGGGCGAAGCTCGACGGATACTGCTCGGACGGCACGCGGACCTTTGCCGTCGGCGAGCCCGGTGAGCTCGCGCTCGAGGTGTACGAGACGGTGTTGGCGGCGCAGGCGGCGGCGCTCGACGCGATTGCCGCGGGGATCGGTGGCGAGGCGCTCGACGCGGTCGCCCGCGAGGTGATCGCGCAGGCCGGTCACGGCGAGCGTTTTGGCCATGGCCTCGGCCATGGCGTGGGGCTTGAGGTGCACGAGGCACCGCGCGTCTCGCCACGCTCGGAGGACGTGCTCTCGGCGGGCGAAGTGGTGACGGTCGAGCCCGGCGTCTACCTGCCGGGCGAGCTGGGCGTGCGGATCGAGGATCTAGTCGTCGTCACTGACGGCGGTTGCCGAAATCTGAGCGCTCTACCCAAAGAGCTTCGGCTGGTCGAGTAGGTGCAGCCCTAAGTCCGAGCGGCGCGGAGCCCGATGCGCATCGGGTGAGACTCGACGGTTTGACCATCCCTTCGGCACGGCTCAGCGCCGGCTCGGGCTTCTCCGTGCCCGCCAAGGAATCGCTCGTCGCGGCCCGCGACGAAGCGCGCCGCGAGCGGCTGCTCGACATGGAGGTGCGGCTGCGCCCCTATCGCCTCGCCTGTTTCGCGATCCTCGCACTGGCTCTTGCTTCGGCGGGCGCGGAAGTCGGCTGGTGGTGGGTCGTGCCCCTGCTGGTCGGCCTCGGCGGCTTCGCCGTCGCCGACAGCTTCATGGGCAACAGCGAGCACCCGGCGGTCTGGGTGGCGGCCGCCTGGGGAATCCTGCCACTGCTGCTCGCCGACGCCGTGGTCGTGACCGGCGGTGCCGGCAGCCCGATCCTGATGTGGTTCGCACTGCCCGCCGTGACCCTCGGTGCCCGCTTCTCGACCCGGGGCACCGTCGTCGGGACGGCGTACATCCTTGCCCTGCTCCTCGGCAGCACCGTCGGCCTCGACTCCGCGTCCGCCTCGGCGCACCATCAGGAGCTGGTCGCGGCCGTTGCGCTCGTGCTCAGCACGGTGATCCTCTCCGGCGCCCTGGTCGAGTCCGACCGCGCTCACCGCCGCCGCTCGACCCTCGATCCGCTCACCGGCCTGTTCAACCGCAACGCGCTCGAGCAGCGCCTCGCGGAGCTGGACGGTCAGCCGACCGGGGGCAAGGAGGGGTCCTCGCACGCTCTTTTGCTCTGCGACCTCGACCATTTCAAGCGGGTCAACGACCAGCTCGGACACGCCGCCGGCGACGCCGTGCTCCAGGACGTCGCCTACACGATGCGATCCGTCCTGCGCGCCGGCGACTCGATCTACCGCGTCGGCGGGGAGGAGATCCTCGTCGTCCTTCCCGGGGCGACGAAAGCCGACGCCTTCGGAGTAGGTGAGCGACTGCGGCTGGCGGTGCGCGAGCGCCGTCCCGGGGGGGTCGCGATGACGATCAGCGTCGGTGTCGCGGTCTCGCGGCCGGGCCCGCTCGACACCGACGAGCTGGTCGGCCTCGCCGACGAGGCGCTCTACTCCGCCAAGGCGGCCGGGCGAGACCGCGTCATGGTCTGCGCCAACTGATTCCGGTGGCGCCGCTCAGCGACTGAGGTCGACGCCGGCCTGTAGCCGTGCTGCGAAGGCGGCGATCAGCTCGACGGTCGCCTCGAGGTCGCCGAGGTCGCAGAGCTCGACCGGCGAGTGCATGTAGCGCAGCGGGACCGAGACCAGGCCCGTGGGGATCCCCGAGCGCGAGATCTGGATCGAGTCGGCATCGGTGCTGGTGCCGCGACCGCTGGCGCTGATCGTGTACTCGATGCCGGCCTCCTCCGCGGTCTCGACCAGCAGCCCGAAGACCTTCGGCGAGAGGGTCGAGCCGCGCCCGATCGCCGGCCCCGAGCCGAGGGGATGGCTGCCGATCTCCTTCTCGTCGATGCCGGGGGCATCGGTGGCGTGGGTGACGTCGATCGCGACGGCGAGGTCCGGCTGCACCTCGAAGGCCGAGGTCCGCGCACCGAATAGCCCGATCTCCTCCTGGACGGCGGCGATCGCGGCAAAGCTGCCGTTCAGCGAGTCGCGTTCGTGACAGCGGCGCAGCGCCTCCAGCGCGACGTAGGCGCCGATCCGGTTGTCCATCGCGCGGGAGACCAGGCGGTCGCCGGCCAGGCGCACGGGCTCCGCCGCGATCACGACCGGGTCGCCGACCCGGATCAGCTCCGCCGCCTCGTCGCGATCGACGGCGCCGACGTCGACATGAAGACCCTTCAGCTCGACCACCTTCTTGCGCTGGTCGGGGTCGAGCAGGTGGATCGGCTTGCGGCCGACGACGCCGGGGACCAGCCCCTCGCGACCGCGCACCTCGACCCGCTGGCCGACCAGGATCTGCGGATCCCAGCCACCGATCGGGGCGAACCAGAGGAAGCCCTTCTCGTCGATGTGGGTGACGACGAGGCCGATCTCGTCGATATGACCCACCACGGCCAGCAGCGGCCCCTCCTCGCCCACCCGAGCGATCGAGGAGCCGAGGCCGTCGGCCGAGAGCGCGGCGAAGGAGGCCTCGTCTCTCCAGATAGCTGCGGCGGGGCCCTCGTACCCCGAGGGTGCGCCGGCGCGGAGTAGTTTGTCTAGCAGCGAAGGGATCTCGGCCATTGCGAAGGCAGCAGTATGTCGAGTCGAACAGACGTCCGCAACGAGGCAATTGGAATAGTTTTCCCCGCCATGAGTGAAACGACGAAGACGTACTTGGTCACCGGGGCCTCCAGCGGCATCGGCGAGGCGGCGGCAAAGCGTTTGGCGCGCGAGCCGGGCGCCGAGTTGATCCTCGTCGCTCGCCGCGAGGAGCGACTGCGCGCGCTGGCCGAGGCGCTGCCCTGTGAGGCGAGCTGGCTCGCCGTCGACCTGACCGCGTCGGACGCCCCCGAGCGGGTCCGAGCTCATGTCGTCGAGCGGCATGGTGGCCGGCTCAACCTGCTGGTCAACAACGCGGGCGCCTCATGGCGCGGCTCGTTTGGCGAGGAGGGCTACGAGAACGTGCGCCGCCATATGGAGATCAACTTCAACGCCGTCGCCCGCCTCACCGAGGCGCTGTTGCCGGCGCTGCGCGCCTCGGCGCCGAGCGCGATCGTCAACATCGCCAGCACCGCCGGCCGGGTGGCGCGGGCGCGGACCGGCTCCTACTCGGCCAGCAAGTTCGCCTTGATCGGCTGGAACGACGCCCTATACGCCGAGGAGCGCCCCCACGGCGTCCACGTCGGCATGGTGCTGCCAGGCTTCATCGAGACCGAGGGGTTTCCGGCGACCGAGCTGCGTGAGCGAGCGTTGACCCGCTGGACGGTCTCCAAACCGGAGAAGGTCGCCGAGGCGATCGTCGAGACCGGCTTGCGCGGGAAGGCGGAGCGCTATGTGCCGCGCCCCTACGCATTGGCCGCCGTCGCTCGCACCCTCCTCCCGGGGTTGGTTCGCCGCGTCCTGTCCGGCGGCGCCGCCTCGAGCCTGACGACGAGCACGGCGGCGGAATTGCGGCGAAACGACTGAGCGCCGCCGCGGGCGGGAGTCTCAGGTGCCGTCGATGTGGCCGAAGCGGCAGTAATGGAAGTGGAAGACGATGCTGGTGTTGTTGGCCGAGAGCCCTGCCCGTTCGGCCAGGATCGAGGTGTGCGCCGCTTTGATCTTCTCCCCGGCCTTGTAGTACTTGCCGACTTCGCGCAGGCGCTGCCTGAGCAGCCGTATCGAGCCGAGCCAGTGTTCGATCCGGGTTTCGTCGGCGCTGGGTGGGGGAACCTTCGCGAGCCGCTCGATCAGCCCGCCGACGGAGCCCGAGACCCGGATGAACTGTTTCCCGGCCGGCGTGAGCTTGCCCTCGTTGACCCGGTCCTTGGCGCCGGCCATGATCTTTTCGTTGGCGCTGCGGTTCGCCTGGCAGATCGGCTCGACCTGCGCCTTGTAGCTGTCCCGCGTCTGTTCTTCGCCGGCGGCGAGCGGCGCGATGGCAAGCATCGCGATGGCGGTGGCAGCGAATGTCCCCAGCGTCTCCTTCATCTCCCAGGCATCATCAGGTTAGAGCCTGCCGCTCGCCGCTCGGCCACGGCGTCATGTCTCTAGGATTCGCGACCGTGATCTCGACCAACCAGTTCAAGAACGGCAGCCACATCGAAATCGACGGTTCCGTCTTCAAGATCCTCGAGTTCCAGCACGTCAAGCCGGGCAAGGGCGGGGCCTTCGTGCGCACCAAGCTGCGCAAGATCGACGACGGCTCGGTGCAGGACAAGACCTTCAGGGCGGGGGAGAAGTTCAGGCCGGTCCACACCAAGTCGCGCAAGATGCAGTACCTCTACGACTCCGGCGAGGCGGCTGTCTTCATGGACACGGGCGACTACGAGCAGATAGAGATCCCGAGCGAGATCGTCGGCGAGTCGATGCAGTGGGTCCTGCCCAACGACGAGGTCGACGTCCTCTTCGTCGACGAATCGCCGAGCGACGTGCAGGTCGCCGGCGCGGTCGAGATGAAGGTCACGCAGACCGATCCCGGAGTGAAGGGCGACACGGCCTCCGGGGGTGGCACCAAGCCGGCGACGCTGGAGTCGGGCGTGGTCGTGCAGGTGCCCCTCTTCATCGACGAGGGCGAGACGATCCGAGTCGACACCGACAGCGCCAAGTACATCTCCCGCGCCTAGCTCCGCCGCTGGCCGCCCGAAGCGCGAGAATAGGACGATGCGCAGATCCGACCAGCGACGCGACGCCGTCTTTGCCTGCTATCAGCGCGATGTCACGGGGCGCCCTCTGGGGGAGCTACTGGGTGAGGCGCGGCCGTTCACCCGTGAGCTGGCCGAGGCAGTCGATTCGCGCCGCGAGGAGCTCGATGCGACGATCGGCGGCCACGCCCGCGGTTGGGAGCTGGAGCGGATCGCGCCGCTGGAGCTGAACGTGATGCGGGTCGCCCTCTATGAGATCGAGCACAGCGAGGACGTGCCCGATGAGGTGGCGATCGACGAGGCGGTCGAGATCGCCAAGGAGTATTGCGGCGCCGACGCCCCCGGCTTCGTCAATGGCATCCTCGGGGCGATCGTGCGCGAGCGCCAGGGAGGCGCGGTCACGTGAGCGAGGCGGAGCGCCTGCGTGAGATCTCGGCCCGCCTGCAGGCAATCGCCGCCGAGCTGGAGGGCGCGGAGGCGAGCGACGAGCGTGCCGCCGACCTGGCCCATGAGGCAGCCGAGCTCTCGACCGAGGCGGTCGAGGAGGCGAACCGTCGCATCCGCGAGTCAAGTGGCGCGTAGTGGCCAGCCGCTTCCGGTGCGCCTTATGTGTCTCAGGGACACGTAAGGCGCAGCGGAGATGAGCTACCCCGAGGATCTGCGCGCCCTGGTCGACGTCGAGCTGGCGCGCCTTCGCTTTGCCGCTCAACCCACCACGGCGGGGCTCGAGGAGGCGATGCGCTACTCGCTGCTCGCCGGCGGCAAGCGGGTGCGGCCGGTCCTCGCCCTGGCCACGGCACGCGCCCTCGGCGCCGATCCGGCGCGCTACCTCGCGGCGGCCGCGGCGCTCGAGTTGATCCACACCTACTCGCTGATCCACGACGACCTGCCGGCGATGGACGACGACGGGCTGCGGCGCGGCCTGCCGACCGCGCACGTCAAGTACGGCGAGGACGTAGCGATCCTGGCGGGGGACGGTCTTTTCGCCGAGGCGATCCGGCTCTTCTGCGGTCAGCCCGGCGAACCGGCGCGAGTGCTTGCCGGGCTGTCGGAGCTGGCGGGGGCGACGGGGGTGGACGGCATGGTCGGCGGCCAGTACGTGGACGTGATCGGCGAGGCCGGCGACGCGGAGGGGCTGCGCTCGCTGCATGGGCTGAAGACGGGCCGGCTGATCGCCGCCGCGGTCGGCGTTGTACTGACCCTCGAGGGAGTGGCCGAACCTGAGACAATTCCCTATCGTCGGTTCTCCGGCGAGCTCGGCGTCCTCTTCCAGATCGTCGACGACATTCTCGACGTGACCGGAAGCGACGAGCAACTCGGCAAGCCCCGCGGAAGCGACGAGCGACATGGCAAACTCACCTACGTCAGCCTCTTTGGCCTCGAGCGGGCGCGTGAGCTTGCGGCCGAGTCCCACGCAAAGGCGACAACGGCGCTTGCCGAGGCGAGCGGCGACACCGACGATCTGAGAGGGATCGCCGACTACATCTTCACCAGGAACGAATGAGCGACAAACCACCAAGACTGCTGGAGGGGATCGATTCCCCCGCCGACCTGCACGAGCTCGACGACGAGCAGCTACAGCAGGTCGCGGGGGAGATGCGCACCTACATCATCGACACGATCGGTGAGATCGGCGGCCACTTCGGCGCCAACCTCGGCACTTGCGAGCTGGCCGTCGCCCTGCACAGCCTGCTCGACTCGCCCCGCGACAAGGTCCTCTGGGACGTCGGCCACCAGTCCTACCCGCACAAGATCCTCACCGGCCGCCGCGACGCCCTGCCGACAATCCGCCAGTACGACGGGTTGGCCCCGTTCTGCTCGATCTTCGAGTCAGAGCACGACATCATGGGCGCCGGCCACGCCTCGACCTCTATCGGCTATGCCGTCGGCCTCAAGGAGGCGATGCGCAAGGGGATCGGCGAGGACGGCAAGGTAGCCGCCGTGATCGGCGACGGGGCGCTGACCGGCGGCGTCGCTTACGAGGCGCTCCACGCCGCCGGAGGCCTGCAGACCCCGATCGTGATCGTCCTCAACGACAACGGCATGTCGATCTCACCCAACGTCGGCGCCCTCTCGCGTTACTTCAACCGGGTACGGCTCAACCCGCGCCTCTACCACGCTCGCGAGGGGGTCGAGGATCGGTTGACCAAGCTGCCGCTGGGGCTGGGGGGGCGGATCGAACGGCTGGGGCCGGAGATCAAGTCGGCGATCAAGGCTTACTGGGCGCCCGGCCTCTTCTTCGAGGAGCTCGACCTTGCTTACATGGGCGTGATCGACGGGCATGACGTGCACGCTCTGCGCGACGCACTGCGCGAGGCCTTCGAGGCCGACCGCCCGGTCGTCGTCCACATCCACACGGTCAAGGGCAAGGGCTTCGCGCCGGCGGAGGAGGGTGGCCTGGAGGGGATGGAGCAGTGGCACGCGGCCAAGCCGAAGAGCATCGTCAACGGCGCGCCCGCGCCGAAGCCGGTTCCGGTCAAGGAGTCCGATTCGCCCGAGGCGATCGCGCCCGAGCGACTGGAGAAGCCGCCGGCCGCCGGAGCGCCGCCGCAGTACACCCAGGTCTTCGCCGACGCGATCGTCGCCGAGGCCGAGCGCGACGAACGGGTGATCGGGATCACCGCTGCAATGGCGGGGGGGACCGGCCTGCAGAAGCTCGCCGACGAGATCCCCGAGCGGTACTACGACGTCGGCATCGCCGAGCAGAACGCGGTCCTGCTTGCTTCCGGCCTCGCTCTGCAGGGGGCCAAGCCCGTCTGCGCGATCTACTCGACCTTCCTTCAGCGCGCCTACGACCAGATCATCCACGACGTCTGCCTGCAGGGGCTCGACGTCACCTTCGCCATGGACAGGGCCGGCCTGGTCGGCGACGACGGGCCGACGCACCACGGCGTCTTCGACGTCTCGTACTTCAGGCCACTGCCCAACGTCGTGGTGATGGCGCCGCGCGACGAGGCGATGCTGGTCAACATGCTGCGCACCGCGATCGCCCACGACGGGCCGGCGGCGTTGCGCTATCCGCGCGGCGCGGCCGAGGGGACCGAGCTGCCCTCTCAGCCGGAAGAGATACCGATCGGCAGCGGCGAGCTGTTGGCGAGCGGTGAGCGGGTCGCGTTGCTCGGATACGGCTACGGAGTCTCGGTCGCGCTGGGGACGGCGGAGATCCTCGCCGCACACGACCTGCGGCCGACTGTCGCCGACGCCCGCTTCGCCAAGCCGCTCGACGCGGAGCTGCTGGAGCGTCTCGCCCTCGGCCACGACCTGGTCGTGACGATCGAGGAGAACGTCCTGCCCGGCGGCTTCGGCTCGGCCGTTTTGGAGCATCTCGAGGACGCCTTTGCCGACCGTCCCGGCGACCGGGCCCGGGTGATGCGCGTCGGCCTGCCGGACCGCTACGTCACCCACGGCAAGCCGGCGCTGCTGCGCGAGGAGGTCGGCCTGACGGGAGAGTCGGTGGCCGAGCGGGTGCTCGCGGCGCTTCGATCCGGCGAGCCCGCGCTGCATTAGAAGCCGTCCCCGTTAACGAAATTTCTACCTGCGCTTGCACCAAAGCGCTCAATCGGCTAGCCTGCCCGGCGGCCTCCTTGGTTGCACCGGAACCGACCCGCTTCGCGGAACGTCTCTGGGGTTACTACAGGGAGAGGAGGCGCGTATCTCTGGATATGCAGGGTCCGTTGGGCAGGCGGACCTATGCCCTCGGGTGGGGCATAGGTCGTCTGCCCGACCTTGCCGTTCGCCTCGTCTCCGGCTAGGGTGGCGTCAATGGCAGTAAAGCTCCACCGTTGCTCGACGATGTGGGTCAAGATCGACGCCCATCCCTGCTGGCGCGTCCAGAAGGCGCTCGACGAGCAGGGCATCGAGTACGAGGTGGTCAAGGGACCGCTGAGGCCGGGCAAGCGCAATGACCTCGAGCAGCTCTCCGGCCAGCGCAAGTACCCGGCGATCGAGTTCGAGGATGGCAGGGTCTACCGTGCGGAATCGGCGGACATGGCGAAGCGGATCCGCGACGGCGAGCTGTTCGAGGGCTCGGGTGAGCCCCAGCCGGGCACCCAGCAGCCCTAGGTTCTTAGGCGATCGGCAGTACCTTCGATTTGGCCGGCCCGCAGCTTCCCTTGGCGGGCGCCTTTGCGTAGTAGGAGCCGGCGATGAGCTTCTTGCCGAGGGGGATCGACCACTTGGTCTTGGCGTTGCTCTTGTCGGTGCCAAGGAGCTTGTCCGGCCCGGGGGTCTCGCGATAGAGCTTGACCGTGCGGTTCGTCGTGCAGGCGCTCTTGGCGGACTTCAGCGTGCCGTGGAAGGCGGGCGTCTTGAGGCTGACGACGATCGTGGTCGAGTTGCTCGCGCCGGCGGCCAGGGCGGGGAGCAACGTGACGGCAAAGGCAGCGAAGAGCAGAACGGAAAGGCGGGCAGCCATGGCGACCTCCGGTTGAGATTTGCGGCACTACTCTAGAGATTGGACGAACGCCGTAGGGAATCCAGTTGTTTATTTCTGTTTTGTCCGAACTGGATCGAAAATACTTGCCCATCGATTCGCTGGCGGTTAGAGTCGGGGCGTGCTGGTCGACGGGATGCTTGGGAGGCGTCGAGGCTGGGCTCTGGCCATTGCCGGGATCGCGCTTGTCTGCGCGCTGGTCGCGGCGTCGTCGGCCAGAGCCGAACAGTTCACGGTCAACAGCACGGCCGACGAAGTCGACGATTCGCTTGGCGACGAAAGCTGCCACACCGCGGGCGGCGTATGCACCCTGCGCGCCGCGATCGAAGAGGGGGACAGCCTTGGGGAAGCCACCTCGATCCGTTTCGAAGAAGGGACCTTCGACGGCCAGGCCTCGTCGACGATCGTTCTCGGCAGCGGTCTGCCCGAAGTCACCGTCCTTGCCTTCATCGAAGGGACCTGCGAAATCAGCGCCGGCGTCCTTGGCCCCTGTGTCGGCATCGACGGCCCGAGCGATGAAGAACCGGCGCTGGCCGTATCGAACGCCGAAGAAGTCGAAATCTCAGGCTTGGCCATAACCGGCGCTCAGACGGCCATCAGCCTGCAGGGCTCTCCCCGTACCAAGATCCAGGGCAACTGGTTCGGCGTCGCCCTGGGTGGGGCATCGCCCGGGAATGGCACCGGGGTGCTCGTCGGCCCCGGCTCCAATCGCAGCCTCATCGGCGGGGAAGGCCCCGAACAGGGGAACGTCTTCGCCGGCAACGCGGCCGACGGGCTCGACATACATGGGGGCCACGAAGTCAGGGTCTACGGCAACTACTTCGGCGTCGAGCCGGACGGGATCACGCCGAGCCCCAATGGCGGCGACGATATCGAGGTTGTCTCGACCGAAGGGCTCGAAGTGACTGGCACGGAAATCGGCACCAGGGTCAATCCCACCGCAGCCGCGACTCCACGATGCGACGGCGGCTGCAACGTGATCTCCGGCGCGGCCTCAAACGGAGTGGATCTGATTGCAGAGGGGGAAGAGACTTCAGCAACCTCGACGTCGGTGGTCGGCAACTACATCGGCACCAATGCGCTGGGGAGCTCGGCGGTTCCCAACGCCGGCGCCGGCGTAGACGTCGGCGAAGCGGCGCACACGCTCGTCGGAGGACCCTCCGCGGGCGAAACCAATCGCATCAACGGCGGCAGCGTCGGCGTCCTCGCCGGTCCGGCGGCGGGCGACCTCGCCGTTCGCGGCAACCTGATCGGGGTCGATTCGGCCAGGACGGGCGTGCTCGATCCGCCGGATAGTGGGATTGTCGTCGACTCGGCTGAACTCGCGAGCCCAACGCTCGAAGCGGAGATCGCCGGCAACGAGATCAAAATGGACGGTGGCGTCGCGATTCTCCAGCGAGGCGAGGGCGCGTGGATCCTCGCCAACGAAATCTTCGGTGCCCAGATCGGGATCAAGACCTCTGATGTGACCGCTTATGGCAACGCCGTCGAAGGCAACCTGATCGAAGGGTCCGCAGCCAACGGGATCTTGGTCGAAAATGACCTCAACGAGATCGTCGGCAACGAGATCCTTGGAGCTGGCGTGGCTGGCATCTGGATCAAAGCCCCGCCTGTGGGCACGACCGGAAACGTGGTCGGCGGCAATGCGGCCACGGACGAAAACGTCGTCGACGGCAGTGGCGGCGCCGCGATCGAGATCTCCAACAGAGAAGCGACCAACAACGAGGTGGCGCGCAACCATGGCGCCGGCAACGCGGGCCTTTTCATCGACCTGGTCGCGGCTTCTCCTGGCAGCGAAGTGGGTCCCAACAGGGGTATCCAGCCGCCCACATTCTCGACCGCGACGCCGACTACGGCGACCGGTGGCGCAGAAGTGGGCGCCACGGTGCGAGTCTTCCGCAAGCAGACCGCTGCCGCTGGAGAGCTCGAGTCGTTCCTCGGCGAAGCGGTCGCCGGCAGCAGCGGCGGGTGGAAAGTCGACTATGCGAGCGCGGTTCCGGCGGGCACGGTCGTCGCCGCGACGCAGACCAAGGAAGGCGCGACGTCGGAGCTCGCCATTGGGGCGACCCCCGGAACGGGAGATGCTCCTGGGGGAGGAGTCGGTGGAGTTCTCGCGGGCGGGACCTTCGGGGATGGAGCTCCCGGCACGCTCGGGATTGAAATATCCACGGCCCGGCCTCAGACGAAGATCTTGAAAGGGCGATCTCGCAATCGCACCGCCCGCTTCGTGTTCGCGTCGGACCACGCCGGTTCGACTTTCCTCTGCAAGCTCGACGCCAGGCCATTCGATCTCTGCAGCTCGCCGCGGAAGTACGTGGGCTTGGAGCCCGGCAAGCACACATTCTGGGTGCGTGCGATCGACCGCTCCGGCCGCGTCGACCTGACTCCCGCCAAGAAGAAGTTCGTGGTCACCGGCTGAGATGGGATCGCGGGCCGGGATCGGATGGGCGACTCTCATTGTCGCCGTTCTCGCGATCGTGTTGGCGCCGAGCAGCGCCGGAGCGGCAAGAGTCGTCAACGGCCGTTTCGAGTCCGGCACGTTGGACGGGTGGCACGTCGACGATGAAACCGGGGCGGGCAACTGGTTCGCCTACAGCGGCACCGCCGCGCCGATCGGCAGCAAGAGGCCCACGCCCGCCGATCCTGTCCAGGCTCCCCCGCAGGGGTCTTTCGCTGCGACCACCGACGAGGCAAACCCGGACAGCCTGATCCTTTATCAGGACATCTCCCTCGAGGCGGGTCGCAGCGAGCGGCTCAGGCTGCTCGCCTACTACGATTCCTACAGGCCGATTGCGGTTCCGATCCCCGACACTCTCTCGGTCAGCGACGAAGTCCTGGCGTTGGGCGGCGGCAAATCCATGCCGAACCAGCAGTTCCGGATCGACGTGATGAAGCCGGAAGCGCCGCTCGAATCGCTTGATCCGGCCGACATACTGCGCACGATGTTGGCGACGAAGCCGGGCGATCCACTGAGCATGAAACCGACCGAGCTGACCACGAACCTCGATGCCTTCGCGGGGCAGACCGTGCGCCTCCGGATCGCCAACTCGGTGACCGAGGAAGTCTTCAACGCGGGGGTCGATGCGGTTGCGATCTCTACTGGCGCGCCGGGGAGCTCCACGTCCAACGGCTCGACGAAGACCGGCCCGGATCTGTTCAGCTTCGACAAGCTGAGGGCGTACCGGCGGAAAGGGATAGCGACGCTGCGCGTACAGGTCTCAGGACCCGGCTTGCTGAGGGCAAAAGGGACTCCGGCCTCACTTGGCGCCGCCCGAACGGGTTCGCGCCGAATGCTCCGCAAGCCGATCGAGCCGGTTACCGTTCCCGTTGCCTTGGCCAAGACGGTGACGATCCACCTGAGGCCGACGGCATCCGCCCGCGAAGTTCTGCGGCGGAGGCACAGGTTGCGAGTGGAGGTAGGGCTCACCTATCTGCCGTCTGGGGGTGTCGCGGAAACGGCGTCGGTGCCGATCCTGTTCAAGCTCGGGCCCAGGCGTCCTCGGTAGCACCCACGAGCGCGCAAGCGTCAGCGGGCGAGGGCTGTCATTGGCCTTTCTGTCTAACTTATTTGACTATAATGCGCCGCTTGTCTAAAAGACCTTCGCCTTTCTGCCAAAGGAAGCGGGAGGGCGACCAGCCATTCAAGCAAAGGAAATGGGAGAGATGAAAAGCAATAGACGGCTGCTGCTCGCCGGCGTGGTCGCCGCGATCATGGTCCTCGCCGTACCGGCTCTGGCGCTGGCGGCGGTATGGAAGGACAAAAACGGCACCAACGTCACCAAATTCACCGAATTCACAATGAACGGCGGTGAAATCTTCGAAACGACCCCAGGCAACGGCATGTCCTGTGAAATCCACGCCACGATGACCACCGAAGGTGGCAGTACGGCGAAAATCACCAAATACGAAATCAAAAAATGCGAAGGCACCTTCGGCACCTTCAAAACGACAAAATGCGAACTTAATGTCGGCGAAGGGAAGGGCCTGCCCTGGACCGTTGACGTCAACTCAACCGATCTGACGATCACAAATTGGCGCACCAAACGCACCTTCAAAGGCGCCGAATGCAAAGAACCGGAACTCGACAAAACGATCTCGAGCATGACAGTGACAATTGAACCGAACACCAAAGAAATGTCGGTTCTCTCGTTCGACGGAAAAATCGAAAACGAAAAAAAAGAACAGACGTTCAGGGCCTTTGGTTCGCCTGAAATCGAAGGGACGAACAACGGCACATACGGGATCGGCTGATCCGGCTCCATCGCGGCCCGCTCGCCTTGCGCGAGCGGGCCGGTCCCGCGAGATTCGACCCAACGCGGTCAGCCCGGTGGACCAGGCTCCTGCTTGCCTGCGCTCGAGCACAGATATACAGCCTTCGTGTGAACGGCTTCGTCAAGTCCCCGCTCGAGGTTGCCGTTGCGCTCGCCGAGCACCGAGAGGCATCGAAGGCCGGCATGCCCGATCGACTCGAGCACCTCGGCTTCGGAAAAATGACGCTGGCGGTGAACGTGGTTGGCGTCTCGTCCCTCTGCCTCGAAGCGAGCTTCGAAGATCGTTCCAGGGGCGAGCGAGCTCTCGGCCGTCTGTCCGCGCCAGGCGAAGCGATCGCCACCGACCTCTCTCACGTGGGTCTTGCAGAAGAAGGACTCGTAAGTCAGCAGCGTGTTCAGATCGAAGAGCAGAATGCCCCGCGGAGCCAGATTGCGCGCCATGGACGTCACCGCGCGGCGCAGGTCCTCTACGCTCAGCAGGTAGTTTGCGGAGTCATTCAGCGACCAGATCAGGTCGAATTGCCCCAGCGGCGGCAGATCCCGCATATCGGCAACGAGCAGCTCGGCGGCGTCGCCCACCTTGGCCCGGGCGATTTCCAGCATCGCGGGGGAGATGTCACAGCCAGTTACCCGCCAGCCGTGATTGAGCAGGGGTAGGAAGCTCAGGCCGGTGCCGCAGGCCACGTCGAGCAAACGGCTGCCGTCCAGACCGTGTGCTCGTGCCTCGGTGAGCAGCGTGTCGGTCCATCGCTCGTATTGATAGAGGTGGTTGAAGGTGTCATAGCTCTCCGCGAAGGCCTGATAGGCGCTGCGGGCCGAATGGTCGCGGGCTTCGGCGCTCATGACCCGGGGGTAGGTTGGAGGTGCGCGCAAACGGGACACTCGGGCTCTGGCTGGATCGGCTCCCGCTCGACCTCCAACGTTCGCAGATCGATCGTGTAGGCAACGCCGAGGGTTGCGGGCTCGGTCAATCCGGTGAGCAGGTGCATTGCCTCCATGCCGACCATTCCTCCGATCACGCCGCAAGGCGGTCCCACCGTTCCGGCGGGCGAGGACTTGCCGCGAAGCTGTTCGGCTGCGGCACCGTACAGTTGGTACTCGCGCTTGTTCCGGGCGTCTTCGCATGCGTAGCAACCGGTCTTGCCGGGGACGTAGAGAGGCCCGACGCGGATGAGGGGAGGGCAATGACTCATCCCGATGTACGGAATGCCGGCCGCAAAGCATGCCGAGTTGAACCAGTGCTCGATTTCGTGGGCCGGCCAATCGGCGGCACCGATTACGAGGTCTGCGCCCGCGATGACCTCGGCGAGGTCGCCTTCGCTCTCGATCCGGCGAAACTCCGTCTCGACCTGGACCGACGAGTTGAAGGCACGCAGCCTCGCCGCCGTCGCATCGACCTTGCGTTTGCCGATGTCCGCCTCCTCGTACTGGATCTGTCGATCGAGATTGCTTACCTCGACCAGATCTCCGTCGATGAGACGAAGCTCGCCGACGCCACAGCAGGCGAGCTCCAACGCGACGCGGCCGCCAAGTCCACCGACGCCGAGAACCGCGACCCTTGCGTCGCGCAGCCGTTGCTGGCATTCCGAGGGGGTGACCTCGCCCCGATCCACTTCGCTGAAGTAGCGAAGCTGACGATCGAACCGATCTCGTTCGGCGGCCGGCAACAGGTCGTCGTCGTCGGCGTCCTCCACGAGCGATAGGTCACACAGCCCGGCCATCGCGCGGCTCGTCAGGGCGTCCCCGAAACGACCGATGAGGTCGGTCATCGACGTGCGTCCGTCGAGCGCCGTGAGAAGTTCGCGTTCCTCTTTGCTCGGGTCGACGATGCGGACGTCGTCGGCGCTGCATCGCGTCAGGAGAACATTGCCGTCCGGTGCCTCCACCAGCTGGATCGTCCGCTTGAGCCGGGGACGTTTGAATGGTGGGCGTGGGCCTGGAGGTGGCATCAGACATGCTCGCGTGGCGGGGGCCTGGGACCGACGTCGTCGCCGGCCGCGCAGGCCACCCGTCACGGATCTGCCTACGAGGTCTTGGTGGTCACCGTAGGCAGGGTGTTTGGTGCGGACTCGAGCTTCATAGCGCCTCCTCCTTCGATGGTTCGCGAGCATTCAACAGCTTTCGTCAGCGCCCCTCAACAGGCTTTGGTATACGGCACCTGTCGGGCCGGACCCCGCAGACGCTTTGAATGGCGGGCGTGGGCCTGGCGGTGGCATCAGACATGCTCGCGTGGCGGGGGCCTGGGACCGACGTCGTCGCCGGCCGCGCAGGCCACCCGTCACGGATCTGCCTACGAGGTCTTGCTGGTCAGCGTAGGCAGGGTGTTTGGTGCGGATTCGAGCTTCATAACGCCTCCTCCTTCGATGGTTCGCGAGCATTCAACAGCTTTCGTCGGCGCCCCTCAACAGGCTTTGGTATACGGCGTATGGGGCTGGCCAGCCTGCAGCTACGCGGGACGTTGTTCCAACTCGGCGAGCCGAGTTGCGGGCGTCTCATGGCCAAGGGAGCCATGTCGTCGGGTGAAGTTGTAGTGGGCGAGCCAGCCGGGAGGAGCTGGACGCGACCACAACAGAAAACGCCCCACCGGGGAGGCGGGGCGTTTCTGGGGTTACTACAGGGAGGAGAGATATGTATCTCTATATATGTGGATCCGTGGGAGGTAGGTGGGCCCTTATGTGCCGCGGGGCGAGTCGATGGGAGTCAACTGCCATATTTGCGGCGCCGGACCCGACCAGGAAGTTCGTGTAAGCCCTTTATCGATCCTCTCTCGTAAATCCTTGAATCAAGATACGAACATACGTGCGATTTGTGTGTGAGGCGAGTCACAGAGCCCCTCGGCAGGCGCCAGCGGTTCGCCTGAAGCGATTCTTCTACCCAATTCTAAGGTGTCGCTAAACATCTGGCAAGGGCTTCTTATGGATCGCCAGATGGACGGCTGTACCGTTCTTGCGTGGCGAAGACCGGCTCCAAGGCACGAATAGACGCGGTTTTGGCCGAACGGGGCCTCTTTCCGTCGCGCTCGGCCGCGGCCGGCGCGGTCCGCGCAGGTGAGGTCCGTGTGGGTCAGGACGGGCCCGTCGCGCTTCGACCCAGCCAGCTGGTCGATCCGGAGGCCGAGTTCCTCCTCGAGCAGGGTCCGCGCTTCGTCTCTCGCGGCGGAATCAAGCTCGACAACGCGATCGAGGCCCTCGGCGTCATCGTCACCGGACGCGACTGCCTCGACACCGGCGCCTCGACCGGCGGCTTCACCGACTGCCTCCTGCAACGCGGCGCCGCGCGTGTGGCCGCCCTCGACGTCGCCTACGGCCAGATCGACCTCCGCATGCGCGAGGATCCCCGTGTGACCGTGATCGAGCGGCTCAATGCCCGCGCGCTTTCCCCCGCCGATCTGCCCTTCAGACCCGATCTGGCCACGGTCGACGTCTCCTTCATCTCGTTGACCAAGGTGCTGCCGGCTGTCGCCGACTGCCTTGCGCCTGGTGGTGAGGTCCTTGCCATGGTCAAGCCCCAGTTCGAGCTGGGCCGCGCGCGAGTCCACAAGGGCGTCGTGCGCGATGCGGCGGACCGCCATGAGGCGATCCTCGCGGTGGCTGCCGCGGCGATCGAGCTCGGGCTGCCGGTGCGAGGCGTCGCCTCCTCGGGCTTGCCCGGTCCGAAGGGCAACCGCGAGACGTTTGTCTGGTGCGGAGGCGAAGGGGAGCCCCTCACCGACCTCCCGGGCGCCGTCCGCGAGGTCGATCTATGAGCGACCGGGTTGCCGCCCTGATCACCCACGGGCACCCGCCGGCGACCACCGACGCGGTGGCCCGCGCGATCTCTGCTGCGCAAGAGGCCGGCTGGCGGCTGGTCGCGACCCCCGGCGAGCTCGCCAAGCACGGCGATGCCGCCGATCGCATCGAAGCCGTCGATGAGCTCCCCCACCAAGCCGATCTCTGCCTTGTGCTCGGCGGCGATGGCTCGATCCTCTACGCCCTGCGCCACTTCGCCCGCAGCGGCGTGCCGGTATTCGGGGTCAACTTCGGCACCGTCGGCTTCCTCGCAGCGGTCGAGCGCGACGAGGCTGGGGACGGGATGCAGAGGGCTTTCGCCGGCGAGATAGAGGCCGTCGACCTTCCCGGGCTCGAGATCGAGGTGGACGGCGCGTCACGGGTCGCCCTCAACGACGTCAGCTTCATCCGCCGCCCCCACGAGCGGGTCGCCGAGCTGAGCTACAAGATCGCCGACGAGGAGGTCGGCCATGTCCGCTGCGACGGCCTCGTCGCCGCGACGCCGGTCGGATCGACCGGCTACAACCTCGCCAATCAGGGTCCGATCCTCGCCTGGGGGGTGAAGGGGTACGTGGTCTCCTACGTCGCTCCGCACTCGCTGACCGCGCGCGCCCTCGTGGTCGCCCCGGGCGACGTACTTCACGTCGGCAACGCAAGCGGGCGTGAGCCTGTAGACGTCGCGATCGACGGGGAACACGCCGGCACGCTCGAGTCGGGGGCGGCGCTGGAGGTGAGCTTTGCCGATGGCGCGGGGCGGCTCGCCCAGCTGCCCGGGACGAGCTTCTACCAGCGCATACGCGAGAAGTTCGGCCACCTCGCCGTCTGAGGTCGCCTGACCGGCATATCTGCGTCCTCGGTCGCTCACGTGCGGAGTACGCTTCGCTCCCTGCGTCCTTGATCTGCGTGGTCAGGCGACCTCAGACGTTGTCTAGGGTGTTGTCGATGGAGCGCAAATGGTGGACCCTCGTCCTCAGCTCGATCGCGACGTTCATGCTGCTGCTGGACATCACGGTCGTCAATGTCGCGCTGCCCGACATCCAGCGCGACCTCAACGCCAGCCTCTCCAGCCTGCAGTGGGTGGTCGATGCCTACTCGCTGATGCTCGCCGCCTTCCTGCTCACCGCGGGATCGCTGGGCGATCGTCTGGGCCGGCGCCGGGTCTTCTCGCTCGGCCTCGGTCTCTTCACCTTCGCCTCGTTCCTGTGTGGCATTGCCGGTGACCCCACCCTGCTCAACCTCGCCCGCGGCCTGCAGGGGATCGGCGGGGCGGCGATGTTCGCCACCTCACTCGCCCTGATCGGCCAGGAGTTCCACGGCAAAGATCGGGCGACGGCGTTCGGCGTCTGGGGCGCGACGGTCGGCGGCGCCGTCGCGATCGGCCCGCTCGTCGGCGGCCTGATCACCGAGCACCTCGGCTGGGAATGGATCTTCTTCGTCAACATCCCGATCGGCCTCGTCGCCGTCGCGCTGACCGAGATCCGGCTCGCCAACGTCGCCGCCCAGGATCCCGAGCGGATCGACCTTCCCGGCCTGGCGACGTTCTCAGGCGGCCTCTTCCTGCTCATCCTCGGCCTGATCCGCGGCAATCCCGAGGGCTGGGGGAGCGCGACGATCGTCGCCTCCCTGGCTGGATCGGCGGCGCTGCTGCTCGCCTTCTTCGCGATCGAGGCGCGCAGCGATCACCCGATGCTCGATCTCAGCCTCTTCCGCAAGCCCGCTTTCAACGGTGTCTCTGCGGTCGCCTTCGGCCTCTCGGCGGGGATGTTCGCGATGTTCCTCTACCTGACCATCTACATGCAGGGCGTGCGCGACTTCTCGCCGCTGGAGACCGGGCTGCGCTTCTTGCCGCTCACCGTGCTCTCCTTCGTCGTCGCCCCGATCTCGGGCCGACTCTCGCAGCGCGTGCCGATCCGCATCCTGGTCGGCGTCGGCCTCGGCCTGGTCGGCGTCGGCCTTCTGTCCATGCATGGCCTTGCCGCGGACTCCGACATCTCGGCGCTGCTCCCGGGCTTCCTCCTTGCCGGGGTCGGGATCGGCCTCACCAACCCGAGCATCGGCCAGGCTGCGATCGCGGTCGTCCCGCCGGCCAAAGCAGGCATGGGCTCGGGCATCAATACGACCTTCCGCCAGGTTGGGATCGCCACCGGGGTCGCCTCGCTCGGCGCGGTCTTCCAGTCCCAGGTGGACTCGAAGCTCTCCACCCTGCTGCCCGGCGCACCGCCTGGGCTCGCCGAAGCGGTCTCCTCCGGAGGCTCCCGCGCCGCCGCCGGGATCGCGACGCCGGCCCAGCGCCCCGAGGTCGTACACGCCGCCAAGGTCGCCTTCGTCAGCGGCTTCAACGAGATCCTCCTGATCGGCGCGATCCTCTCCTTCGCCGGCGCAGCCCTCGGCTTCGCCCTGATCCATCCAAGGGACTTCGTCTCTTCAGCTTCGCCAGAGACCGAGGCTTCGGAGCCCGTCCCCGCATAGCGCCCCTCGCGGTGGGTGGCGTCGGATGGGGGTGCCCTCTCCGCCCGTGCGGAGTCTGCGGAGGGCGAGACCTCATCCTTCAGAGGAATTCATCTCTCTGCCCGGAGCAGATCGCAGCACCACGAGGGCACCCCCACCGACGAGGACCCGCCGCGCCAGGTGCTAGAAGAAGCGGGTGCTCCGGGAGTTGCGGATCGAGAATTTGCTGCTCATAGAGCGAGCTGAATTGCGCCTGGGGGAGGGACTGAATGCGATCACCGGCGAGACCGGCGCCGGCAAGACGGTGCTCGCCCACTCGCTCGATCTGCTGATGGGAGGCAAGGCGCGGCCGCAGATCGTCCGGCCGGGGGCCGAGGAGGCCTGGGTCGAGGGAGTCTTCGATCTGCCGCCGGGGCTGCCGGCCGAGCCGGAGATGGCGGAGGTCGCCGACCGGCTGCCGGAGGGAGCGAAAGAGATCGTCCTCGGGCGCCGGGTATCGGCCTCGGGGCGGACCGCCGCTTTCGTCGCCGGCCGGGCCGCATCGGCCTCCGACCTGAAGCTGCTGGGCGGCAAGCTGCTCGCCTTCTATGGCCAACACGAGCACCGTAAGCTGACGATCTCCTCGGCGCAGATGGAGGTGCTCGACGGCTTCGCCGGTGCCAAGCACCTGGCCCTGCGGGATTCCTACCGCGAATCGCACCGCAAGTGTGCCCGGCTGGAGGCGGAGCTGTCCGAATTGCGCGAGCGCGAAGGCAGTCGCGAGCGCGACCTCGACCTCTACCGCTATGAGCTCGCGGAGATCGAGGAGGTAGCGCCCGACCAGGACGAGGAGGTCGAGCTGTCTGCAGAGCGAGAGCGGCTGCGCCACGCGGAGGGGCTGCGCGAGGCCGCCGGCGGCGCTCTGGTCAGCGCCGCCGGGGATGCCGAGGACGGCGGTGGGGCGGCGAATGCCCTGGCCGCCGCCGAATCGCTCCTGCACAACGTCGGTGGCGTCGATGCCGACCTCGACACCCTGGCCGAGCGCCTGGCTGCGGTGGCCGTCGACCTGGGCGATCTCGCCGCCGAGCTGCGTGGCTACCTCGACGGGATCGAGGCCGATCCGGGGCGTCTCGCTGCGGTCGAGGAGCGCCTCGAAGCGATCGACCGCCTGCAGCGCAAGCATGGCGGCAGCGTCGGGTCGGTGCTCGCTCACGCCGAGCGTTGCCGGGGCGAGATCGAGCGGCTGGAGAGTGCCGAGACCCGCGGCAGCGCGGCGGAAGCGGCGCTGGCAGGGGCCAAGGGGAGGCGCGAGAAGCTCGGCAAGCAGTTGAGCAAGGGCCGGTTGGCCGCCGTGGCGCCCCTGCAGGAGCGAGTCGCCGAGGAGCTCGAGCGGCTGGCGATG
>Ga0157370_10002528_pt1 | contig 21985 bp, 22 predicted proteins | sample C35metaG_FD_113463 | JGI IMG/M metagenome (GOLD analysis project Ga0157370, IMG submission 113463) | Corn rhizosphere microbial communities from Kellogg Biological Station, Michigan, USA - C3-5 metaG | ecosystem: Host-associated > Plants > Roots > Rhizosphere > Soil | place: USA: Michigan...
AACATCCTTGAATATATAAAATGCAAGTAATGGCAATATCTGCAAGGCGTGCATCCCTACGAAATGTGCAATGCGCAGATCGCCATATTTAAGACTCCAATTAAGAAAAGGTATTGCTCCGCCGTCTTGACCGCCAACTCTGGGCGAACCATTTGCACCAATAACGGCACCTTCCAAAGCAAATATCACAAATAAAAAGATGCCTAAGCGAATGGCCCAAAGATAATAATCGGGAAGTTCGGGAAAATTCTCAGTACAAAACAAGATGCCGATATAGCCTGTATATACAGTTGCTGCTATTGCTGCAATTGCCATTGCGACAGTCAATGAAGTATATAATGCTGAACTAACGTTATAATGGGACAACTGACCTCTCGAGGCCTGAAGCGTGACGTAAAAGACTTCGAATCCCAGAAAGATAATCAATGACCAGTTATATAAATTGATATATTTATAAGAAGTAAGATAACCCGTGTACCAACCCATCGTTAAGCTAAATATACCCATTGACAGAGCAAATTTAAATGGTTTGTACAAGACATTCACGCCGTTGATCTGTACATCGCTGAATTTTGATCTTATCAATATCAAAGCTGCACTTGACAGACATAGCAGTCCAAAATAAAATAAGCACTCATTTCTTGTTTTGAGTGATGCTAAAAAGTCGATCATAAGATGATTAGAAATTTGAATTAATTGAAGGACGTCCTGAACTCGCCCGGAGAAAGATTGGTCTTGCTCTTAAACAATTTGCTGAAAGACTGCGGATACTCGAATCCCAGTTCAAATGCAATTTCTCCAATGGTAAGCGTAGTTGTCGAAAGTTTTTCTTTTGCCTTTTCAATGATCTTTTCGTGAATGTGCTGTTGGGTGTTCTGACCGGTAAGGGTTTTCAAAACTCCACTCAGATAGTTGGGCGAACAATTTAGAAGTCCGGCAACATACTGTACGGTAGGCAAGCCTTTGTTGATGATATTGTCATCAGCAAAATAGTCATCAAGGATTTTTTCCAATTTGTCCAGAATCTGGTTTCCCGATATTTTACGGGTAAGAAACTGACGCATATAAAATCTGTCTGAATAATTAAGGAAAGATTCTATTTGAGAGATAATAATTGCTTCACTGAATTTATCGATGTGTGAATGATATTCATGCTCGATATTTTTGATAAAACTCTTCAAAACAGCTTCTTCTTTTTCAGAAACAAAAAGAGCTTCGTTTACAGCATAATTAAAAAACTCATATTTTTTAATAGTATTAGATAATGGATTTCCCCATAAAAAATCAGGATGGATAAGCAACATACTCCCTGAACTTTTAAAATCTTCGTCTGCTTTAAATGAAAAAACCTGATTGGGTGCTATGAAGAATAGAATGCCATTATCGAAATCATATTTCTGCTGACCATAACCGTAATGTACATCTCCGGAATCTACCTTTTTGAGTGAGATGATGTAAAAATCAAAAATCACCTTAACACTTTCCTCACTTTTGTAAGGTGTTATTTCTGCAAGATCTATAACACTGATCATCGGATGTTCAGGATTACCTACACCAAGTATTTTATGATATTCTTTGATGGTTTTTATTCTATAAGGCTGCTGCACATTCATTCTGTTTTGGTTTACAAGATTTAAATATAGGATTATTCCACATCAATTCTTTCTAAAGTAAGTCCGGGATTTAATCCGAAGAAAGAAAGTCCCCAAAAGCCTTTGATATTCAGGTTACCATTTTTGTTGATGGTAAGATACGAATCGTAGGTATTTCCCTTATTCCCATCGTAATCATAGAGCTTTCCTTTCCAGCTGTTCTTCTTATCATCGTATGTAATATCTTTTAACAAAAGAATACCTACCAAGGGTCTATTACGTTTTTCTTTGTCAGGATTATTCACGTCCAAAATTGGTTTTCCCTGGCTGTCCAAAGAATGTTTTAAATAGATGAGTTTGCCGTTATAGTTTTTTCCGCTTTTATAGATCTGCACATTTCCTTCTTTCACCGGACTGTACCAGGTACCAATAATATCATCAGCTTTCGATTGTGAAAATAGCATCATTGAAAAATTTAAAAAGACAATTGTTAGAAAGAAATTTCTCATTGTTTATTGTATTTTATGGCGAATTCTCTTGCAAAATCCTTAATCTTCACCCTGCCCAAAATGGCTGGTCTGTTTTTAAAGTAATCCTCAAACAGGCTTCCATCATGCATCGCCATATTCATCTCTGTAAATTCTTTGGCGATAGTGTCAGTTGCCCCTATTTTTATAAAGGCGTCGGTCATTTGCTTATCGCTGATAAGCACCCATTTCAAGTATGGCTTTCCGATAGCATTTCCCAAAGTAGTAGCAATGTCCTGACACGTCAGTTCTTCGCTGGCAACATATCTTACTTTTTTGTCTCTTTGTTGAGTGTTAATTTCCTCTGCAATGGCGGATGCAATATCAATGGGCGATACCCAGGCTATTTTGTCGGCTCCTCCATAATTTGATAATATGATTCCGGAATAGCCTTTTAGCAGACCCTTGAGACCATAATGTTTAAGATAGAGTAACTTACCTACTATACCTTCCAAAAAGCCTTTACCTTTTACCATATCCATAAAGGCGTATAGGTTATAATCGAAAGATGCAGGACGTATATGAATAACGGTTACATCGGAAGGAAGTTTTTTAAAAACATTTTCTGCGATATAGTGAAAAACCAAGACCCCTGCCCCATTTGGCTTTTCTGCACCCACACTGCTCAGATGGATCACTTTTTTTATTCCGGCTTTTTGAATTGCCTGAACATAATTGGTACTGATTTCTAATGCTTGTTTTTGATAATCAAGATTCTGTTTCCCAAAAAAGTTAAAGGGTGGGATCATACAGTAAGCTGCATCCTGACCTTCAAATACATTAGTCAGAAAAATGCGATTTTCGATTTCGCCAATCGCAGCTTGTGCTCCCAACTTCTCTATTTCTTTTTTCCTATCCTCAGAAGAGCTGACAACGGTTACCTGATGTCCTTGATTAATCAATTGTATGACCAAGGGTCTGCTGATATTTCCTAATGAACCTGTAACAGCTATTTTCATCTTTATTGACATTTAATATTGATGCAAATTTCAGTCAATTTAATTCCTAGCATGTGTTCAAATCCCCGCTTCTTGTGTTCAAAAACTTCTAATAGTTAACATAAGCTTCAATATTATAAAGGGATGGTGTATTGTGATTATAACTTTCCTGATCTGTCATCCACCAATTCTCAACCCCAAAAAGCATGATATGGTCGACACCATCTTTTCCAAACCTATATAATCTAAAACATCCTTTGGCAATAAAACAATTCATTTTCCAGATTTCACCATCGTGAAGAATAGACTGTGATTTTCGTAAAGATTTTTCTGTAGAAACTTTGCGATATTACAAATAAACCCCGACAATTTCAGGGCTTCTATTTTTAGTCAATAATTTTCAGGGTTTAGAATACCAAAATTCTTTCCAATTTCTAACATCTATCTCAATTTATTTTGGTCGAAAATTTATTAATAGGTAATCAGGCTTTATATGTAATTTTTAGTACTGGTATCAACACAAATAGATTTAGTTTGCAGCAACAGATATAAACTCACCCTTTTCAACCACCACCTGATTGCCCCAGCTGGTAATTGCCTCCAGAACGGGAATAAAACTTTTTCCAAAATCTGTTAAGCCGTAAACTACTTTGACAGGTGGTTTTTTGCCGTAAACTTTTCTCGAAACCAGACCGTCTTTCTCTAATTGCTTTAACTGCAGACTTAATGTCATCTCCGTAATTGACGGTATTTCCTTATTGAGTTCACTGTATCTTTTCGAATTATCTTTCAGGTGGTACAGAATAACAGCTTTCCATTTCCCTCCTACCAGATCCATTGTAAGGCTTACAGTACAGGGATAAGCCTTATCTTTCAGTTTAACGTGATCACCAATACATTCTGTTTTCATTTCTATCTTTTTTAGACTATCTCTTTGGATAGTTATTGCAAATATAGATTACTAAAATTAGTTTTGCAACTATAATTATTATAGTTCAATTTACTATACTAAAATAAATAAAGACAATGAAAATTTTAATCTTAATTGCACATCCGGAACCTAAAAGCTTTAATGCCGCAATGTATCAGGAAGCGATAAAAACACTGGAAGAAAATGGGCACGAAGTAAAAACATCGGACTTGTACCGAATGAATTTCAATCCTGTTTCTGACAGAGAAAATTTCACAACGGTCAAAAACAAAGTCCATTTCAGCCAACAGGCTGAAGAACATTTCGCTCACGAAAACAATGGTTTTGCGAGTGGCATTTTAGCAGAGCAGGAGAAAGTATTGTGGTGTGATCTGATGATCTGGCAATTTCCGCTTTGGTGGTTTTCTGTTCCTGCCATACTGAAAGGCTGGGTCGATAAAGTATTTGCCATGGGAAAGTTTTATGATAACGGCAGAATTTATGATAATGGTCTGCTCAAAGGCAGGAAGGCTTTATTATCTTTCACAACAGGAGGTCCTGAAAAGAATTACATCACAACAAAATATGGCTGCATCGATCAGATTTTACATCCGATTCAGACGGGAATTCTTGAGTTTGTCGGTTTTTCTGTTTTACCATCTGAAATAAATTTTTCTATCGAACGCACTAACGATGAAGAACGAAAAGAAATTTTAGAAAGATGGAACACCCGTCTTAAAAACATTTTTGCAGAATTTCTGATAGACAATAAATATTAAAATTAGAAACCTTTTAAAATTCTTGAATAGTCTGCCTGACAAACAATTATGTTATTTACCCCTTAATCTGCAACTTATGTTGTTATTGTATCTGTGCTAAGATCACGGAAATGAAATCAGTACAATAAAGAAACCCCACTTATAAGTGGGGTTAGTTTTTTTAAGTCTTATTTCTTAGATTCTTCTACGGAAATTTTTCTGAAGTCTTTAAACAGTTTGCTCAGTTCAAGGGCAGATTTTCTTGCTCTTGTGCCGGCAGCCTTGTTTCCTTTTTCAGATTGCTGATTTGCTTCAGCAGAAAATGCTTCAAATTCAGCACTGATCTTTACGATTAGTTCTTTCATAATGTGATAATTTAAATTAATTGGATGGCAAATATAATGGTTATGGGGCTGTTATTGAATGTTTTTAAATCTTGTTTAGATGATTTTTTTTATTTTTATTGAAAATTAAAAACCGATGAATTACCAGACATTTGAGCCTGATCAGGAATTGGAGGTACTTGTCAAATGCTATTGGACACTGGAAAATTCAGTAGATGAACAACTGGAAAAGCAATTCGTCGTTCCCCATGGATGTATGGAGATGATCTTTCATTATGGCGATCTTTATAAGCAGTACACCGGCAGAGGAAAAAGTATAATCCAACCCAGATGCTTTGTCATCGGTCAGCTGACAAGACCACTTGAAATAGAACCTACCGGAAGGACGGGTATCTTCTCCGTCCGCTTTCATCCCTATGGTTTTTTACCTTTTGCTTTCCTACCCATAAAGGAAATGGAAAATACCGCTATTCCATTGGAAAAACTGTTCGGACGGGAAGGGAAAGATCTGGAGGAGAAAATATTAAATGCGAATTCGGTTCAGGAAAGGATCAATTTGGTCGAAATATTTTTACTGAACAGTCTGAGCCGCTTGGAAACTATAGATCATATTGTGAGATCGACTGTTGAGACTATTTTAACGGGTAACGGACAACTTTCCATTAATGAACTTTCCAGCCAGATCCACATCAACCGCAGGCAATTGGAGCGTAAGTTTTATCTGGCCATCGGTCTAAGCCCAAAACAACTGTCAAAGACCATTCGTCTGCAGGCTGCACTTAAGATGCTGTTGACGAAGGAATCTGCTAACCTTACGGCTCTGGCCTATGAGAATAATTATTACGATCAGGCTCATTTCATCAAAGATTTCAAAGAACTTGTTGGCATTACCCCAAAAGAATTCTACGGAAAGAATCTGAAAATGACCTCTTTTTTTATTGGAGATTGATCGTGTCGCATTTTTACAATTTTTTTTACAGGGCATACTGCAACTTCGCAAAGTGATCTGATGGCAAGGCAAAGAGAATTGTCGTAAACGCCATCAATAAAACCAAAACGATGACAAAAAGAATATTTTTTTCTATGGTTGCTGCACTGCTAACGCTTTGTACCTGTACCGTAAAAAATCCAAGCAATATCAAAAAAATAGAATGGCTGGTCGGAACCTGGGAACATAAAACTTCGAAAGGTAGTATTTATGAAACCTGGAGAAAAGCCGACGGAAATAAACTTGCTGGTAAAAGTTATGTGATCAAGAACAAGGATACTATCTTATTTGAGAGCATACGATTGGTCCACGAGCAATGCAAACTTTTTTATATTCCGGCTGTTAAGGATCAGAATGAAGGTATTCCAATCCGTTTCGAGGGAAAGAGAATTTCTGAAACCCATTTGGTGTTTGAAAATAAAATCCACGATTTCCCACAGGTCATTTTTTACAAAAAGATTAGTGAAGACTCTTTGAAAGCTGAGATTTCAGGGCTTAGGAATGGAAAGGAAGAACGGCGTTACTCCCAATGAGACGTATTAAATAAAAGCTCATATATAAATCCTTAGAACAAGCTAAAACCTGATCTTTTATGTTATATAAATTTTGCAAGAATAAATCCTATAACCAACGCCACTAGAAATGCAATGATAATCTTCGTATGATCGGTTTTACTGCTTTGAACTTCCTTATTCAACCTGGCATTTTCCTGCTTCAAACTTTCCAAATTAACATTTAAGGAGGTAGTCCTTTCATTGATGGCAGACTGGACATTCTTTTCGTGCAGAATGGCTATCTCCTTTTTGTAGCTTTCCATTTCAGCCTGGCGCTGTTTCTGCTGCTCCTGGAAATTCTTCTGAAGATCTTCCAACTGTTTACCGGATGATAACTGAAGTTTCTGAAATTCCTCGTTTCTTACTTTCAGTTGGTCTGTAAAGGTTTTGTTATGGTTCTCTACCTGCTCTTTATAAGTTTTCTGGGCTTCGGTGAATTCTTCATTTTTCTTCTTTAGCTGCTTTTCCAAAGTTTCTACCTGTTCCGAAAACTGCTTCGTCACATCTTTTTTGACCTCATCAATGAGCAGAGCCCTTGAGTTCGATCTTTCGTGAGAAAGCTTTTCAGCAATGGCGTGCAATCCTGCACCGTAATCGTGTGGTAAATGAAAACGTTTGTCAGCCAGCTTATCCAATAATGTTTCATCTACCGTATGACCGATAGCCGTAACAGTAAGAGGTTTTATTGTTATGAATAATTCTGATAAGCTCAGGTCATTAAAAGTTTCCATACTCTGACGGTCACCACCTCCCCTTACCAAGGCGATGATGTCATATTCCAATACTGAAATTTCATTCAGCTTGGAGATGATGGCCGTTGAAGACGTGATATTGCAGCTGTGGTCATCGATCTCAAAGTACTGCCGTGAAACATCCAGTCCTTCAAAGAAATCCTTCTGGACAATCGCATTATTTCCATAAATGTTAGCCACCTTGACCTTTTCATCTTTAAGCATCTTATCCCTGATCAGGGTTTCAAGGTCTTTTGATCCTGTCTCCAGTTTTTTCTGGATCAGCCCATACCTTTCCAGCTCTTCTTCGGAAATGGATTTTTCTTCCTGCTGAACGATCTCGTCAACCACAAAACGAAGCTCTATTGAAGAATTTTTAATGTTTTTCTCAATAAGGCCTCTAAGTGTGTACACCTCATTATTGGTGATCTTGCTCCTGAGCAATGAAGAAATACGAATCCCTATCGATGTGTGATCACCTTCTGAGAAAAGAAGGTCATAATAATAGTTCCCATAGGATTTACCACCACCAAAAGCATATCTGCCTTTCAGATAGATCAGATTGACCGTAGCATTGAGCTTCAGGGCATTACTGAAGATCCCAATAACTGAGGCTGGTGAATATATCGGATATGTGACTTCTTGATCGTCCATGTAATTGACTGTCGTTTTAAAAAAGCTTGAGAAGCAAAGGTATTGCTAATTGAACTTAAATAAAATAGCCGTGTTTACATATCCTGAAAAGGTGAGCTTTTAAATTGAATGCAACAATTACCTATACTTTAAAAGAATATAGAACGTATGTCGCTTTCTAACTTTTGGCTTCAACTATTACAAAATTTCAGTTGCTTTAGAAATAAAAAAATCCCCAAATAATATGGGGATAAAAACTAATAACCATGAAAACCTTTATAAAAGTATTTCCTTTGCAAAATTATGTAAACTAAATACATTTGAAGGTGAATGGTGGTGTTAATTGTATTTTAAAAAAGACCTGATTATCCTAATTTTTCCTAAAAAGAATGGAATTATTTTACAGTCGAACATTAAGGTCTGATCCTTTGGAAAAAAACTAAATCAGCTTCAAAAGTTCCTCAGCCACTTTTTCAGATGAGGCAGGATTTTGTCCTGTGATCAGTCTTCCGTCAACCACAGCGTAAGGAGCCCAATCTTCAACTTTACTGTATGATCCGCCATTCTGTTTCAGCATATCTTCAACCAGAAACGGAACTATCTCCGTAAGTTGTACAGCCTCTTCCTCGGTATTGGTGAATCCAGTGACATTTTTACCCTTTACCAGATACTCACCGTCAATTTTTACAGCCTTCAAAACTCCGGGTGCATGGCAAACGAATGCTACAGGCTTATCATTGCTGTAAAAATCAACAATTAAGTCCTGAGAAACCTTGTCTTCAGCCAGATCCCATAAAGGACCGTGACCACCAGGATAGAATACCGCATCAAATTCTTCACTTTTGACTTCGGATAATTTGTGGGTGTTTTTTAATTTTTCCTTTAAAACCTCATCATTGTCCATTCTGCGTGTAGCATCCGTTTGAGATGATGGATCTTCACTTTTCGGATCAATTGGTGGTTGACCACCCTTTGGAGATGCCAATGTTATTTCTACATTTTTATCAGACAATGCATAATAAGGAGCCGCTAGCTCTTCCGTCCAAAATCCCGTCTTCTGACCTGTATTTCCTAATTCGTTGTGACTCGTGATCACGAATAAAACTTTTTTGCTCATTTTTATATCTATTTAATTACTACAAAGTTGGAAGTATCTGTCTTTTAAAAGCAGGACCCAAGTCACTATTTTGATGTGATCCAAATCACACTTTTTTGGAACGAAGACAAATGAAAATTATTTTATTTCACAGAGTTCCTTTATTATGAAAGACGCTAAGACCTTCTATCTTGTTATTGATGGTCTTATATACGATCTCAACTGAAAAACTTGACAGTTCATACAATACAAACTTTAGTCCATCCTTAGAGGTTTCACTAATGACCATTCCTTCGGCCAAGGCCAATTCGCATTGAGATTGAATGGGTAGATTTTTAAAATCGTAGTACGAAATAGACATATAACTATTATTTTATTTTTTAATGATATTATGATTCACTGATTAATCGAAATGTCAAATTAATACGTTCCTTCATGGGTATAGTAGATTTGGCGATCCGATGTTCCCAGTTTTCCTGAAGGTCACCTTTCATAATAAGGAGTGAACCGTTCGGAAGCGGCAGACTGTATTTACTTTGATGATGGTTTTTTTTTCTGAAATCAAAGTTCCTGGTCTGTCCAAGACTTATGGATGCTATGACAGGCCTCTTTCCGTATCGGCTTTCTTTATCCCTGTGCCATGCCACTGAGTCATTGTTGTCACGATAAAGGTTAAGCAATACGCCATTGAACCTATAACCGAATTCTTTTTCAATTCTCTCTTTCAGAGATAACAGCTCTGGGATCCAGGTGTTGGTACCAGATGTATTATTATCAGCTGATTCATAAGATTTTTTGTCATCACCATACCAAGCGGTCAGTCGTGGTGTTATGATTGTCTTATCATACATCTTCTGAGTACGCTGTTCCCATGGCGTTGTTTGAAGCAGATGATCTTTTAACCGATCTGCCTCTTCCTTGTTCAGGAAATTCTCCCGGTACTCCAAAAGGTCTTTTGGAAACTCGTAAAATTCTTCGGCCTCAAATAAACTCAGCTGCATGGGAATATTGATTGATAAAAATTATTTAATGGAAGAGACTTTGTCATCCAGTTCTTTGATACTGGTTTTAAGTTCCTGCAACACTGTATTGATATAGGTCTCGTTGGTCTTTCCAGGTTTATAATTTTCAGGAAGGATCCCACGCACATATTTCCATACCTCAAAAACATTTTCAAGAGGGATCTCATAGGGCTCATAAAATGTATTGTCCGCCGAGACGATTACCGACTTTTTCGTTTGCTTGACCAACGTCTTGTAGGTGATGCCTTCTGAAGTAATGAAAATATATTCCTTGCCGGGTTTCAGGTCGGTCAATTGTTCTATGTATTCGCCTATAATATAGGAGCCGTCTGCAAAGGGAGGCATTGAATCACCATCCGCCAGAAAAGCCCTGTATTTTCCATTCTTCAAAAAAGGAAGTTTCATTCGGGAAAGCTTATCAATATAATCTGCATCGCTGAAACCTTTCAGATAACCCATCGATGCTTTCTGAGGTACGATTTCGATAAAATTCTCCCCTTCAGAATCTACGGTGATCGGCAATACTACCCTGTTCTCCGGTAGCTTCATCATATTGTCCACCGGGTATTTGCTGATATCCAGGGTCAGCAGCAGATCGATGCTCACATTGAAGAATTTGGAGATCCGGATCAGGATCTCGTAAGGTGCCTCTGAACGCCCGTCCTCGTATTTTGAATACCGCACTCTACTCATCCCTAGACTTTCTGCAAAGCTCTGTTGAGATAAATTTTTCTTATGCCTTAGAAGCCTGATGTTTTCTGAAAATATTGACATTGATACAATTTGTATCTGCAAATATAATAAAAAAGATACATAATGTATCTAATTTTGTCAAATGGAAAGAGCAATTGCACATATGGATCTGGACACCTTTTTTGTTTCATGTGAACGGCTGAAAAACTCCGGATTGGAGAAACAGCCTATAATTATTGGAGGTGGTGATCGTGGTGTGGTGGCATCATGTTCTTATGAAGCAAGAAAATTCGGTGTCCGTTCGGCTATGCCCATTAAAATGGCCTTGCGTTTGTGTCCGGAGGCAAGAGTGATCAAAGGGGATATGGAATATTATTCCAATATGTCGCATCTGGTAACAGAGGTTATTCAGGAAAAAGTTCCGGTGTTGGAAAAAGCCAGCATTGATGAATTTTATCTTGATTTGTCAGGAATGGATCAGTTCTTCGGCTGCTTTCAATGGACGAATGAGATCGTCGATGCTGTAACTGAAAATACAGGTTTACCAATAAGCTTTGCCCTCTCCACCAATAAGACAGTCTCAAAGATCGGAACCGGTGAATCCAAACCCACCGGAAGATTTGAAGTGAAAGAGGCCAATATCCAAAATTTCCTAAATCCTTTATCGATTAAAAAGATCCCGATGGTCGGACCTGAAACATTCAACCTGTTTTCACGATTGGGTGTCAAGACCATAAAGACCCTTTCAGAGATGCCTGTGGATGTACTTCAGGAACTGGTAGGAAAGAATGGATCTGTACTTTGGAAAAAGGCTCATGGGATTGACGAAACACCCGTTGTCCCCTATTCCGAAAGGAAATCAATTTCCACCGAGGATACATTTGCTCAGGATACCATCGATATTCTGAAGATAAGAAGCATTCTATCGGGTATGGTGGAAAAACTGGCTTATCAGCTGAGACAGGAAAAGTGGCTGACCTCAACCGTTTCCGTGAAGATCAGATATTCCAATTTCGATACTGAGATCAAGCAATGCAGAATTCCTTACACTTCAGCTGACCACACTTTGCTCAAGTATGTTTTGGAACTTTTCAAAAAAGTCTACACCAGAAGAATGAGGATCCGATTGATCGGTGTCAGATTTACCGGGCTGGTACACGGGCTTCATCAGATGGATCTTTTCGAAGACACTGAAGAAATGATCTCCCTGTATCAGACAATGGATCATATTAAAAACCGATTTGGAAGCTCAAGTGTAGGAAGGGCATCGGGGTTTTTAAAATAAATTTTTATCTATGTTTCTTAATTGCCATACTTATCACAGTTTACGTTATGGAACCATCTCTGTTGAAGACCTGGTTCAGCTGGCTGTTGATTATCAACTAAAAGTGTTGGCATTGACGGATATCAATACCGTGACCGGTATCTATCAGTTTTACAAACTTTGTCAGGAAAAAGGAATCAAATCGATTGTCGGGATGGATATTAGGGTTGAAAATGAACAATACTACATCTGTCTTGCCAAAAACCCAAAAGGCATTGCAGAGGTCAACAGGCTTTTAACCAATTACAATTGTGAAGGAATCGAGATCGCTAAAGCTAATCCAGAACTGAAGGATAGTTTTGTGATCTATCCATTAACAAATATTCCTCAAAAACTGCTTGAACATGAATTTATAGGTATCAGGCAGGGGGAACTCAATCGGTTGTTCGATCCTGAATTGAAAGCTTTGACCCATAAAATGATCATCCTGCATCCGGTAACCTTTAAGACAGATGAAGAATATGAACTGCATAAAGTACTAAGAGCAATAGATGGAAACACCTTATTTACTAAACTCACAGAGGATGATTATTGTAGAAGGAATGAGACCTTTATCGGTAAAAGAGGGCTGTTAAAGAAGTATTCCCAATATCCGGAGATCATTGAAAACACCAAATATATCGTCGATCAGTGCAGTTTTGATTTTGATTTTAAAACACCGAAAAATAAAAAGCACTATACCGATAACAAAGAAAATGATTTTAAGTTACTGAAAAAATTAGCCTATGAAGGTCTAAGTAAAAAATATCCAGCTAATAACCAAAAAGCAAAGGCAAGAGTAGACAAAGAACTGGGTGTTATTAATGAACTCAATTTCTGTGGTTATTTTTTAATTACCTGGGATATCGTCCAGTACAGTAATCAGATGGACTTTATGCACGTCGGTCGGGGAAGCGGAGCCAATTCCATTGTCAGCTACTGTATTGGGATCACCGATATATGTCCCTTAGAGTTGGATCTTTATTTTGAAAGGTTTTTGAATCTTAACCGAAAAACACCTCCGGACTTTGATCTGGACTGGAGCTGGAAGAACCGGGATACCATATTGGAATATATTTTTGATAAATATGGAAAAGACCATGTGGCTTTTTGCGGGACCAATGTGGAATTTAAAAGCAGATCGAGATTCAGGGAATTGGGAAAAGTATTTGGGCTTCCGAAAGAGGAATTAGATGAACTCTCTAAAAAACCGAGAGATCAGCATGATCAGAATTCCATCTTTCAGGAGATCTACAAGTATGAAAGATTGCTGGTCGGTTTTCCCAATCAGAGAAGCATGCATTCCTGCGGCATCCTGATCTCCGAAGAACCGATCACAAATTACTCTGCCTTGGAGTTTCCTCCAAAGGAATTCCCAATCGTACAATTCGATATGCATACGGCAGAAGATATCGGATTGGAAAAATTTGATATTCTTTCACAAAGAGGATTAGGAACCATTAAAGATACAGTCAAACTGATCGAAGAAAAAAGAGGGATTACCATAAACATTCAGAATACAAGGATCTCAAAAAATGAAACCAAATGCAATGAGTTCCTAAGTATCGGAAAGACCATAGGCTGTTTTTATATTGAATCTCCGGCAATGCGCAGCTTACTAAGAAGACTGAAATGTGATAACTACAAGGTATTGGTAGCAGCCTCATCCATTATTCGTCCCGGTGTTGCGCAGAGTGGTATGATGCGGGAATATATATTCAGGCACAATCATCCTAACCAGTTTGAATATTTTCACGAGGTTTTTGAGAAGGAATTAGGCGAAACCTACGGTATCATGGTCTATCAGGAGGATGTGATCAAGATTGCCTTACATTTCGGTGGCGTTTCTGCAGAGAATGGTGATGTCTTACGGAGGGCTATGAGTGGCAAAGGTCGTTCATTATCAGCATTGCAGAAATTACAGGATGACTTCTTTGAATCCTGTAAGAAGAAAGGGCATCCTGAGCAATTGTCCCAGGAAGTGTACCGGCAGATCGAATCCTTTGCAGGATATTCTTTCTGCAAGGCCCACTCTGCTTCCTATGCCGTTGAAAGTTATCAGAGTCTCTATTTGAAGGCCTACTACCCTATAGAATTCATGGTCTCTGCCATCAATAACGGCGGTGGGTTTTATAAAAAGGAAGTATATGTTCATGAAGCTAAAATGTCAGGTGCAACCATTCATAATCCCTGTGTCAACTTAAGCGAATTTCAGACGACGGTCTATGGAACAGATGTGTACCTAGGCCTGATGCATATAGAAAAATTAGAGGATTCGGTCAAGCATTTCATTCCTGAAGAAAGAAAAAACAATGGAGATTATAAGTCGCTTGAGGATTTTGTTAAAAGAGTTTCTATAGGCATCGAAACATTACAGACCCTTATTTTCATCGGAGCTTTCAGGTTTACAGGAAAACAAAAACATGAACTGTTGATTGAGGCCAGATTCCTGTTCTCTAAAGGTCTATATAAAACAAAGATAATCTCTCTATTTGAAGAGCCTCAGAAGAACTATCAATTGCCGGTTATTGAAAGAAACAAGTTTGAAGATGCTTTCGATGAAATTGAAATATTGGGCTTTCCCGTTTCCTTTTCTATATTTGATCTCTTAAAAACAAAATACAGAGGCCATGTATTGGTAAAGGATCTGTTGAATTATCACAAGAGACAGGTAAAAATGCTGGCCTATCTTATATCAAGAAAGCACGTTCCTATAAAAAAGAAAAACCATCCAGGCAAAAAAGAAGATATGTATTTTGGAACGTGGATCGATGCTGAAGGACAATATTTTGACACAGCCCATTTTCCTGACAGCCTCCGAAAGTTTCCTTTTCAAGAAGGCGGTGTTTATCTTTTATTGGGGACCGTTGAAGTCGATTATCATTTTCCAACAATCACTATTCATAAAATGGCAAAGATGCCACTCATTGCAGATCCCCGATATTCGATGGATAGAGAGAAAGCTCAGGAAATCGAGAGAGGGCTTCGCGAAAGTGTCAGCATGACTTCCAGACAACCTTATCCACAGGCGCATGAAATTGGATTGCCAAGGTTTAAAAAAAATTAAATTCCAAATATTTTACAATTATTCATCAATTTATTCTTCTATGGTTTCCTGAAAGTTTTGACGATCAAAACCATAATCAATCATATTATTTAATGTTGATTGTGCACGCTTAAATAACCAATCAAATCCAACAATTTTTAATACTCCTTGGGTTGATTCGTTTTCTTGCTTTAACCTTTCCGCCTGCATTTCATTCAATTCAGATTCGCGACCTATAACAACCAGGCAGTAAGGTCTATAAATACCAGGATACTTCTGTGAAGCATATAAGCTATTATTAATTGACCAATTTCTAAAATCCAATGCTTGTCTTTTCGCATGCGTCGTCTTAGCAGAAAGCTCTCCTGCCCTGGTCATAATCTGCACATCAGCTCTCTCTATTTCTACAACCGTATATGAGTTATCCATTGATCTAATCATAAAATCAGGAACGAGCTCTTCGCCAAACCTTGGCTTAGACCAGATCTGAGCGTGAAATGGCTCCAGCAAATAAGGGTTAGAAGCCAAAAAATTATGAAGGTCAATTTCCTGTTTTTCTTCAGAGTTCAGCAAGTCTGAAAATTGTTTCAAACCCGATGAACTAAGATTAAACCATCTTGATATTAATGCGGCAAAAATATGTTCGGTAGCAACCTCACTGGTTGAAAAACCCATATTTACTGTTATACCTATAGGAAATTTCTCATCTGTTTCTACTGACTTAACAACATCAATCAAAACTTCCTTCGCAGCTGTAGTCCATTCTGATTTTTGATACTTTTCATCAAAAATATTTAACATCTCTACATTGATACATTTTATATGAGAGAGAGGAAACAACCTTAGAGTCTTACTTGATATGTGACTGAGAAGTCTAGTCACATTATTTATTGCCCTATAGGAGCTTAAGCTGATCGTAGCAGCACCCAACTTCCTTAGACCTTGTATCCCCCAATGTATTGCTCCTAGTGCAGCAATATTTTGAAAATCCGATTTGTAAGTATGTCCTCCGTATTCACATAGGGCTAATTTTATACAGAGGTCAAGTGCTGCTTCGTCATTTTGTTCATACAATTCGACAATCAACCTACTAACATCTTCAAGACTTCCTTCCCGTTCAGCCAGATTTACTTTTTCTTCTAATGATAACATATATAATAAATTCAATATTTTTTCTTATTTCATAGTAAAAATACTATAATAAATCTTGAAAGCATATAAATGATTTTATTTCTGTGCGACATCTATTTTTAAATGAGTAAAATATTTTCCAAAATTCGTGCAATTGCAGATTAATATTTTTTTTGCAAAATCCAGTTTTTCAAAAATGCATTGACTACTTCAATATAATCTATCGCCTCATCTTTGGTCTTACCACCTCCTGCATGAGCAACGGAATTTCTTCTATCACGTAAATCATCAAGATTTTCTATATTAAGATTTTCTATATCTACAAAATAATCTGGCATCACCTCATTAGTCAATTTTCTCAGCTGAGCTGGAGTACAAGTTTTTTGTTGGCGAGTCCTTGAAAAAACTGCAAGTTCAAGCGAACCCTGCATCAAACCCAACATCCATTTTTTTGTTGGAGAAACAAGAAGAAACAATTGTTTTATTTCATTTTCAAGCGCTCTGCCATATTGGATCATAACTGTAGAAAAATCATCTCCTTCCATTAATTTTTCAAGCAAAAACTGTCCAGAAGTCATATATTTAATTGTCCATTCATCTAAACGCTCAATATCAATTACGCTAGAAACCTTTGTTCTATAATGGTCTATATTTTCCCTACTGTAGAATTCATCGATTTTTTGCTCGAGCTCAGCTATAATCTTCTCACTATTGCCTTTACTCTTCTTTAGTTCCTCGAACTCAGCGAGAAACTTTTGTCTTTTCATATTGAATCGTAACAATTCAAGCTCTTCTGAAACATGGAAAAAACCCTTATCGAATGCCTTATAATTTATACTGCCATCTTTTTCAAAAGCAATTTCTTCAATCTGTTTTCTGTTTTCATCTACGTGTTTCTTTTCACGTAGGTAAAAAATCTTTATTTTTTCTGATCGCAGCCTCGCTTCGGCCACAAGATTCTGGAAACTGTGTATCAAATGCTCACTATGTGTTTCTATGATCAACTGAATATTGAATTTGCTGCTCGCCTCCACAAACATCTCTGCCAAAAGAGATTGCCACTTTGGATGCAAATTTGTTTCGGGCTCTTCAACCACAAGAATACTAGGACTATACTCCGTTCTGATCACTTCGCCATCCCTGTAGTCATAAATATGTCTATTCAACTTATTCTTTTTTGATAATACAGTTATCTGCATCAAAATAAGCAACAACTGTTTAATTCCAGAACCAAAATCGACAAGTTCTCTACTGATTTTTTTACCAGTTTTTGGGTCTGGATCACTCTCTACCGACACTGTCATTAACTGATAGCTTAATAGATGCCTGACGTTAACGTTGGCTCCTATTTCAAATCTTTTTAGATAATTCTTCATAAAAGAACCGTACTTTCCTTTTAACGCTGCAAAATCCTTGAGTAGATTTATAAAAGGTGTATTTGATATGGAACTATATCCACGAGAATTTTGTTCTCTTATAATAGAAACATAATGTATGCTGGAAATTCTATTCGAAAGTCCCTGCCAGCTTGTCTGAAAACAGTTTGCAATAACATCATAAGAATAATGCTTATTGCCGGACTCTTTTTCTAACCATCGCAGTTCATTTTTCAAAATACTGATACATCCATTATAAAAAACATGCTCGATCGACAATTTCGCATCGAAAATATCATCCACCTCAAAATCCCCCTCACCCACAGCATATTTCCCAGATTTCAAGTCTTCTATCAAATGTTCATCCAAGAACTTTTGCCATGTATCCACATTGACACTGCCTTTGAAGGAATTCACAAAGGTAGAAGGTATAAAAGGAATGGCAATTTCATCAGCATATTTATCTCTTTGGTCAAGCCATTCAAAACTTCTATTATGCGTAAGATAATCCCTGTAAATATCCAGAAGTTGCGTCAGATAATTTCGTAGTTTTCCCTGATTTATTTGCCAGTCAATATATGAATGAAGAGGATTGTTGATTGGTGGGAACATAAGATCAATATCCCTCGTAAAAATATCGTAGACTTCACCTTCAGCTTGCATCTTCTTACGCCTTTCCTCAGCTTTTTCATCTTTTTTCTTATATTCCTGCCATTCCTTATTATAGTTTTCCCCATGTTCAACTTTTTCTTCTTCTGTTGCTTCTCTATAGCTAAAAGAAAATAAAATCTTTTTATCGTAATTGTCTTGAACCTCAATACGTCTTAATTTAGCCTTAAACTTATCATCTTCGGAGACTCTAAAGGTTAACGAGATATACAGTTTTGTCAATCCAAGAAAAGTAAATGGTAGACAAACATTAATTTGCCTATTGTCTTTATCGTAAAGAAGATTGTCAAAATCGCCAAGCAAGTGTTCCTGCTCGGAAAGATCCAGATCAAAGGGAAAAACATTGCCTTTCAGGCTGTTTCTAACCATCTGAAGAGCTTTTGTTACAGAGCTCTTTCCCGCATTGTTAGCTCCTGTCAAAAGATTTATAGAGGACAATTCTGCAAATAAGCCTTCTTTGTCATCAAAAATTCTAAAATTTTTTAATCCTAAAATGTCAATTGGTTTCATAAATGTATTGAGTTTTTATTTTTATATTAAATTAAACTTGTTTCAAGAATGGGCTTAATGCACGTTTTAGCTACCTTTCAAAATTAACAGTGCAAAATAATAAGATAAGTACGCAATCTATTTACGCAGCAGTTCTTTTTCTATTTTCTTTTAAAAATATAACTAAAAAGTATTTGATCACAATTTAGTCTAATAACAAGACGGGATTATATTTAACTTCTTTAAAACAATCGTAGTAACTTCCGTTATAACTTATCTTGAAGTTTGTTTCTTAAAGTCAACATATCATCACTCACCTTTTTATCCAAAGTCTTCGCATAATGCTGAGTGGTTTTGATATTCGTATGACCAAGCATTTTGCTCACGCTTTCAATCGGTACTCCATTGGATAATGTAACCGTAGTAGCAAAAGTATGTCTTGCGATGTGGAAAGTCAGTGCTTTATTAATTCCACAGACATTCGCAATCTCTTTGAGATAGGAATTCATCGTCTGATTACTTACAACAGGAAACAGAACATTTGAGTTTATACACTGCGGATGGTTCTCATATCTTAAAACAAACTCTTTAGCGACAGGTAATAGCGGAACTCTGGTTGAGGTGTCGGTCTTTTGACGACGTGTGAATATCCATTGTTCTCCATCAACCCCGATATTGATGTGAGACTTTGTCAATTTCTTCACATCAACATAAGCTAAACCTGTATAACAGCAGAAAAGAAAAACATCCCGTACTTGTGTCAATCTATCAGAAACAAATTCTTTTTCATACATCGTCTTGATTTCTTCTTTAGATAAAAATGGACGTTCTACAGCTTTAAGCTTTGCTTTATAACCAAGAAAAGGGTCCTTGGTAAGCCAGCCATGTGCCATACATAGTCTGATAATTTTTTTGAAGTTCTTAATGTATTTCACAGCGGTATTGTTTCCGCATTTCCGCACACTTCTCAGCCAAAAATCATAATCCATTATGAAAGCATGATCCATAGCCTTGATATCGATATCAGAAGTTTTGTACTTCCAGTTAATGAATTCTTGTGTATGCTTTAACGATGTTTTATAACGCTCCAATGTTCCTGGCGCAAAATCGTGACCAACAAGGGCTTCTACTTTATCATTGTGATCCTGAAAGATAGGAATGAGCATTCTTTGCTCAATATCAGTTCCAAGCAGTTTAGATTTTAAACCAACTGCCGTTACATTGTTATCCTCTTTTAACATTATGTAGTGTGAATCGTATACCTGTTGCTCTAAAGTCTTAAGATAGACATTAAGCGTTCTGGCCTCCTGAGAGTTACCCAGTGCCTTATGTGCTTTACCATCCCATTTCTGCGGTTCGATATATCTTTTAGCGGCAATGTCCGCTGCCTTGCCATCTATCGTGATTCGTAAGTAGATTGGAGCGGTGCCGTTTGTTCGGATTTTATTCTTTTTTATAAAGAATAACAGATTGAATGTTTTGTTCATGATGTGGTAACTTTAATTGTTTAATAATTTAGTTTTTGTTACCACTTTTTGCAAGATGTACAATCGTTAGACTGCCTACTGGTCAGGTTCCTTTGAATTTTTCGTGACCCATTTTCTAATTTTCACGATGGATCACTAAAAAGGTCATATAAATCGTGACCTGTTTTGATTTTTTTGGACTCTAGTGTAAAACAAAAAACGCTGTAAACATTGATTTTTACAGCGTTTTAGCTTATTTTAGTTTCTCAAGCAGCGGAATGAGAGGGACTACAATCGAACATTTGATTCCCCTTTTATCATTTATAAGCAGAATTACTTAAAGTTTAATTTCTATTTGGATAACAGGATACGGTATTCTTATCTCCCATACCATAAAACCATGCGGGAACGAGGATTTTCTACACTTTTTTGTAATTTTTCAGACAAAGTTAGGGTTCTAAAATAGAATAATTTTGTGATTATATATTTTCAATAAAAATTAAAATATACTTCAGGCAAAATGTTTTGAATTCCTTTAATCAGGTTGAGTTCTTCGCTCGCATTTTTTTTCCGTATAATATCTGAAATATCCATATTTCTCTACCAATTTAGGCAAAAGTTGAGCAGGCGAATCGGCGCCTATCAACAAATGGCCATCCAATTGGTCTGGTTGATCCTGCAAATCGACAACAGACTGTTGCATAAATTAAAACCGATTGATATCACATTTTTCAAATCCTAGATCCAGTTTTTTTGAAATGGCCTCTTTCTATTTGAATAGCAGAAAATAATTTCATCACATTCCTCAATTGCTTTTGTTAAAGCTTCATTATCATAACCCTTAAATCATTTTTAAACCAAACCAATCCTTTTTTCATAGCAGCTTTTTTTTAATGCTAACAAATTCAAATAAATTATTAAAATAAGGCAGCATTACATTTACTACTTGTTGATCAACGGGAGTTGTTGCATTGTAGTCTAAATAAATAAAATCATTATCAATCATAACATTATAAATTGAGTAAAATAATGATCTTTTTGCAGTAACTTAAATCTTTCTAACAGGATTTCGTATGATATACAAAGTTGCGTTCGGGATTTAATAAAGTATATGTGTTTTACATAGCTATCTGTGGTACGTAAAATTGAAAACACATTGGCTTTTATCATTATTTATGATTTCAATCATAAATAATGATAATATTGCAATATATTCCCCACCAATTAAACTTAAATTCAATAAATGGCAGAATAATTGCAAATGTATAAATAGAGTTTATTGTAAATTCATAATAACCAAAGCACCTTATTATATTAACTATGGATCAAAAATCAAAAAAAAATAAGCCGAATTTTCTAATTATTATCCTGCTTTCATTAATTCCCTTAACCGTATTAGTTTATTTCATATTGCAGATGGTTTTTCCTTCGTTATTTCAATCTATGCCAACTGGTGAAATTCAGCCAGTACAACCTGACAGGTAATCATTTTACTGCTAATATGTTTTCATCTAATACTGTTAACTGCGAACGTAAATGAAAAATTTGCAGCCCCAACACTTTTTTTATTGCTCGTAATTGCGATGGTAATAATGGTTATGATCTGTCTCATAAATTACTAAATATCTATTTATCTAAATTGTTTACACTAAATCAACAATAATATATGAACTTACTATGTTATAGTCATCTGTCGTGGAATTTTGTTTACCAGCGACC
>Ga0157370_10002529_pt1 | contig 21985 bp, 19 predicted proteins | sample C35metaG_FD_113463 | JGI IMG/M metagenome (GOLD analysis project Ga0157370, IMG submission 113463) | Corn rhizosphere microbial communities from Kellogg Biological Station, Michigan, USA - C3-5 metaG | ecosystem: Host-associated > Plants > Roots > Rhizosphere > Soil | place: USA: Michigan...
GCCGTGGATGCCACCGGGACAAAAGATTTTCGCGGCGTGCAGGCGCAAGTAGGCGAAGTGCTCGCGTGGCGCAATCTCTTCTGGGGACTCACCGACGCGATGGCGCGCGCTACTGTCCCGTGGACGCCTGGCCACGTACTGCCCAACCTCGACTACGGGTTGGCGTACCGTGTCGCGGCCAGCACGCTTTATCCGAAGCTCAAGGAGATCGTCGAAAACGTTCTGGCCAGCGCCCTGATTTACCTTCCGTCACATTCGAGCGATTTCAAGAATCCGGAAATCCGCAAATATCTCGATCAGTTCGTGCGCGGCTCAAACGGTTATGGGGCCGAGGATCGCGTCAAACTCATGAAGCTGATGTGGGACTGCATGGGCACGGAATTCGGCGGTCGCCATGAACTCTATGAGCGCAACTACTTCGGCAGTCACGAAAGCATTCGCTTTGAAGTGTTGATGGTGGCCGAGGCGTTAGGTCAGACCGCAAAGTACAAAGGCTTCGCCGAGCAGTGCATGTCCGAATACAACCTGGACGGTTGGACCGCGCCCGACCTGATCAATCCCGACGACGTCAGCATCGTCATGAAAAAGGTCGCCGGCAAGGCTTAGGGTTTCGCTCACCTCGAAAGGTAGGGAATTAGCCCTATGGTACTAAGCGCAGCCCGTATTCTCAGATACTCTTAGGGACTCCTTAAGGTTTTTGTGCGATTTTTCCGGAGCGGTAATGGTGTTAGTTTTGGAAATAAGCGCCAGAGAACCAGATGTTTCAAATCCTGTTGGGAAGATCGACCTCGGTGATCGGTGGGACAATGTTGGCATTTTCCCTCGTAGCACTGGGCCAAGCGTCTCTGACGACTTCCATCCATGACGTGATTGAGGCCGAAGAACATCAGCATGCATATGGTGTGCCCTCGGCGGAAGCGACTCTTGTAGGTGTCCTGACATCGAACTTCAATATCTTTGGCGCTGACGCCGAAGGTCCATTAGGGGTCTCATTTATCCAAGACTCCAGCGGCGCCACGAGCCTCAGCATCCCAGCAAAGGTTCTCGCCGGGCAGGAATTCAAGGCTGGTGACATGGTTGAACTGCGGGGAAGGGTTGAGCGTAGTCCCTACGGAAAAGATTTCCGGATCAGCAAGATCCTGAAATTAGGTACAGCGCAATTGCCGGCTCCGCGGGCCGCTGACGCCGCCGGCGTTTGTTCCGGCCGCTTTACTAACGAGCTGGTTAGCGTGCGTGGGACGATTCAACCGATGCGCACAATGGGCGATGTGGTATTTCACGATCCTGGGGGGACGCTTAAGGTATTTGTCCCACCCGTAGACGCCTCTCAGACACTTATGAAGCGCATGACGTCCGGTGGGCGGGCGACCGTGACCGGCTTTGCCCTGCCCCCACTGCCGGGTTCCGGTGCGCCTTGCTACGTAGGTATCCGCTCCTTAGCCGATATTCAGTTTGCGCCTGTTCCGCCTTACGGAACGATCGCGTCAGTGATCGGAGGCGTTTCAGTGTCGGGGCTTCTGCTCTATTTGTGGGCGCGGCGCCGGCGAGCGGAACAGCGTGCGTTGGAATTAGCGGACCTCACAGCTGCGATGCAAAAAGCTCGCGATGGGGCTATGGCGGCTTCGCGCGTTAAGTCGGAGTTTCTCGCCAACATGAGCCACGAGATCAGAACTCCTTTAAACGGTGTGATCGGGATGACCGGGACCTTGCTCGACACCGAACTCACCCCCGAGCAACGCGAGTTCGCGGAGGTTATCCGTTCGAGCGGCGAAATCCTTCTTGCACTTCTGAATGATCTCCTCGATTTCTCCAAGATCGAGGCAGGGCAGCTTCAGTTCGAGAGCTTGGAATTCGATCCAGCGGAGTCGGTTAGGGACTCGCTCCGCATTCTATCTGGAACGGCTCATAAGAAAGGGCTTGATCTGACCTCCCGCGTGGAATCCGATGTCCCGTCGGCCATCGTCGGCGATCCAGGCCGCTTGCGGCAAATCTTGCTCAACTTGGCTGGGAATGCCTTGAAGTTTTGCGAAGCCGGCCGGATTGAAGTGAACGTCGCAAAGGTTTCGGAGGATTCGCGGTCGGTGCTACTTCGTTTTGCGGTTCGCGACCAAGGCGCCGGAATTGCGCCGGAGGTACAGGCGCGATTGTTTTCCCCGTTCACCCAAGCCGACAGCTCGATCACGCGCAAGCACGGCGGAACGGGACTCGGATTGGCGATTTGCAAGAGCTTGGTCGAGCGCATGGGAGGAACCATCGGTCTCCACAGTGTTATAGGCGAGGGATCCACCTTCTGGTTCGAGATATCGTTTGCCAAGCGGATGGATAGCGCCGCACCGCAAACGATCCCCGTTGAGGCCGTCCGCCTTGCCGCCTCATCCCTCACTTCCGTCCACGCGACTCGACTCTGAATCCCTGGACGGCTGGACCGTGTCCGATCACCCGCAAGAGCTAGCCGATCCCTCGGTTTTTGACTACACTAAGGGCTATGTCACGTCGAAGCCTCTTGCGTCTTGCTTTAGTCTGGATGATTTGTTTTGCCGGTTTAACCCCGAGCTATGCCGAGCACTCCAAGGATCTTTCAAACAGCACGAAATACCTGGCCCTGGGCGATTCCATCGCCTTCGGCTACACGCCGCTGGCCCAGAATCCCGCAGATTTGAGGAACTATCACGGCTACCCGGATATCGTCTCGCAGGGCACCAACTTGAAGGTAGCCAATGCGTCCTGCTTCGGCGAAACCACCGGCCACTTTCTGAACCTCCTTGCTCCTGACACCGGCTGCCAAGCCTGGCGAGCTGTCTACCCGCTTTTTGCCGATTACAGCGGCACGCAGATGGATTACGCCCTCAGCTATCTTCAGGGAAACAAAAAGGTGCAATTGGTGACCATTGACATTGGAGCTAATGACCTGGGTGTTTTGCTGGCGGCATGCGCTGGAGACCCGACTTGCTTCGGCAACGGACTGCCGGGCGCGCTGGCAGCTTACGGAGCTAACTTGGGCACTATCTTCGGCCGTATTCGCTTTGAAGCGGGCTACACGGGCCCCATCGTAGCGGTGACCACTTATGCCCGCGATTACACCGATCTGACGGAGGTTGGACCGATCACTGCCCTAAACGGCGTTCTGGCCACGGTGGCGAACACGTTCGGAGTACAAGTAGCAGATGCGTTCGCGGCATTCGGCGCTGCGTCGCTTCCAGCGGGTGGAAACGCATGCGCGGCTGGATTGTTAATTCCGCTTTCCGCCGGAGTGTGCGATATTCACCCCTCGGCGGCGGGCCAAGCTCTGATCGCGCAGACCGTTCTGGCTCTGGTGCCTAAAAAATAACTCTGCGTCGCACGGCCGTATAAAACACTCGCCGACAGTTAAAATGAGAATACACCTCCCATGCACCGCTATCTGCTCCACAACGACGAGATTCGCGACACTGGAGTGCAGGACCTCTCTGCCGGACAAGTCGGACTGCTCAACGGCTGGGGAGTGTTCTCGACCATCCGCGTCTATGACGGTGTGATGTTCGAGTGGGAGCGCCACTGGGACCGCATGCGCCTCGATGCGGGCCGCATGCGGGTTCCCTTCCCGCCCGATCGGGACTGGCTGGCACAGCGCTTGCAGCGTCTGATGGATGCCAACTTACCGCATTCCAACCCGCCGTGGAACGCTACGCTGCGGGTCGCGGTGATCCGTAACCGCGGCGGCATGTTTGAAGGTCCGGGCCCGATGCGCGAGTTCGATGTGATCGCGTTTACGGCGGATGTGAACCGCTGGGGCAGCACGGTAAAGCTGGGCCTGATTCCGAATGCGCGCTACGCCGCCAGCGAATTCGCCGGCACCAAGAACCTCTCCTGGTCGGAGAATCTCACCTGGTACGAACGCGCGCATGACCAGGGACTGGATGAGGTCGTGCTCCTCAACGAGCGCGGCGAGATTGCCGAGTGTACTTCGGCTAACATTTTCGCCGTCGTCCTAAACGCACAAGGTAAGCAAGTGTGGACTCCGCCACTGGACTCAGGCTGCCTTCCGGGGGTGACCAGAGCGCTCCTGCTAGAGGAAATCCGTATTCCCGGGCTACAAATCGGAGAAAAAACGCTAGTGCCCGCGGATCTGGAAGCTGCAGACGAGGTTTTCATCACCTCCACCACCCGCGAGCTGCTGCCGGTGGTTTCGGTACAGGGATTGAACCTCCGATCGCAAAGTATCCAAAACGGGAAAGTGCTCGAAGAGTTACGGAAAGCGTTCAAATCCTGCGTCGAAAACTATATTGCTTCACGGAAGCGCGCGGATATAATCGTTTAGCACGCGTATGCAATTGGCTTGTCCGAGCTGCGGGACACGAGACGTCCGCGTGTCTCGTCCCCAGGGAATGATCCAGCACCTGAAGGGCTTCTGCGGCGTTTCGGGACTACGCTGCCGGCGCTGTAGCAGTCGCTGGGAAACCAGTATGTGGGCCGGCGGCTCGTGGAAATACGCGCGTTGTCCCCGCTGCTATCGTCAGGACCTGACCAAATGGACAGCCCATCGCTATCGTCCAGCGCTCTGGACGCGGTTCCTACTGACGATCGGCGCCCGTGCCAGGCGCTGCCCGGCGTGCCGCTGCAATTTCGCCAGCTTCAAACCACTGAAAGAAGACTTTTCGTGGCATCACCAGGTTCGAGAAACCATTCCGCTACCACCGACTCAGGAAACAGCAATGGTGGTAACCGAACAGACCCCGCCCGGGGAGGGATCTGGGGAACAGATGCCATAGCTGGCCGCACGCGATGCGTGCAGTAGGGCGGGCGGGATAAAAAATGGTTCCAAGTGACCTTCTGGCAACTTGCTCTCCGACCGGCATGCACGGTCAGAACGTGGCATCCGAATTGGCGAGACGTGAGCCCCTTGCTCCCCGCTGCTGGTTTTGGCCAGCCGCGGATCAGTGCGCAGGTGCGCGTCTGCTCTCCATTCCGGTAGAAGCCCGCTTCTCGATGCGGCCTTTCGCTCTACAGCACCGAGGACTGGCCTCACGACCGATCCCCGTAACTGCGTCAACGTTCCCGGCCTACATCTTCGAAACGATCCTCAGATCTGATCCTGCCCGTTCGGCACCACATTCCCGTCCCCGCTCAGCCTTTTGTGACCTCGCGAGACACGATCAACATGTGAAGCCCGTTGCCTGACCCGATCTCAGGACTCATCATTCGTCTCCGGATTTCGGCTCCCCTCCGGGATCTCTCGATCCCTCGGGATCAAAGCCCTCGTCCGGCTTCGAACCATAAAACTTACCCTTGCAGGTTGCCCGATCTTCCTTCACTCCCCGCAACGCGGCAACAATTTTAGTCATCAGTCAGCGCTGCGGATCATCGGTCCGGATCCGCTACTTCCTGCCAGGCTCGCTGTCCTTCGAACCTCTTGGAACCACAGTCATCATGCGCCCGAATGTGGCTCGACGTCAATAAGAAAGCGTGAGTTTCCTCAATAAATAACTATATTATAATGAGCCACTTACCCCGCTAGCAGCGTGGATCGCATGTGAATAAAGCAAGCTTGCTGCATTCTGTTTTTGATGTTCCAGCGGAAATCAGCCGCGACGAGCAGGGCTCATGACCAGATCCAAAACCTGCGCCGTATCCAGCGCCTTCAGATCGCTTTGCGACAGTGCCACCAGGCACCCGATCTGCTCGCCTACGGTAGTGAGCAGTTCCATTTCGCCGCCGGAATGAAAATGTGGCTCGCGGTGCTGAACGTTGATGACACCGGCCACGCGATCGCGCACGATAACTGGCGCTGACAAAAACGCCTCGTAGGTATCTTCCGGCAGATTGGTGAAGAGCTTGAAACGGGGATCGCCGTAGGCTTCGCGGGAGATCGCCAGCAAGCGCCGCTCGCGCGCTACCCAACCCGTGAGACCTTCACCGAACTGTAGTCGCACTTTGCCAATGGTTTCCGGACGCGGATTATTGGAGGCACCCAGCACCAGTTCCTGCCCCTCCAGCAGATACAGCAAACAGGAATCGCACTCCATGAACTCGACGACCAGAGAAACCACTTCCTGCAAGGAAGCGCCTAGGCTCATTTCGCGGACCATGAAGCGGCTGATTTTCTGCAGCATGCGGAGTTGGTGCTCCGTATGTTCAAGACGCGATTCCAGTTCTTTTACCCGTGACACAGTGCCCTTATTATGCCAGATCCTCCGCAAGCTTAAGCTCAACGGTTTTCATCACGCGCGGCATGAAAACTTTTTGCCGTGATTCTTCTGCAACTTCGCGGTCCGGATCGGCGGTCGCTCGGAAAAAACGATGGGACAAACGTGGGCGAAGGAGGAGTTTCTAGATGGATCCTGGACGAGTTGTTTGGTTGCCTGGTGGCGGATTCGGCGATGATTACGACGCCGCCTGCCAGCAGCAGTATGGGGCTGACTACTACGCTTGCGATGTACAGCCCGATTACGGTGGCGTTTGGGTGTATTGCTGCCCCTATTAAACCAGGGGTGGATTGCGGCGGTCGGAGGGCCGCCGCAACATTCGTCCGAAAAAGAGGAGAGTCGCAATGAAGCTCGGTCTATTTTTATTACTAGTTAGCCTCGCGCTCGAGGCACAAGGCCCGGTTCCCAGGCTGGCGCCCGATTTGAAAATTGTAGAAGCTTCGGGCAAGGCCACCATGCTGTCGGCATTCCGGGGGCGCGTAGTGCTGTTCGCGTTCATCTCCACCCAGTGCGCCCATTGCCAACGGGCATCGACGGTTTTCGAGCAGCTCTCGCATGAGTTTCGGGACCACCTGCAAGTGGCCGAGGTAGCCTTTGATCAAGACGCCGATACGACGGCCTTTACGAAGCGTTTCGGATTGAGTTTCCCGGTTGGCATCGGCACCAGCGAGGTGGCGCATGACTTCCTGGGAATCGCACGCGGGGAGCGGCTCGGGACGCCTCAGGTGGTAGTTATCGATCGATCCGGCGTGATCCGTGCGCAAAGCGAGCGTCTGGGAAGTCCCATTCTTCAGACGTATGACTATCTGCGCGAGCTGCTGAAGGCACTGATCAAACTGCAGGTGACACGATGATCGACCACTCCTTGACGATCCCTCCCATGGTGGCGCTGGTGTTCCATCTCAAGCAGGGATTCTGGCTGTACGGATGGCCGATGATCATAGGTTTCGTGACGATTCTGGGATACCAGGCTCTGGGCCGCGTCGTGATGATGGGCGCCGCGAAATGGCCTGTGGTTTTCGCACTCGCCAGCGTGGTTTCCATGATTTCACTATTCGGCTGGGTGACCATGGTACGCTTCATCGGAATGATTCCGTTGTACGGTTGTGGCGTGGGACTGGCCAGTGCGATGATGTCGCGAATCTATGCGGTCACGATGCCCATTCATCCCAAGTTAAAGATGCCGATCATTCGGGTGATATGGAGAGGCGACGCAGAAGGGATCCAGAAGTTACAGCAAGCGCTTCGGGCGAGGGTATAATCCGCAGTTGAATCCGTTGGTAGCCGTAAGAGCGTATTCCAGTTAGGGCATGTCGCCCCATTCATTCCGATCTCCCTGGCCGTGGCAGTGTTGCAGTTTTCCTTGCGCTTTAAAAACGACGGGATCTGGCTCGCCGCCTCAAAGTCCGGGACGGCATCGCGATGCGGGAACTCTATGATCGCTACGGACGGCTGGCGTAGTCACTAACCCTGCGCATGGTGCGGAACTGTAGGCGGCGGAGGACCTGGTCCAAGAGACATTCCTTCGCGTGTGGAACCGGATACAGGCGGCCGCATGTTCGTAGATCTGACACTGTGGATCAGTCTGAAGAAGCGATCACAGATCGAGAACTGAAGAATGCTCCTGTTACGTTGCAACAAACAGTGGCGGAACGCGATCGGCTGGAGCAAGTCTTTCCGTTCTTGAACCAGCCCGAAACGCGGCGGATGAATTTTGGGCAAGGCCAGCAAGCGCCGCAGAGCCGGCAATTTCTTCCTTAACCCGCGCCTGGGAGTCTCGCTCATCGCTTCCAACCTGCCCGCTCTACCGGCTGGCAGGACCTATGAAATGTGGATAATCCCGAAGCGGGGCGCGCCCCATCCCGCGGGATTGTTCCAATCTGGACCTCAGGGCACCGCACTGCACATTCTCTCCGGCGCCGTGGATTCCAATGTAACCTTGGCTGTGGCCGTAGAGCCGCGTCGGGTTTGCTCGCACTAACGTCGAACGTACTTTTCTCCGCTGGTTTTTGAGTGTGGTCGAGATATCCCTTGGACATACTCCTAATACCTGCTAGTATCTAACTGCCCGAGAAATACGGTACGAGGTTGCGGTTGGCCAGAATTCCCCTAGGCCTTAGCCTTGTCCTCACCGTAGCTATGGCCGCCACGCGTCCGTCGTCGGCCATGCGGGCTGGGTCGCCCGACTCCAGCCAGTGGTGGGACACCAAAGATTTCGCAGAATTCACCAAGAACGCGCATGCACGCCGCGCTATGGAGGATTTTGCGGGCCTGGAGTCCGTCTATACGCAGGGCTACGAGCACGCCAAAACGCTGGGGAATCTTGCGGCGCAAATCAGTTACCTGAGCAACCTGGGAACTGCCCACATGCTCGCGCTACGATTTGCTCCGGCGCTCGAAGCTTATCTGCAAGCGCGCGCTTTGGCCGAGCGGTCAGGCGATTGGTCGGCATCCGGCGGAGTCGCTGTGAATCTCGCGCTGCTGTATCAGTGGATGGGCGATGCGGACTCCGCTCTGAGCGCGTTGGAACGGGGCAAGACGGCCTTGGATCGTCTGCGAACTTCACCATTTTACAAAGCGCAGTTGCTCATGAGTCTCAGGAGTGCCCGCGCAGAATTGCAGGAAAATCCGAGCGAGCCACGCTATGAAGAGGCCATCGAAGCAGCTCGCGAGACGGGCGATCCGCAGGGCGAAGCCGCGGCCTGGGATTTGCTGGGCGAGGAACAGTCCGCGGCTGGAGACCTGGTAGCGGCCGAAGCCTCATTGGGTCGTGCGCTGCGTCTACGGGCCGCATATTCGCCCACTAGTCTGGGGTATTCCTATGCAGCCATGGGCGCCTTGCGGCTGGCGCAGGCCGGTCACTACGAACAGCCAGAACGCGGCCGACGAGCTCAAGAGGCGGCGGCTTTGACGCAGCGCGCGATCGATCTCGGTCCTCCCGGCCCACCCACCCATGTGCTTTTGCATCAGCGGGGCCAGATCCGCGAAATGCTGGACCAGCCCGAATTGGCACTGGAAGATTTTGGCACCGCAATTAAAGAGGCTCGCCCCTGGAACGGCACCGTGCCGGCAGCGATTTCCCTGGTGACGGGAGCCAATATTGTCATGCAACAAGAGATCTTCGACTCCTTCGTGAATGCCGCTGCGCGTCAGGCACTGCGCACGGGGAATAGGGCATGGGCCATAGAGGCCTTTGTGGCACTGGAGGCGAATCGCGCGGCCAGCCTGCGGGAAAGCCGGGAATTGGCGCCTGTATGGAAGAAGAGACTCCCCCTAACCTATTGGGAAACGCTTCGCAGCTTAAACCAGGAAGAAGCCCGTCATTTGGCTTCTGACGGAGCGATAAGCCCGACGTTGGAACGTCTCCATTTGGAACTTACCGAAATGGAATCAACCGCTGGGGTCGGAGTTCCAGTGACGTTGCCCGAGAACTTTCGCACTCGGAGTTCACTTATTGATATTCAACAGGGCTTAGGTGAACGTGAACTGTTACTCAGTTTTTACCTGGGCAAGAAGGAATCGTATCTTTGGGCGGTCACTCGAAGGAGCATAGAGCTACACAGACTCCCGGCCGAGTCTGAGGTTCACGAGGACGTGAAGCGGTTTCGAGAAGTGATCCTCAAAAACCAAGCGGCAGGAGATAAATTGGGCGCTGACCTTTATAGACGACTGTTTGGCTCACTCGATCCAGAGGACGCGGGTAAGACCTCCTGGCTTCTATCGCTGGATGGAGTGCTGTTCGAACTTCCCTTCGCGGCGCTGGTGAGCCGCTACGAAAACGGGCAGCCGGTTTACGCTGCGCAAGACCATTCGACGCAGGAGATTCCAGGAGCTCTTTTCCTAACCCGGGACGCCGGCTCAGCTGGTGGATATCTGGGCGTCGGAGACCCGATCTATAACTCGGCGGATCCTCGCCGGGAGCCGGATACCTCGTGGGCATGGCATGATGACGCGATTCATGGCCAGCTGAACCGGCTGGTGAACAGCGGCCGGGAATTGGAGCGCAGTTCTGCAACCTGGCGAGCCGATACTGGACCCTCCCGGCGCGTACAAATCCTGGAAGGCAGAGCCGCGCAACGCGATGTTTTTCTCGATGCCCTCAATGCGTCCCCTTTGACCATCCATTTATCGACGCATGTCTTGACTTCCACGACCGACCCGGAGCAGGCGTTCCTGGCATTTTCGCTAGACGCCAGTGGAAGTCCAGGTCTCTTGTCGACTTCCGAGGTCGGGATGCAACACGTCCCTGGCGCGCTCATCGTGATGACCGGGTGTGCCACCGGAACGGGCGATATTCGCGAGGGCGCCGGATTGCTGGGACTGACGAGAGCATGGATGACTGCAGGTGCAAGAGCTGTAGTCGCAACCAATTGGCCTGTGCCGGATGCGAATGGTGATCTGATTCCGGCTTTTTATCAACATCTGCGCACCACTTCAGCGGCCGAAGCCTTACGCCGCAGTCAAGTGGAGCAAATTCATTCAGGAACCTGGCAGGCCGCACCCTCCTATTGGGCGGCGTTCCAGGTGACAGGAGGTGGACGATGATCCGTGCAAGCCGCCGAATTTATTCGCCCGTTGTGGCGCCCAACCCGCCGCCCGAGCCGGATCAGGCGCCGGTCCATCTGACAGCGCTGGAAATCGCGGCTGCGGCAGCAGCCGTGGCAGTCGGCGCGCTCGCGCCGCCGTTGGGTACGCCGCTACTCGTAGAAACTGACCGAGTGCTGGGCGCACCAGCCGAGGCGATGGCGGACGTGAATGCCGGCTGGGTGGAGTTGGTGGAACGCATTCGCTTAGAGAAGACCGATGGGATGGAGGAGCTTTATCAGCTGTTCTCACGCGGAATCCGGTTCTATCTGTGCCGGCAACTAGGACCCCAGGAGCTGGATGACAAAGTCCACGACACCTTTGTGGTCGTAGTGCAAGCGATTCGACGCGGAGAGTTGCGCGAACCAGAGCGCTTGATGGGGTTCGTCCGGACGATCGTCCGGCGCCAGGTGGCCGCCCATATCGACAAAGTCGTCCACAACCGCCGCGAACAGGCGGAATTCGATTCCACAGTCCGAGTCGTCGATCCGCGGGGAAATCCCGAGGAGGCTGCGATCTTCCGCCAGCGAATAGGGCTCATCCGGCAAGTCCTGGGAGAGCTTTCGAAGCGAGATCGAGAGATCCTGACGCGGTTCTACATCGATGAGCAGAGTCAGGACCATATCTGTTCAGAAATGGGTCTGACGGAGACCCAATTTCGCCTTCTGAAATCCCGCGCGAAAGCTCGTTTTGGCGAGCTGGGAAGAAAGAAGCTGATTCACAAAAGCCGGCCTGCAGTTTTCTTGAGAACTTCAAGGAGTGTGTCCCACTAAGGAAACGACGTTCTACTTTGAAACGTGGCTCTCGTTTGATGCTCCGTTATGGGAATTGTGCTGGACCCGACTAAATGTTTCGTGACTCATCCGAATGAGGAAGTTCTCGAGGAGTACGCACTTTATCGGCTTCCGGAAGCCTTCCTGGCGCAGGTCGAGGAGCATCTTCTGCTCTGCGAGAGCTGTCAAAACACCGTAGCCGGGACCGACGCGTTCGTGGCGGCGTTGAAGGTCGCGGCTAACCAGCCGACTCCCTGGAAGGGCTTTCTCCCCAGCCTTCCCAACAGAACGCAACTCGCCCCAATGGCGCTAGTCATTCTGGCGCTCGTGGCGATTTGGCCACACCCCCCAGAGCGCTCCGCTCCGGTTCCAGTGAGCCTTTCCTCCCTGCGCGGCTCCAGCGTCCTGGCTTCCGCGCCCACCGGCAAACCCCTGCGCTTGAGTATCGACCAGCCCGACCTAGTGCCCACAGGGGCATACCGCCTCGAAGTGGTGGACGCCGCCGGGATCCCCATCTGGAAGGGACGGGTATCCGATATCGACGGGAAATTCATGGCGACCCTATCCCAGCCGCTGAAAAAGGGAGTGTACTGGATCCGGCTATACGGTGTGAACTCTGAACTCCTCCGGGAATTCGGAATGTTGGCGCAGTGACGTCACAGCCTGAGTTCGTAGCCCGCCGAACGCATACCCTCGATGATTCGCGTGCGAACCAAGCCCACTTCCTCCGCCGATAGCGTCCGATCTGGGGCGCCCACGGTGAGCCGGTAGGACAGGCTGCGGGCTCCGTCCGGCAAAGCGAATTCCCGCAGGAAAACGATGGAGAGCAAGGCGTCTCCCGCGAGTTTTTCCAGAGCCGACTGAATATCGGCGATCAGCGTGCGCGGGTTCGCCACGACTGAGAGATCGAATGCGCTTTCAGGAAAACGTCGCAGTGGCTGATAGCGCTCGGGAGTCGGCTGAAGCTGCATTAAGCGTGTCAGATCCAAATCAAGCACGGCGGCGCGGCCGCCTTCGACCATCTTTGGGTGGAACTCAAACAATCGCCCGACGTTGGTCTCGCCGCACAGAACATCACCAGTCCGGCGAGGATGCTCGTAGGATTGCGTGGCGTCGGCCGGCCGCACTGAGACACCCGGCAAGAGGCATTCGGCCAGACGCTTGAGCTCGAAGACGCCGGAGGCGCCATTGTCCTTAGCGAACATTGCAGCGGTGAAACGGGGCACTTCCCCATCGGGGTGGATCGCGCGGCCAATCTCGAACAGGCGGAACCGATCGAAGTGGCGCGCGTTATCTCTGATGTTCTTCCATATGCCCGGCAGGAGGCTTGTCCGCAGTAGGTTCTGATCCGACACGATCGGGTTTGAAACCTGCACCTGCGCAGACACATCGACGGAGAACACGCGCGCCGTGTCCTCGCTGATGAAAGAATAGTTGTGGACCTCGGTGAAACCTTGTGCCGCAGCCATCAGGCGAACACGGTGGTGAAATTCGCGCTCGGGGCTGGCGGGAGGAACGCGCGCGGGCGTCAGCGGAGCCACGGGGGGTATGGAATCGTAGCCGATCATACGTCCGACTTCTTCCACCAGATCTTCTTTGATGGTTACATCCTTGGTGGCGCGCCAAGTCGGCACAAACACGGAAAAGACGCGCGGAGCTATTTCTTCCACGCGAAATTCGAGCGATTCGAGAATGCGGCGCACCTCGTCTTCGGGGACGGCCCGTCCGAGTTTGCGATTGAGCCAGTCGAGGGAAAGAACAACCGGGGGCGGCACCGGAATCGGCCGATAGTTGTCGGCCAGTCCACCCGCCAGGCGGACGCCGGGCGAGACTTCCTGAAGCAGAGCGAAGGCCCGCTCCAGACCACGAATGGTGTTCACCGGATCCTGCGCTTTCTCAAAGCGCATAGAAGCGTCCGTGCGCAGTCTGAGCCGGGACGAGGTTTTGCGGACGCTCGATGCATTGAAATTCGCGCTTTCCAGAACGATCCGCGTAGTGGAATTCGAAATCGCGCTGTCCGCGCCACCGATGATGCCGGCGATGGCCACCGGCCCAGTGGAATCGGCGATCACCAGATTGGAAGGATCGAGCGTATAGGTCTCGTCGTTCAGCGCTTTGATGGTTTCCCCAGCGCGCGCCGGGCGGACCATAATTTCACTCCCCTGGAGCTTCGCAGCATCGAAGGCGTGCATGGGCTGCGCGAGTTCCGCCAGCACATAATTCGTCACATCGACGATGTTGTTGATGGGATTCAAGCCCACGGCTTCCAACCGCTGCTGCAGCCACTGTGGAGACGGCTTGACCGTGACGTTGTCGAACACTAGCGCGGAGTAGCGGGGGCACAGCGCATGGTCCTCGATAGAGACACGCACCGAAGCGCTGCGGGGAAATTCCTGGGGCTCAACCGGATCGATCAGCTTGCGGCCCAGAATCGCGGCCACCTCGCGCGCCATGCCGTAGTGGCCCCACAGGTCGGGCCTATGCGTGAGGGACTTATTATCAATTTCGATGACGCAGTCATCGCCGTGCGCCTCAACGCCTTCCGACTCGGCGGTTTTGATGGTGATCAGCTGAGCCAACTCGCTCGGCGGCGTGTCAAGTTGGTCCACTAAATCGCGCAGCCAGTTGTAGGAAAATTTCATGGCTGTTTAGAATTGCCTCAGAAATCTGAGATCGCCGCCGGCGAATAGGCGGATATCGTCGATGCCGTAACGCATCATCGCCAGACGTGTAAGTCCCAATCCGAAGGCGAAGCCGTTCCACTGCTCGGGATCAACGCCGCCAGCACGCAGGACCGCAGGATTCACCAGGCCGCAGGGCAGCAATTCCACCCAGCCCGAATGTTTGCATACCGGGCAGCCTTTGCCTCCGCAGATGAGGCACTGAATATCGAGCTCGAATCCCGGCTCGACAAAGGGGAAGAATCCAGGCCGGAGGCGCACCGTGACATCGCGATGGAAAATCGCCGAGAGCAGTGTCTTCATAAAGTACAGCAGGTGCGCGACCGAAACATCGCGATCCACCATCATGCCTTCGAGCTGATAAAAAGTATGCTCGTGCGAGGCATCCACTTCCTCGTTGCGGAACACTCGCCCGGGAGCAATCATCTTGAGCGGCGGACCGAATTTCTCTAGAGCCCGGATCTGCACAGGCGACGTGTGCGTCCGAAGAAGACGGCCGTCTTTAAGCCAGAACGTGTCCTGGGCGTCGCGTGCGGGATGATCGGCTGGAATATTGAGAGCGTCGAAGTTGTAGTGTTCGGTCTCGACCTCGGGGCCGTCCATGATCGCGAATCCCAGCGACACGAACAACTCTTCGAGCTCACGCTGGACGTGCGTGATCGGATGCAGGCTGCCAGGACGAATGCCTGGAGCGGGAGCCGTGAGATCGACCCATTCGGATTCCAGGCGAACGTCGATCGCCACTGAGTCGAGCGCGGTCTTGCGCTGGTCTAAACGCGTCTCCAGATCCTGCTTCACCGTATTGAGAAGCTTGCCGACGCGCGCACGCTCCTCCGGCGCGAGCTTTCCGAAAGCCTTGCTCACCTCGGCGAGTTTGCCTTTGCGTCCGAGCGCGTCCACGCGGATCGCTTCGAGAGCATCGAGCGTGGTGGCCTGTTCGAGCGCGGAAAGGGACGTCGCATGCAGGTCGGAGATGATCTGTTCCGGCGACACGGCTACAGCTTCGCTCCAATGGCTTCGAGGAACTCGACCATCTCCTGGCGCCCCGCGGTTAGCGCGAGATCAAGAGGTTTCTGGTTGTTATCGGCGCGAACCGATACATCGCCCCCCGCAGCGATCAGAGCGCGTGCGGATTCCAGATCGCCGTTCTGAGCGGCGGAGTGCAGCGGCGCCCATCCGCCGTGTTGCCGAGCATTCGCGTTGGCGCCATGGTCCAGCAAAAGCTGGACGATATCGGGATGTTTACCGGCAGCCGCAGCGTGCAACGGCGTGTTGGCCATTTGATTCGTGGAGAGCGCGGTGACAGTTGCGCCTTTATTCAGCAACAGACGCGCGGCGTCCACTTTCCCGAAAAACGCCGCCAAGTGCAGCGGTGTCCAACCGTCGGTACTAATCGCGGAAACCAGCGAGCGATTTCCCGTGACCAGTTCTTCCAGGCGCGGCATGTCTCCCAGAATCGCGGCGGCAAAGATGGCCAGCGTGGGATCGGAATCCACCAGGACTTGAACGCGCGCGAGATCCCCGGCGCGCGCAGCTTCGAAAAGTTCCTTCATGCAGCAGGCTGGAACACCTGTTCGGCCTTGGTGATTTCCCAGCCCAGGTGATTGATATAGAATAGCAGCGCCGGCCCGGGATACACCGCGTGAAATTTCTCCCAGACCTGCTGCTGCCAGCCTTCCTTCAGGTAGCCAGCGACGTCAGCATCCTTGGCGAAGAATCCGTCTTCGTGCGGGATTCCCTGGTAATCCAGCACGGCCCGGATCATATCCAGGTGCGAAATCAGGATGGTTTGCGAGACCTCGGAAGCGAACTCGTCGTCGTGTTCGCCGATACGCGCCCAGATTCGCGGGGCGGCTTTGCGAAGCGTCTCGGAATTCAGCTTGTTGAGATACAGGACGGTCTTCACGCGGTCGTACAGCTGGTAGGTCTTGAGGCGGCCTATCGAAATACTGCGGAGCAGATTGTTAAAGTTCTCCTCGCCTAATTGGAGGAAGATATCGGAAAGCTGCATCAGAGCTATTGTAGCCGCTCCGCGCAGTAACGGATTTTGAATACTTCATTGCTACAATAGTGCGCTGGAGCACGGAGTTCACCGTGCGCGATCAAAATGAATAATGTAATCGTCCTGGGCGCCCAATGGGGCGACGAGGGCAAAGGTAAAGTAGTCGATCTGCTGGCCGAACGCTTCGATATCGTGGCCCGGTATCAGGGCGGGCATAACGCCGGGCATACCGTATTTATCGGCGAAAAGAAGTTCATTCTTAAGCTGATTCCCAGCGGAATTCTGCGGCCGGGCGTGACCGCGGTGATCGGCAATGGCGTAGTGGTGGATCTGGCAGCTCTGGCCGAGGAAATGGCCATGCTCGAAGCCGCCGGGATCGACGTGAAGTCGCAATTGCGGATCAGCAATCGCGCGCATGTGATCTTTCCGTTTCACCGGCTGGTGGAAAAGATGTCGGAAGCACGCGAAAACCGCATTCCGCTGGGCACCACCGCGCGCGGAATCGGACCGTGTTATGAGGATAAAATCGGCCGCCGCGGGATCCGTATCGCGGATCTGTACGATCCGGCAAGTTTCCGCGAACTTTACGATACTTTAGCCGAAGATAAGCAGACCCTGGCCGACACCTTCAAGCTGGAGGGGCCCATCGATTACACCGCCATTCGCTGCCAGACGGAATTGCTTGCAGCTCAGATCCGCCCGCTGGTTTGCGATACATCGAGGCTGCTCGCGGACGCCATGGCCGCCGGGAAACGTGTGCTGTTCGAAGGCGCGCAGGGCACTATGCTGGATATCGACCACGGAACCTATCCATTCGTCACCTCATCGAGTGCGGCGGCTGGGGGAGCCTGCACCGGCCTGGGGGTGCCGCCTACGAAAATTCAGGCCGTCATCGGAGTGTCCAAGGCGTACATCACGCGCGTGGGGACGGGACCTTTCCCGAGCGAGACTAACGATACGGCGGGCGAGCTGCTGCGCCGGGAAGGCAAGGAATACGGATCGGTCACCGGACGCCCTCGCCGCTGCGGCTGGTTCGATGTACCGCTGCTGCGTTATACCGCGATGGTCAACGGTTTCGATTCGCTGTTCATCACCAAGCTGGACGTTTTAGACCAGCTCGCTAAGATTCCCGTGTGCGTCGGTTATTGGTTGGACGGCAAGGAAATCGAGGACATGCCCGCGACGTACCGGTCAGTCGAAAGTATCGAGCCGCTGTATGAGAAGCTGCCAGGCTGGCAGACCTCGACCCGAGGGATTACGCGTTACGAAGACCTCCCCGAGAAGGCGCAAGCGTATCTGAAGTTTCTGGAAGAGCACGCGGGCGTCGAAATCGGTGCGATTTCGACTGGTCCGGAGCGCACGGAAACCATCATTCGCGCGGGAACCAAGCTGGGGCGGCTGATCGGCTAAACATCCCGCTCCATCTGGTAGATAATAGAGACACAGAGGTACCCAGATGAAGATGTGGCAGGTTCTTGCCACACTAGCCGTCGCTAGTGTGTGCATTGGCGCGGATATGGCGCCTCCCAAAGCGGGCAAAGTGGAGATTCTTCCACTAAAGAGCGTGAAGCCCGGGATGCAGGCCACCGCCTGGACCGTTTTCCAAGGAACCGAACCGGAAGCGATGCCGGTAGAGATCGTCGGCGTCTGGAAAAATTACCTCGGGCCGCGTCAGGATGTGATCCTCTGTAAGCTCGGCGGCAAAGGCAAAGTGACCGGCGTCGCCGCAGGCATGAGCGGCAGCCCGGTATATTTCGATGGGAAGCTGATGGGCGCGATCTCCCTGCGCATGGGAGTTTTCTCGCCCGACGCGATCTGCGGTATTACGCCGATCGAGTCGATGCTCGAGATCCAGGAATTCGATACTTCCCGTCCTACCGACGCGCGGACGCCGGACAAGGTCGCACAGGCTCTTGACGCGCCGGGCGTCCCCGGAGGCTTATCAAATGACCAGCGAGCTAGTCTGCTTTCCTCCGGCGTACAACCGATCAGCACGCCGATGATGTTCTCCGGTTTCAGCACGGCCGTGTTGAAACAGTTCGAGCCGGTCTTCTCGCAGATGGGCGTCACTGCGGTGCAGGGCGGCGCTTCGGCTGGGAATCTATCGGCGAAACCCGCCGCCGGATGGGAGAAGTCGCTCAACCCGGGCGAAGCCATCAGCGGCGTCCTGGTGTCGGGAGATATGTCGGCCACCGGCATGGGAACGGTGACGTACAACGACGGGAAGCGCGTGCTGGCCTTCGGACATCCCTTCTATAACCTGGGTCCGATCAATATGCCCATGGCGAAGAGCGACATCCTGATGGTGTTCGGCTCTAGCTATCAGCCGACCAAGTTCGGCAGCGCGACTGAAGTCGTCGGCGCGCTAAAACAGGATCGCTATACCGGCATCATGGGCGAGCTGGGCGCGGAAGCTCCCACCGTTCCGGTTCATGTGCGCGTGCGCTCACTGGGCGCAGGTGGCACGGTGATCGGCCAGAAGGATCTGAATTTCAACGTGTTCGTGCATCAGAAGTGGACGCCTCTTCTGATGAACATGACGCTGGCGAATTCTCTGCAACAGATGAACGAATTCGCGGACGAGATCACCTATCGCGTTAGCGGCGACGTGCAACTTGCGGGCAGCGAGAAGCTCCATGTATCCACGGTGCAAACGGGCAACGATGCCATGGCGCCTGTACCTCAGATGGTGGGCGCATGGTGGGGCGACAAGTTCACGCGGCTGTTCGAGAACAACATCACTACACCGAATCTGAAACAGGTGGAGTGTACCGTGGATCTGCTGCCGGATCGCCGGATCATGTCGGTGGACACCGCCTGGACGCCGTCCGCCGAAGTGACCGCGGGTACCGAGATTCCCGTGAAGGTGTTCCTGCGACCGTATCGGGGCGAGCGCATTGAGCAGAATATCATCGTGAAGATCCCCGCGGATCTGCCCAAGGGCGAACATCGCATTCTGCTGAGCGATGCGGTGACCCTGAATCGCCTGCAAACCTCGGCCGTTTCTTCGAATCGATATTTGGATCTACCGGAGATGGTTTCGTTGCTCAATCAGGAAAGGGGCAACAACCGGCTGTACGTGTCAGTGGTCCAGCGCCGCCCCACGTATTACTCGGAAGACAAGACTCTACCGGCCCTGCCACTTTCGGTACTGAACGTGCTTCAAAGCCAACGGAGCGCGGGGCGCGCCTTAACGGGTATCGCCGAGAGCGCGGAGGAAGAACTTTCCATCCCGTTCGATCAGATGGTTACTGGAAGCTTCTCGCTCCCGATTGTCGTCAGATAAAAGAGTTCGGTAGATCAAAACTCCCATGCGACCGGTTCATGTTGTTTGCGCGCTTTTTTGTGTCTGTACGCTGGCTATCGCGGTCGAGACCAAGACCTGGGAACAGGGCTCGATGGACGCCTTCGACCAGGGAACACTTCAGCATTTATCGCTTTCGAGCGACGGCCAACTGTCTGTGGCTCCCCGGTTGAGGGAAGTCTACGATTCGTCAACGGCCGTTCTTTGGGCTGTAGCGCGCGATTCCAAGGGTGTCCTCTACACTGGCGGCGGCAGCCTGGGCGGATCGCGAGCCAAGCTGTTCGCGATCGACACTCGCGGCCAAGGAAAGTTGCTGGCCGAGATGGACGGAATTGCAGTGCAGGCGATTGCCATCGACCGGCAGGATCGCGTGTACGCAGCAACATCTCCAGATGGGAAGGTTTATCGTGTAGACGCATCCGGCAAAACGGAGGTGTTCTATGACCCGAAGACCAAATATATCTGGGCGCTGGCGTTTGCCAAGAATGGCGATTTATACGTCGCTACCGGAGACCGCGGCGAGATCCATCGCGTGACGCCGGCCGGTGTGGGATCGGTATTTTTCCGTACCGAAGAGGCCCACGCGCGATCCATGACACTGGACGCAGCAGATAACTTAATCGTCGGGACCGAGCCGAGTGGGTTGATTATGCGCGTGACACCCGCAGGCGGCGCAGGCCAAGGTTTTGTTCTATATCAGGCTCCCAAGCGAGAAATCACCGCGGTAGCCGTCGGCGCGGATGGCGCGATCTATGCGTCGGGCGCGGGGAATCGATCGACGACTCCGGTTGCGGCGCCTGCGGCCGTGGGAGCGCCGCCTGTGCCTGCCGCGGCGGCTCCCGCCCCGCCCGGGACAGTACAGATCGTGGGCCCGTCGCCGACACCGGTGGCGCTTCCCATGCTCTCTTCGCAGGCCGTCAGCGGAGGCTCGGAAATTTATCGTATTCAACCCGACGGATATCCGCGTCGGATCTGGAGCCACGCTCAGGATCTGGTGTACGCGCTCGCATTCGATGCGCAGGGACGACTCCTGGCGGGAACCGGAAATCGTGGCAACCTGTACCGGATCGACAGCGACTATTCCTATACACGTTTGCTGAATGTGGAACCGACGCAGATCACGGGACTGCTGCGTGCGCCGGAAGGCCGTTTGTACGCAGTCACTGGAAATATCGGTAAGGTGATCGCGGTCGGGCCCGAGTTGGAGCCTTCAGGAACTTTCGAAAGCGATGTTCTCGACGCAGGCGGATTCTCTTACTGGGGCCGCATCAACAAGGAGCCTGAGGCTCAGGCAGGGACCACGTTCGAAACGCGCTCCGGCAATGTTGGCCGCGCGCAGAGAAACTGGAGCGCGTGGACCCCGCTAAATCAGGGCCGCGTAAGTTCTCCCCCTGCGCGTTTTTTGCAATTTCGCGCGACGCTAAACGGCAACGCCAAACTGTCCGAGGTCGGGGTTGCGTATCAGATGAAGAACGTGACTCCCGTGGTAGCCCAAGTGGAAATCACCCCGCCCAACTATCGCTTTCCCGCTCCGGCCATACAGACAACCACGGCAAACCCTCCCTTGACTCTTCCACCCATCCAGCGGCGTCCCGCACCTTCCTCGCCAACTTCCTCGGATGCAGGCAGCACGCCCGCATTGACCTGGGCTAAGGGGCAGATCGGCGCGCGCTGGCTGGCGGAAGACGATAACGGCGACATGCTCCAGTTCAAAGTCGAGATCCGGGGCGTAAATGAGACGACATGGAAACTCATCCGCGACAAGGCTCGCGAACACTACATAAGTTGGGATTCAACTGCTTATCCGGACGGCAAATACATCCTTCGCATCACGGCGTCCGACGCGCCCGCGAATCCGCCCGACCAGGCTTTGATGGGATTACGAGAAAGCGATGCGTTTTTGATTGACAACACTCCGCCTGAGCTTACCTGCTGCAACGTCTCCGGGTCGTCAGTGCAGTTTCACGCCAAAGACGCCCTCTCGGTGCTAGGCAAGGCCGAGTACTCAGTGAACGGGGGCGACTGGATCATCGTTGAACCGACAACGCGCCTTACTGACTCATCAGAGCATGACTATCGCGTAGCGCTCAATCGTCCACCGGGCGAAGCAACCATAGCCGTTCGTGTAGAAGACGAGTATGGAAACCAAGCTGTAGCCAAGACCGTTCTAAAGTAGTCCATCCAGCTCTTCGTCGGCGTAGTTTGAGCGGCAGCCGAGTTCGCCCCGCTTGGCTCGAACTTCAAGGCCTCCACCAGACTGGTCGGAATCACTTCGGTCGTGCTAACCATGCCATCTCGCTGATACCAGATTTGGGTATTCGTGCCGCCAATGTAATGCCCGACGAACTCGGTCCCATTGCGGAGCCGCAGCACGTCGCTGCGGGCGAATCCCGAAAGACCACACATCAACATACTCAGTGCGAGGAACTTCATGACATACCTCAAACATCCTCAAAAAA
>Ga0157370_10002530_pt1 | contig 21976 bp, 16 predicted proteins | sample C35metaG_FD_113463 | JGI IMG/M metagenome (GOLD analysis project Ga0157370, IMG submission 113463) | Corn rhizosphere microbial communities from Kellogg Biological Station, Michigan, USA - C3-5 metaG | ecosystem: Host-associated > Plants > Roots > Rhizosphere > Soil | place: USA: Michigan...
TAGATGGTGCCGCCACCGAGGATGAGGATCAGGAATCTGAACCATTTGGCCTTGTTTTGAATTGTCATTATTGTTCTCCGGGCGTATCGGGTCGTCAGGTTCAGGCGTGGGAGGAGTGGGCCAGGGTCAGTTCGGCCAGGGTGCGAAGTTCGGCTAGCAGGCTGCGCACATAGGCCACCTGGTTGTTCGCCCAGCGGTGTTCATCGGCGAGCATTCGCTCAAGCGAGTAGCCATTGGGGAGCGGTGTGTCGCTCATTTCCCGATAGGCAATGAAGGGGTCAGTCGCCTCGTCGGTCTGACGGAAGGCCGGGGCCACATAGTGGTTTTCCTGCTCAAGAATGAATGCGATCACCTGAGGAGTGGCTGCGTTGCCCAGCATCAACAGTTCGAACAGCATGCGGGCGCTGGGCAGGTCGTCTTCGTCGCTGCCCTGCAGCACGCCGTAGTGGCCAAAACCGTTTTGCTCGGGCACAACGCGCACGCCCTTGAGGTGGGTCTGGCGGATGTGTGGCGCCAGATTGCGCAGCGCCTGTAAAGGCTGCTCGCAGGCATTGATCATGTTGCCGAAGTCGAACAAGGCGTGCAGGCGAGGGTGGTCGAGTCGCTTGAGCAATTGCGCGATCTCGCCGCTCTTGAGTTCTTCATGCTGCTCGAAATCGAAGTACAGGTCGTGCTCGTCGGCCTGCTGCGCCAGGTAGTGCAGGTCGGTCTCGATCACGTCCATGACGCGCGACAGCGCGCCCTCATAACGTGAGTAAACGCGGATGTTGCGTACTCCCAACGCCCTGGCGATGGCGATCACCTGGTCGACATCTTTTTTCAGTGTTCTGCTGATTTCCAGGTGCACATCCAGCCCCAGCGCCTTGGCCTTGTTGGCAAATGCTTGCAGTTGCTCGGGGGACATTTGGCTCAGGCTGTTTTCCTCACCGTCCAGCAGGTGCAGGCTCAGCCCCTGCAACTCGTGGCGATAGGCGAAGTCCAGCAGGTCGGCGGGGGTGACGCGGCCGTGGGTGAGGTTGGTCAGCAGCGGGTAGGCGTGGGCAAACAGGCGCATATGCCCCAGACGTTCGAGCAACTGCCGGGCCAGTGCTTCGGTCAGTACCGGGGCTGTACCGTCCTCGACCACGTTGTGGCTCAGCAAGGCGTTGAATCGTTCCTGGATCTTATTGTTCATTAGAGTCGTTCCTGGTTCAGACACCGGGTCTACCGGCGCAGCCTTTATCGCGCCAGTCAGGAACTCTCGATAGATCCATTATCAGTTAATTCATAAGACCACTTGCCTTGCTTCAAGTGATTTGCGGCAGGCACCCGATTGCGGACAAGGCCCGGGCCAGCGCTTCGACGCGTTCGCGGGCCTGGTTTTCCGACGTACCGGCAAAGCCGATCAACAGGGCCGGCGGCAGGACATGCGTGATGCGGTAGTCGCTCAGTGCATAGGTGTGGATGTTGTGTCGGGCCAACGCCTTGGCGATGGCGTCGTCATCGAGCTCGGTCGGCAGCCAGGCGATCAGGTGCATGCCAGCCTCCACCGGGGTGATCTTGAAGAAGTTGCCGAGCTGCTTTTCGAGCTGCTCGATCAATGCCTGCTGGCGAGCCTGATACAGCGCACGCATGCGACGGATATGCCCCAGGAAGTGGCCTTCGATCATGAAGTCCGCCGTCGTCGCCTGAAGCAGCGTGGGCGGGCTGCGATCCATGACTGCGCGCAGGGTGCAAAAGGGTTCGACCAGGGCTTTTGGCAGAATCACGTAACCCAGGCGCAGCGACGGGAACAGTACTTTGCTGAAGGTGCCGACGTAGATCACCCGGGCCATCTGGTCCATGGCGTAGAGCGCCGGAAGGAGGCGGCCGCTGTAGCGAAACTCACTGTCGCAATCGTCCTCGATGATCCAGCTCTGATGTTGCGCGGCCCAGTCAATCAGGGCCTGGCGTCGCGCATAGCTCAGGGTGACGCCCAATGGATGCTGGCGAGAAGGGGTGGTGAACACCAGGCGGGCGTCGGGGCACTCGTCCAGGCCTTGCTGGACATCGATGCCCTGTTCATCGATACGCAACGGCACCACGCGGGCGCCTTGGGCTTGCAAGGCAATGCGCGCGGCGATGTGGCCCGGGTCTTCCATCCAGACGCTGTCCTGCGGATTGAGCAGCAACATGCCCAGCAGGTTGAACGCTTGCTGCGCACCGGAAACGATCACCACTTGCCCGGCATCACAGTCGATGCCACGGGCGTCGAACACGTATTCGGCAATCGCCGTGCGAAACGCCTGCAAGCCTTGCAGCTCGCCATAGCCGAGCATGGCCTTGGTCGGCTTCAGCAGGTGGCGGTTCATCAGGCGTCGCCAGATGGCTTGGGGGAAGGCATCGTAAGTGCTGTGGCTGGGCAAGAATGAGGTCGGGGTCGCGGGGTCCCAGTCGGCATAAGACACCCCGCGAAAATGATCGCTGCGCAGTGACAACATCGACTGGCTCAGGTCGGACAGGCGCGGTGGCGGGCGCTGTTGCCCATCGTCGGTGATACCGCGATTTTCCCACTCGTTGCCGACATAGGTGCCGGCGCCGGTGCGCGAGGCCAGGAAACCTTCAGCAATCAGTTGATCGAACGCATTGAGAATGGTGATCCGCGACAACGCCAGTTCCTTGCTCAGGGTCCGGGTCGACGGCAAGCGCACGCCGCCCTGGAGCCGGCCACTGAGTACCTGTTTGCGAATCTGCAGGTACAACTGGCGGTACAAGGGGATGGCGCTGGCACGGTCCAGTTCGATAGCCGACAGCAGCAAACCTGCGGGGGATTTCATGACATGGCTCGTCTGGGTGGAGGAGGGTTTTATCGTCGGGCGACGTGGCGTGCAAGGGTATCGAGCGACGCCGGATAAGTCATCCACCCCGGGAGTTTGTCATTTTACGCTCGCGGCTCAGGCGTCATGGGTCGACGCCGAGCCGGGCTTTGATCGATCGAAGGGGCCGTCGCTAAATACCACTGAACAGGCCGATGATCACGGCATTGACCAGGTCAATGAAGAAGCCACACACCAGCGGCACGATCAGGAAGGCTTGGTGGGCTGCGCCGTATTTTTGCGTCACGGTGGTCATGTTGACGATGGCTGTGGCCGTGGAGCCAAGGGCAATCCCCCCGAATCCGGAAGCAATCACGCTGGCTTCGTAATTGCGTCCCATAAAGCGGAACACCACAAAATACGTGTAGAGCACCGTCAGCAGAATTTGCAGGGTCAAGGCGCACAGAATGAACATCAGCGCGCCGCTGAGCTGCCACAGCTGAAGCCCCATCAGGGCCATGGTCAGGAACATGCCCAGGCAGATGTCGGAGATCAGCGCCAGCCCCAGGCTGGCGCCGCTCCAGGTTTTCAGCCGTTGATCACCTACCACGGCGAGAACGATGTGGTGAATGACGATACCCGCGAACAGACAACTGACGAATTTGGGCAGGGTGATGCCGGCGTTTTCCAGCAGCAGGTTGAGTCCATAGCCGAGCATCAGGGTCAGGTTGAGCCACATCCACGCCCAGAGCACGTCGTAGTAGTCCAGTCCCTTGCTCGGTTGTTGCTCGAGAATGCCGACTTCCAGCGTCGCATCCCCGGAAGTCTTCAGGCGATAACGGCTGATCAGTCGATTGGCGATAGGGCCGCCGATCACGCACGCGGCTATAAGCCCGACGGTGTTGCTGGCCATGCCCAGTTCATGGGCGTTACTGATGCCCAGTTTTTCGATGAAAAGCGGCGCCCAGGCCAGCGTGGTACCCGCCCCACCCGTGAGGGAAATGGAGCCCACCATCAATCCTGCCTTGGGATCTAGCCCGAATGCCTCGGCCACCCCCATGCCCAGCGCGTTTTGCAGGACGATGAACACACCGGCGAGCAACAGCAGGACCAGTAGCGGGCGTCCACCCTTGAGCAGTTGGCGCATGTCCGATTTCAAGCCAATGCCGGCAAAGAAATAGAGCAGCAGGGTGTCGCGAACCTGCAGGTCGAATTCGATCTGGATCTTGAGTCCGAAGTACAGCAGGCTCGTCACCGCCGCACAGACGAAGCCACCGACAACCGATTCGGGAATACAGTATTGGCGGAGCAAGGTGCTGCGCTGGACAAGGGTTTTGCCGAGGAACAGCAGGAGGATGGCGAGGGTAAAACTCACGAGGCCGTGAACCGAAAAGAGCTGGGGAGTCATGTCAACCTGCCTAAAAATCTAAAAGCATTATCAGGATTCACCGTTCAATGTTCAGACCTTTATCAATGAACGGGGGATACAGCCAGGCAGTCTGGTCAGCGCCTTCCCGCTGCCCTCAATGCACGCCTGGCCAGTTCAGGTCGCTGCCCGATCACTCAGTAAACGCCTGATGCTTACACCCCAGTGTGTTGCATATTCCCGTTCCATTGATAGCCGATAGCTGCCAGTCAAGACCGGCAGCAGGCAGCCATGGAGATTAGTTGCTTTTTTGGCTATCGGTTGAAACGTTCGGCCAGGCTGTGCAGGTAATCGGCCATTCCCTCGAGATCGCGGCTGATCGCGGCGCCTTGCTCGGCCTGCCCGGCACTGTGGTCACACAGTTGCGCGATGCGCGTGATCTGTTGATTGATATCTTCCGTCACGTGACTTTGCTGCTCTGATGCCGATGCCATTTGCTGGCTCATGGCGGTGATGCGGCTGACGGCTTGACTGATGCCGACCAGCGCCGACTGCACCGCCTCGACACGCTGCATGCTGTCGCGGGAAATCTGCTCGCCCCGGGCGGCCGTGGAGACGGCGCGATCGGCTCCGTTGTTCAGCGACGCGATGAAGCCATGGATCTGCTCGGTGGAGGTGCGGGTGCGCTGTGCCAGGGAGCGCACCTCGTCGGCAACCACTGCAAAACCCCGGCCTTGTTCACCTGCCCGGGCCGCCTCGATCGCTGCATTGAGCGCCAACAGGTTGGTCTGTTCGGCAATGGAAGTGATGACATCCACGACACTGCCGATCGATTGCGTCTCGCTCGCCAATGCGTTCACCGCCAGGCCGATTTCGTTGACGGCCTCATTCATCGCTTCCATGGCGTGCAGGCTTTGCCGGGCCAGCTCACTGCCTTCTTGAGTCAACTGGTCGGCTTCGGACGCGGCATGCGCCGTCGTGATGACGTTTTGAGTCACCTCCTGATTCGTTGCCGCCATCTGCGCGATGGCGGCGGCGGACTGATCCGTTTCACTGCGCTGGCGATCAAGCGACTGCGCTTGCGAGCCGGACAGTTCGGATGACTGGGCTGCCTTGGCCTTTACGCTGATCCCGGCATCGACAAGCCGGCTCAACGCCGTTTGCAAACGGGCTTCCTCGCTGAGCATGGCCATGTCCAGCCGGCCTTGGGGGCCGTAGTTGTCGCTGTAGGTCAGCGCGACCAACGGGTCGGCAAATGCTTTTGGATGCTCGGCGAGGGTGCGCTCGATGGAGCTGCGATGTCGGGACTCGATGCGGTACCAGGCAAGACTCAGGCTCGCCACCAGGACACATTGAGCCGCCGTGTCCGGTAGCCAATGAGCACCCAGCAGTGAAAGCACGCCAGCCGCAAATAATGGAAAACCGTTTCGCAGTGGCCGCAGAATCCGGGCACTGCGCGCCACAATCGGCTTGCCGGCGCGCATCCTTGCATAGAGCGCTGATGCCCGACGGACCTGGTCGCGGCTGGGCACCGAGCGTACCGACTCGTAACCACTCATTCGCCCGTTTTCATACATGGGCGTGACGTAGGTATTGACCCAATAAAAATCGCCATTTTTCGAGCGGTTTTTCACAATCCCCATCCAGGGTTTGCCTTGCTTGAGGGTGTGCCACATATGAATGAATACCCCGGGTGGCATATCGGGGTGTCGAATCAGGTTATGAGGCTGGCCGACCAATTCGTCGGCAGTGAACCCGCTGATGGCCACAAATGCGTCATTGCAGTAAGTGATTCGGCTATCAAGGTCGGTCGTGGAGATCAAACGCTGGTTGGCAGGGAACGCTCTTTCTTGGTCAGTGACGGGCAGATTCACACGCATTAACGCGATCCTTTTGCGGATTATTATTCTGGTGTTGAGCGTGTAAATCGGAACCATGGCGCACGGCAAGCACTGAACAGTGCTTGTGCTACAACATCCCCTTGTACTCGTTTCAGCGTGGCACCGATTCAGCTCGCGATTCGTTCTACGCGTTTTTTCGGGTGGACAGCCGTACATTCGGCGACAGTTTTTTTTCATTTCATGACAGGTTCACGGCGCTGACGTGGAGTGTTGCGCCGTGTTCACGCTATTGGTTTTTGCACTCCGACACCACCACTTGGCAGGTGTTGGGCGTGCCCCCGGACCGGCCGGCATAGCGCATGCAGTTGTTCATGGATTTTTGCTGAGCAATGTTCAAGGTGGCGCCCCAGGCCAGGCCGCCCTCGCCAGCTGTGGGGAGCGATTTTGCGTAGCAATTTGAGCCGGCGACCTGATAGGGGTCCCTGGAGTGTTTACCTGAACATCCCGCCGTCAGCGCCAGGCTGATGGCGAGCAGGCAGGGGAGAACCCATGACCCGCATTGGCGCGCTGCTGTTTTGGTCATTGCGTTTCCCCCGATCAAGAGGCTGAAGGCGTGTCCTTCCTTTCAAAGATTAGACGCTCTCGCGCCTGCCTTTAGATCGGTTTAGCGGGTATGGGGCGTTTATCGCTGTCATCGTTTGCTGCACAGAATGAACATGTCGTTGCCATCATCGAACAGGTAACGCGTCTGTGACAGCGAGCGCATCCAGTAACTCACGCTGGTGTCCGAGCGGAAGATAAACAGGCCGAGTGTCCCCGCCAGCTCAGGCGTTGCGCTGTCCGCTTCGCCCTTGGCGCTCCGTACGACAGTGACCTGCAAGCGGTGTCCCTGTTGTTGCACCCTAAAGGCACTATTGCGGCGCAGGGTGTCAATTTCAGCACCGGAGCCGGTATCGATCAGTTGGGCCACCATGCGCATGTGACTGAGCCCGGTGGGCCTCAAGTCCAGTCTGAAGCGCGTCGTCAGCCACGCAGCAGGCAATGCCGAGGGCACTTGATGCGCGCTCTCCCCGGTGCACCAGAAGTCCAGGTTGGCCTTGTGCTCGCCCGTCAGGCGTCCCAGTGCAACACCCAAAAGCCCCACGACGACGAAGGCCAGGCACCAAGCTGAGATGGCGGCGCGTCTAGTCATGTTGTTGTACACCGATGCAGCGACTGCTCGCCGTTTCCAGCGCGCCATCGCAGAGAATCTGATCGGCTCCCCGACGCGACGGTAACAAGTACAGGTGCATGTTTTGCGTCGAAAGACCTAGAATCCCCGCCAGTTTTCGACTGTTCTCGACCATCAATTGCAAGTGGGGCGCCACTGGCGGCTGTACGTCCTGAGTGGGCAAGTGCACGAGCACATCATCCATCGTTACGGGAGCGGCGAACGCTGGCGGTTCCACTTCAAGCGGCGGTGCCAGCCAGATTCTTCCCAGCACAAATGCACAGGCTCCCCACACGGGTAATGCGAGCCACAAGTGCCAACGCCTTGGGGTTGCAATCGCAGACGTAGGTATCGGACCGGGAGCGGGATCCGTTGAGGCAGGGATTGGCTTGATCGAAGGCGGTTCGCCAGCTTCTCCCTCTGTATCAGCGATGGCCGATACAGCAGGCTCAAGGGGCAGGGGGGCTTCGTTGCCAGTGACCATCGTGCATGATGGCAGCGCCGGTTTCGGGTGCGCAGTCAACTCTTCGACTGTCACCCCGTCGGCAAGCTTGTAGCCGATGCGTGGCAAGGTCTGGATGAATTCTCGATCAGGCTGCAGTTTTTCCAGCGCCAGCCGCAATTGGCGGACCACCTGGGCCAGGCTGTTGTCGGTCACTTCCAGCCCGTATTGTCCCCATGCCCCGGCCATCAGTTCGCGCTTGCGAACCACAGAACCCCCGGACCTGAGCAGCATGGCCAGGCATCGGCTGGCGATTGCACCCAGGCGCAAAGGCTCCTCATTGGCGGCGTCGACACGAAACAACAGGAAGTTGTTCTCGTCGAACACCAAGTGTTCATCAATCAGCAGTTGGCCCATGGCGAGCTTCCGTGCGTGGCAAGAAGACAAGTCGGATTCGTGTCGTTGGCTTCTAGAGTTAAGCGGCCATTCCTTGCTTTGGCCAACCTCTGCGCTGAATAGGTGGCGAGCTCAGTCGTTGTTTGCCAGTGGTCTACCCGGCCAAGGCCTCAAGGGCATCCTCGGCAGGGGCGTCGGCATAGCGCTCGGCGATCCGCTCAAACTCTTTTTCCAGGTCGATGAAGGCGGCCACCACATCCGGATCAAAATGCCGTCCGGCACCCTCGCAGATGATCGCGAATGCCTTCTCGTGGCACATCTGCGACTTGTATACCCGTCGGCTGATGACCGCGTCGTAGACATCGGCAACTGCCATCAAGCGGGCGCTGACAGGAATGGCGTCACGGGCCAGGCCATTGGGATAACCGCTGCCATCCCATTTTTCGTGGTGACACAGGGCAATTTCCTTGGCGATGCGCAGGAACGGCACCTGCGCGCCCAACAGTTCCTCGGCATGTACCAGGGCCTGGTAACCCAGCTGGGCGTGGGTCTTCATGATTTCGAACTCGGCGGGTTCAAAGCGCCCCGGTTTGAGCAGGATATGGTCAGCAATACCGACCTTGCCGATATCGTGCAGCGGCGCCGACTTGAATATCAACTCAATGCTTTGATCATCCAGATGCGCGCTGAATCGCGGGTGTTCGCTTAATTTTTCTGCCAATAGCCGAACATAGTGCTGTGTGCGCCGCAGGTGGTTGCCTGTCTCGTTGTCGCGAGTCTCGGCCAGCGAGGCAAGGGCCAGGATGGTCACGTCATGGGTGGCCTGCAGCTCACGGGTTCGCGCCAGGACTTCCTGGTCGAGGTAGGCATTGTGCGAACGCAACAGGTCCGTCGTCGCCTTGAGGCGCAACTGTGTCTGCACCCGTGCGAGCAGAATGGCCGGATTGATCGGCTTGAACAGATAGTCGGCAGCTCCCAGTGCGAAACCCTGGCACTCATCCTCATGCTGAATCCTGGCGCTCAGAAACATCACCGGCACATCACGTGTCTGCGGATTTTGCTGGAGACGACGACAAACCTCATAGCCATCCATTTCGGGCATCATCACATCCAGCAGAATCAGGTCGGGTATCGTCCGATCGACGATCTTCAAGGCCTGGGCACCGCTGGTAGCAATTCGTACGTGATAAAGCTCACGCAACAGCTCACTGATCAGCTGCAGATTGGCCGGCACATCGTCGACCACCAGCACGATGGGTCTTTGGGTTGAGCTGTTCACGGGGTTTCCTTGTGACGGCAGTCACGGATGTGTCGATAAAGTACTTTCAGTAACGCATGCCACTTGCACCTCTGCTCTGAAATGGACTGAGCCTTTTCCGCCGGGTGCTGAAAAACGCTGAAAACTTCTGAACAGCCTGCTTTTGAGGTCATGAAGTGTGTGTTGCCTCAACGTTTCTATTCGTTCATTGCGCGGGTTCCACCGCCTGCATCGCCTCCTTCAGACAGACCTGCGCCCGCTCAAAATCGAAACGTTTCACCGCGTCGTCCAGTGGCTGGAAGCGTTGCGCGAACGCGCCTCGCAATACACCCGCATTTGAGGACAAATAGGGCACTGCCTGCGCATCAAAATCACTCAGCAGGGTTTCGAGATGTCGGCAGATCCGTCGTAACTCGACGTAGTCGACCGCTGTCGGTGCCGTCTCGATTTCACCGGGCAACCGCTCCCGCATTTGCCTCAGCAGGGCTTCCAAGGGTTCAGACAATGCCTGAAGAGCGATTTGCAGCGCTTCATTGGGGCGCTTTGTGCGAAGTGCTTGCTCCAACTCGTTTGCCGCCTGCGCGACGATGTCGGCACCGATGGTCGCTGACACGCCTTTGCAGCTATGGGCCAACAGTTCGGCTTTAGCCAGGTCACCCTGCATCAACGCCGTGCGTAACTGCTTGAGCAAGTGGCTCTGGTGGGTCTGGTAACTGCGCAGCAAATTCGCATACAGAGTGTGCCGGCCCAGTACCCGTCGCAGGCCCGCAACCGTGTCCACGCCGTCGAGTTTGAAGCTCGCCTCGGCGCAACTCTGCGTTGCCAGCGGCGCCAGCTCCGCCTCGCACGCAGGCTGGACCGATGTCTCAGGCTGCCAGCGACGCAACACCGCGTAGAGCGTCTGCGGTTCGAAGGGTTTGCTGACAAAGTCATTCATGCCGGCTGCCAGACAAGCGTCTTGATCACGCTGGCTCGCATTGGCGGTAATGGCAATGACGGGCAGTGTGTCCATGCCGGGCAACCGACGCAGCAGGCGGGTGGCCGTCAGACCATCGAGCACCGGCATCTGCATGTCCATGAACACCAGGTCGTAGCGCTCCTCGGCCAATCGATCCAGCGCCTGGCGGCCATCCGTCGCGATTTCGACCCGACAACCGGCCGCCCGCAGAAATTCGGTGGCCACTTGCTGGTTTAACTCGTTGTCTTCCACCAGTAAAACGCGGGTCCCTTCGGTCGCCTGCCAGTCGCTGTGATGCTCCGCTGCGCACAGGCCTTCAATGACCGTGTTGCGGGCCAACAACAGGCGCACCTCAAACCAGAAATGACTGCCTTCCCCCAGCACGCTCTGAACACCCACCTGGCCGCCCATCAACTCGGACAGCTGTTTGGCGATGGCCAGCCCCAGGCCCGTGCCACCAAAGCGTCGTGTGGTGGAGGCATCGGCCTGCTGGAAGCTCTGGAACATGTGTTTCAACTGCTCGGACGACAGGCCGATGCCGGTATCGCTCACGCTGAAGCAAAGCAAGGCGTCATCGGCGGCGGCCTGGCGCAGACTTACTTCAATACGGATCTGCCCACGTTCGGTGAATTTCACCGCATTACTCAGGTAGTTGAGTAATATCTGCCGCAGTCGCAGCGGATCGCCACACACGCGATCGGGTACGTCCGCCCCCATGTTGAGCCGCACATCCAGGCCTTTATCGGCAATACGCGCACGTACCTGGTCAAGGGCTTCCTCCAGCAGTTGGGTCAGGCTGAAGTCGCGGACCTCCAGTTGAAGCTTGCCGGCCTCGATCTTGGAAAAATCCAGAATATCGTCAAGCACGCCCAGCAAATGGCGGCTGGAGCTCTGTACCTTGTTCAAGTAGTCGCGCTGAGATTCGTTCAGCTCCGTCCTCAAGGTCAGGTGTGTCATGCCAATGATGGCGTTCATCGGCGTGCGAATCTCGTGACTCATGTTGGCCAGGAACTCAGCCTTGATACGCGCACTGTCTTCGGCCAGTTGCCGCGCCTGCTGCATCTCGTTCGCCGCGGCGTGCTGGGCGGAAATGTCTTCGATGATCCAGATCGAGCCTCGGGAGTTGTTTGCGGACGTGATGGCTCGCGCACTGACGCTGGCCCAGAAGCATCGGGCGTCCTTGCGACGCAGTTGCAGCTGCTGCTGATAGATTTCGCCACGGTCCAGCGCCTCGCGAATCTGTGCTTCCAGTGTCTGCACTGTTTGCGCCGAAATGACCTGATCCAGCCAGATCAGCGGGGAACGCTGCAGTTGCTCACCGGGTGCGTAACCCAGCAATTCGTCCAGACGCGAATTGGCCTGTGCGATCAATCCACCCTGTACGAGTGCAATGCCATAGGGCGCCGAGCCGACAATGGCCTGCTGCTGCTCATGCGCTTCACGCAGGCAGCGCTCTTCGGCTTTACGCTGGCTGAGATCGCGTATCGCAATGCACAGGCATTGCCCACGATCCTCGCGCACGGGCAGCAGGCACAGGCGCAACTCAGCGGGAAACTCACTGCCATCGGCTCGCCGCGCAATCACTTCGGCGGTGTCGAGCACCTTGTTCAGGTGCACTCGCTCAAGCATGCGATCAACGGTCTCGAGCTGGCTGTCCGGCACCAGCGCGCGGTAACTCTGGCCAAGCAAGGTGCCGGGGGCATAACCAAAGGTTGCTTCGCTTTCCTGGTTGGCGAGGATCACGCCGCCCTCGTCGAACACCAGCAGTGCTTTGGGGGCAAACTCGACGATGCTGCGATACCAGCCCTCAGTGGCTTCCAGCGACTGTTGGCGTTGTTGCAGAATCAGCGCCTGGCGCTCCAGCAGCCGGGCCTGCAGGTGGGCCTGGTGCAGCAATCGCTGATTGTGCGTGCTCTGATCCAGCAAATTCAGGAGCGTGGCGAGTCGGTTGGGCAGGGTGTCGAGCAACTGGAGCTGAGCGCAATCCGGGCGATGGGCAAAATCGAGTTCAAGGCTCGCCAGCTGCTGCCCGTCCTGCTGCAGTGGCAAACTGTAGTGCAAGTGGCCTGCCGGCATGTCGAAGGACTCAGCATCGAATAGCAAAATCGCCTTGCAACCCAGGCACTCGCCCAGCTTTTGCTGCAACGTTGCGGCGAATGCCTCCCGACTGGTGCACAACTGCAACGCTTGGACCAGCTCGCCGAGGTGCCCCTTGACCCAGTGCTGTCGGTGCAGCTCTTCATTGACGTCGACATAGGCATCGAATGCCTCGGCCAGCGCCACGACTTCAGCAAGCCCCTGGCGCTGCGCCGGCTCACCAAGGGCTTCGCCGGCGTGCAGGCGGCGCATGCGCTCGGAAAGACGCAACAACGGGATCATCAACTGGCGACGCAGGACCACCAGAAATGCCAATAGACCTGCGCCCAATGTGATCAATTGCATCAAGACATTGATGTGGCTGGCCAACTGGGCTTTGTTTCGCGCGGCCTCGAAGTCGCTATTAAAACGTTGGGTCGTCGAGGTGGTCAGTTGATTCAGCGCGTCGGCAAAATTCCACTCGGTATTGATGTAAGTGGTGCTTGCAAGCTGTGTCGGACCGCCTCGATGAAAACTTTGTTTCATCGCAAGGCGCTCCATGCTCGTTTGCCTGAGATCCATGTCCTCGACTGTCGCCAGCAATCGGGCTTCCTGATCATTCAGTCCGACGGCTTGAAGCTCCAGTTTGGTGTCGTGGAAAGTCCGGCCTTTTTGCCACTTTTCGTTGTATTGGGTGAGAAACAGCTCGTCGCCCGTGCCGACATACAGGCGTGCCAGTTGGGTCAGTTCACGGTTGAGGGTCGCCATTCGGGCAACGGCGGTGATGGTCTGGTGCCGTCGATCCGTGGCGCGCGCGGCTTGGGCACCGTAATACTCATCCAGGGACAGGGTCAGCAGGCAAGCAATCACCGCCATGCCAAATCCTGCCGAAATGAGTTTGCTCAGACGTTCCAGACTCATGGGCTCTCCTGCGACAACCGCTCCGGACACGCGCCGGAAGCTTAGGTCTGCAGTAAACCGCCACGCCTGCGCCGGTGCTGTGAAAACACCTGATTCAGTGGGATCGATTCGATGAAAAACGCTGAAAAGTCGTGAAACGACCCCAGACTGGATCGCTGCTATTTTTAAAGGGCCGTTCCAACCGCGTGATTGACGAGGAGGTGCAACATGGACCGATTCACCGGTGGTTGCCTGTGCGGCAACGTCAGGATTGTGGCTTCAGGGCGCCCATACCGCGTGGGCCTTTGTCACTGCCTCGATTGCCGCAAGCATCATGGGGCGCTTTTTCATGCATCCGCGATATTTCCTCAGGAGTCTGTGACGATCGAGGGCGAAACGCGCGATTACGCCGGGAGGTTTTTCTGCCCTCGCTGCGGTTCGTCGGTTTTCGCCCGCACCGCCGACGAGGTCGAAGTCAACCTGGGTTCCCTGGATGCCCCTGACCAACTGACGCCAACCTACGAAAGCTGGACCGTTCGGCGCGAGTCCTGGTTGCCGGTGTTTGCGCTTACGCGGCGATATGAGCACGACCGTGAGGCCGCCGGGCGTTTTGAGGAGTAGTCCACGGAGCCCCTCGCTGTTCGACAGGCTGCCAGGCTTGTGCCTGACGCTAGCCGATCTTCAACGGCGCAACGTCGCGCAATAGTCCTGTTCCGGTTGTGCAGCGCTATACCACACGTAATCCGCTTGCTCGACGGTCACCGTCTTGCCCGCCTCAGCCAGGATCAGCACCGCGTTGCCTTCGCCAGCGCCGAGGTCCGTCAGGTGCAGTGGCACGCCCAGATCCTTGCGCACATGGAAAGCCCCGGCCAGTAACAGCGCCGGTGTCGGTGCAGCCATCAGGTGTTCGGCCATGCGTCGGTCACGCTGCTGTTGCACGGCGAGCATCGCGGGCATTTGCGCTTCAGCCAGCAATCCGCAATGGGACTCTCTGATATTCGCCAGCAAGGTGGCTTGCACGGCTTTCGTGGTGGACGCTGTACCCGTGAGTGCCGGGCGCTGTTGGTAGATTTGCATGATTTGCGCCCTGTCCAGGTTGGCCGCCAGCAGCGGATAGGGTTGGCGCAGCGCGTAAGTGACCAGCGCGCCGTAGACGCTCCAGTCCCAATTGGCCTGCCAGGCCAGCGCCTTGAACGCGTCGGCCGGTGGTTGCCCGGCACGGGTGGCGGTTTGCGCCGCGTCGACCCTGGTTTGCTGATCGGGATTGAGCATTTCCATCAGCAGGCTGCCCTGAGGGCGTTGAATCGCCAGCTCACGCAACAGCCACAATTGCAGGGCGTGGTGATCCGGATTGTCATGCTGTTCGCCGACCAGCACACGCGGCGCAACGGCGAGACGTTCGACCAGTTCCTGTGGTGTCAGCGTTCGACCGGTGGCGAGTTCGCGGATGGCGCCAAGGTCGGCATGGTCCCGTCCTTGCGGGGCGATGGGCGCCGGGGGCGGCGAGACGTGATGGGATTGGCAGGCAGCCAGCAGGCTGAACAGGCAGAGCAACAGAAGCCGCATCGTTTTTCCTTGGTAGACGGTGGCCTCCTCGATCAATAGAGGAGGGGGATTATCAGCGTGCGATGATCAAAGGGTGGCCGCGTTCCGGGTGCTGGTGAATCAACGCACGACCTGACAGCGCTCCGTAACGCTCGTGCCCACGCTGAATAAAGATGGAACGCGAGCGTCACTCGTCGCAAAAACACTCAGAAAAATCTCAACTAAGCTAATTGGGTTACAGGTCATTCACCTTGATTGGGGAGAGGTCGGTTCCCGATTTCTGATACGAGGTTCTGATGAATAAACGCTTTCAACTGGCTCCTGTTCTGGCGTGTGTGGTGGTTTGGCCACAAACCGGTTTCCCTGACGATAGTCAGGCCGAACTGGCCAAGCAAACACTGAATCCCGTCGCCGCGCTGTACAGCCTACCGATTCAGTACAACTGGAACCAGAAACTCGGCCCGAGTGGCGAGGGTTACCAAAGCGTAACCAACATCCAGCCGGTGCTGCCATTCAGCCTCAATGACGAGTGGAACCTGATATCGCGGACCATCCTGCCGATCATTGATCAGCATGGTCTGGTGCCTGGCGGGCAGGCAGATAAATCCGGAGCCGGTGATGTGACCCAGAGCTTCTTTTTCTCACCCCAAAAACCAACCGCGAATGGCTGGATATGGGGGGTGGGACCGGCCATTCTGGTGCCGACCGGCAGCAATGATCTTTTGAGCAATGAGCAATGGGGGTTAGGCCCTACGGTGGTGCTCCTAAAACAGAGCAATGGCTGGACCCGCGGAATATTGGCCAATCACATCTGGTCACTGGAAAACAGCCCACCCGATGACAAGGAAAAGGTCAACGCGACGTTCCTGCAACCGTTTTTCAGCTACACCACCCACACCTACACCACCTTCGGCATCAACACCGAATCCACCTACGATTGGCAGACCCGTGAATGGTCCGTGCCGATCAACCTGTCGGTCACCCAGTTGTTCAAAGTGGGTCATCAACCCATGACCGTGCAAGTTGGACCGCGTTATTGGGCTGACAGCCCGAAAGATGGCGCTGAGGGCTGGGGGTTCAGGGTGGCGTTTACGCTGTTGTTTCCAAAGTAAGCGCCACCCTGATTATCCTTCCATGTATGAACCGCCGTGCCTGACTAACTAGTTGCCGGCTGGCATTGGCAGGTTAATGCCTTCTTTCTGCAATTCCTCGCGAACCGACTGGAATTTTTGATACTGGGACAACTCGATCGGTCCGTCATAGGTCATGCTTTGCATCTTGCGAGGCGGGTATTTGACATAGGTCTGCATGAGCTTGGATATCGCCTGGCTGATCGGCACCATCGTCCAGGTACGCTCGGTAAAGTTGTTCATGAACAGGTCATAGCGCTCTTGCGGGTCTTGCCACAAGTCAAAGACTTGCGGCACCGTGGCCACATATTTTACGGCGCCTTTCCAGCCCAGGTTGGAGTCCACCGCCAGACCACCGGTTTGCGCGCCATCATCGCCCCGCAGGTTGAACACGGCCTTATAGTTTCCAACACGGGCCGCACCCGGGGACAATTCGTTCTCGGTGAAGTAGAACCACTCTTTGCGTGGAGAGGGGCCTTTGCCGGTGAGAACTGGCGTCATGTCGTAACTGTCGAAGATGATCGGCTGACCCTCGCGATCTTTCTCGGGCAGCTTCACGCCGGCAACAGAAGCGAATGTCGCCATCAAATCCAGGCCACCGAGAATCTCGTGATTTTTCGTGTCCGGCTTGATCTTGTCTGGCCAGACGGCAATGGCCGGTACCCGGTTACCGCCCTCACGCACGGTACCTTTGGTCCCGCGGAACGGGGTGTAGCCGGCATCCGGATAAACATCCTGCCAGGCCCCGTTGTCCGTGGTGTAAACCACCAGCGTGTTCTTATCCATGCCGAGTGCCTTGAGCTTGTCCATGATGCGACCGATGTGGGTATCGAGCTCGACCACAGAGTCGGCGTACTTGGACTTGGACATGGACTTATGAATGAACTCCGGTGCTGGCAAGTTCGGCTGGTGCACTTTCATGAAGTTGATGTTGATGAAAAACGGCTTGTCCGACTTGGCCGCGGTGTCGAGAAACTCCAGTGCGGCTTTTTCCACATAGTTGTCAAAGAACGGAATGCCGACCACGCCGGGTTTGCCATCCACGACGGGCGTGTCGACGTACTGGCCGTTGATCTTGAATTCTTCGACCGGTTTTTCGCCCGCCTTGCCGGACAACGCGCCCTTGGTCACCTTTTCAAACATCGCGCGGGTTTCCGGGTCCATGTCGGGGAACCAGGTAGGGTCGGCGTAGGTGTAGGCATTGAGGTGATACAGGCCGACGTATTTCATCACGTCATAGCCTTGTGCATTGGGCAGGGCATAGTCGGCTTCACCCAAGTGCCATTTGCCGGTGAAATAGGTGTCGTAGCCACCGGTTTTCAGCACCGATGCCAGCGTCCATTCGGCGGCAGGCAAGCCGCCGCCCTGGCCCTGGAAGGCCACGGTGGTCATGCCGCTACGGTTGGGGATGCGCCCGGTTTGCATGGCTGCCCGGCCAGGCGTGCAACTGGGTTGCGCATAAAAGGAGTAAAAGGTGACGCCTTCTGCCGCCAGCTCATCGATGCTGGGCGTCGGCATGCCCCGGCCGACACCACCGCCATAGGGGCCGAGGTCGCCGTAACCGGTGTCGTCGGAGACGATAAACAGGATGTTGGTTTTTTCCGTTTGAGCGGCGTGGGCGAGTCCGTTCAGTGACATAAGTGCGGCGAATGCGACAGACAACTTGAAGCGATCCGATAGGTTTTGCATACCAGCAATCCTCGTAGTTTCATGATGTTGGCAATTGGGTAGTGCGCAACAACAATGACTCTCGGTGCCTTGATCACCGAGGAATGAGCCTGGTACTGCGGGCAGAATCATTTCCCCCCTTACTGCATGACACTGCACAACTTAAGGCGCAGAAAGGAGTCTAGTGCGGTTTTTGGGGTTGGACGTGGTGATTGCGATGTTTTGGAGGGCGTGTAACAACCTCCAGGAATACGACAGCAAGGCAATCACCCGATGAGCCGATTTTCCGACTCACAAAATCCATGGCTGCGTCATGGCTTCGCTTGTGCCACATCGCCACAGAAAATATCGACGTTGCCATCCTCGGGCGCAGTGCGCACGAGAACGGAGTATTTGCCGGCAAGCAAGTCTGGCAATTTGATCGGAGCGCTTCTGTAAAACATCCAGCCATTGGTACCTGTATTGTGCTCGGTGTTGACCTTGTCGTTCATCGCATAGGCGACTGTGCCGGGTTGCTTGCAGCTGCCTTTATTGACGAATGTGTAGATGCGCGGTGGCAAGTTAGTGCCGGTTGGAACGCCGCTGATGTAGAAATCAAAGTTGGTTTTATCGCCCACGGCGGTCAATGTGGTGTTGCCGATCTGGCCCATGTTTTGGTGGGTGGCTGCCAGAGGAAGGTTCATTGAATGATTTGAGGAAGTGGTGCAGCCGAAGAGACTTGCCATGACCAGTACCGCTGCCAGAGGGGTGCAGTGATTCATTGTCAATCTCCAGTTATGGAATAAGTGCAGGGGGAATACTGGGTATAGCTCATTAAAGCGGCGTTGCATTCCCATTCACTTATTTTCGGAGAAGTTCGGCTATCAATCGCCCCCTCTGTTGTTGGGTGGTCGCAAATTGCGACCCTTAATTCACGCCATCTATATCTTGGCTAAAAGGCTTTCACGCTGACGAAGTTCTTCTTCCATCGCCCTCACTTCCCTCATGTAAAGCTCTACAACGGGAGGTAGCGAGCGCGACTTGAGGTAGATGAAACCGTAATGGGTGCGTAGTGCGAGGTCCTGGAGGGGCAAGGGTACTAATTCCCCCGTCCTGAACGCCTGTTCAAAGCTTGATAAGTTGCCTAAGGCCAAGGCATTACTGTTCTCTACGAACGCCGTAATTTGCATCGGCACATCTATTTCAATGGCCGGTACAAAATCGCCATTCACTGCGTCATAAGTGCCGGCGCAGCCCAATGTGGCGGGCAGTAAATGGCTGGCGACCCGCAACGGGATACGCGAGGCCACCCACGGGTAATCGAGTGTTTGCGCCAACTTCAACGAACGCTTTTGCGTGAGCAACGGATGCCCGGGGCGGCAAAACAGGCGCCCCTCATGTTCACCCACCAGTTCACAGGTGAATTCTTCCCGGCCTTGCAACGTACTGATTTCGGCGATCCCCAGGTCCACCGCCCCGGTGGCAACCTGAAGGGCCACGTCACGCCAGCCCGCGACATGGGCCGTGACTTTGATGTGTGGATGCCGCGCATGCAATCGGGCGATGCTGGCATACCCGCTGCTGATGCTGGGGTAGGGGCCCAGCGCAACTTTCAACGCACCGATATCGCCACCTGTCAGCAAGGCCATGTCGCGAACCAGATCCTCTTGCGCCATCAACAGGCGCTGGCTCTTTTCCCGAAGCAACTGACCAAACGCCGTCAACACGACGCCTTCCGTGCGCCGGTCGAACAACGTGACCCCGAGTTCATTCTCCAGCAACTGGATGCTTTTGCTCAGCGCCGGCTGCGAAACCCCTAACGCCTTGGCGGCCCGACCAAAGTGGGCATGTTCGATCAATGCCAAAAACTGGCGCAGACGGCGTGGTGTCATTACATAACCTTTATGTTATCGAATATCGACAAAATGGAATTTTTCGTAATCAGATCAATATGCTATTCATACGCCGACGGGTCAAGTTGACCTCGTATCCAGCACACGGAACCCCGCGCAATCATTGGCATTCATGCCTTTGACCCCCCTTAGGCGAAGGAACATTTCATGTACAACAAGACCCTTCATCTGGCACTGGCAATCACGCTGGGCAGCAGTTTCAGCCCCAGCGTTTTTGCAGCCGATGCAAACGGCGCAAGTCCTGTCCCGGCCACGACGCAAAACGGCCATTTCGATAACAAAGGCAAGCCGCCTTCCACCTACACGGTCGAACTGCAAAAAGGTCTGCGCAAGTCACTGCCGTTTTCTGACAAGCGCGATTTTGAAGAGGCGAAAAAAGGCTTCATCGCCGCACCGTCCTATAAAAAGATCATGGCCGAAGCCGGGAATGTTGCCTGGAACATGGGCAGCTACGACTTCCTTCTGGACGGCAAGGATTACGACAGCATCAACCCGTCCTTGCAGCGTCAGGCCGAACTGAACATGGCCTATGGTTTGTACGAAGTGGTGCCGGACAAGATCTATCAGGTGCGCGGCTTTGACCTGGCCAACATCACCTTCATCAAGGGCGATACCGGCTGGATCGTCTTCGACACCCTGATGTCCAAGGAAACCGCCAAGGCCGCCCTGGATTTCATCAACGAAAAAATCGGCAAGCGCCCGGTGGTAGCGGTCGTCATTTCCCATTCCCATGCCGATCATTTTGGCGGCATCCGCGGTGTCGTCGATGAGGCGGATATCCGCAGTGGCAAGGTTCCGCTGATCGCCCCGAAAGGCTTTATGGAGCATGCCGTGGCGGAAAACGTCTACGCCGGTAATGCCATGAGTCGCCGCGCCTACTTCCAGTATGGTTTGATGTTGCCGCATAGCCCCAATGGCCATGTCGACATGGCGATTGGTAAAAATGCCTCCATTGGCAACATGGGCCTGATCGAGCCCAATCGCTACATTGAAAAAGATTTCGAGACCGTGACCATTGACGGTGTAGAAATGGAATTCCAGAGCACCCCCGGTACCGAAGCCCCGGCGGAAATGAACACCTGGTTTCCGCAATTCAAAGCGTTCTGGGCCGCCGAAAATATTGTCGGCACGATCCATAACATCTACACGTTGCGCGGTGCGCTGGTTCGCGATCCGCTGGTGTGGTCGAAGAACATCAACAACGCCTTGTATCGCTACGGGCAACAGGCCGACGTCATGTTTGCCGCCCACAGTTGGCCACGTTGGGGCAATGAGCGAATTCAGGACGTCATGCGCGCGCAACGCGATGCTTACGCCAACCTGAACAACGCCGTACTGCATGCTGCCAACGAAGGCGTCACCATCAACGAGATTCATAACGTCTACACGTTGCCCGACAGCCTTAAAAACAACTGGGCGACTCATAGCTATCACGGTTCGGAAGAGCACAACAGCCGGGCCGTAATCAACCGCTACCTGGGTTACTGGGATGCCAACCCGGCCACGCTGATGCCGCTGTCACCGAAGGATTCGGCGCCGCTCTATGTGGAAATGATGGGGGGCGCAGACAAGATCATGACCAAGGGCAAGGCCTTGTTCGATCAGGGCAAATACCGCGAAGCATACGAAATCCTCAATAAGCTGGTGTATGCCGAACCACAAAACACCCAGGCCAAGGACTTGCTGGCGGACGTCTATGAACAGGTTGGCTATCAGAAGGAAAGTGCCGGTGTACGCAACAGTTTCCTTGCGGCTGCGAATGAACTACGCAATGGCATGCCCAAGGGCGTACCACCAAAAACCGCCGGGCCAGACATGATCCGTGGCATGAGTACGGAGTTGTGGCTCGAGTACCTTGGCATCGCCCTGGACGGCAGCAAAGTCGCGGACCAACACTTTGTGATGAATCTCAAGACGCCAGACAACGGGGAAGAGTTTGTGGTGGAGTTGAGCAATTCGACCCTGACTAACATCAAGGGGCAGCAGGCCAAACATCCTGATCTGACAATTACCCTTGATCGCGCTGCGCTCGAAGGTGTGATGGCAAGGCAAACCAGCCTTGCTCAACTCGTTGCGAGTGGTAAAGCCACCCTCGAAGGCGATCACAAACCCTTCCAGCAGTTGATGGCCGCCATGACGCCGTTTACCCCAGACTTCGAACTGCTGCCGGGCACCAAACAGTAATCGGTTTGGATTTATGGATCGTTGGATCGTTCCTACGCTCTGCGTGGGAATGCCTCGACGGACGATCCGCGTTCGGCTTTGGAGGGACGCGGAGCGCCCCGGGCTGCATTCCCACGCAGAGCGTGGGAACGATCAGAACGCGAGATTTGTTTTGTGCACGAAAAAGCCCGGCTGATAAGGCCGGGCTTTTCTTTGAGTACCGCGGTAGAACCCCGCATTTATGCAGCGCGGCTTTCGATCAGACGGTCGGAGCCACCTTCGGCAACGCGGTTTTGCATCAGACGGTCGGAACCATCAGCAGCGACGCGGTTTTCGATAAGACGGTCGGAACCATCA
>Ga0157370_10002531_pt1 | contig 21975 bp, 10 predicted proteins | sample C35metaG_FD_113463 | JGI IMG/M metagenome (GOLD analysis project Ga0157370, IMG submission 113463) | Corn rhizosphere microbial communities from Kellogg Biological Station, Michigan, USA - C3-5 metaG | ecosystem: Host-associated > Plants > Roots > Rhizosphere > Soil | place: USA: Michigan...
GCTTCGTCGTACCAGATTTCCACTTCCACGCGGCGGTTCAAGGTCCAGGCCTGCGGGCTGTCGCCGGTGATCAGCGGCTGGCTGGCGCCACGGCTGTCGAGTTGAATCTGCTCGGGTTTGAGCTTCAGGCGCTCGCGGAATACCTCGGCCACTTCACGGGCACGCTGCAGGCCAAGGCCCTGGTTGTCCTGGTAAATGGCCTGGCTGCGTTGCGACAGGTGCTGCGGGTCGGTGTGGCCGACCAGGCGCACGCGCAGGTTGCGTTTGCCCACCAGGCGCTCGAGGTGTTTTTCCAGCGCGTCGCTGTCGCGCTCCGGCACGGCCGAACGGCCCGAGGCGAATCGCACCACCGGCAGGCCTTCGCGCAGTACCACCGCGCTGACCGTCTCGTCGCTGACGTTGACGATCTGGTCGCGGTCGCCCAGGGCGCCGTCGAGTTGCCAAAGAATCAGTTTCTCGCGCGGCAATTCGCGCTCGGCGTTGGCCGGCAGTGCCGGCAAACCGCCCGGTGTGAACGGCCGGCTTTGCAGCAGCGATTCATCTTCCATCGCCCCGCGCGGCCCGTGCAGGCCGCAGCCTTTGTTCAGTTCACATTGCTTGCCATCCACCTGCTCGGCTACGGCCAGCGCCAGTGGGTTCAGGGTCAAGGCGGCGATGCCGCATACCCACAGATTACGCATGCTCATCGGATCACCTCCACGCTATCAGTCGCCGGTACGATTTCTTCCTCCAGTTGCAGGTCGTAGCAGCAGTCGTGGGGCTCCCAATGGGCTTTGATCCAGTCCTTCACATAGTCGACACGGGCACGGGCATCGCTCACTTCACCATCTACCGGCATGCGGTAGGCGATACGCAGAATCGACGGCTGTGCGTACAGCAATGGCAGTACTTCATCGAGCCGCGCCAGGTACTGCGCGGTCAGTTTGTTGCTGGCGTCAAAGGCCTCGCTGTTGAGGTCCAGACGCACCACGCGGTGCACGCTCGCGCCGAAGTTGGCTTTCACCAGACGGCCCTGGGTCATGCGCACGACGCGCGGGTTTTCGGTGGTGATGCGGTAGCCGGTTGGCAGGGTGCGTTCGTCCACTTTCAGAATGAAGTTGCTGCCACGCATTTCGCTCGGCACGTCGGCGCAGGCGATGTGGTAACGGCCGAATTCATCGGTGGTAATCAGCCAGCCTTTCGGGGTGGCCAGGCGCACGCCGGGAATGCCGGGCTCGCCTTCGTCCTGGTAGCCGTTGCGGTTTTTGTCGTCGAACACTTTGCCGATCAGGTCGGAGCAGTCGAACGTCGGGTCGGCCACCACGCGCACGCTGGCGGTGGCGACGTTGGATACCCGCGCGTTGGCCGACAGGTTCAGCGCCCACGTCTGGTTCACGTATTCGTTGAAGCCCACGCCCGAACCGACCACCAGCAGCACCTTGATGCTGACCACCTGGCCGCCGTTGAGGGTGCGCGCCGGCCAGCGCAGGCGTCGCCCTTCCACTTCCGGCTCGGTGGGTACGCCGTCCACTTGTGCGGAGTTTTTGATGTATTTGAAGCCCGGCGGAATCTGGTCTTCGATGGCGATGTTGGCCAGCGCGCTGGACAGTGTGTTACGCGCGGTCAGCACATAGGGCACCAGCTCGCCACGGCTGACGTTCACTTTTGGCGTGTTCTTGGTCATCACAATGGCGCCGCCCAGAATCGGGTCGAGCGGAATGTGGTTGTTGATCACGTCATCGGAACTGCCGCTCAGGCGGAACGCCAAGTAGTACTGGGTGGTGCCGCTGCCAACCGGCAGGCCGGCGGCCGAGGCCGGGCAGGCGGCCGGGTTGTGGGCAGGAATGCCGGGGCCGGGGGCCGTGGCGCCGTTCTGTACCAGCGTCGGCGCGCCGTTGTTGGTGGCGACCAGGGTGGCCTGGCAGCGTGGAATCAATGCCGACGGCTGTTGCAGGTAGCCGGCCGGTGGCGTTACTTCCAGTTGGTAGTTACCGGCCGGTGCGGCCGGGGTCAGGAAGAACTGGTAGAAGCCGTCGCTGCCGGTGCTCTGCACGGCGCTGGCGTTGCCGCCCACCAGGTGCACGGCCGGGTTGAAGCCGCTCGGGCCGATGATGCGCACCACGGCGCCGCCGACCGGTTCGCGGGTCACGGCGTCGTAGACCACGCCGGACGGATCGACCGGCAGGTTCTGTTCCACGATTTGCGCGCCGCCCGTTACCACGATATCGATGGTGCGGTTGGCCGGGTTCACCGTGCCGTTCACCGCGCCGTTCGGGTCTTGCGCCACCGGCGTGCCATACGGTGCGCGGCTCACGGGGTGGAAGAACGACAGGCTGTAGGCGCCCGGCAACAAGGTCAGTTGGTAGGACCCATCGTTGGCAGTGGTCGCGGTGGCGAGCACCTGACCGCCCGCGTTGCGCGCCTCCACCAGCCAGCCTTCCAGGCCTCGCTCGTTGGCGTTTTGTTGCTCGTCGCGGCTGACCGATTCAAACCACACCTTGCCCGACACGCTGGCACTGGTGGCTGCGCCGTCGCGCTCGCCGAACAGGTAGCCGAGCACATCGGCGCCGTTGATTTGCACGGCGCTGATGGCATCGCTGCCCACGCCGCCAGGCGCACCACCGCCGCTGCCGGCGGTGTCGCGGCCATCCTGATAGGCCGCAGGTTGGGTTTCGTTGACGCGGTAGGTGCCGTTGGGCAAACCGTCGAAGTGATAGGTGCCGTCGGCCGCCGTCACGGTGGTGCAGGCGCTCAGGGGCAGCAGGGTGCCGCAAATAGCGGTGCCGTCTGCGGTGGTGCCGCTGAGGGTAACGGTGACGCCGGGAATGCCCTGCTCGTCCGGCTCACGGCTGCCGTTGTCGTTGTTGTCCAGGTACACCAGGCCCGACAGGCTGAAGCCGGTTTCGGCGAAGTCGTAGGCGGTGCCGTCTTCATCGGGCGCCACCACAATGGCGCTGATGCGGTCGCTGCCGCCGGGGTTGTTGGTCGCGGTGCCGCCCAGGCTGCCGGCGCTTTCGCGGCCATCGGCAAAGGCGTTCAGCGGCGCGCTGTTGTTGGCTTGCTGGGTCAGGGTGTAGCCGCTGGCGTCGCTGGCCGGCAGGGTGAACAGGTACGCGCCGGTGGCATCGGTTTGTACGGTGCAGGTGGTTTGCACGGTGCACACGTCTACGCCGTTCAGGGTGTTGCCAGACAGGCTGATGCTCACGCCCTGAATGCCCTTCTCGCCCGCCTCGCAAATGCCGTTGTCGTTAGCGTCTACGCACACACGGCCAGCCAGGCTGGCGCTGACCAATTCGCCGAACAGGTAACCCGTGGCGGCTTCTTCGCGGCCCAGGGCGATGGCGCGCACTTCGTCGGTGCTGCCGGTTTGCAGGTGGGTGCCGCCAGCGGTGCCAACGGTGTCGCGGCCATCGAAGTAGCCGGTGGGCAGCACTTCGGTGACGGTGTAGCCCGCCGCGTCAGCCGAGTTCAGGTTGTCGAACAGGAAGCTGCCGTTGGCGATGGTTTGTACGGTCACGTCGACGGCGTTGCCGTAGGCGTCGTTACCGGTCAGGCGCACGGCGGCGTTGGGGATCGGGTTTTCGCCCGCGCCAAACGCGCCGTCGTTGTTGCCGTCGACAAACACGCTGCCGGCGATGCTGGACTTGATCACCCGCACGGTGCCGCAAGCGCTGACGTTGTTGCCCGACACCGGGTCGATCTGGTCGGTGGTAGCGGTGGCGCAGGTTTGCGCGGTGCCGCCGGTGGGGTAGCTGATAAAGCGAACGGGCGCGGTGACGATGGGTTTGGCGCCGGCGGTCACGGTGCCGAAATCGCACGCCAAGGCCTGGCCGGTGACGGTGCAGGTGCCGCTGGTGTTATCCACCGTGTTGGTCCAGGTCACCGGCGAGCCGCTGATGTATTCCATCTCGGACGGCAGCGTGCTGCTGAGGTCGGTTTGCCCGGAAGTGCCCGGCCCGTTGTTGTCCACTTCGAAGCGCCAGTTGAACGGCTCACGCACCTCCACCGGGCCTTGGTTTGGCACGGTGATGGCGATGTCGGAACGCACGCGGATGGTGGTGGTTTCGGTGTCAGCGTCGTCGGCCGGGTTGGTGTCGTTTTCGTTGGTGAACACTTCGGCGCGGGTGCTGACGGTGTAGCCGCTGGTGTCCGGAATGGTCAGGGCGCGGAAGGTCAGGTAGCGCGAAATGCTGGCGCCGGTGGCCAGTTGCGCATCGCTGCCGCTGAACACGCAGTTCACGGTCATGGTCGCCGGGCCGGTGACGCTGCTGCCCACTTGGTCGCAGATGCCCAGGTCGGCGCCGCCCGCTGCCGTGGCGATGCCGTTGAAGCGCATGGTTTTGCCGGCCGGTGGCGTCATGGCGTAGCTGAAGCGCAAACCGGTGGCCAGCGACGGGCCCTGGTTGGTGATGCGCGCCAGGTAGTCGATGTCGTTGTTGGCGTTGTTGCCGCCGCTGGTGGGGTCAAAACCCAGCGGGTCGGGACCGGCTGGCGCGTTGTCGTTGGTGACGATCAACACGTTAAGGGCGGCGTTGCTGACGGTCAGGCTGGCGCTGGCGAAGTTGCCTTGTGTGCCACGGGTGACCGAGGCGTCGGTGCCGATGTCGCCGGTTACGCCGCTCAGGTCTTCGGCGGTAGAGGTGCTGTACACGCGCGCCTGGTTGGTCAGCGTCGCGCTGCCTTGCGAACCGCTTTGCCAGTTGGGGCGGACCACCACGCTGATGGTGCGTTGCTCGCCCGCTGGCAAGGTGAAGTTGCTGCACGTAAGCGTTTGCGTGCCGGCGTTGCTGTACGAGGTGTTGGCAGTAAGACCGGAGCAAGTGCCGCCGCCCGTGGCGCTGGCAGAAATAAAGGTGAAGCCCGGCGCGCCGTTGCCAATCAGGAAGTCATCTTTGACCACCACGTTCTGCGCCGTGCTTGGACCGACGTTGCGGAACGTCAGGGTGTAGGTAGCGTTGGTGCCCGCCTCCAGCGTGGTAGGCGTTACCACTTTGGACACCATGTTCAGGTCGGCAATCGGTTGAATGCGCACATCCACCGAGGCCACGTTGTTGCCGCGATTCGGGTCGCCCTGGCTGGTGGAATACACCGAGGCCTGGTTGGTGAAGTCGCCGTCGTTAAGGGCGCGAGCCATGGGGATGCTGACGGTGACGGTGTCGCCGGTTTTCAGCACGCCGCCGTTCTGGTCACAGCTGACCAGGCCGCTGCCGTTTACGGCGCAGGCGAAGGTGGCGGTCGAACCGTTGGTGTTGCTGACCACTGAAGTGACGGTGCCCACCACCGTGCCGGTGCGGTAGGCCGGCAGTTGGTCGCGCACTTGCAGGTCAACGGCGTCGATGGGGTTGCTGTTGCTGTCGCCCAGGTTGCGCACCACCAAGCTGTAGGTCAGTGCGTTTTCGGTGTTGAGCAAGGTGACGCGGTTGCCCGGCGCCGTGGTGGTGTTGGACGGCGTGGTCACCGACTTGGCAATGGCCAAGTCCACCGAAGCGGTGGCAGCGGTGGCGGTCACCGAGGCGGAGATCACGCCGATGCTGTTCCATTGGCCGGGGTGGGCGATGGTGGCGGAGTTGCTCAACACGCCGGCCTGCTCGGCGCGGGTGATGATCACCAGCGGGTTGTTGTCGGCGTTGCGCACCGGAATCGGCGCGGTGTTGGTACAGGCCACCGAGGTACGGCCGGCGCTTGGCACGCCCGGTTGCGCGGTGCAATTCCAGGGGCCACTGGCGCTGACGAAGGTTTCCTGGTTGTCGTTGAGCACGTCGGTCAGCGTCACGCTGCCGGTCTGCGCCGCGTACGGACCCTGCACGTTGGTCACGCGCAAGGTGCTGGTCATGTTGGTGCCAATAGCCACCGGGTTCGGGGCTTTGGTTTTGGTGAAGGCCAGGTCCACGGCGTTGTCGGGGCTGACCAGCAGCGGACGGGTGGCCGTGTTGTTGCTCGGCAGCGGATCAACCGGGCCGGCGGCGCCGCCGGTGATTACCGCGCGGTTGTCGTTCGGGCCGCTGTAGGAAGTCGGCGTCGCATCGTTTGGCGCGGTGGCCGTTACGGTGATGGTGTTACTGCGCCCGCTGGCGTAGCTGCCGGCGAACGGGCAAGTCAGCAGTTGTCCGCTCCAGCTACAGGCGCCCCACCCTGCCCCGCTCGGCGTGGCCGTGCCAGGCGTGAAACCGGCTGGCAGTTGGAAGGTGACGTTAAGGCCATCGGTGGCTGGGCTCGGGCCGGCGTTAACGGCGGTGAGCACGTAGGTCACGGTTTCGCCGGGTTCCACAGGCGATGGCGACGGCACGGCCTGGGTGATTTGCAGATCGGCGCCGGGGCTGACGCTGACGCTGGCACCGCTGCTGTTGTTGCTGCCGTTCGGGTCGGCGGTGGCCGAGGTGATGGTGCCGCTAACGGACACGTTGCCGCTGGTGACCGAGTTGGACAGGCGCGTGACAATCGACAGCGGCGGGTAGTTGCCGCCCGACGCCAGACTCAGCGGCCGCAAGCAACTCACCACTTGGCCGTTGATGGCGCAGCCCCAGCCGCTGCCCGAGGCGGACTGGTAAGTTAGCGTGGCCGGCAAGGTGGTGGTGAAGGTCTGGTTAGTGGCGGCGTCGGGGCCGGCGTTGCCGCCGTTGACGGTCCAGGTGATGTCGCTGCCGCCAGGAGCGCTGGCCGGGCCGGTGACCACAGCCGACAAGTCGGCGCCATTGTTGATGGTGGCGCTGCAGGTTTGCTGGTTGTTGGCCGGATTCGGGTCGGTGTCGCCGGAGCCTGCGGTGAATACGGCGTTGCTGCTGATGCTCGGGCCGGTGGGCGCCGAGGTGCGCAGTTGCAAGCGCACGGTGCCGCTGGACGCGCCGGCAAGCGTTGGAAATGCGCACGTCACTTCGCCAGGCGTGGCGCCGTCATGGGTACAGCCGGCCGAGGCCGAACCCGGCACATAGCTGGCGGTGGCCGGCAACGGAATACGAATGGACGCGCCGCTGGCAGCCGCCGACGAGCCGTTCTCGTAGTTCAGGTCGACGGTGACCACGCCACCGCGAATGCCGGGGTTGGGGCTGGTCAAACATTGCGTCAGGCTCAAATCGGTGGTGGCCGCGTGCGCCGCCCCGGTCATTGCCCAGACTGTTGCCAACACGGCGCCGTACAAGCGCTTCCTGCGAATCAAACCCGACACAACGCGACTCTCCCTATGGTGCCAAACGGGCCTTCTGCGCTTTGCAAAGCAAAACGCTCCTAGAGCCGGGCGGCAGATGCCGCAGCCCTGAAGGTCATTACGGTGGCGTCAAAAAAGTGCGGCGAAGATCGGCGAACGCAGACCCGCGAACAAGCCGCGAACCGGCAACTGAACGGTGCGCAAAAACGCACGACCGTCCGCGCCGGCAAAGGCCTGTTGAGCAGGGGAAACACAGGAGGAAATGGGCGAAGCGCCGCTACACATGGGCTCGCTTAGCAGGCGCCGGCACACAGCGGCTTTTGCCGGGGCGGACGGCGAAAGTCGCTTTGGCAAACCCAGCGGCGACCGGCGGCATGAACCATTTTTTCAGTAGCGTGTCCGCAGCGTCACGCCGGCGGTGCGTGGGTCGCCCACCAACACGCCGTAATCGCCGGCGCCGAGTTGGGCGTACACCGCCGTCAGGTAACGCTCGTCGAACAGGTTGCGCACCCAGAATTCGGCACTCCAGCTGGCGTCGTTTTCACGCACGCCCAGGCGCAGGTTGGTGAGGCTGCGCGAGGGCAGCTCACTGCCCGGCCCGCCTTCGAGCGTGCCTTGGTAGCGGCTGCGAAAGCTGTAGTCCAGGCCGAGATAGTGTTGCCAACCGGGCAACCATGGTCGGTGATATTCCAGCCCCGCTGTGGCGCTCCAGCGCGGCGCGTTGAATAGCCGCTCGCCGCTGCGATCACAGGTCAGTTGCTGCGAACCGGGACTGCACGGGGCATTGTCGAAGTCGGTGTAACGGGCGTCGCTGAGTGCCACGCCCAGGCGCAGGTCCAGACGCTCGGTGGCACGCAGGGCGCCGTCCAGTTCCACACCACGAAGGCGCACCTGGCCGACGTTGATCAGGTTGTTGCGAATCGGTGGCGAGAATTGGTCGACCGGGGCCGAGTTCGACAGCGCCTGGTAGTCATCGACATCGGTCTGGTACAGCGCCAGGTCCAGCGAGGCGCGCTCGTTCCAAAAGCTGCGTTTCAGTCCTACCTCGTAGGCCGTGGCGCGCTCGGAATCAAAGGTCGGCTGGGCGCCCGGTTGAATCACTTCCAGATTAATGCCACCGGCTTTGTAACCGCGCGAGGCGCTGGCGTAACCCAGCAGCTCATCGGTAAAGCGGTAGCTGAAGGCCAGTTGGCCGGAGACGTTGTGCTCGTCAATGTCGTCGTCGCGGTAATAGCCATACGGCTTGCCCAACGTGGTGTCGCGCAACAGCTGCCCGCCAATGCGCGAGACCAGATCATTGCCCAACGGCGCCAGGCCGGACACCGAGCGCGACAACCAGCCCTGCTTTTTCTCGCGGCTGTAACGCAAGCCCGGGGTGATATCCAAGCGCTCGGTGGCGTGCCAGGTGAACTGACCAAACACGGCCTGGCTGACGCTGGTTTGCTCACCGTCGAATGCCTGGCGCGAACCCGCCAGCAGGGATTTTGGAATCATCGAGGGGCGAATGCCGAGCAGCTTCACTTCCGGCCGATCCCCGAGAAAAAACGCGGCGGCATCGTCACCGAAGCCAACATCGACCTGCCGGTTGAAATGTTGCTTCAGGTAATACGCGCCTACCACGTACTCCAGCGCGTCGCCGAGCGAATCGCTCAGGCGCAATTCCTGGCTGAACTGGTGGTGGTTGAGTTCGGCGCCGACCTTGGCGATGTCCAGGGCGCCGCCGTCGCCGTCCAGATCGGTGCTGTAGCGCCAGTCGCGGTAGCCGCTGATGCTGGTGAGCGTGGCGCTGTTTCCAAGCTGCTGGTCAAGCTGCAGCGTCACGGCGTTTTGCAGGGTTTGCGTGCTGTTGCGTTGGTCTTGCTGCACCTCGCGTTTGTACGGGTCGACCTTCAGCGGTCGATAACCGACATACGCCGCGCGCTGCAAGGTTTGTTGGCTGTAGTGGCTGGGCAGGAACACGTTGCTGTGCTCGTCTTGCCAACCGTATTCGCCGATCAGGCGCGCGCTGAACGTGTCGGTTGGGGTGAACAGCAACTGGCCGCGAACGCCTTGGCGATTTTGATTGGCGAGGTGATGGCCGTCGTAGCGGTTGTCGATCAGGCCGTCGCGACTGACGTCAAACGCAGTCAGGCGTCCGGCCAGCACGCCGTCCACCAGCGGCCCGGAAAACGTGCCGCGATACTGCTCGGTGCCGTGCTCGCCATAGGTGATTTCGGCGTTGCCTTCGGGGGTGAACGTGGGCGCGCGGCTGAACACATTCACCGCGCCGGCCGTGGTGTTTTTGCCATACAGCGTGCCCTGCGGGCCGCGCAGCACTTCGATGCGCTCAATGTCGGTCAGCTCGGACACCGACATTCCGGCACGGCCCAGGTACACGCCATCGAGAAACACCCCGACGCTGCCTTCCAGGCCATCGTTATAAGCGCTGGAGCCCAAGCCGCGAATGCCGTAACTGGCGTAGCGCTGGTTGGGCACAGACACCAGCAAGGCCGGCACTGCCTGTTGAATGGCTTCCATGTCGTGCAGCGCTTGTGCGTCGAGGCGCTCGCCGTCAAGCACGTTCATGGCCACCGGCACATCGCCGGCGCGTTCGTCACGGTGGCGGGCGCTGACCCGCACCTCTTCCAGTTGCAGCGGCTCGCTCACGGCAACCGTTTGAGGCTTTTCCTCGGCAACGGGCAAGCCGCCCGGCAGCAGAAAGGCCAACAGCGCAGCAGCGCTTTTCAGGCTGGGTATGGAGCGGCGCATCAGCGGGTCAGCGCCTCGTGTTTGCTACAGCTCCAGCGTTCGATGCAGGCCAGCAACTCGCCACTGCCCACCGGCTTGAGCAACACCGCATCGAAACGCTCGGTCGCGCCAGCCGGCGGCCTGGCCGGGGATGCGGAATACAGCAAGGCTGGCAAGTGCGGGTAACGCTGACGCACCTCGGCGAGCAATGCCCAGCCGTCCATGCCGGGCATGTTCTGGTCGCAGATCAACAGGCAGTACGGCGCATTCGCAAGGCATTCCAGGGCGCTGGGGCCATCGGCGGCCACATCCACATCGAAGTTGTAGCCGGCGAGCAGATCGAACAGGGTTTCGCGGTTATGGGCCACGTCATCAACCACAAGAATGCGCCGCTCGCCGCCATCGACAGTGCCGCCGTGGCTGTCGAGCAGGCCGCTTTCCAGTTCATCTTCGGCCGCCAGCTCCAGGCTGAGGTCAAAGGTGAAGCGGCTGCCCACGCCATCGGGCGCATCAAGCTTGAGTTCCGCGCCCATGTGCAGCAGCAGTTGGCTGACGATCGAAAGACCGAGGCCGGTGCCCTGGAACTGCGCGGCATTGCGGCCACGGCGGAACGGCAGCAGCAAATGCTCGCGCTCGTCGGGATGAATGCCGATGCCGGTATCGGTGACGGCAAAGCGCACCACCGCGCTGCCGGCTTCCGTGCGCAGGCACGCGACGTCGAAGCGAATATCGCCGTCGTGGGTGAATTTGGCGGCATTGCTCAGCAGGTTGATCAGCACCTGGCGCAAGCGCTGGAAATCGGCCCGCACCAGCGGCGGCAGGTCATCGCCGAGGTGGCAGGCGAAGCGATTGCCCTGGCGCTGGGCGAGAAACGCCGCTTCCTCTTCGATCTCGCGCAGAAAGCCGTACAGGTAACCGGGCGCGAGGGTCAGTTCCATTTGCTGCAACTCGCTGCGGGAGAACTCCAGCAGCTCATCGATCATTTCCAGTTGCTGGCGGGCGTGGCGCTCGATTTTGCGTGGGTAGTCCCGCGACTCGCCGCCCTGCAGCAGCCGCGCGTAATCAATGATGCCCACCAAGGGCGAGCGCAAGTCATGGCTGATGCGCGCCATCAGCGAGCTGCGCGCTTGCAACGATTCGCGCAGCTGGCGAGTGCGGCGCTCCACCGTGCTTTCCAGGCGCTCGTGCTCGGCCTGACGCTGCACGTTGAGATCGGTGAGCGCGCGGTTTTCCCGGCGGCGGCTGAGGATCACTTCGGTGATCAGCGTGCACACCAGCAGCACCACGCCGGGCAACGTGGACGACAGGCTGAGAAACGCATCGCGCGATTGGCCGGGCAGCACGTCGTTGAGCGAAAGCACATAGCGCACCACAAACTGCACGGTGTACAACGCCGGCACCGCGTAGGCCATCCAGCGCAACCGCACGCCCTGGCGCCAGGCGGCGAACAGCGTGGCCGGCAGTAGCGCATAGATGCCCACGCGCACCACCCACTCAACGAAGATTCGCCCATCCGGCCGCGCCACAAACCAGTCCCAGGCGTAACCGGCGAGGTAAGCCAGCAGCAGCAGGTTGAACAGGTGGCGCCACACCGCCGGCAGCCGGCGCACCTCCAGCAATAACCGCGCGTAACCGAGCAAGCAGATAAACGAGAGAATGCTGATCAGCGTGGTGATCTCCAGCGACCAGCGCAGCAAGCTCGGCCACACCACCAGATAGCCGTTGATGACGGCGGTAAGCAGCAAGTAAAAACACACCACGCCGGCATGGGCTTGCAACAGCCGCGAGCCGAGAATCCAGCCGACAATCAGGCTGAACGGCACAATCAGCAGCACGATGCCCAGGGTCACGCCGTCGGCCAGGTACACCGACTGGCGCTGCTCAAGCAGTGCGTCGTCGGTCCATAGCGTGGGCGCCAGAATAAACAGCGACGGGCCGGTCACCCGAACCAGCACCGTGCCCTGCTCGCCGGCTGCCAACGCCACGGGAAAACGCGGCTGACGATCCGCCACCGGCCATTGCTCCAGCGGATACGCGCTGCCAGCACGCATGGCCGCCACCTGTGCGCCGCGCTGCACGAACACCTGAACATCATGCAAGCGCGGGTTGCCGACCGTGAGCCAGCGCTGGCAAGCCTCTGCACCGTCGTTGCGGATTGCCAGGCGCAGCCAATACGCGGTGCGGCCGTACTCGCGCACCACGGGCAAGCGTTGCTGGGTGACAAACGCGTCGCTGGCTTGCACCTGCTCCAGCGTCAGGGCGGCGCTGGGGTCTTCAAGCAGTTGCACATGGCCGCTCAGGTCGGTTTTGCCGCTGCCACACAGCGGCATGGCCAGCGTCAGCGACGAGCAGCACAACGTGATGAGCAGAACAACCAAGCGGATCATTGTGCAGCCGGCACCGCATCCTGCATTTGCTGGCGGAATTGGCTGGGGGTGATGCCCTGGCGTTCACGAAATGCAGTGGTGAAATTGCAGGCGCTGCGAAAACCTACCAACTCGGCGATGTCTTGCATGCTCATGGCGCTGTCGGCCAACAGCTCTTGCGCACGGCGGATACGCGCGTCGCGCACATAGGCGAACACGGTGGTGCCCAGGTGCTCACGGAAAATCGTCGACAGGCGTTTGTCATGGGTGCCGACTTTGCGCGCCAGGTCGGCCAAGGACGGCAACTCGTCAAGGCTTTGACCAATCAGGCGCATGGCAGCGCGCAGAATCAGTTCGTCGGGCGAGGCGGATTCAGCCGGTGAATGACTGGGCATAACCGCCGTTTCGCGCCAGGCCAGTTGCAGATGGATGCGCATACGCGCCAGCACTTCCTGCGGCTCGCACGACTTCAGCACGTAATCCACACCGCCCAGCGACAAGCCCTCCAGACGCTCTTCAAGCGAACCGGCGGACGTCAGGTAAATGATCGGCACGCGCTGGGTGGCCGGCGCCTCACGCAGCAAACGGCCAAGGGTGAAGCCGTCCATTTGCGGCATACGCACATCCAGCAGAATCAGGTCGGGACGCAGCGCCAGGGCGCGTTGATAGCCCTGCCGGGCATCGGTCGCCAGCGACAGGCGCCAGGGTTGGGCGCGCAGCAGCGTCAATAACGAGCGGATGTCTTCCGGCACATCATCGATCACCAAAATCTGCGGCACATAACTGGCCGGCATGCTCATGTTTCCATCCCCCTGCTGCGCACTTCGCCCTGATTTGGGCAGCGTCCCCGCATTCAAAAGCCCCACCCCTGGATTCAAAGGTGGGCGGTTTGCGGGGCCGCTACGATAGCGCAACAAACACAGGGGGAAACATGCCCAAGCTCGCGAAATCCGACAACCAACCGTTGTTCAGGCAGCAACCCAAGGCCGTAACCCACGCCAATTTGCTGGGCGACCTGTACTGGTACGTGTGTGTGATCGAAGCGGGCGGTTTTTCCGCCGCCGCCGAGCAAACCGGCGTCGGCAAATCGAGCTTGAGCCGGCGCATCGCGCAGTTGGAACGTCAACTCAACGCGCAGCTGCTCAACCGCAGCGCCCGGCTATGCACCATGACCACCATCGGCGAGCAGGTTTACCGCCACGCGCTGGACATGGTCGCCGCGCTCGACGCCGTGCTGCTCAGCGCCCAGGAATCGGCGACCCTGCCCGGCGGTTTGCTGAAACTGGCCGTGCCGAGCGCCCTGGCCGACTGGGCACTGGCGACCATGGCCAGCTTCCAGCGTCGTCACCCCGAAGTGCAGTTCGCCCTGAGCGTGGAAGACGGCCCGATAGACCTGGGCGTGAAACGCCTCGACCTGGCGCTGACGCTCGGCGCCGTTTCAACCACCAGCAGCTCCATGGTTGCCCGTGAACTGGCCGAACTGAACATGGCCATCGTCGCCAGCCCGGCGCTGATCAAACAACTGGGCCACCCCAAGAAACTGGCCACCGTGAACGACCAGCAACTGATCACCACCGGCAGCGCCGCCCTGCCCGACCCGTGGCAACTGGCCTACGACAGCCGCCGCATCAGCCACCCGGCGCTGGTAGTGGAGTCGGCGCAGACCGCGCTGAAAGCCGCGTGTGCCGGGCTCGGTCTGGCGTACCTGCCGCTGCACACCTGCCAGGCCGACCTGGCCGCGCAGCGATTGGAACTGGCGTGCCCGAACGAGGCGCTTGGCGTGGTGACGCTGCGGGCCCTGACGTTGCCGCATAAAGGCATTTCCTCCGCGACGCGGCATTTTATTGAGCATGTGAAGCAGGCGTTGCAGGGGGCGGGGTTTTGAGGGTTTGTGGCGGTGATCCGCGATTGGCCGGCCCTGCAAAATCGAAATTCGAAGCCAGCACACCACCTGTAGGAGCTAGCTTGCTAGCGAACCCTGCAAACGAAGGTCAAGAATTCCTGTTCCAGGGTTCGCCACCAAGGTGGCTCCTACAGAAGCGGGTTTTGCATTCGCAGCCCAAAGCCCCTCACCCGCCCTTCGGGCACCCTCTCCCGCGAGCGGGCGAGGGGATTGTTCGACCACCGCGTTCGGCTTGGCACCCTCTTCCGCTGGCTGTCAAGGGATGTTCGGCTACCGCGTTCCATTATTTGCGACCGCTACAAGCGCTCTACAACCGCCGCGTTCTAAGATACCGCCCACACCGTCACACGGAACGCCGACGCCATGCATGCCTCTTTCGAGCCGCTGATTCATATCGATTGGAAACTCCCGGGCGGGGAGTTGCTGGCGTTGTTCCAGCATTACTACCCGGACCTGCCGTTGTTCGCCGGCCCTTCGTTCGAAGCCTTGGTCGATGAGTTTTGCAATGAAATGCCGGAACGCTGCCTGGATGCGTTGGCGCCTTTGTTAGCGGCGCAGGGGTATGACCTGTGGAACCTGGACGCCGGTGCCGACAATTACCGCCCAGTGATCGTGCCCACTGCACTGCGCCAGGCGTTTGCCGAGCACTGGGAAAGCCATCCCGGCGATTTAGAACTGACGCCGTGCCTGATTGAGCCGCCCGCGCCCGCCACGAAAAAAACTAAAGCCAAACGCAGCAAGCTCAAGTGGTTGCACGAGGTCCACGAGTACCCAGGGCCGACGTATTTCGACGAGTCGCAGTTCAGCAACGGCTACGCCGCCATCACTGAAGAAGACGAAGGCCAGTGGCTGTGCTTTCTGATCGATTACAACCAATGGCCGCCCACTGAGCAGGACATGCTGGAGAACCGCAGCGACGACATCGACGGCGCGGACTTGCGGCTGCTGGAGGCCAGCGCCGAGCACAGCCTGTGGAAGCGCCGCGCTGTGTCTGGCGATTACAGCCACGATGATCGCTATGTGTATGAGCTGCGCCGTGGCGATGATATTCAGCCGTTCGGCCCGGCCGGCGAGCAATGGCCGGGGTTTGAAATACCGGGCCTGGTGGTGGACGGTGAAATCTTCGAACGCCAGCGCCTGTATGAACCCAGCCCGCTGACCCGCGTGTGGCGCATTACGCCAACTAGCAGCGAGGTCATTTTTGAGTTTGAGGACGAGCTGACCCTGCTGTCGTTCGGCCCGGGCCGCCTGTTGTTTATGCAGCACAACGGTTCGGGTTGCTGGGTTTGGAACCGGCAGACGCAACAGGTCAGCCAAGGCCAACCCCTGCCCTGCTCCGCCTATCAGCTTCGCGCCGCCAGCGCTTATTTAGGCGATGACGAGGTGCTGCTGTTCAGTGAAAGTCATCGGCAGAATCCCGAGCACAACGGTTATCAGGAGACCGTGTTGCAGGCCTGGCGTTTCAATGTGCAGAGCGGCGCCGCGCGCAAGGCGTTGCTGGACGGCTTTGGCACCGAGGTGCAGCAGGAAACGCGGATGCTCGTCACCCAGCCCAGGCACAGCATCACGCTGCGCACGTTCCAGGGGCAGTTACAGGTTTGCCGGGGGCATGGCGATTGGTGGTTGTGGACATACCGCTCCAACACGTTCGGCACCCACACCTTGGCGTGGTGGTGGAATCAACGCAGCGGCGAGGTGGTGAAGCTGACCAGCCTCGACATACCGCGTGTAAAACCTGAGGTGCGCTATGTGCCTGCGCAGGACCGTTACCTGGCCTTCGAGACCGATTTCGTGGCCAGGCTGCCGGACTTCGCCGACATGCTCCAGGCCAAGGGCGCCGAGGTGCTGAGCTTCGAATAAACCTGGGCTTATGACGCAGCCGGCGCGGTCAGGTAGGCCACCAGGGTGTCGGCGCATGCCGTGATGGCGCCGTCGAGGACCATTTCGTAGCCATGGGTATTTTCGGTGGGAATGGCCAGGCAACCGGCTTGCGCCACCGTGCCCTGGGCCATCACGGCACTGGCGTCGGAGGCGAAATCCACCAGCAAGGCGAACTGCGGTGTGTAGCCACAACGCTCGGCGGCGTGAGCCAGTTCGGTGGCGACGGCGCGCGTGTAATAGCCCTTCTGATCGCCCGTGTTGATGATCGGGTTCACGCTCAAGGCGGTGCCGTATTCGTCCACCACAGGACCAACTTCAACGGCGATTGCCACGTCGCACGCCAAGGTGGCGGCGGCATAGGCGGCGCCCGCGTTGCTCTCTTCTTCCAAGGTGGTGAACACGAAATACACCGGACGTGTCAGCTCGCCCCGGCGCTCGGCCAGCGCTTGCGCCGCTTGCAGCACGGCCGCCACGGGGGCGCGGTCGTCCATAAAGTGCGCAGCCAAGGCGTCGTTCACCCGCCAGGGGGTGCGCCAGTGTTTACTCAGCACCACGCGCACGCCGGGCCGCACGCCGAGGCGTTTCAAGTCGTCGGGAGACTGGCGGGTAATCACATGCACATCAGCCCATTTCACCGCACCGCTTTGCACGTCTTTGCCTTGCAGCGAGCCGCTGGTTTCGTGCATCGAGCCAAACGACAACACGCCCGGCAGCAGGTCCTCGTCGGCCATGATTTCCACCGGGCACATGCCAAAGTTCACCGGGTTGGCGCCGCCCAGGGCGATCACGCGCAAGGTGCCGTCGGGCTCTACTCGTTTGACCACCATGGCGATTTCGTCCATGTGCGCCATCACGCTCACGCCATGTTCAGGGGCAGCGCCGGCGCAGGCGGCTGCGCCAATCACGCCAAGCACGTTGCCGGCCGAGTCGACCCACACGTCGTCGCAATGCCGTAGCAGCTCTTCCAGGCAGATGGCGCGCACTTCGTCTTCCTGGCCGCCCGGGCCGCGCGGGCCGCGCGCGGCGAGCAGGCGGGTGAGCAAGTGCTGCTCGCGCTGGAGCGAATCGTGGCTGTGGTCAGTCATGCAGCGGCCTCTGTCACTTCATGCCCAGACGCTTGCGCATCTGCGCGGTAATGGTTTGCTTGACCTTGCCATAGCCTTCCCACGGATCGTCGCCCAGCTCGCCGAGGCGTTCGTGCAGGTTATGGATGGTCCATTGGTTGGCGCTTTTCAGCTCGAAAATTTCGTCACGGTAAATCGGCACCGACACCGGCAAGCCTTCACGGGTGCGCACGGCATAAGCGCCGATGGTGGTCGCGCCCTGGCTGTTGCGCAGGTAGTCGATGAAGATTTTACCGATGCGATTCTTCGGCCCCGACACCGCTGAGAAACGGTCAGGCATCAGGTGCGCCATGTGCTGCACGATGCGCTGACTGAAGTTTTTCACCGCTTCCCAACTGTCTTTCGGCTTGAGCGGCACCACCAGGTGAATGCCTTTGCCGCCGCTGGTTTTCAAAAACGATTTCAACCCCAGTTCGTCCAGCAGCGCCTGGGTCAGCTGCGTGGCTTCAACCATGGCTTTCCAGGGCAGCGCCGGGTCCGGGTCGAGGTCGAGCACAAAGCGGTCGGGGTGCTGGAAGTCAGCCGACGTGGCATTCCAGGTGTGCAGTTCGATGGTGCTCATTTGCACGGCGCCGATCAGCGCTTCGGGGTTGTTGATCATCATCACCGGCTGGCCGGCGAATTCCTTGCCCATCGATTCGATGCCGGGAATGGCCAGCTTTTCCGCGTTCTTTTGAAAGAACAATTCGCCGGCAATGCCTTCCGGTGCCCGCACCAGCGCCACGGGGCGATGCAGTAGGTGCGGCAGAATCCATTCGGCGACGCTGGCGTAATACTCGACCAACTGCATCTTGGTGGAGCCGCTGGTGGCGTCGATTACCCGCTCGGGGTGGGTGATGCGGATCTGCTCGTTGCCCTTGGTCACGGCCAGCTTGGCTTTTGGCTTGGATTGCGCTTTGGGTTTGACCGCAGCCTTCGTTTCTGGCTCAGCTTTAGCGGCGCCTTTGCTTTTGCCTTTGGCGCGCGGCGCTTTCGGGGTTTCTTCGGTGATCTGTTCAGCCGGTTTGTCGTTGCGCAGGCCGTGGAATACCGCGTGGCGCACGGAGCCGTCGCGGGTCATTTCGGCAAACGCCACCTCGGCCAGCAACGCCGGTTTCAGCCAGTGCACGCCGCGAAATTCGGAGCCGGTTGGCGGGTTGGCGAACGCTGGCTTTTTCACTTCCAGGGGTTTGAGCTGCGCATGAACGGTGGCCAGGGTGCGCTCATTGAAGCCGGTGCCAACCTTGCCGGCGTAGCGCAGCTCGCCGCTGTCTTTGTCATGCAGGCCCAGCAGTAACGCACCAAATGCGCTGCGGCTGCCTTTGGGCTCGGTGAAGCCGACGATGACGAATTCTTGCCGGTGTTTGCACTTGAGCTTGATCCAGTCATCGCTGCGCCGGCTCACATAACGACTGCCCACGCGCTTGCCGATCAGCCCTTCCAGTTGCATTTGGCAGGCGCTGTTGAGCATGGCTTCGGGGGATTCTTCGAAGTCGGCGGAAAAGCGCACCACTTCGTCTTCGCTGCGTTCGAGCACCTGCTCCAGGGCGGCGCGGCGCTGTTCCACTGGCACCTCGCGCAGGTCCATGCCGTTGAGGTACATGAGGTCGAACAGGTAATAAACGATGGCGCCGCTGGCGCCGCTCTCGAAGGCGTTTTGCAGCGCCTGGAAATCCGGGTTGCCGTGTTCGTTGGCGACGATAATCTCGCCGTCCAGCCAGGCCGACTCCAGCCCCAGACTGGCCACGGCCTCGGCCTGGCGTGGCATTTTGGCGGTCCAGTCGTGGCCGCTGCGGGTGTACAGGCGCACGTCGCCATCCTGCACACGGGCGAGGATGCGGTAGCCGTCGAATTTGATTTCGTAGCGCCAGTCGCCGCTGGGCGGCGTTTCCACCAGCGTCGCCAGCTCCGGTTTGATGGTCTCGGGCATCGCCGCTTTCACGGCGCCGCTGAGGGTGGCACCTTTTTTCGACGCCGCGCGCTTGGGCTTGGCCGGCTCGCTGGCCACCGGTTTGGGCTCAGCCGCCTTGCCCTTGGCGCCGCGCTTTTTCGGCACGATGGTGCGGTCACTGAGCACGCTGTCCGGCTGGGCTTGGACGATGTCGTAGTCGGCTTCAGGCTTGGCGGCTTCGTCTTGATGCTTGATCAGAAACCACTGTTCCTTCGCGCCCTGCATATGGGTGCGCACCAGGTTCCACTGGCCGCTGAGTTTTTCGCCTTCAAGCTCAAACTTGAGCCGGCCTTTCTCGTACCCGGCCACGGGGTCGCCGACGGGCTTCCAGATGCCACGGTCCCAGACGATCACATCACCGGCGCCGTAGTGCCCTTCGGGAATGTTGCCCTCGAAGGTGGCGTAGTCCAGCGGGTGGTCTTCGACATGCACAGCCAGACGCTTGACCTTCGGGTCCAGGCTTGGCCCCTTGGGCACCGCCCAGCTTTTCAGGGTTCCTTGCAGCTCCAGGCGGAAGTCGTAGTGCAGGCGCGTGGCATCGTGCTTCTGAATGCAGAACTGCAGCGCATGGTCGGTGCTTTTTTTCCGGGCGGAACGCTTGGCACCGCTGGGTTCGGGCGTGGCGTCGAAGTCACGCTTGCGGTTGTATTCGCCGAGTGCCTTGGCCATAGAAGGTCATCCGTCTTGTCTAGGCGCCGTGTAAATCAGGGACGCTTGTTCAGCTCGCGCTCGACTTCGCGGTTCTTCTGTTCGAGCTGCTCGGCGTCACGTTCTTTGTTCTTGATTGAGGTCGGCGTAATGACCTTGTCGACGTCCTCAGTTTTCGGATTTGGCTGTTGGAGAACCGCCTCGTCGTCCGGCAGCGTTTGCCGGGTTTGCGTTTGCGGTGAATTGAGGGGATTGGCGGTTTTGTCAGCCGGCGCGCGGCCGTGGTTGTCGCTCATGGCACATCTCCTTTTTTCAGCTCCGAGGTCAACGGTGCCGTTAATGGAGCAGACGCAACGGACGACGCAATAGTTCAGGCGTTTTGACCCGCTTCGCCCGTTCAGCATTCCTGCGTAGCGAGCACTGCACAGTGGCGACAGCGCGATCACTCAGGACCGCGCTGATATCGTGCCAATCGCTATCCGAAAGCGCTCTGATATCGCCCCGCAATCAAAGTAATATCTCTTTATTTTTCAATGGCTTATTTTACAAATAAGCGGAACCTTTCGAAGCGCTGGCAGCCAGAATTCATGTGGGGGCGAAACGGCCTCCTTCACCTCGAAGCGAACGTGGAGTGTTGAAAAATGACAAGTAAAGACACCAGCAAGAGCACCTCGAATAACCGTCAAAAAACGTCCGACTCGGGCAAGAAAGGCGGACAGGCCAGCGGCGGTAACAACTTTGCCAATGACCGGCAAAAAGCCTCCGAGGCCGGAAAAAAAGGCGGACAAAACAGCCACGGCGGTGGACGTAGCTAAGGCTGCCGCTGCGTGAAAAAGGGCCTGGTTTCCAGGCCCTTTTTTTTTATTGCGCTCGATTCAGCAATCTGACGCTCAAGCCCTTCGCGCGTTGTGTGGGTTAAACGTTGCCCGCCTGCTCACCCCTCGCTACGTCGCACTGGCGTGTCTTCACCTTTTCCGTCTCTGAACCCCGCCGCCTGAATGCTCCACAACGCGGCAAACGTACCGCCGAGCAAGCGCAGGTGTTCCGGCGGACCGTCTTCAACGATGCGCCCTTTTTCCAGCACTACCACACGGTCGAAGTTGGCCAGCGTCGACAATCGATGGGCCACCGCCAACACGGTGCGGCCCTGCATCAGGTTGGCCAGCGCCGCCTGAATTTCCGCTTCGGAATGGGTGTCCAGCGCCGAGGTGGCTTCATCCAGAATGAGGATCGGCGCGTTTTTCACAAAGGCGCGCGCAATGCCCAGACGCTGGCGCTGACCACCAGAGAGCATCACCCCGCGCTCGCCCACGGGGGTGTCGTAGCCTTGCGGCAGTTCACGAATAAAGGTATCGCAAAAGGCGTGACGCGCGGCGTCGATGACTTCTTCATCGGTGGCTTCGGGCCGTCCATAGCGGATGTTGTCGCGAATGCTGCGGTTGAACAGCGCGGTCTCTTGCGGCACCACGGCCATGCGCGCGCGCAGGCTGTCCTGGCTGACTTCGCTGATGTCTTGGCCGTCGATCGTCACGCTGCCGCCCTGCACATCGTCGAGGCGTTGAATCAGGCTGATAAGCGTCGATTTACCCGCGCCCGACGGGCCGACAATGCCGACTTTTTGCCCCACCGGAATATGCAGGTCGAAGCCGTCGAAAACCTTACGCCCATCGGGGTAGCTGAAGGTCACCTGACGGAATTCGATATCGCCGCGCGACAACGCCAGTTGCGGCTCGGGATCGTCGAGTTCGTGGGGCTGCACGATGATGCGCAAGGTATCGTCGATGGCGCCCAGTTGTTGCGTGGTGTCCACCAGCGCCAGCGCCAGGTCGCGCGAGCCATGCAAAATGCGGAACGTCAGGGCGCTGACCATCACCACATCGCCCGCCGTCACGGTGCCGGCCAGCCACAGTTTGATCGCCCAGATCAACATGCCGCCGGCCATCAACGACAGGCAGATGTCGTGAATCACCCGGGCCTTTTCCAGGTACATCCAACTGCGGCGTTGGGCCCGGGCTTCCAGGCCGATTTCCTCGGCCAGGCGCTGTGCTTCTCGGTCGCGGGCGGAGAAGGCTTTGATGGTCCAGACGTTGGACACGACGTCCACCAGTTCGCCGCCGACCCGTGCCGCCTGGGCAGCAAAGCGTTGGTGTTTGCTGCGGCCACGAATGCCGAACGACACGATCAATACGCCCACTACCGCGACAAACCCGATCAGCGCCCAGGCCATTTGCCAATGCACGGTGAACAGCACCAGCACGGCGCCCGCGAAGTCGACA
>Ga0157370_10002532_pt1 | contig 21969 bp, 19 predicted proteins | sample C35metaG_FD_113463 | JGI IMG/M metagenome (GOLD analysis project Ga0157370, IMG submission 113463) | Corn rhizosphere microbial communities from Kellogg Biological Station, Michigan, USA - C3-5 metaG | ecosystem: Host-associated > Plants > Roots > Rhizosphere > Soil | place: USA: Michigan...
GTTCTCGATCTTCACGATCACGCGCGCGCGGTTGTCCATGCCATTGTGATCCTGCGGCGTCATCGTGAAGACGCCGTTGGTGCCGACCACCGTCGTGTGCTCGAGTGCGTCGCGCAGCGCGGCACGGAACTCGGCGGTGCCCGGCTGCGCCTTCTGCAGCGCGACCGGGACCGCCTTGGTGAGCAGCGTCCAGGCATCGTACGCATGACCGCCGAACGACGTCCGCGAGCCGGGCCCGTACTTCGCCTCGTACTCGGTCACGTACTGCTTCGCCACCGGCTTGATCACGTTGGTGTCGGGAAGCTGCTCCCACACGACCAGCGGTCCTATCGGCAGCAGCGTGCCATTGCAGTCGGCGCCGCAAACGCGCAGGAAATCGGGGTTCGCCACGCCGTGCGTCTGGTAGATTTTCCCCTTGTAGTGACGTGCGACGAGCTCCTTCTCGGGCGTCGCGCCGGGCGTCCCGGAGGCGCCGATCAGGATCGCATCGGGATGCGCGGCGATCAGCTTGAGTACCTGCCCGGTGACCGACGCGTCGTTGCGGCTGTATTTCTCCTCGGCGACCACCTTGATGCCTGCCGTCGCGGCCGAGCGCTTGATCTCAGCCAGCCAGCTCTCGCCGTAGGCGTCGTTGAAGCCGATGTAGCCAATCGTGCGCACACCGTTCTGCTTCATGTTGACGGCAATGGCGTCGGCCATCAGCGAGTCGTTCTGCGGAACCTTGAACACCCAGTGCGTGCGCGGATTGGTCGGATCGATGATCCGCGCCGATGCCGCGAGCGAGATCATCGGCGTCTTCGCATCGGCCACGACGTCGACCATGGCGAGCGAGTTCGGCGTCACCGTCGAGCCGATGATCACGTCGGCATGATCCTCGGTGATCAGCTTGCGGGTATTGGTCACTGCGCGGGTCGTGTCGGAGCCGTCGTCGAGCACGATCCAGTGGATCTTCTGCCCGGCCAGCGTCGTGGGAAGCAGCTCGATCGTCCGCTTCTCGGGAATGCCGAGCGACGCTGCAGGTCCGGTAGCCGACAGCGTGACGCCCAACGTGATGTCGGCCGACGCGGCGGGCACAAGTCCGCAGACGAGCGCCACCGCGGCGAGCGCCTGCCAGATGCGATGCTTCATGGAATCCCTCCTGGATCAAGATTCGCGCCGCGCGGCATCGGCCGCGCGACACCTGGGCCGGCGCGCTATTTCCTGAGCGCGTCGCGGATCTCGCGCAGCAGCACGACGTCCTCAGGAGTCGGCGGCGGTGGCGGCGCCGGCTGCGCGCGCTTCATCCGGTTGAACGCGCGAACCATCAGGAAGATGATCAGCGCGAGGATGAGGAAGTTGATGGCGATCGTGATGAAGTTGCCGTAGGCCCACAGCGGTACGCCGGCCTTCGTCAGCGCGTCGTAGGTCATCGGGCCGCTGTATCCGGCCGGCGGATCCTTCAATATGATGAAGTAGTTCGAGAAATCGAGCCCGCCGAAGATGCGCCCCACCACCGGCATGATGATGTCCTTGACCAGCGAATCGACGATCTTGCCGAACGCCGCACCGATGATCACGCCGACCGCCAGATCGACAACGCTGCCCTTGACGGCAAATTCCTTGAACTCGCTTGCGAAGGACATGATGGATACCCCCGGTTGGATTGCCGATGCCTGCCTCCCCGACCTGCGGAAGGGGCCTCCTTCAGACTGCCGCCTCCCCCACTTCGCCGGTACGGATGCGCAGCACCTGGTCCACCGCAGTCACGAAGATCTTTCCGTCACCGATCTTCCCGGTGCGCGCCGATTTGACGATGGCCTCGATCGCGCGCTCGACCAGCGAATCGGCGAGCACCATCTCGACCTTGACCTTCGGCAGGAAATCGACCACGTATTCGGCGCCGCGGTAAAGCTCGGTGTGGCCCTTCTGCCGGCCGAATCCCTTGACTTCGGTCACGGTCAACCCGCTGATTCCGACCTCTGACAGGGCTTCGCGGACCTCGTCGAGCTTGAACGGCTTGATGACGGCTTCGATCTTCTTCATTCGGGGCTCGGCGAGGGGGGCGGCGGGGCCCGCAAAGCATACACGAAAGACCCTCCCTCATCCCACGCCGAAGTGATCGGGTAGCGCCAGTCCTTTCCGAAGCCGCGCGGCGTGATGCGGATGCCTACAGCCGCCTGCCGGCGCTTGTACTCGCTGACCTTGATCAGACGCACGACCTTCGCGACGGCCGAGGGATCGTAGCCCTGCGCGACGATCGCGGCCGGGGCGAGGTCGTGTTCGACGTAGGCTTCGAGGATTGCGTCGAGCACGTCGTACGGAGGCAGCGAGTCCTGGTCGGTCTGATCGGCACGCAGCTCGGCGGAAGGCGCGCGCGTCAGCACGCGCTCCGGAATCGCGCGGCCGAGCGAATTGCGCCAACGCGCGAGGCGGTAGACGAGCGTCTTGCTGACATCCTTCAGGACGGCGAAGCCTCCCGCCATGTCGCCGTAGAGCGTCGCGTAGCCGACCGCCATCTCCGACTTGTTGCCGGTCGTGAGGACGATCGCACCCGACCGGTTGGAGATCGCCATCAGCAGCGTGCCACGGATGCGCGCCTGGATGTTCTCCTCGGTAGCGTCAGGCGGACGGCCGGCGAGCTCGACGGCGAGCGCACCGAGGAAGGTGCCGAACATCGGCTCGATGGCGATCTCGTCGTAGCGGATCCCGCAGCGGCGTGCCATCGCGCTCGCGTCGTCGAGGCTCATCGACGCAGTGAAGCGCGACGGCAGCATCAGCGCACGCACGCGCGACGCGCCGAGCGCGTCGACGGCGATGGCGAGCGTCAGCGCCGAATCGACCCCCCCCGACAGGCCGATGATGACCCCCGGCAAACCGTTCTTCGTGACGTAGTCGCGCACGCCCATGACAAGCGCCGCGTAGACGTGCGGCTCGAGCGCAGGGTCGAGCTCGCCGCGAACCGCCTTCGGCACAGCGCCGTCGAACTGCGCAAAGGCGAGCGTCTCGTGCCACGCCGGGAGCTGCTGCGCGAGCGTGCCGCCGGCGCCCATCACGAACGACGCACCATCGAAAACGAGCTCATCCTGCCCGCCGACGCGGTTGACGTAGACGAACGCCGCTTGCGTCTCTCTCGCGCGCGCCGCCAGCTGGGCGACGCGCTCGGCCTGCTGTCGCATATGGTACGGCGAGCCGTTCGGCACCACGACGAGCTCCGCTCCCGCCGCCCGGACCCGCGCGGCCGGCGCCGGATGCCAGCAATCCTCGCAGATCAGTACGCCGACGCGACGGCCGTCGAGCTCGAACACGCAGGGCGCATCACCCGGAGTGAAGTAGCGCTCCTCGTCGAACACCGTGTAATTGGGAAGGCGTTCCTTGCGGTAGACGCGCTCGACGCGCCCGTCGCGCAGCAGCGCTGCGGCGTTGTAGCGCCGGCCGTTTGCGCGCTCCGGAAAACCGACGATCGCCGCGCATCCCCGCGCGCGTCCGGCGAGCGCCGCGAGCTCGGCCGCGCAGGCATCGACGAACGCCGGGCGCAGCAGCAGATCCTCAGGCGGATACCCGCAGAGCGACAGCTCGGGAGTGACGACGAGGCTCGCCGACGCGCCTTGCGCACGCGCGATCGCGTCGACGATCGCCCGCGCGTTGCCGGCGAGATCGCCCAGCGTCTGGTTGAGCTGGGCGAGCGCGATACGCATGCTGGAAATGCTAGCACGCGGCCACTCGGCCGAATGCGCGAGACGGCGTTTGCACGAACTCGCGCGCGAACGCGAAAGTCGACCCTTGAGCCTGGGCGCGCGAGCGGCGACAATCGTGGCGTCGTGATGCCCGCGCCAATCCCGCTCGTAGTACCCGTGTCCGGAGACGCAGCTTCGCTGCGCATCCGCGACGACGTGGCACTCGCTGCGATCGCTCCATCGAGCTGGCAGCGCATCGCCGGCACGCAGCCGTTCGTGTCGCATGCGTGGCTCTCGGCGCTCGACGAGACCGGCTGCGCCACCGCGCAGACCGGCTGGACGCCGCGGCTGCTCACCGCATGGCGCGGCTCCACGCTCGTCGGCGCGATGCCGCTCTACGCCAAGACGCACAGTTACGGCGAATACGTGTTCGACTGGGGATGGGCGAGCGCGTACCGGCACCACGGCCGCCGCTACTACCCCAAGCTGGTCGCGGCGATCCCGTTCACACCGGTGACCGGACCGCGGATGCTCGCCGACGACCCCGCTGTGCGCCACGCGCTGCTCGCCCGCGCGCGCGCCGAGCTCGCCCGCGGCTATTCGTCGCTGCACGTACTGTTCACCGACCCCCTGCAGTCGGCGGAGGGGCTGGCCTCGGGCATGACGATGCGCAGCGGCGTCCAGTTCCACTGGACCAACGCCGCGTATCGCGACTTCGCCGACTTCCTGTCCGCGCTGAACCATGCGAAACGCAGCAAGATCCGCCAGGAACGCCAGCGCGTCGCAGCCGCGGGGATCCAATTCAGGCGACTCGACGGCAGCGCGATCGGCGCCTCCGACTGGGCCTTCTTCCACGATTGCTACACGCGAACCTACGCGGCCCACGGGTCGACGCCGTACCTGACACTCGAATTCTTCGAGCGCGTCGCCGCCCAGCTGCCGCAATCGATGCTCCTCGTCGTCGGCTACCGCGGCTCGCGACCCGTTTGCGCTGCACTCGACATCCACGACGGCCACACGCTGTGGGGACGCTATTGGGGAACCCGCGACTTCGTCCCGGGACTCCACTTCGAGGCCTGCTACTACCAGGCGATCGAGTTCTGCATCGAGCGCGGGATCGCGCGCTTCGAAGGCGGCGCACAGGGTTCGCACAAGCTTGCGCGCGGGCTGCTGCCGACGCCGACGCAGTCGCTGCACACGATCGCCGACCCTGCATTTGCCTCGGCGATTGCCCGATTCTGCGCTACCGAGCGCACCGAGATCGAGCACGCGATCGACGAGCTCGAGGCGAGCAGCCCGTTTCGCCGCGCGGCCGCGAACGACGATTCCGATCTGCCGACGAGGCCCGACGATGACCCTGCCCGACGCTGACCCGTCCGCGGGTTCCGATCCGATCGCGCTGACGCGCAGTGGAGCCGTTGCCACGCTGACGTTCAATCGCCCCGCCGTGCTCAACGTGCTCGACGTCGCGATGATGGATGCGCTGGTGAGGCACACCGGCGCAGTGGCCGCCGACCCGTCGCTGCACGTGCTGGTGCTGCGTGGCGCGGGCCCCCACTTCATGGCGGGGGGCGACCTGCGCTGCTTCGCCGACCTGCTCGCCGATCGTCCCGCCGACCTCGCCGACGTGTTCGAGCGCATCGTGCTGCGTGTGCAGACGGCCATCGAGAACATCCACCGGATGCCGCAGATCGCCGTTGCCGCCGTCCACGGCGCGGTCGCCGGCTTCGGTTTGTCGATCGCGGCCGCGTGCGACCTCGTCGTCGCCGCCGACAGCGCCGTGTTCGCGTCGGCCTACCGCCACATCGGGGTCACGCCCGACGGCGGCGCGACGTGGTCGCTCCCTCGCATGGTCGGCCTGCGCCGCGCGCTCGCCATCTGTCTGCTCGGCGAGCGCTTCGGTGCCGAGGAGGCCGAGCGGATCGGACTCGTCAACCGAGTGGTCGCGGCAGCCGATCTCGATGCCGCCATCGCGACGATCGTCGGCCGTCTCGAGAGCGGTCCTCACGCCGCGCTTCGCAACGTCAAGCGCCTGCTGCGCGACTCGCTCGAGCGCCCGCTCGCCGTTCAACTCGAAGCCGAGGCCAGGAGCTTCGCTCAATGCGCAGCGACGCCCGATTTCGCCGAAGGCATCGACGCCTTTCTGGCCAAGCGACCGCCGCGCTTCGCGCGCTGAATCGCGCGACGGGTCAATCGTCGTCGGCGACGATGCGTGGCGCAGGCGGCGCGACGTTGCCGTCGACGTCGCCGCGCGGGTGGCTCGGACGCTGCCCTTGATGCGGACCCTTGCCAGCGCGCTCGTGGCTGCGACCACGAAACGCGGGTCCCGGTGGTCGTGATCCGTTGCCCGATGCCTCGCGCGTTCGATGCCCGAACGGCAGCGCGTTCGCGTTGCTCTGCGGTTGCACCTCGTCGAAATTGACGCGAGATCGCGGCGTGAACTGCGTCTGCGACGGCGCGCCGCTGCCGACCTCGGGACCGCGGAACGGCCCGCCCGATCGCGGCGGCTTGCCGACCTTCGCCGGTCCGTTGTGACGTCCGGGTCGTGCGCCCGGATGGCCAGCCGCTGTGCGCGGCGGTCCGTCGCCCGGACGCGCGTGGTCGGCGGCCGGTCCTCCGATCGGCGTGTCCGACGACTCGGCCGCGCGGAACTCGCGCGGCAGCCCCGGTCCGCTGCGCGGTCCGTTCGGCCCCCTCGGATGCGGCGCGTTCGGCCCCCTTGGATGCGGCGCATGCGAGCCGTGTTTGCGCGGTCCGCCGCCGTGCGCCGGCCGCGACGGTTGCCGTCCCGGCCTCCCCTGGCCCTGCGATGCCTGGTGCCGCCGCGGACCCTGCTGTACGCCTCTTCCGGGCGGCGCAGCCGATTCGCCGCGCAGTCCCGCGGCAGCAAGCACCGCCGCGACGTCAGCAGCCTCGAGCTCCTGGACGTCGGCGCGCTTCAGGTGCGTTGGCATCGCGAGCGTGCCGTAGCGCGTGCGGATCAAGCGCGACACCATGACGCCGAGCGCCTCGAACAGCCTGCGCACCTCGCGGTTGCGCCCCTCCTTCAGTACGACGCGGTACCAGTGGTTCGACCCGTCTTCGTCGCCGCCTCCATCGACGACGCTGTCACAGCGCGCCTTGCCGTCGTCGAGCTCGATGCCGGTCGTCATTGCGGCGATCTGCGCGTCGTCAAGCCGGCCCATCACGCGCACCGCGTATTCGCGCTCGACCTCGTAGCGCGGATGCATCAACCGGTTCGCCAACTCGCCCGAATTCGTGAACAGCAGCAGTCCCTCGGTGTTGTAGTCGAGCCGGCCGACGTTGATCCACTTGCCCTGGCCGATCGCCGGCAGGCGCTCGAACACCGTCGCACGACCCTCGGGATCGTCGCGGGTGACGATTTCGCCCGCCGGCTTGTGATAGATCAGCACGCGCGGTCGCGGCGGCGCGAAACGGACCTTCACGAGCTCGCCGTTGATGCGCACCTCGTCGTCGGGCCCCACCTTCTGCCCGACTTCGGCCGGCATCCGGTTCACCGTGATGCGCCCGGCGAGGATCATCTCCTCCATCGCCCGGCGCGAGCCGAAGCCGCAACTCGCCAGCACCTTGTGCAGGCGCTGCGGCTCGTTGAAGACCTCGTCAGTGGAGCGTTTGTGCCGCGGGGGCGGCAGGCTCTCCGCGATCCGCTGCAGCGCCAGGCTCGGCTGCTGAATCGGACCCGGCGAGCGGGGTCTCGAGAACTGGCTGCGTCTCGGCGGCCGTGGAGGGGACATCGGGAATCTCCATGAGGTGGGACGAATCGAGGTCCGCCAGGGGCGGTAGCTCGGAGAGCGACGCGAGGCCGAGATCGTCGAGGAAGCTCGGCGTCGTCGCGTAGAGTGCCGGGCGTCCCGGCGTATCCCGGTGACCGATGGATTCGATCCATTGCCGGTCTTCGAGGGTCTTGATCACGTTCGTCGAGACCGCGACACCACGGATCGCCTCGATGTCGCCGCGGGTGACCGGTTGACGATAGGCGATGATCGCCAGCGTCTCCATCACTGCTCGCGAGTAGCGCGGGGGCTTTTCGGGTGCGAGCCGGTCGAGATGGCGCTGCAACCCGGGTCGGCCCTGAAAGCGCCACCCGGAGGCCACGCGCACGAGCTCGACCCTGCGCGGCTTCCAGGCGAGCGCGAGCGCTTCGAGCAGCGGGCGCAGCGCGGCCGATGGCAGCGGCGGGTCGAACAGGCGTGCGAGGCGCGCTTCGTCGAGCGGCTCCCCGGCAATCAGCAGCGCGGCTTCGAGCACGTCCGTGATCTCGGCATCCGCAGGTTCGGCGGGCAGCTCGCCGGCGCTGTCGCATCCGGAAGCCGGCATCGCGTCATCGCTCAAGCTTCGTCTCCTGCAAGCTGGAACGGCGCCTCGCCGCGAAGCTGCACGTGGATCGGCGCGTAGGGCGCCGCCTGCGCGACGCTGACGAGCTGCTCACGGACCAGTTCGAGCAGCGCGAGGAAGGTGACGACGAGGTGCGGAACGTCGGCGTGTGCGACAAACAGCGACGTGAACTCGACGTAGCGCGACGGCTGCAGAAGCTTGACGAGCCTCGTCATCTCCGAACGCACCGAGAGCTGCTCGCGGGTCACCAGGTGATGGCGATGGGTACGCGCGCGCTCGACCAGCCCGGCCCATGCGGCACGCAAATCGGCGGGCACGACGTCGGGGAGCCGAGCGGCGGCCGTCCGGTCGAACCACACGCGGACGACCGAGAAATCGCGCTCGACCTGCGGCAGTGCGTCGAGCTCGCGTGCCGCCTGCTTCATCCGTTCGTATTCGAGCAGGCGCCTGACGAGTTCGGCCCGCGGATCCTCCGCCTCCTCGCCGGGCGGTGCCGGCGGGCGCGGCAGCAGCAGCCGGGACTTGATCTCGATCAGCACCGCCGCCATCAGCAGGTACTCGGCGGCGAGCTCGAGTTGCGTTCGCCGCATCATCTCGACGTAGCCGAGGTACTGGCGCGTGAGCTCGGCCATCGGAACGTCGAGCACGTTGATGTTCTGCCGGCGGATCAGATAGAGCAGCAGATCGAGCGGGCCTTCGAAAGCCTCGAGGAACACCTCGAGCGCCTCAGGCGGGATGTACAGGTCCTGCGGCAGCTCGCTGACCGGCTCGCCATAGACGCGCGCGACCGGGCGCGGCTCCGGCGCCGGGTGCGCGAGATCGAGCACCGCGTCAGTCATAGCCGATGCCCATCGCCGGGCGGACGTCGCGCATCGTCTCCTCGGCGAGCTTGCGCGCCCGCTCGCAGCCGTCGGCGACGATGTTGCGCACGAGCGTCGGGTCGTCGAGATACTTCTGCGCGCGCTCGCGGATCGGCTGCTGCTCGCGGATGATCGCGTCGATCAACGGCTGCTTGCAATCGAGGCAGCCGATGCTCGCCGTCGTGCATCCCTGCCAGACCCAATCGCGCGTCGCCTGGTCCGAATAGATCTTGTGCAATCCCCATACCGGACAGCGCTCGGGATTGCCGGGGTCGCTACGATGCACGCGCGCCGGATCGGTCTGCATCTTGCGGATCTTCTCGGTCACCACCGCGGGCTCCTCGCGCATCAGGATCGCGTTGCCGTAGGACTTCGACATCTTCTGGCCGTCGAGACCGGGAACCCGTGCCGATTCGGTCAACAGCGGCTGCGGCTCCGGCAGAATCACGCGTCGCGACCCCTCGAGGTAGCCGAACAGGCGCTCGCGGTCGCCGAGCGAAAGGTTCTGTGTCTCGTCGAGAAGCTCGCGCGCCGCGGCGAGCGCCTGGGCGTCGCCCTGCTGCTGGAAGGCGGTGCGCAGCGTCTCGTAGCGCTTCGCCTTGTTGCGTCCGAGCTTCTTCACCGCGGCACGTGCCTTGTCCTCGAAGCCCGGCTCGCGCCCGTAGATGTGGTTGAAGCGGCGCGCGAGCTCGCGCGTCACCTCGATGTGCGACACCTGGTCCTCGCCGACCGGAACCTTGTTCGCGCGGTAGATCAGGATGTCGGCGCTCATCATCACCGGGTAGCCGAGGAAGCCGAAGTTCGACAGGTCGCGGTCGGCGAGACGCTGCTGCTGGTCCTTGTACGTCGGCACCCGCTCGAGCCAGCCGACCGGCGCGATCATGCCGAGCAGCAGCGTGAGCTCGGCGTGCTCGAGCACGCGCGACTGGATGAACAGCGTCGCGCGCGCCGGGTCGATACCGGCGGCGAGCCAGTCTACGAACATCTCCCAGACGCTGTCGGCGATCGACTCGGGATCATCGTAGTGCGTCGTCAGCGCGTGCCAGTCGGCGGCGAAGAACAGGCACTCGAACTCCTCCTGCAGCTTGACCCAGTTCTTCAGGGCGCCGTGATAGTGGCCGATGTGCATGCGCCCGGTCGGGCGCATGCCCGAGAGTACGCGGTCAGCGAACATCATGGGTGCGAGGGCGGGAGATGGCGAGGGGTCATCGAAGGTGCAGCAGCGCGCCGAGCAGGTATTCGCCGAAGCGGAGGAACGGCAGCATCAGCTGGTTGAGGAGTCCCGTGACGAGCAGCGCGACGATGATCACGAAGCCGTAACGCTCGACGCGCTGCCAGACAGCCGCGAGCGGTGCCGGCAGCAGGCTCACGGCAATGCGCCCGCCGTCGAGCGGCGGAATGGGAATCAGGTTCAACGCCATCAAGACCAGGTTGATCGATACGCCGATGCGCGCCATCTCGAACATCGCATCGCCCGGCCACGGCCCGCCGGGTGCCGCCAGCCTGAGGCCGATTGCCCACAGCAGCGCCATCACGAAGTTCGCCGCCGGGCCGGCTGCCGCGACCCATAGCATGTCCCGCTTCGGATGACGCAGGTTGCCGAAATTCACCGGAACCGGCTTCGCCCAGCCGAAGATCCATGCCGGCCCGCCGAACGCTGCCGCGGCGGCGATCATCATTCCCGGTACGAGCAACGTCCCGACCGGATCGATGTGCTTCAGTGGATTGAGCGAGATCCGGCCAAGCCGCTCCGCCGTGCGGTCACCGAAGCTGCGCGCCACGTAACCGTGCGCGGCCTCGTGCAGCGTGATCGCGAGGACCACCGGCACGACGCCGAGCGCGATGGCCCGCAGCGAAAAATCCATTCAGACGGTGATTCTACCACCAGCCTCGGCGAGGCCGAGGCGCCCGAGGTCTCCGCCACCGCGCCGGATCACCTGTGGTGCGCCCTGCTCGAGATCGATTACCGTGGTCGGCTCGGACGGGCATGGGCCGGCGTCGATCACCGCCTCGATACGCCCGCGCAGCGCCGCGAGAATCGCCGCTGGATCGTCGAGCGGTGCGCCAGCACCCGGGAGGATCAGCGTCGTCGACAGCAGCGGCTGGTCGAGCTCGGTGAGCAATGCGTGAACGACGTCGTGCCCTGGTACGCGAACGCCGATGGTGCTGCGGCGCGGGTGCTGGATCCGTCGGGGCACCTCGCGGCTTGCGCGCAGCAGAAACGTGTACGGACCCGGCGTGCCGAGGCGCACCAGGCGGTACTGGGCATTGTCCATCCGCGCATAGCGGCCGACATGGACCAGGTCACGGCAGACGAGCGTCAGGTGGTGTCGCGTGTCGATGTCGCGGATCGCGCGGATGCGCCGGACGGCGTCGACGTCGTCGACGAGACAGCCCAGCGCGTAGCTCGAATCGGTCGGATAGGCGACCACCCCCCCTTCCCGGAGCATATCGGCGGCCTCCCGGAGCATCCGTGGCTGCGGATTGCGCGGGTGCACCTGAAGCAGTGCGGTCGTTCCCATATAATCCGGAAGGCGGCTTATCTCGGTTTCATATAACCTTGAACCTTCAGCAGCTCAAGTATCTTTGCGCAATCGTCGACAACGGCCTCAACGTGTCAGGCGCTGCCGCGGTGCTGTCCACCTCGCAGCCCGGAATCAGCAAGCAGGTCCGTCAGCTCGAGGACGAGCTCGGGGTCGAGGTCTTCGTGCGCCAGGGGAAGCGGCTCACCGACCTCACCCCGGCGGGAAAGATCGTCGTCGCCACGGCGCGGCGGGCGCTGCACGAGCTCGCGAACCTCAGGCGCGTCGCCGACGAGTACCGCCGCGAAGACGAAGGCGTCCTCGGCATCGCGACCACGCACACGCAGGCGCGCTACGTTCTCCCGAGGATACTCCCCCGCTTCGCCGAACGCTTTCCGCGCGTGCGCCTCGTCCTCCATCAGGGTAACCCGACGCAGGTCGCCGAGCAGACCCGCTCCGGCGAGGTCGACGTCGGCATCGCCACCGAGGCCCTCGCCGACGACGCGTCGCTGGTGACGCTGCCATGCTATCGATGGAACCGCGGCGTACTGGTGCCCAGGGGGCACCCGCTGGCGAAACGACGGCCGCTCACCCTGGAGGCGATCGCCGAGTGGCCGATCGTCACCTATGACTTTGCGTTCACCGGCCGCAGTGCGTTCAACGCCGCCTTCACCGCGCGCGGATTGGAGCCCAACGTGGTCCTGTCCGCACTCGACAGCGACGTTATCAAGACCTATGTCGCGCTCGGGATGGGGGTCGGCATCATTGCGCAGATGGCCTGGGATGCGACGCGCGATCGCGACTTCGAGCTCCTCGACGCGGGTCACCTGTTCGCGGCGTCGACGACGCGCCTCGCGCTGCGCCGCGGAACGTTCCTGCGCGGATATGTCTACGAGTTCATTGCGCTGTTCGCTCCCCGGTATCCGCGTGCCGCCGTCGACGCGGCACTGGCCGGCACAGCGTCCGAAGGAGACGGATTGTGACGAAACCAGACCGCCGCGACCGGCGCGCATTCACCGCGGCCGGCCTTGCCGCCGCGCTCGCGCTCGCAGGCGGCGCGCACGCCGTTCTCGGCGCACCGCCCGGCGTGGGGTCCGGGCTCGAGGCGCGGCCCGTCGCGGACACCGGTGCCACGCCCGCGGTCAACGCGAACCTGCCGACCGTCACGCTGACCTTTCGCGGCCACCACCTCGTAGCCGAGGTAGCGTCGACACCGATCGAACGCGAGATCGGACTGATGAATCGTTTCAGCCTGCAACCCGACCACGGGATGCTCTTCGTCTTCGACGCCGCCGAGCCGCTCGCTTTCTGGATGAAGAACACGTTCATCCCGCTGTCGGTCGCCTTCGTCGATGCGAACGGTCGCATCCTCAACGTCGAGTCGATGGCGCCGCAGGATCTGGCGACGCACTGGTCGCATGGAGCGGCGCTTTACGCGATCGAGATGCGCCAGGGCTGGTTCCTCGACCACGGCATCGGCCCTGGCGACATCGTCGGCGGTCTCCCCCGCCACGCGACCCGACGCTGATCGCCGTTCGAACGCGGCCGCCGCAACCCGTCATTTGTGGCAGTAGCGCGACCGGCCGCGCCTTTCGATCCTTCGCGAAAGGCGCGAGTCGATGAACGCGCGAAGCCGTAGCCATGCGGCTGCGACGCGGCACGACAAGGCGCTATGATGCGACGAAAGCCGGCACCGATCGGCGAACTGCGGGGCGGGCACCGGCGCGCGGAGGCGGCGGCGATGCGCAGCAACTATCGCAGCAGGGAGGGGACATGCTGGCACTGATCGATCCGGGGGAACCCGCCGCGGTTTCCGGATACTTCGACGATGACGCCGTCGGCAGGCTCGCCAATGCCGCACTCGCCGGCCGGCCGCTGACCGCGGAGATGCAGAACGTGGTCGCCGAACTCGGCTTCGCCGGGTTCACGTACGCGATGTCGTCCGATGCAGGCCCGACGCGGCGCGACACCCGATGCTTCGTCTGGTCGACGCTCCCAGGAGACTGGGTCGCGCGATACGGGGAATGCGGGTACATCGAGATCGACCCCGCGATGACGCGAAGCTGGAACCGCAGCGTTCCGCTCTTCTGGGACGCCGCCGACTACGCGAACGATCGGCGTTGCAGCGCATACTTCGCCGATGCGCGACGCTTCGGGGTCGCGAGCGGGGTGTCGATCTCGTTCAGCGACCGCGACCACGGCCGCATCTACGTCGCCGTCAGCTCGCCGATCTCGCCGGTCCCACACGAGCGCCAGTGCGCGATCGGCCAGCGCCTCGGCGAATTCGTGCTGCTGGCACTGTCTTTCCACGAATGCTTCATGGCGCGGCTCGTCGACCGGGCCGCGTCGCCGTCCGGAGCGGCGGCCACCGGGCCCGCGCTGTCGCCGCGCGAGACCCAGTGTCTCGAATTCGCAGCGAAGGGCATGACGAGCGCCGACATCGGGATCAAGCTCGGCATCCGGCCGCGCACCGCGAACTTCCACTTCCGCAACATCGTGAGCAAGCTCGATGCGCTCAACCGCAACGAGGCGATCGCGCTCGGCATCGCCCGAGGGCTGATCCGTCCGGGTCGCCCGGGCGCGCCGCTAGCGGCCGTCGAGCGACGCGAGAAAGGCTTCGAGGTCCGCCGGAAGCGGAGCCTCGAGATCGATGCGCCGACCATCGACCGGATGCGCAAAGCCGATCCGGCGCGCGTGCAGAAACATCCGACTTAGCCCGGCGCGCGCGAGCTCCCTGTTCCACGCGAAGTCGCCGTACTTGTCGTCGCCGGCGAGCGCATGCCCGATGTGCGCAACGTGCACGCGGATCTGATGCGTGCGTCCGGTGGCGAGCTCGGCTTCGAGAAGCGCCAGCGGCGGCTCGTGGCGCGCAAACGAGCGCTCGCGGCGGAACACGGTGATCGCGTCGCGTCCTTCGGCGTCGACGCGCACCCGGCGCTCGCCGTCGCGCGTCGAGAACTTGTGCAGCGGTGCGCTGACCACCTGCCGGCCCTGCGGCCACTTGCCGCGTACCAGTACGCTGTAGCGCTTGTCGACGCGGCCTTCGCGAAGCTGCGCGTGAAGACCGGTCAGCGCCTGGCGCTTTTTCGCGATCACGAGCACGCCGCTGGTGTCGCGGTCGAGTCGATGGACGAGCTCGAGGAACGACGCCTGCGGGCGCTCGAAACGCAGCCGCTCGATCAGCCCGAGCGCGACTCCGCTGCCACCGTGTACGGCGAGCCCGGCCGGCTTGTCGACGACGAGCAGCGCGTCGTCCTCGTAGAGCACCGGGACGCGCAGCCGCGGCGTGCGTCCCGCCGCCGGCCGCGTTCCACGCGAGGCGTCGCGCCCTGCGCCGACCGAGTCGCGCGACGCGACCCTGATCGGCGGGATGCGCAGCACGTCGCCGATCTCGAGCCGCCGCTGCGGATCCACGCGGCCGCGGTTCACCCTGACCTCGCCGCTGCGCAGGATCCGGTAGATGTGGCTCGCCGGCACCCCCTTGAGGTGGCGCAGCAGGAAGTTGTCGACGCGCTGGCCGGCCCCCGCCTCCCCGACGGTGAGCGCTGTTGCAGCGACGTTGCTTAACTCTTTCATTCCCTTATATAATCATTTCGATCCGGTTAAATCGCTCACCGGGCGGAACAGGTTCCGCGAAAGTAGCGATGGTAAAGGAATGGCGCAGTCCCGCACCGGCATCGGCCGGTTCGATGCGGCCGCTGCGCGGTGCACTGGCGAATCCCATCGGCACGTCAGCTCCCCGTTCCGGGTGCATGAGCAGGCGGACCGGTACCACTGCCGTTCGCGAACAAGAAGACCTGTGAGGAGTGCTTCGGGCGCCAAGCCCGGGCTGCGGATCGAAATGCGCAAGCCACCTCGCCCCGTCACCGCGTCCCTTCCCGGGTCGCGGCCGTCTTCGCACGCCGACACCGCGTAAGCGTCACTCCAGCGCGGCACGTCCGCGCTGCGCCGCTCGTTCCGTCTGCCCGCCGCGCGCCGCCGGCCGCGCCGAGGATCAGACCCATGAAACGCATGCTGTTCAATGCCACCCAGGCGGAGGAACTCCGGGTGGCGATCGTCGAAGGCCAGAAGCTGATCGACCTCGACATCGAGTCCGCATCGAAGGAGCAACGCAAGAGCAATATCTACAAGGGAATCGTGACACGGATCGAGCCGTCGCTCGAGGCGTGCTTCGTCGATTACGGCGCCGAGCGACACGGATTCCTTCCGCTGAAGGAAGTGTCGCGGCAGTACCTCGGCGCGCGGCGTGAAGGCGGCGGCGAGGGACGCGAACGCGCCCACGACACGTTGCGCGAAGGTCAGGAGCTGATCGTCCAGGTCGACAAGGACGAGCGCGGCACCAAAGGCGCGGCACTGACGACCTACATCTCGCTCGCCGGCCGCTACCTCGTGCTGATGCCGAACAATCCGCGCGGCGGCGGCGTCTCGCGCCGCGTCGAGGGCGACGAACGTGCCGAGCTGCGCGAAGCGGTATCGGCGCTCGACCTGCCCGACGGGATGAGCGTCATCGCCCGCACCGCGGGGATCGGTCGCAGCGTCGAGGAGCTGCAATGGGACCTCGCCTACCTGCTCCAGCTCTGGCACGCCATCGAGGACGCGGCAAAGCTGCAATCGAACGCCTACCTCATCTACCAGGAATCGAGCCTGGTGATCCGAGCCATCCGCGACTACTTCCAGCCCGACATCGGCGAGATCCTGATCGACACCGAGGCGATCCACGAGCAGGCGCAGCAGTTCATGAGCCACGTGATGCCGGCCAACGTGTCGCGGGTGAAGCTCTATACCGACGACGTCCCGCTGTTCTCGCGCTTCCAGATCGAGCACCAGATCGAGACCGCCTACGGTCGGCAGGTTCCGCTGCCGTCCGGCGGTGCGATCGTCATCGACCATACCGAGGCGCTCGTCTCGGTGGACGTGAACTCGGCGCGCGCGACGAAGGCCGGCGACATCGAGACCACCGCATTCAACACCAATCTGGAAGCTGCCGAAGAGGTCGCGCGCCAGCTCAGGCTGCGCGATCTCGGCGGGCTCATCGTCATCGACTTCATCGACATGGAGAGCGCGAAGAACCAGCGCGAGGTCGAGACCCGGCTGCACGAGGCGCTGAAGTACGACCGCGCCAGGGTGCAGATCGGCAAGATCTCGCGCTTCGGGCTGCTCGAGCTGTCGCGCCAGCGGCTGCGTCCGGCACTCGGCGAGTCGGCATACATCGCGTGCCCGCGCTGCCACGGCATCGGGCACATCCGCGGTACCGAGTCGACCGCGCTGCACATCCTGCGCATCCTGCAGGAGGAAGCGATGAAGGACAACACCGCGCAGGTGGTTGCGCAGGTGCCGGTCGATGTCGCGACATTCCTGCTCAACGAGAAGCGCACCGAGGTGCTGTCGATCGAGACGCGCTTCAGGGTGAACGTCCTGCTCGTGCCGAACCGGCACCTCGAGACGCCGAACTACAGCATCGAGCGACTGCGCCACGACGACCTCAATCGCAGCGAGCCGTTGCCGCCGTCGTTCGAGATGGTCCAGCAGCCGGAGGACGAAAGCGCCGTCGCGCGGCGCGAGGAGGACAAGGGACCCCGCCAGGAGGCGATCGTCAAGGGCATCACGCCGTCGCAGCCCGCACCGATGCCAATCGAGCGCGCGCCGGCACCGGCCGCTGCTGCGACGCCGGCATCGGCCGCTACCGAGACGCACCGCTCGTGGGTCGGGCGGCTATTCGGATGGTTGCGCGCCCCTGCAGTGGAAGCCCAGGCAGGCGCACCCGCTGCGAGAGCCGGAACTGGGGCACCGGCAACCGACGCCGCGCGTCCCGAGCGGACCGGCGAAGGAACCGTCCGTGGCGAGAGCGAGGCGCGCCGCGGCGGCAACGGTCGCCGCGAAGGCGCACGCGGAGACCGTCCGCGCGGCGACCGTGACCGGACCGAGCGCAACCGCGGTGAACGTGATCGTTCCGATCGTGAACGTTCCGAGCACGATAGATCCGAGCGCGCGCGCGCAAGCGAACCGCGCGGAGACCGCGATCGTCGTCGCGAAGCACGCGGCGAGCGCCAACCCGGCGACCGGCAACCGGGCGGGCGTCCATCCAGTGACCGGCAACCTGGCGAACGCCAACCGCGCGAGCAGCGCGAGCGCACGGGCAGTCGCCATGGCGCGCACGAGGAGGCCGGCGCGCTCGAGCAGGCAACCCAGGCCGATACGGCACGTGCACCGGCAGAAGCAGGCGGCGACGAGCGCCGCGAGGGCGGTCGCCGCCGTCGCGGCCGTCGCGGCCGCGGTGGGGAGCGCAACGCGCAGGGCGAGGTCGCGGTGCACGCCGAACGCCACAACGGTTCGGGTGCGCCCGCGACACGTGCCGAGTCCGAGTCAACGGTAGCGGCGCCGACGCCCATCGCGACTCCTGTCGTAGGCGCCGCCGCACATGACGTCGCGGCGGCCCACGACGCGGCGACGCAGGACCGTCAGGAAGCCCCCGCTGCACCCGTGGCGGTGACGAACGATCGCGGTAGCGACCAGCGTGCAGCGCGAGAGCCCGAGCGCGAGCTCTTTGCGGCGACGGAAGCGCCCGTCGTTCCGGCGTCCGCGCCACCGGCAGCAATTTCTCCAGCAGATCCTGCGATCGTGCCGATCGCACTCACGCTCGCTCCCGATTCGGGCCTCGAGCTCGTCGAAACGCGCCACCACGAATCCGCACCCGTTGCGGACGAGCCGGCACCCGTGCGTGCGCACCGCGTGCGTCCGCCGCGGGTGGTGGCCACGGACGAAGCGCTGCAGCTCGTCGAGACGCGCAAGGATTTCGCGCCCTGACGACGCCTCGTCAGCGCGCGCTTCCTCCGGGGAGCACGCGCTGCGCGAGGGCCGGAGCCGCGCGCTCGAGCAGATCGAGAACCGCCTCGAAGCCGGCTCCGCCGCCGTAGTAGGGATCGGGAACCTCGCGCGTTCCGAGCCCCGGCGCGAGGTCGAGCGCGAGGCCGAGATGGCCGGTGAAGCCCGACGGCCGCATCGCGGTGAGATCGCGCAGATTGTGCTGGTCCATCGCGAGGATCCAGCGGAAGCGCGTGAAATCGTCGCGCGAGACCTGGCGTGCGCGGAGGTCGGCGAGCTCGTAGCCGCGTCGGCGCGCGTGCGCGATTGCGCGCGCGTCGGGAGCCTCGCCGACATGCCAGTCACCGATTCCCGCCGAAGCGACGCGCAGGCCGGCGCCGCGGCCGCTGCGCACCAGGTGTTCGCGAAACACCACTTCGGCCGTCGGCGATCGGCAGATGTTGCCCATGCAGACGAACAGCACCGACACCGGCGCTGCGCCGGTGTCGGTTGCGGGGCGCGCCATCGTCACTGCATGAACCACCCGTGGCTCACCACCAGCGACTGGCCGGTGAGCGCGTTGGTCGGGAACGAAGCGAACAGCAGCGCCACCTCGGCGACGTCGTCGACCGTGGTGAACTCCCCGTCGACGGTATCCTTCAGCATCACCTTCTTGATGACGTCCTCCTCGGAGATGCCGAGCTCCTTCGCCTGCTCCGGAATCTGCTTCTCGACGAGCGGCGTGCGCACGAAACCGGGGCAGATGACGTTGGCGCGCACGCCGTGCTTCGCGCCCTCCTTCGCGACGACCTTGGCGAGGCCGATCAGTCCGTGCTTCGCGGTGACGTACGGCGCCTTCAGCACCGATGCCTCCTTCGAGTGCACCGATCCCATGTAGATCACGCTGCCGCTTCCCGCCTTGTACATGTGCGGCAGGCACGCGCGCGTGGTGAGGAAGGCGCCATCGAGGTGGATCGCGAGCAGCTTCTTCCAGTCTGCCAGGGTGAAGCTCTCGATCGGATCGACGATCTGAATACCTGCGTTGCTGACGAGGATGTCGACCTTGCCGTATTTCGCCACGGTGGCCGCGACGCCGGCGGCGACGGCCGTCTCGTCGGTGACGTTCATCGCGACGCCCATCGAGCGCCCGCTGGCATCGATTTCGCGCGCCGCACTGCTCGCCGCGTCGAGGTTGAGATCGGCGATCACCACCCGCGCACCCGCCTTGACATATCGGGTTGCGATGGCCTTGCCGATGCCGCTCGCGGCGCCGGTAACGATTGCAACCTTGTCGTTCAGTTCCATCTCGGTACTCCTTCTTGTTCGTTGCCCATGCGGGTGACGAGTATAGGACGCCGAACGCGGGGTCTGGTTTCGTCAGGTCTCGGTGGGAAGTGCCACGCCGACCAGCGCCTCGCGCAGCGAGAACAGGCGGTCGCGCAGCTCCGCGGCGCGCTCGAACTCGAGATTCCTGGCAGCCTCCTCCATCGCGTGCTCGACGTCGCGAAGCTCGCGCTCGAGCTCCCGCTCGGGCATCGCCGCGTACTTCGCCTTCACTTGCGCCGCCTTGAGCTCGCGTCGTTCGTCGTCGATGTCGTAGACACCGTCGATCATCTCGCGGATCCGTTTTTCGACGCCGCGCGGCGTGATGCCCATCTTCAGGTTCCACGCGACCTGCTTTGCGCGGCGGCGCTCGGTCTCGCCAATCGCGGCCTTCATCGAGTCGGTCATGCGGTCGGCGTAGAGGATCGCCGTGCCGTTGATGTGCCGCGCCGCGCGCCCGATCGTCTGGATCAGCGAGCGCTCGGCGCGCAGGAACCCCTCCTTGTCGGCATCGAGGATCGCGACCAGCGACACCTCGGGGATGTCGAGTCCCTCGCGCAGCAGATTGATGCCGACGAGAACGTCGAATTCGCCGAGCCGGAGGTCGCGGATGATCTCGACGCGCTCGACGGTGTCGATGTCGCTGTGCAGGTAGCGCACGCGCACACCGTGCTCGCCTAGGTACTCGGTGAGATCCTCGGCCATCCGCTTGGTCAGCGTCGTCACCAGCACGCGCTCGGTGCGCCCGACGCGAAGGTTGATCTCCGAAAGCAGGTCGTCGACCTGTGTCGCCGCGGGTCGCACCTCGAGCTGCGGGTCGACGAGTCCGGTCGGTCGCACAACCTGCTCGACTACCTGTCCCGCGTGCTTCGCCTCGTAATCGGCCGGCGTCGCTGACACGAAGACCGTCTGCGGCAGCAGGCGCTCGAACTCGTCGAAGCGCAGCGGCCGGTTGTCGAGGGCTGATGGAAGCCTGAAGCCGTAGTCGACGAGGTTTTCCTTGCGCGCGCGGTCGCCCTTGTACATGCCGCCGACCTGCGGGATCGTCACGTGGCTCTCGTCGATGAACATCAGCGCGCGCGGCGGCAGATAGTCGATCAGCGTCGGCGGCGGCTCGCCGGCCATGCGCCCCGACAGGTGGCGGGAGTAGTTCTCGATGCCCTTGCAGAAGCCGATCTCGGCCATCATCTCGAGGTCGAAGCGCGTGCGCTGGTCGATGCGCTGCGCCTCGACCAGCTTCATCGCCGCGGTGAACTCCTGCTTGCGCTGCGCGAGCTCGACCTTGATGGCCTCGATCGCGTCGAGCACCTTGCGCCGACCGGTTACGTAGTGCGACGAAGGGAACACCGTGTAGCGCGTCATCTTCTGGCGCAGATGGCCGGTCAGCGGATCGAAAAGCTGCAGCGACTCGACTTCGTCGTCGAACAGAGAAACGCGAAGCGCACTCTCGGCGTTCTCGGCCGGAAACACGTCGAGCACGTCGCCGTGCACGCGGAACGTCCCGCGCCTGAAGTCGAGCTCGGCGCGCTGGTACTGCATTTCGGCAAGCCGCGCGATCGCGTCGCGCTGCGCGAGCCGGTCGCCTTGCCGCACGTGCAGGATCATGCTGTGGTACTCGGACGGGTCACCGATGCCGTAGATCGCCGACACCGTGGCGACGACGATGCAGTCGGGCCGCTCGAGAATCGCCTTCGTCGCCGACAACCGCATCTGCTCGATGTGCTCGTTGATCGAGCTGTCCTTCTCGATGTACAGGTCGCGTGAGGGAACGTACGCCTCTGGCTGATAATAGTCGTAATACGATACGAAATACTCGACCGCGTTGTGCGGGAAGAATTCGCGGAACTCGGAGTAGAGCTGTGCGGCGAGCGTCTTGTTCGGAGCGAGCACCAGCGCCGGCCGGCCGCTGCGAGCGACGACGTTGGCCATCGTGTAGGTCTTGCCCGAGCCGGTGACGCCGAGCAGTGTCTGGAACGACAGTCCGTCGCCGAGTCCCTCGCAGAGCTTCGCGATCGCCTCCGGCTGGTCTCCCGACGGCTCGAACGGCTGATGCAGTTCCCAGGGGCTGTCCGGGAAGGTAACGATCATGCGGCTTCGATAGGCTCGCGCTGGGCGGGTGCCGTGAACTGCAGCGCCGCGAGCCTCGCATAGAGTGGATTGTCGCGAATCAGCGCGTCGTGGGTGCCCTGCGCGATCACCCGCCCCGCTTCCATGACGACGATGCGGTCGGCGTGGCGGACCGTCGCGAGACGGTGGGCGATCATCACGACCGTGCGTCCAGCCATCAACCGCTCGAGCGCGAGTTGCACGATTCGCTCGCTCTCGGCGTCGAGCGCGCTCGTCGCCTCGTCGAGGAGGAGGATCGGCCGGTCGGCGAGAATCGCGCGGGCGATCGCGAGGCGCTGGCGCTGTCCTCCGGAGAGGCGCACGCCGCGTTCGCCCAGCATGCTCGAA
>Ga0157370_10002533_pt1 | contig 21964 bp, 14 predicted proteins | sample C35metaG_FD_113463 | JGI IMG/M metagenome (GOLD analysis project Ga0157370, IMG submission 113463) | Corn rhizosphere microbial communities from Kellogg Biological Station, Michigan, USA - C3-5 metaG | ecosystem: Host-associated > Plants > Roots > Rhizosphere > Soil | place: USA: Michigan...
ACGCGCCAGGCCAGATCGCTGGGTGCGGAAGGTGCGGACGCAGGGATGGCCGGCATGCGAGAGGGGCCGCAAAAAACCGGCGCGACTTTAGCACCTTCGCGGCGCTGGAACAGAGACTCAGCTCGCAGCCGCGCGCTGCGCTGGCGAGGCTAGCGGAAATCGCGGAAAATGCCCGTTTTGCGCGCGGAGAAAGGTGGCCAGAAACCACGCTTTTTGGCCGCCGCGCGAAAAGCGCTGGCCCATTGTGGGCCGCAGGCGACTTTTTGCAATTGAATGAGGGGTTCGATGAATCTGCACGAGTATCAAGCCAAGGAAGTGTTCCGCAGTTACGGCATCCCAGTACCGGCGGGGCGTGTCGCCGCCAGCGCGGAGGAAGCCGCCTCGGTCGCCCAGTCCCTGGGCGGCCCGGTGTGGGTGGTGAAAGCCCAGGTGCACGCCGGCGGGCGTGGCAAGGCGGGGGGTGTCAAGGTCGCGCGCGATATCGACGCCGTGCGTACGGCGGCCACCGGCATGCTCGGGCAGCGCTTGCAGACCAAGCAAACTGGCCCCGAGGGGTTGCCGGTCGAGCGGGTGTACGTGGAATCCGGGTCCGAGATCGACCGGGAGATCTACGTTTCCCTGACGCTGAACCGCGAGCGGGGACGGATAGCGCTCATTGCCTCCGCCGCGGGCGGCATGGACATCGAGGAGGTGGCCGCGAGCACGCCGGAGAAGATCCTGACGGTCAACGTCCACCCGGCCGCTGGCCTGCAGCCCTACCAGTGCCGGCAGATCGCCTTCGGCCTGGGACTGAAAGGCCCGCAGGTTGCGCAGTTCCAGTCGATTGCCGGTGCGCTCTATCGGCTCTACGTGGAGAAGGATGCGAGCCTGGTCGAGGTGAATCCCCTGATAGTCACCAAGGGCGGTCAGCTCGTCGCGCTGGACGCGAAGATCAACATCGATGCGAACGCGGTGTTCCGCCATCCGGACCTGGCGAGCATGCGCGATTCGAGCCAGGAAGACCCGATGGAGCGCCGGGCCAGCGAGCACGACCTGAACTACGTCTCTCTCGACGGGGATATCGCCTGCATGGTGAATGGCGCCGGACTGGCGATGGCGACCATGGATCTCATCAAGCTCCACGGCGGACAGCCGGCGAATTTCCTGGACGTGGGCGGCGGCGCTACTGCCGAGCGAGTCACGGCGGCATTCCAGCTGATCCTCTCCAATCCAAAGGTCCGCGCGGTCCTGGTGAACATCTTCGGTGGGATCGTGCGTTGCGACCTGATCGCCGACGGCGTCATCAACGCCGTCAAGAACGTCGGAGTCAACGTGCCCGTCGTGGTGCGTCTCGAAGGGACGAACGCGAAGGAAGCACGGGAGACGCTCACCAAGAGCGGCCTGACGATCACTCCAGCTTCCGATTTGACTGATGCGGCGCGCAAGGTCGTGGCGCTGGCAAAGAAGGGTTGAGCATGAGCATTCTGGTCAACAGAAACACGCGCGTCATCTGCCAGGGCTTCACCGGGAAGCAGGGCACTTTCCATTCCCAGCAGGCGCTGGCGTACGGCACCCGGCTGGTGGGTGGCGTTACTCCCGGTCGGGGCGGGCAGACACACCTGGACTTGCCTGTGTTCGACACCGTGCACGAGGCGGTGCGCGAAACCGGTGCAACCGCAAGCATGATCTATGTGCCTGCGGCCGGAGCGGCCGACTCGATCCTGGAGGCCGCCGATGCGGGGATCGAGCTGGTCGTGTGCATCACCGAGGGTGTGCCGGTCAATGACATGGTGCGCGTCAAATCGGTCCTCGCCGGAAGCGGCACGCGACTCGTCGGACCGAATTGTCCGGGCGTCATCACCCCGGGCGAATGCAAGATCGGCATCATGCCCGGCTTCATTCACAAGAAGGGGTCGGTCGGCATCGTCTCCCGCTCCGGCACTCTGACGTACGAGGCCGTCTTCCAGACCACGAACGCCGGGCTCGGCCAGAGTACTTGCGTCGGGATCGGCGGCGATCCGGTGCGCGGCATGAATTTCATCGAAGTGCTGGAGCTGTTCGAGCGGGACCCCGGCACCGAGGGCATCATTCTGGTGGGCGAGATCGGTGGCAGCGATGAAGAGGCCGCGGCCGACTTCATCCACAAATACGTGACGAAGCCGGTCGTGGCCTACATCGCGGGGGTGACCGCCCCGCCGGGGAAGCGCATGGGCCATGCGGGCGCGATCGTCGCCGGGGGGAAGGGAACTGCCGCGGACAAGTACGAGGCCTTCAGGAAAGCCAAGGTGCGCACCGTGAAGTCCCCCGCTGAGCTCGGATCGACGATGGCTGAGCTGCTGCGCAGCCGCCCTGTCCACGCCCGATCGACCGCCGCGCATCGCCCCGCAGAGCCTGCGATGGCCAAGCCGGCGAGGTCGCAGGTGGCCGCGAAAACATCGAGGGCCGCCGCGGCTGGAGCCAAGGGACGCGCATCCAGGGCCGCCGCCGGTGCCGGGGGACGCGGCTCCAGGACTGGCAAGACGGGTGCTGCAGCCGGTACCTTCAGGAGCGGCAGGACGGGTGCCGCGGCTGGCGCCTCCAAGGGTCGTAAGGCCGGCGCCACGGCCCGCGCTTCCAAGCGGGGCAAGAAGGGGGCAGCGTGGCGGAGCAAGCTCGCCAAGCCGCGCGCCAAGCGGGCCGCGGCGGGCAGGCGCCGCCGCTGAGCCCGTGGAAGAATGGGGCCCCGCCCCCATTCGGGGAACCATGAACCAGTCACTCAGGATCGCGCTGGCGCAACTCGACCTGCTGGTCGGTGACGTCCACGGAAACGCCGAACGCGTCGTCACGACAGCCCGGAATGCGCACGCCGACCTCGGTGCGGACCTCGTTCTGTTTCCGGAGCTGACGCTGTCGGGCTATCCGCCTGAGGATCTGCTCTTTCACCGCGGGTTCAGGCTGCAGACGGAGTTCGCCCTGGATCGAGTGCGCAAGGAGGTGCGCGGCCCGCGTGTCCTGGTGGGCTTTCCGGAGTACACGCGCGCCGGAATCTACAATTCCGCGGCGTTGATCGCGGACGGCGCGGTGGTCGCCATCCATCGCAAAGCGGAGCTGCCCAACTACAAGGTGTTCGACGAGAAGCGCTACTTCCAGGCGGGTGCGCAGCCGACTGTGGCGGAGTGCGATGGGTTTCGCGTCGGCATCCTGGTCTGCGAGGACATGTGGGAGCCGGAGCCGGCGCAACTGGCGCGCAGCGCCGGTGCCGAGCTGCTCGTCGTCATCAACGCTTCTCCCTACGAGCAACACAAGCAACGCGAGCGCGAGGCCGTCATTCAAAAGCGTGTGTTGGACGTCGGCCTGCCGGTGGCGTACGTGAACCTGGTTGGGGCGCAGGACGAGCTGGTGTTCGACGGCAACTCTTTCGTCATGGATGCCGAGGGCCGTGTGGTCGTGCGCGCGCCTGCTTTCCAGGAAGGCACCTACACCGTGGATTTCGTGCGGCAGGGGCGCAAGGTCGTGCCCACGCCGGGAGAGGTCGCACCGGAGCTTGGCGATGAGGCCAGCGTCTACTCGGCGCTGGTGCTGGGTGTGCGGGACTACGTGAACAAACACGGGTTCCCGGGCGTCGTGATGGGTTTGTCAGGCGGGGTCGATTCGGCCCTGACTCTGGCGATTGCCGTAGATGCTCTGGGCGCCGAGCGCGTCCACGCGGTCATGATGCCCTCGCGCTACACGGCGCAAATGAGTCTCGATGACGCGGAGGCGGAGGCGCGTGCGCTGGGAGTCAGCTACAGCGTGCTGTCGATCGAGAGCATGTTCGAGGCTACGCTCGCGACGCTGAAGGAGGAGTTCGCGGGACGCAAGCCAGACGCGACCGAGGAGAACATCCAGTCCCGTTGCCGCATGCTGTTGCTCATGGGCATCTCCAACAAGACGGGCCGAATGTTGCTGACCACCGGCAACAAGAGCGAGATGGCCGTCGGCTACGCGACGCTCTACGGCGATATGGCCGGCGGCTTCGCGCCCATCAAGGATTGCAGCAAGCTGCTGGTGTATCGCCTGGCGGCTTACCGCAACTCCAAGGGAAGCGTGATTCCGCAGCGGGTGATCGACCGGCCGCCCTCCGCCGAGCTGCGCCCCGAGCAGAAGGACTCGGACTCACTGCCGCCCTACGACGTGCTGGATCCGATTCTGGAAGCGTTCATCGAGGAGGATCTGACGGTGGACGAGATCCAGGCGCGGGGCTTCGATCGGGCGACCGTCGGGCGGGTGCTGGATCTGGTGAAGCGCAACGAATACAAGCGCCGGCAGGCCCCCCCGGGGGTGCGCGTCAGCCGGCGGGCGTTTGGACGCGACTGGCGCTATCCGGTCACCAACGGCTATCGGCGGTAGCCACGGCGCTCACCAGAACTTCCACCAGTGCCTTTTGACCTCGGCAGTCTCCGCTCTCACCTGGCCGGAGTAGTTCGCCTGGTAGACCTTGCGGGCATTGGCGGCGAGCTCCGGGAGATTCAGCCGGTCGTAGGCCGCGATCATGATCGCCAGCGCCTGCTGGGTCGCCGGGGCGCCGTCGTACTGCTCGATCTCGCCTTTGGCGCGGTTGGCCGCTGCAACGAACGCGCCGCGCTCCATGTAGTACTCAGCCACGTGCACCTCGTAGTCGGCGAGGCGGTTGCGCAGGTAGATCATCCGTTGCTGCGCGTCGTGGGCATATTCACTCTTGGGGTACTGCTCCACGACGGTACGGAAGGCGGTGAACGCTTTCTTCGCCGTGGTGGGAGGCCGCTTCGTGAGGTCGGCGTGAAACAGCCTCTCCATGCCGTTCGGAGTGCGCTCGAAGTCCACCAGGCCCTTGATGTACCAGGCGTAGTCGACGCGCGGGTGCGTGGGGTTCTCGCGCACGAAAGTGTCGGCGGCATCGGTCGCGGATTCGGCCTCGCCGGCGCGGTAGTATGCGTAGATCAAGTCCAGACGCGCCTGGCGTGCCTGGGGGGTAAAGGGGTAGCGCGCGGTGAGCTGCTCGTACACCTTGATCGCCGAAGCGTAGTCGTAGGAATTGAGGCTGCTCTTGGCCCTCTTGTAAAGCACCTCGGGGCTCGACTTGGTCAGATCGTCGCGGTGCGACCGGCAGCCCCCCAGGGCCAGCAGGAGCATGCCCAGCACGATCAGCACATAAGAGCCAGGCACGCCGCGACGCAGCGGAACAGAGACAGACATCAAATGAGGACCTTTCGTTGGCTTCGCGCCGCGTGAATCCGCCGAGTATAGCTAATTCCGCGGCCAGTCCCGGGGCACGAGTTCCGACCGCGGACCCCGCCGGGGAGTTCCGCACCCACCTGCTGGAGCTGACCGCGGACCTGGGCGGCCTGCGGTTCGATCAGGCACTTGCCCGGGCGCTGCCGCAGTACTCGCGTGCCCGCTTGCAGGGGTGGATCGAAGCCGGGGAAGTCGAGGTGGACGGGCGCAAGCTGCGGGCCAAGGACAAGGTGCTAGGCGGGGAACGCGTTCGCATCCACGCCTGGCTCGAAGCCGACCCCCAGGTAAAGCCCGAAACGCTGCCCCTCGAGGTCCTCTTCAAGGACCGCGCGCTGTTCGTGATCAACAAGCCTGCGGGCCTCGTGGTGCACCCGGGCGCCGGCAACGCCCGGCACACGTTACAGAATGCCTTGCTGGGGCTCGATCCGAAGCTCGCCGTCGTGCCCCGAGCCGGGATCGTGCACCGGCTCGACAAGGACACGAGCGGTCTCCTCGTAGTTGCGCGAACGCCGGAGTCTCATACGGCACTCGTGGCAGCTCTGGCGCAGCGCGAGATCAGCAGGCACTACCTCGCGGTGTGCACCGGAGTCATGACCGCGGGCGGTACTGTGGATGAGCCGATTGGCCGTCACCGTAGTCTGCGGACCCGTATGGCGGTTCGTGCGGATGGCAAACCCGCCGTTACCCACTATCGGGTTCTGCAGCGATTCCGCGGACACACGCTCGTTCGAGCCGAGCTCGAGACCGGTCGCACGCATCAAATCCGTGTTCACCTGGCTCAGATCGGCTTCCCGGTCGTGGGGGATCCGCTGTACGGGGGTCGCCGACGGTTGCCTGCGGGGTCGACCCCGGGGCTTGTCGCCGAGCTGAACGGCTTCAGGCGCCAGGCTCTGCACGCCGCCCATCTGGCGCTCGAGCACCCCACAACGGGCCGCGCCGTCGAATGGGAAGCCCCCCTGCCCGAGGACATGACTCGCCTGCTGGCCGCACTGGAGGCCGACGGACGGCCCTCATGAATGGGATCGAGATCATCGAGCCGCGGTGGCCCGTGCCCCGCGTGCATGCTGCATTCACCCTCCGGACGGGTGGGGTGAGCGCGGCGCCGTTCGATTCCCTCAATCTGGGAGCTCATGTCGGGGACGCTCCGGAGGCGGTCGAGGAGAACCGGCGCCGGCTGCGCCAGCGGCTGCGTCTGCCGGCAGAGCCGGTGTGGTTGCAGCAAGTTCACGGTGTCGTGGTGGCCGACCTCGATGGGGTGGGGGCGCCAGGCGTCGCGGATGCCGCCGTGACCCGACGCGAGGGTCGCGTGTGCGTCATCCAGGTGGCGGATTGCATTCCGGTGCTTCTGGCCGCTCGCGATGGTTCCGTGGTCGCGGCCGCGCACGCGGGCTGGAGGGGCCTCGTCGCAGGTGTGTTGGAGGCGACGGTTCGATCGCTGCAGGTGCGTGGGGAAGAGCTTTGTGCCTGGTTGGGGCCTGGGATCGGCGTTCGGCATTTCGAGGTGGGCGAGGAGGTGCGCTCAGCATTTGTTGACGGGGACCCTCGGGCGGCCTCCGCCTTCGCGCCGAATTTGCAAGGGCGATGGCAGTGCGACCTGGCTGCGCTTGCGAGGAGCCGCCTGTCGAACCTCGGAGTACGTGAGATCTACGGTGGCGATTGCTGCACGTACGCCGCAGCGGGACGGTTCTTTTCCTATCGGCGCGAGGGCCGATGCGGCCGCATGGCCGCGCTGATCTGGTTGGCATGACCGCCCCGGGGGGCATTGACGTGCGTGCTACGATGACTGGATAGCTCTCGAACAAGCATAAAGAATCGGCAAATGCCCCTGCTCGGTTGGATCGTCGTGTTCACAGCGCTCGGCGGCATCGCAAGCGCCGCCTTCGCGAGTGCGTTCCTGCTGCTTCCGGAGCGCACCAGCACGCGCCTTCTGCCGCACCTCGTGAGCTTTGCTACGGGGGCTCTGCTGGGTGCCGCATTGCTCGCGCTTTTGCCCGAGGCGATGGAGAGTGTTGGAACCGCGGGCGCCCACGGAATCGGGGCCGCGCTCGTGCTGGGCCTGGGCATCTTCTTCGTGATCGAGAAGGTTGTGCTTTGGCGGCACGCCCACTCCCACGAGCAGGGTCAGCCCCCGGATGCCGCGCAGGATCACGCGGAGGCGCATGGCCATACGCACGACCACGCTCGCACGGAAGGCCACGAGGGACACGCCCACGAACACGGGCATGGCCACGAACACGGGCATTCGCACCGTGACGAGGCCGCGGGCGTGCTGGTGCTCATCGGGGACAGCGTTCACAACGTGCTGGACGGTATCCTCATCTCCGCCGCGTTTCTACAGAACTGGCCCCTAGGCCTGCTGACGACCTTCGCGGTTGCAGCCCACGAGATCCCGCATCGGCTCGGCGACTTCGTGCTGCTGGTGCATTCCGGAATGTCACAACGCCGGGCGCTGCTGTTGAACATGGCCACCGGGCTCGCTGCGGTACTGGGCGGCATTGCGGCCTATTTCGGTTTGCGGCGCGTGATGGGACTGCTGCCCTATGCGCTTGCGGTCGCTGCCGCAGGCTTTCTGTACATCGCCGTCGCGGGGCTGATTCCGGCCCTCCACCGCCGTGCCGATCCCCGCACCAGCCTGGCGCAGGTCACGCTCATCGGGCTGGGAGTGGGGGTCATCGCCTGGGCCGAGAGCTTCGTCCATTAGCCTTTTCGGGGCGCGCGACGCCCCGGGGCCGACGCGAGTGGCCCGCCGTCGCCAGGCACTTGAACGGGCTGGGTTTTGGCCCCACTTTCGCGGCAGCTCACCCAAAAACCAATTTCCAGGTGTCCCATGCGGATGGACAAACTCACGAGCCGCTTTCAACAGGCGCTGGCGGATGCTCAGTCGCTGGCGCTCGGGCGCGACCATCAATTCATGGAGCCGGCGCATGTGCTGCTGGCTCTGCTGGACAGCCAGGGCGGGTCGGTGCGACCGCTGCTGGTGAAGGCCGGCGTTGACGTCAACAAGCTGCGCTCGGAGCTGGGCTCCGCCCTCGAGAGGCTGCCTAAAGTCTCGGGGACCCCGGGGGACGTGCATGTCTCGAACGAGCTCAATCGCATCTTCAACGTCACCGACAAGCTCGCGCAGCAGAGAGGGGATCAGTACATCTCCAGCGAGCTGTTCGTGCTCGCGGCGTTCGAGGATCGCGGCCTGGCGAAGATCCTGAAGGACGCCGGCGCCGTGCACGGCGCCATCGAGAAAGCCATCCACGACGTCCGCGGGGGCGAGAAGGTGGCCGATCCCAATGCCGAGGAAAGCCGGCAGGCGCTGGAGAAATACACCATCGACCTCACCGCGCGGGCGAGCTCCGGCAAGCTCGATCCCGTGATCGGCCGCGACGATGAGATCCGGCGCACGGTGCAGGTCCTGCAGCGCCGGACCAAGAACAACCCGGTGCTCATCGGCGAGCCCGGCGTCGGCAAGACGGCCATTGTCGAAGGCCTCGCGCAGCGCATCATCAACGGCGAAGTGCCCGAGGGGCTGAAGAACAAGCGCATCCTCGCGCTCGACATGGGCGCGCTCATCGCAGGCGCCAAGTTCCGCGGCGAGTTCGAAGAGCGCCTGAAGGGCGTGCTCAACGATCTGGCCAAGCAGGAAGGGCAGGTCATCCTGTTCATCGATGAGCTGCACACCATGGTCGGTGCGGGCAAGGCCGAAGGCGCCATGGATGCCGGCAACATGCTCAAGCCCGCGCTCGCGCGCGGCGAGCTGCATTGCGTGGGTGCGACCACCCTCGATGAGTACCGCAAGTACATCGAGAAGGACGCGGCGCTGGAGCGCCGCTTTCAAAAAGTTCTGGTGGACGAGCCCTCGGTCGAGGACACGATCGCGATCCTGCGCGGCCTGCAGGAACGCTATGAGCTGCACCACAAGGTCGAGATCACCGACCCTGCGATCGTGGCGGCCGCGACGCTCTCGCACCGCTACATCACCGACCGGCAGCTCCCGGACAAGGCGATCGACCTGATCGACGAGGCGGCGGCGCGCATTCGCATGGAGATCGACTCCAAGCCCGAAGCGCTCGACCGGCTCGACCGGCGCATCATTCAGCTGAAGATCGAGCAGGAAGCGCTGAAGAAGGAGACCGACGAGGCCACGCGCAAGCGCCTGTCGACGCTGCAGGAGACGCTGCGCGGCCTGGAGAAGGAATACGCCGATCTGGAGGAGATCTGGAGGTCCGAGAAGGCCTCTCTCCAGGGGACGGCCCACATCCGCGAAGAGCTCGATCACGTGCGCCTGGAGATGGATGCGGCGCGCCGCGCGGGCAACCTCGGGCGCATGGCGGAGCTGCAGTACGGCAAGATCCCCGAGCTCGAGAAGCGTCTGCTGCAGGCGCAGAAGGCGGAAGACCAGGCGCCGCAGCTGGTGCGCAACAAGGTGACCGACGAGGAGATCGCGGAAGTCGTGTCCAAGTGGACCGGCATCCCGGTCGCGAAGATGCTCGAGGGCGAAAAGGAGAAGCTGCTGCGCATGGAGGAGGCGCTGCACAGGCGCGTGGTCGGACAGGACGAGGCGCTGCGCATCGTCTCCGATGCCATCCGCCGCTCGCGCGCCGGGCTGTCGGATCCGCGTCGCCCCAACGGCTCATTCCTGTTTCTGGGGCCCACGGGCGTGGGCAAGACGGAGCTGTGCAAGGCGTTGGCGGAGTTCCTGTTCGACACCGAAGAGGCGCTCGTGCGCATCGACATGTCGGAGTTCATGGAGAAGCACTCCGTGGCGCGGCTCATCGGCGCCCCGCCGGGCTATGTCGGATACGAGGAGGGCGGCTACCTCACCGAGGCGATCCGACGGCGCCCTTACGCCGTCATCCTGCTGGATGAGGTCGAGAAAGCGCACCCGGACGTTTTCAACGTCCTGCTGCAGGTGTTGGATGACGGGCGCCTGACCGACGGCCAGGGTCGCACCGTCGACTTCCGCAACACCGTCATCATCATGACTTCCAACCTCGGCTCGCAGGTCATCCAGGAGCTCGCCGGGGAGAAGAATTACGCCCGCATGAAGTCCGCCGTGATGGAGATCGTGCAGCAGAGCTTCCGGCCGGAATTCATCAATCGCATCGACGACATCGTGGTGTTCCACCCGCTGGGCACGAGCCAGATACGCGCGATCGTGGACATCCAGCTGCTGTACCTGCGCAAGCGCCTGCAGGAGCGCAACATGGAGCTGGTGCTGGACGACTCCGCCCGCGACCTGCTCGGGGAAGCCGGGTTCGATCCGGTGTACGGCGCGCGGCCGCTGAAGCGGGCCATCCAGCAGCAGATCGAGAATCCGCTCGCACAGCGGATACTGCAGGGTGGGTTCGCCCCGGGCGACCGGATTCGCATCAGCGCCAGCGGCGGGGAGCTGAAGTTCGCCAAGGGCTAGCAGGTATACTGCGAGCCCCGGGGTGGGTCACGTAAGACAACAACGCCATGCCGTTCTACGAATACGAGTGCGCCAACTGCAAGTTCTACACCGAGGTCATGCAGAAGATTTCGGAACCGCCGCTGGAGAAGTGCCCTTCCTGCGGGAAGAAGGCGCTGAAGAAGCTGGTTTCCGCGCCGGTATTCCGTCTCAAGGGCGGAGGCTGGTACGAGACGGACTTCAAGTCGGACACCGAGGGCAAGCGCAACATCGCCGATCGCGAGGAGCCGAGCGCGCCGAAGTCCGAGGACACCAAGAGCGCAGGCGCAGACTCCAAGCCCGCCGCTTCCGGGGAGGCCACGGGCAAGAGCGCCTCGGGCGCCTCCGAGGGTGCAGCCAAGGCGAGCGCAACGGAAAGCCGCGGAGGCAGCTCCAGCGGTAGCGGGCGCGGTAAGGCGACCGGAACCCGCTCAGCCGTCAGCCGCAGCAAGCTCGCTGCCAGATCCGTCTCGAAGAGCCCGTCCAAGGCACGGGGCAAGAGCCCGGCGCGCAAGAAGGGCCGCCGGTGACGGACCCCGCAGCCAGCAAGGGCTTCGCGACCAGCCCCGCAACCAGCGAGGGCTTGCGGTGATCGACCCTGCAGCCAAGGCCGCGGCAGCAGCGCCACGCAAACGCAGCCTGCGCCGCTATCTGGTCGCGGGGATGCTCGTATGGCTGCCCATCCTCGCCACCATCTGGGTGGTGACGTTCTTCGTGCACCTCATGGACCGCACGCTGGTGCTGCTCCCTCCCGAGTACCGTCCCCAGGCCGTCGTGGGATTTGCCTTGCCGGGCTTCGGGGCGCTGCTCGCCTTTGCCATCGTTCTGGCGACCGGCATCGTCGTCAACAACTTGATCGGCCGGCAGATGGTGCTCTTCGGGGAGGAGTTGCTGAACCGCATTCCGCTGGTGCGGACCGTCTACAGCGGCGTCAAGAGCTTCACGGAGAGTGTGTTCTCGCAGTCGAGCTCGTTCCGCAAGGTGGTGATGATCCAATACCCCCGGGTAGGGATGTGGAGCATAGGGTTCCTCACCGCCGAGGATATCCCTGAGGTCACGCGGCGCACCGGTGAGCCTCATGCGTGCGTGTATATCTCGAATGCCCTCAACGCGACCGCCGGCTACATAGTGATCGTGCCTCGCAGCCAGATCGTGGAGCTGGACATGACCGTGGATGCGGCGATGAAAATGATCATCACCGTCGGCGTGGTGGCCCCCCAGGACCTGGTAGGGCAGGACCCCGGCGGTGCGGGGAACGCGAAATCCCAGCCCCGCGCCCTCTCGCGGTAGCCCGGGCCCTCTCCCGCTAGCCCAGGCCCTCCCGGGCCACTCGGGGCGCTAGCCGAGAACCCCTGTGACGACCTGCTTTGCACCCCTGGCCGCGTGCCTTGCGGGGGTCACGGGGCCTCCGTACTATCGCGCGCCTTATGCGCTCACATTACTGCGGACAGGTCGCTGAGAAGCTCATCGGCCAGGAAATCACCGTTGCGGGCTGGGTACACCGCCGCCGCGATCACGGCGGGGTGATCTTCGTCGACCTGCGGGATCGGGAAGGCCTGCTCCAGATCGTGTTCGACCCGGACGCCGCGGAGACCTTCAAGGAGGCCGAACGTCTGCGCAACGAGTTCGTCATCCGGGTCAAGGGTCGCGTGCGCGAGCGGCCCGCCGGCACGACCAACACCCATCTCGCCTCCGGCCGCGTGGAGCTGCTGGCAAAGGAGCTCGAGCTGCTGAACCGCTCCGAGCCGCTGCCGTTCCAGCTCGATGAGCAGGTGAGCGAGGAGCTGCGCCTGAAGTATCGCTACCTGGACCTGCGGCGCGAGGTCATGACGCAGCGACTGCGTCTGCGTCACCGGCTGACGCGCTCGATGCGCGACTTCCTCGACGCGAACGGCTTCATCGACCTGGAGACTCCGGTGCTCGGCAAGTCGACGCCCGAGGGCGCGCGCGACTATCTGGTGCCGAGCCGCACGCAGGCCGGCAAGTTCTTCGCGCTGCCGCAGTCGCCGCAGATCTTCAAGCAGCTGCTGATGGTCGCCGGGTTCGATCGTTACTACCAGATCACGCGCTGCTTCCGGGACGAGGATCTGCGCGCGGATCGCCAGCCCGAATTCACGCAGCTCGACATCGAGACCTCCTTCATGTCGCAGAACGACATCATGGGTCTGATGGAAGAGCTGCTCCGGCACTTCTTCGCCCAGGTGCTGGATGTGAAGTTGCCGAATCCCGTTCCGCGCATGTCGTACGCGGAGGCCATGCGGCGCTACGGATCCGACAAGCCGGATCTGCGCATACCGCTGGAGCTGGTGGACGTCGCAGACCTCGTGAAGGACTGCGATTTCAAGGTATTCGCGGGGCCGGCGAAAGATCCGAAGGGTCGCGTGACAGCGTTACGCGTGCCCGATGGTGGCGCGCTGCCGCGCTCGCAGATTGATGACTACACGGCTTTCGTCGCGCGCTACGGCGCCAAAGGGCTCGCCTACATCAAGGTCAACGAGCGCGCCAAGGGGCGGGACGGCCTGCAATCTCCCATCGTCAAGTTCTTGAGCGACGCGGCGGTTGCCGGGATTCTCGAGCGGACGGGTGCGCTGGATGGGGACCTCGTGTTTTTTGGCGCCGACAGTGCCAAGGTGGTCAGCGACGCGCTCGGTGCGCTGCGCTTGAAGGTCGGCCAGGACCTGAAGCTCGTCGAGTCGGGCTGGCGGCCGTTGTGGATCGTCGATTTTCCGATGTTCGAGTGGGATGCGGAGGAGAAGCGCTGGGGCGCCGTGCACCACCCGTTCACCTCCCCCACGACCGATGATCCTGCGGTGCTGCGGGCAGCGCCGGACACGGCGCTGGCCAAGGCCTACGACATCACGCTGAATGGTTCGGAGATCGGCGGCGGATCGGTGCGTATTCACCGCGAAGAGATGCAGTCGACGGTGTTCGAGCTGCTCGGCATCGGCGCCGAGGAAGCGCAGCTGCGATTCGGGTTCCTGCTGGAGGCGCTCAAGTTCGGAGCGCCGCCGCACGGCGGCATCGCATTTGGCCTCGATCGCTTGTCGATGCTGATGGCCGGCGCGGACAGCATCCGCGAGGTCATCGCCTTCCCCAAGACGCAGACGGCTACCGACATGATGTCCGGAGCGCCGACGGAAGTCACAGAGAAGCAGCTGCGCGAGCTGCACATTCGCGTACGCACCCCGCCCCCGACGAGCTAGGAGCGCATGTCAGCGCCGGCGGAGGGCCGGCACGCCGGCAAAAACCACGCTTTTTGCCGGCCGCGTGGGCTCGCTGAGGCCTCGACTCCGCGAAAATTGCCGCAGGCAATTTTCGCCAATTGACTAGTATTCCCACTGATACGCGATCCCGAGGCTGCTTCCGGGATCGTTTTCCGGCGTTGTGCCTTGTGCGGTGGCCGTACCGTTGCCCACCCGCGCCTGTAGCTTCAGGCGTTTGGCGAGATCCACATCGACTGCAAGCTGCGTGGTTCCGGTCGTGCTCTCCTTGACGCCGACGAACACACGACTGGAAACGTAGCGCCCGGCCTCGATGCTCGGGCCGGTGTTGCTGTTGGCGGGGCTGCCGGGTGCTCCGCTGCTGGAGCCGCCGGAAAGCGTCAGTCGATCGAGGCCGAGGGACTTCTGGATCTTCTCCAACGGATTGAAGCCCCCCCCGCCGCCGCCGAGAGAGGCGAGCGCCGCACCGATCTGCACCACCTGCAAAGCGCTGAGCTGCGAGGCGCTCTCACCGAACAAAAGCCGTGCAAGTATCTCATCCTGAGGTAGATCGGGAGTGCTGCTCAGCTCGATCTTCGGGGCATCCGCAAGACCGGTGATTCGCACGGTGGCGGTGACATCGACGACTTGAGTCTGGGCCACGAAGTCCAGCGTCGGATCGATCTTTTTCTGCAGCCCCGCGCCGTTGAAGGTCACCGTGCCGTGACTGAAGGTGAGATGACTGCTGGCGAGAGTAAACGTGCCGCGCAGCAGCTCGAACCCTCCACTGACCGTCGGGGAAGCGCTCGTGCCCCGAATGCGCAGCTCGCCACCCAACTCGGCATCCAGCCCGCGGCCTTTCACGAGGATCTGCCGAGGAGCGTCGACCGAGATGTCGAGACCGATGATGAGCTTGTTCTCGGCGGGCGCGGGCGCTGCCTTGCCGGGACGGCGAACGTCGAGCACTGCCACGTTGGGCGGCAGGCCGCCCGGGATCTGCACGTCGGCACGGTTGATGTAGACCTTGCCGGCGACATCCAGCCGCTGCCGGGCTGTGCCTTTGACGGTGATCTGCGAATTCAGGTTGGCGGTGACGATGTTGCTCGCGACAGGCTGGGCATTTTTGGCTTCGAGCTCGAGGTCCACGGGGATGTCTTTTTCCAGCACGCCTATCGTGCCGGTGACGGAGACATCGCCGGGGGCTGCCCGCGCGGTGAGCTTTTCGATGCGCAGCGTGCGCTCGTTGCCGGTGATTTCCGCGGTGATGTCCGTGAGATTCGTACCCTGGATGTAGTCGCGCATGCTACCGCCCGAGACGCGAACCGTGCCGGTGACTTTCGGGTCGGTTTCGGAGCCGGTCACCTTCGTGTCGATCTTCACTTGTCCGGTGACGTGCTTGCCACTGGCCTCCAGCAACGGATTCATCACGGCGATATCGCCCGTTCCGACCAGTGCCAGATCCAACGCTCCGTCCTGTGCCAACGGGGCACGGCCATTGAGCGTGATCTGCGACGCCTTTCCGGCCGTGAGCTTCGCGTCAACATCGGCGGTGTTGCCCATCAGTTGGGACGCGAGGTGAAAGTCCGCCGCGGGCAGCCCGTTAGCTGCGTTGGCGGCGGAGCGCATGCCCGTGGCGTCCACGTGCACTGTGCCTTCCGGCGATTTGAAGCTGCCCTTCACCTGGGCATCCGCCTGAATGGTTCCCGCGGCGAGCAGATTCGGCACGAATGCATTGACCAGCGCAGGCTTCACCTGCTCGAGGGAAACCCGCGCGTCCAGCTCGGGTGAAAGGCGTCCATCGACCTCCAGAACCGCGTCCTGTGCGCCGAGCCGCAGGTGCTCGATGGAGAACCCGTTGGCGAGCGCCAGTCTGGCCGGCGACAACAGATGGAAAGTCTGGTCGTGGTAGTGCGCCTCCAGCGTATTCAACTGCAACTCGCGCGTGTCTGCGTCCAGCGTCGAGGTTGCCGTCACGTCCGCCGGCAGGCCGCCGACGCTCGGCGTCTGGGCGGCGAGCTTGACGTTGAGCGCCCGCATCGTTCCCTCGGCGCTCAGCTGGGCATTCGTGGTCAGGTTCCCGGTCACCACATTGCGAGCCTCCAGCTCTATCTGCGCATTGGAGCCGCCGCGACCGGGGCGCAAGGCGAGCTGACCGGAGATACCCCCCTGCAGCGAGCTGCCGAGCAGCCGATTGAGATCCGCCAGCTGGGTCATCTCGATCCGCATGTTGCCGTTGGCGCGGTCGATGCTCGAGCCGCCTCCGTCCATCGGCGCCGACAGGTCTCCTTTGATGTGCGCGCTCTTCCAGTCGGCGCTGCGTACGATCGCGTGCAGCGTGTGATGGGCGACCGTCCCGTTGGGCGACGCTCCGCTGCCCGCCGATCGCTCCGCGATTCCGCCGATCCCTCCGGGATTGGCTTCCCGCTGCAGGGAGATGTCCACCAGCAGCGGCGCGCCATCGAGGCTGCCTTGTGCGTTGAGGTCTCCGCGGGGTTCCTTGGGCAAGCCGTTGGCGCGCACGCTGGCCGTCACAGTGCCGGTGGGAGAGCCGCGAACCGACAGTGTCGAAGTCAGTTGCACGTCCGTGGAAAGATCGTTGCGGGGGCCTGACAGCTTCCCCGAGACTTTCAAGGTTCCCGCCACCGTGGAGGACACCTTCGCGAGATCGGGCAGGCCGACATCCATGCGGATGTTCAGATCCTTCGTGTCGGCGCGGGCCGCAGTGCCGCTGAGCGCTGCGGTGAGCGCGGGGGCCGTCAGCGACAACTTTTGAATGTTCACTTGCTTGTCATCGATGACCGTGGCGAGTTGCAGTCGGGTCGGGCCGCCGCGCAACAGTCCTGCCCAGCTCGCTGCGCCACCGTCGATCATGCCCGTCAGGTCGGCCGTCAGGTGCGTGTCCGACCCGCTGCGCTGGATCTGTGCTTTCACAGCCGCATTGCCGCGCAGCTTCTGTCCCGCAAAGGCACCCAGCGGCGCCACGTCTGGAACGCGAAGATCCAGCTGGGCGCTCTGGTCGCCGCTGGTGATTGCACGTCCGCTGAGAGTGAACAGGCGATGGGTGGCCGAGAGATCGATCGGCCGGCCCTTCTCGTCCAGGTGCGTGGCCGCATCGATGGTCAGCGGTGAAGCCTGCAGCAGCTTCGGCTGCGGCCCGGGGATCGTCAGTCCGTCGATGACGGAGTGCAGCCGCAACAGGCTTCCCTTGGCGCTCAGGCTCGCATTCAGAGCCGCGATCTGCAGGCCGCCCGGCGCCTGCAGGGAGTTGATCTGCAGCTGACCGTCGGCGGCGGCCTGCTTGAGCGTGCCCTGCCAGTGTCCGTGCAGGGAGATGTTGTCCCACGACAGGGACGGTGAAGGAGCCATTTTGGCGGCATCGAAGGCGTACTGGAGGTCGGCCGAGGTGTCCTCGATATCGACCTTGCCGCTGACCCGGGCGTGCGCCACCCCCGCATCCAGTGTGAGCTCGATGTCTTCCGCTGTGCGCGGCCCACTCACTTTGACCAGTGCCGAGAGGTCACCCAGCCCCGGCACCGTCAGGATGTTCTCGAGCGGGCCGTTGGCGGGCTCCTGAATCTTCAGCGTTGCATCCATGCGGGCCGGATCGAAGCGCAGCTGCAGCTCGTAGTCGCCGACGCCGCCGGTGCGCTGTGCGGTGATCGAGGCTGTGGCGTCCTGCAGTGACAGCAAGTGCGCGCTGCCGTGCACCACGAGCGACGCCGGCCTTCCGGCCAGGCCTGCCCCGAGCTGCAGAGTGTCCACAGACAAGGCGTCGAGGTCGGAGTGCGGGACCGAGTAGGAGCTCTTCTTTTTCTTTTTGGGCTTAGGCACCGGCGGGCGCTCGATGTCCAGGCGCGCCACGCTCAGGCTGTGCACCTGGACGTGCCGGGCCAGCAATGCCCACGGTGACCAGCGCAGCGAGATGTGCTCGGCGCTGAGCCAGATGCCCTTGTCATCGCTGAGCTGCAGCCGCCCCAGATCCAGCGCTGCGGGGAACGGCCCAGCCAGGCCCGCTAGCTGCACATGTCCCTCGGTGAAGCGGGCGGTCAGGCGCTCGATGAGACGTCGTCCCGGATCGGTGTTCCCGATGATGAGCACGGCGACCACCAGCAGCACGCACAGCAGTACGAGCGAGCCCAGCACCCACGCCGAGATTTTCAGCGCGCGTCGCATCAGAAGGCTTGTCCCAGTCCGATGTAGATCTCGAAGGCGTCATCCCCCATCTTGCGGCCGAGCGGTGCGGCGAGGTCCACCCGGATCGGCCCGATCGGTGTGTAGTACCGCACGCCGGCGCCGCCACCGAAGCGCAGCGTACCGGCGAGAACGTTCAACGTATCGCTCACCTGGCCGCCATCGACGAACACCGCCATGCCGAAGTTAGCGCCGATGCGCTGGCGAAACTCGAGGGTTCCCGCAGCAATAGCGGTTCCGCCCTTGGGGTTGCCGTCGGGGAACAGCGGGCCGATCGACTGGTAGCGGTAGCCGCGAATCGTGCCGCTGCCGCCCGCGTAGAAGCGCTGATCGGGCGGCAGGCTGAACTCGTTCGCGCCGGCCGCGAGCCCGCCGAGGACCCGCATTGCCAGCACGCGACGCTCGGGGGCGGCGCTCAGGTGCAACCAGTTCAGGTCCAGGTAGTACGCCAGACTGACCTGGGTGATCACGAAGCCGGCGGTGGGCTGTGCTCCGGACACCGCGGGCAGGGATGAGGCGGGACAACCCGCGTCCAGGCTGGAGGAGGAGCGGAAGGAGGCCGTCGGAGCGATGCTGGCAGTGGCCCGCACTCCCTTGCTGGGATCGACCAGCGGCGAGCTCAGGCCGGTGGTGTTATAGGTGGCGCTCAGCGGAAGCGCGAGCAGGGTGTAGTAGCGCGTGACGCATTCCTGATCGATGCGCTCCTCCTCGGCCGTGAGCCCGGCGCTCGCACCCCAGATGTCCGAGAGCTTGCGGTTCACCGTGACGCCGATGTCGAGCGCGGTCTGAGTGTAGGCCTCCAGTTGCTGCTTGAGCGCACCGATGCCGGTCTGCAGCGACTGATCGCGCATCTTCCAGTCCGGAATCAGATATTGTCCCCGAACATCGTAGCCGATGCCGGTGGTGGCCGTGCCGCCGCCGAGATTGATGGCGGTCGCCGAGAACGTGAGCTGGTCCGCCTTGCCCGTGAGGTTGCGATCGGTCCACGTGAACCCGGTGCTGCCGCCCAGATCGCTCGAGTAGGCGGCGCTGATGCTCGCCGCATGCCGCGGACGCTCGCGCACGCGGAAGGTGACCGGGACTCCGCTCTGACTCTGTGCCTGGGCCCCCAGTTGCACCGAGACCGAGGAGAACACGCCGGTCGCCAGCAGGTCCTTGCGCGCAGTCTCTATCTTGCTTGCACCATAGTTCTCGCCGCTGTGCACGAGCAGCCGTCTGCGCACGTAATCCTCGTCGACCTCCTTCAGGCCGCGGATGCGGATTTGTCCGATCTTCACGCGCGGACCGGTGACGACATGGAAGCTGACGTCCAACACTCGATTCGCCGGATCCTCGTGCGCGACGGGCGGATCGACTTTCGCGAACGCATACCCCTGATCGGCCAGTGCGGTCTGCAGGCGCTCGCCGGCGGCGAGCACATTGGAGGCCACGGCCGGTTCGCCGGTGGAGAGCCCCAATGTCCCCTTGGCGCTGTCGGGGATTTCGCCGTCGAGCTCGATGCGGCGCAGGTGGTAGAGCTGTCCGAGGCTGAACGTAATCTTGACCATCGCGTCATCGCCGGAAGCTTTCGCGGTGAGCTTCTCTCCCAGGGTGGGATCGTCCAGCGGCAGCCCGTCGATCTTGATGTCGATGTAGCTCTGGTAGTACCCGTAGCTTTCCAACACGGTTTTCAGTCGATCGAGGTCGCCGCGCGCGCGGCCGATCAAGGCGAACGGACCGACCGGGGCCGTCTTGCGAAGGTTGATCAGATCGGAGGTGGCCTTGAGCGTGTCATCGCGCGTGCTGTCTCCGGTCGAGGCGATGTCTACTTTGTAGGACTGCGGGTCGGCCGCATGCAGGGGGGAAGTCCCGCAGAGCGAGAGCATCATCAGGCACAGCAGGATGCCCAACCTCATGCGACGTGTTCCGGAAATGAGCAGCTGAGGTCCAGCGGATTCGGCCGCGGGAGCGGCCTCGCAACTGCGCTCCGGCGCCTTACGTTGCGCACTCATTTCTTGTTAATGTCGGCCATGGACGGGGGTTCCCCCCGGGAGAGAGGACCGTTGAGCACGAATGCGGCGGTCGTCGTCTACGTTCATGGCCTGTGGATGTCCGGCGGCGAGTCGCTTTTTCTTCGGCGCCGGCTTGCGAATGACTTCGGATTCCAGGTCCGCGCCTTCCGCTACGCCGCTGCCTCGTCCACGATGCCACAGATCGTCGCCGACCTGCAGGCTCTGGTGGAGGAGCTGAACCCGTGGCGGCTGCATTTTGTCGGGCACAGCCTGGGCGGGCTGGTGATCTACCGGTTTTTCGAGCGTTTCCCGCGGCAGCCGCCCGGCCGCGTAGTGTTCCTGGGCACCCCCTCCGTCGCCAGCCGGGCGGCGGTTCAGGCCAGTCACATTCGCCTCGTCGCCAACCTGATGGGCAAGCCGGTCGCCGATGAGCTGCTGCAGCCGCAGGAGCGTCACTGGAGGTTCGCCGACCGCCAGCTCGGGGTCATCGCCGGCACGCAGGCCTTGGGGATTGGCCAGATCCTGGCGCAGTTCGAGGAGGACTGCGATGGGACGATTGCCGTCAGCGAGACCCTGATGCCGGGAGCGACCGAGCATCTGAGGCTGCCGGTGAGCCATGCCGGCATGCTGGTCTCGCCGCGCGTCGCACGTGAGACGGGCGAGTTTCTGGCACACGGCCGGTTCGCGCGCGAATAACGGCGGCCTCGCTGTGGTCCGGCGACGTGCCCGTTTGCTGGCTCGGGAGCGCGCGCTCCTACAGCAGCTTGCGTAGACGATAGAGGGCTTCCAGGGCGTCTCTCGGGGTGAGCTCGTCGGGGTCCAGGCTCGCGAGCTGCGAGCGCAGCTCATCGGCCGGTGCTGGCGCTTCCGGCTCGAACAGGGGGAGTTCCTTCTGGGCTCCGGCTCGCGCCCCGGCGTCCCTCTGGGACTCGAGCAACTCCAAGTAGCGGCGCGCATGGCCGATCACCTCGCGTGGCACTCCGGCGAGCTGGGCCACCTGCAGACCGTAGCTGCGGTTGGCGGGACCTTCCTTCACCGCATGCAGGAATACGATGCCGTCGCCGTGCTCGGTTGCATCCAGATGCACGTTCGCACAGCCGTCCACCTCCGTCGCCAGGGTCGTGAGCTCGAAGTAATGAGTGGCGAACAGCGTAAATGCCTCGAGTCGCGCGGCGATGTGTCGTGCCATGGCCCAGGCCAGCGACAGACCGTCGAACGTGCTGGTGCCGCGGCCGATCTCATCCATCAGGATGAGGCTACGCGCGGTGGCGTTGTTGAGAATGTTAGCTGCTTCGGTCATCTCGACCATGAAGGTCGAGCGGCCGCCGGCCAGGTCGTCGGCCGCCCCGATGCGCGTGAAAATGCGGTCCAGGGGCCCGATGACTGCGCGGTCGGCCGGCACGTAGCTGCCCATGTGCGCGAGCAGCACGATGAGGGCGGCCTGGCGCATGTAGGTGGACTTTCCGCCCATGTTGGGTCCGGTGATGATGAGCATCCGGCGTGTGGCATCGAAGCGCAGGTCGTTGGGGACGAACGGGTTGTCCGAGAACCGCTCCACGACGGGGTGCCGTCCTGCCTCGATGCACAAGCGCTGCTCGCTGACCAGCTCCGGAGGTGTCCATTCCAGATGGCACGCGCGATCCGCCAGCGCGGCTATCGCGTCCAACTCCGCCAGGGCTGTCGCCGTGACCTGCATCGGGCCCAGGCGGTCGATGAGTTGCGTGAGGATCTCTTCATAGATCTGCCGCTCGCGAGCCAGAGCTCGCTCACGAGCGCTCAGGACCTTGTCCTCGAATGCCTTCAACTCCGCCGTGATGAAACGCTCGGCCGACTTCACCGTTTGCCGGCGAATGTAATCCTTCGGGACGCGCTCGGCGTCCTTGCGGGTGATCTCGATGAAAAAACCCTGCACGCGGTTGAAACCGAGCTTCAGGCCAGGGATGCCGGAGCGC